>Ga0335070_10012170_pt1 | contig 10048 bp, 8 predicted proteins | sample Lox_Sample_13_FD_206722 | JGI IMG/M metagenome (GOLD analysis project Ga0335070, IMG submission 206722) | Soil microbial communities from Loxahatchee National Wildlife Refuge, Florida, United States - Lox_Sample_1.3 | ecosystem: Environmental > Terrestrial > Soil > Wetlands | place: USA: Florida... | reverse complement strand
TGCCGCATGATCAAAAGCGATCATGAACTGGAACTGATGCGGCTGGCGTCGAAGGTAACGCTCACCGCATATGAGGCGACGTACCGCACGCTGAAGGTCGGCATGACCCACATGGAAGTGGCCGACTTGGTGGAGACGGCGCACCGGCAATTAGGTTTCGAAGGGGAGGCCCTGGTGCTCTTCGACGAGTACTCGGCGTTTCCACATGGCTCGGTTACGCCGCAGGCGATCCGCGAAGGGACGATCATCCTGATCGATGGCGGCTGCAAGGTCGAGGGATATTCGTCGGACATCACGCGCACCTTCGTGCTCGGCAAAGCGACCGACAAGATGAAGCAGGTGTTTGATATCGTGCACCGCGCACAGGGCGCCGCGCTGGCGGCAGCCAAACCGGGCGCAGCATGCGGATCGGTTGACGATGCCGCGCGTAAAGTGATCGTCGACGCGGGCTACGGGCCGGGCTATAAATATTTCACTCACCGCCTTGGCCATGGGATGGGCATGGACGGCCACGAATGGCCCTACCTGGTGCGCGGGAATGCGACCGAGTTGCAACCGAATATGACTACCAGCAACGAGCCGGGAATTTATATTCGGGGAGAATTCGGGATACGGCTCGAGGACGATATGCACGTCCTGAACGAAGGCGCGGAGTTGTTCACGCCGCAGAGCCCATCGTTGGAAGATCCGTTCGGAAAGGACTAGGAATCTCTCCGAGTAGCGTTTAGCCCGGGCAAGTCACAAAATCATTCCGACCGTTACACAAAAAAGGCCTCGCCGAAGCGAGGCCCTTTCATTTCGAGCGATGAGTCACCGAACAACCGCTTCCGGATGCAGTTCCATCAGCTGTTTTTTGATCGCGATTCCCAGACGGCGGATGCCTTCGCGAATCTGGTCGGGCGTTGCGTTCGAGAAATTCAGGCGGAAGTGGCGCCGCGCTTCGTCGGCATATCCATTTCCGGCATAAAACGAATCGCCCGGAACAAAAGCAACGTTCTCCTTCAGCGCTGCCTCGAACAAGTGTTCGCAATTCATGCCCGGCGGCAGGCTGACCCAAAGGAAGAGGCCTCCTTGCGGATGCGTCCAGGTGACTTCAGGCGGGAAATTCTCTTCCATTGCCTTCAGCATCACGTTGCGACGCTCGCCATAGACACGGCGGATTAGTTTGATGTGCTCGTCGAGGAAATTATCGCGCGCGACTTCGTAGGCGACCATCTGACCGAACGTCGAGGTGTGCAGATCGGCGCCCTGCTTGAGTTGCACCATCTTGGTGATGACGTCCGGGGGAGCGACGATCCAGCCCAGCCGCAGGCCCGGCGCCAGCGTCTTCGAAAACGTGCTCAGGTAAATCACGTTGCCGATGGAGTAGCCATTGTCGCGGCGCAGGTTCTGACGATCGACCATGATGAGCGGCGGAAGGTGTTCGCCTTCGTAGCGCAGTTGTCCGTAAGGATCGTCCTCGATGATCGGAATGCCGTAGCGGTCGGCCAGCAAAACCAGTTCGTGGCGGCGGCCTTCGGCCAGGGTCGTGCCGCCCGGATTCTGGAAGTTGGGCAGAACGTACATGAATTTCGGTCCAAAGCGCAACGAGGGCTCGAGCAGATCGGTGCGGAGACCGTCATTGTCGCTTGGAACGCAGAGATAATCCGCTCCATACACGTTGAAGGCCTGTAAAGCGCCGAGATAGGTGGGCGCTTCGACCAGCACGCGGTCGCCGGGATTGATCAGCAGCTTTCCGATGAGATCAAGCGCCTGTTGCGATCCCGAAGTGATCAGAACATTTTCGGGTTTCGCCTTCACGCCGTAGCGCGCGGTGTGGCGCGCGATCATCTCGCGCAGCGGTTCATAACCTTCGGTCGCTCCATATTGCAGCGCGAGGCGCGCCTGCTCGGCGAGCACCTTATTGCAGGCTTCGCGGAAGCGGTCGGTCGGAAAAACATCCGGAGCGGGCAGGCCTCCAGCAAAGGAAATGATTTCCGGTTTTTGAGTGATTTTAAGAAGCTCGCGGATGGCGGAGCTCTTGATATTTTTTGAGCGTTGGGCGTAACGGGACGTCCAGGCGGTGGACATTCTTAGCCTCCCGTTAATTAAGTCTACTAAGAAAGCTTGCTTGGCGCGGTGACGAAGAGACTTCGCTTAGTGACTAAGATCACTTGTAGGGAGTGACCCAACCGGGCGTCCGGTCAGCAAAAATTGAGCCGGAAGTAAAAGACTCAAGGGGGCTACTCGACCACCCACTCCCGCATGCGGCGCAAGAGTGAGTCAGGCGCTTCGGCTTCGAGTTCGACCACGCCATCCTGGTAGCTGCGCGAGTAGATGCGGGCTCCCGCCTGCAGGAGCGCCAGCGCCTTGCCCTCTTTTTGTGGGATGCGCAAGCGTACGCGACCGGGACGGTCCTCTTCGAGCACGGCATCGACGCGATCGAGCAGCGTACCGAGGCCGATGCTCTTGGCTGCGGAAACATGGATTGTGTGCGCATCATCGCGCAGAGACTCGCGCTGCCCGGGGGGCAGCAGGTCGATCTTGTTCATTACGTGCAGGCGGGGGCGCTTGTCGGCTTCGAGTTCCTTGAGAACAGTTTCGACCTGGGCATCCTGCTCGGCCGAGATGGGACTGCTCGCATCCGAAACCTGCAGGATCAAAGAGGCACGCTGCACTTCTTCCAGCGTGGCGCGAAAGGCGGAAACCAGCGTGTGCGGCAGGTGGCGGATGAATCCGACTGTATCCGAGAGCAGCGCCTTTCGCTTGGAAGGAAGAGTCACGCCGCGAATGGTTGGGTCGAGGGTCGCGAACATCCGCGGAGAGGCGAGCACGTCGGACCGCGTAAGCGCATTAAAGAGCGTCGACTTCCCCGCGTTGGTGTAACCCACCAGCGCGATGGTGGCGACCGGGACCGACTCGCGCCGCTGGCGCTGCTGGGCGCGGATGCGCCGGACGTCCTCAAGCTGCTGCTTCACGTGCCGGATACGGCGGTAGATTTTCCGGCGATCGGTCTCGAGCTGCGTTTCGCCCGGTCCGCGCGTTCCGATTCCGCCGCCAAGCTGCGACATCTCGATACCGCGTCCGGCCAGCCGCGGCAGCAGGTATTCGAGCTGGGCCAGTTCCACCTGTAACTGACCTTCGCGGCTGCGGGCGTGCCGAGCAAAGATGTCGAGGATAAGCTGCGTGCGATCGATCACGCGGGTATCGACGACGCGTTCGATGTTGCGCTGCTGCGATGGCGAAAGGTCGTGATCGAAGAGAATCAGGTCGGCGGTGACGGACGCCGCCGCGCCGGCGATCTCTTCGAGCTTGCCCTTGCCGATCAGAGTCGCCGCATCCGGGCGATCACGGCGCTGCATGAATTCGCCGGCGATTTGCGCGCCCGCGCTGCTGGCCAGCGTGCGCAATTCGTCGAGCGATTCCTCTGAAGAAAAGTCGGGCGAATCGGCCGGAAGGGTGGTTACGCCCGCGCTCGTGGCATGATCGCGCGCGGCCTGCGCTGCCGCGGGAATCGTGGGGGCATTGGCTTTGCCGGTGCCGCGCCGGCGCGCGCGAAACTCCACGCCCACGAGAAAAGCGCGCTCCTGCCGCTCCGACGGATTGAGAACTGGCTGGGGAGCAGTCCGAGCGGCCTGCCGGCTGGCGAGTCTGGAGTTGTCTCCGCGCAACAAAGGGCTCAGTTCATCCTTCAGTGCCGGACGCGGGATTCGCCACGCCCACTTCGGCGGGCGCCGCCGCAGAGGCGGGCTTGGGCTCGATGTGTCCGTGAGACGGGCGCCCCATCACTACTGTGGATATGGCATGTTTGAAGATCAGTTGTTCCTGGTTGCTGGTTTCCAGGACAACCGAATACTTGTCGAACGAGCGAATGCGGCCCGTCAACTTCACTCCGCTCACGAGATAGATCGTAATGTTATGTCTTTCCTTGCGAGCAGTATTGAGGAAGGAATCTTGAATGTTCTGTTGCGCCGGCTTCGTTTCCATCTGCCGATCTCCTTTTGTATCTTGGATGCTGCGCCACTGGCTCGGGGAGGGCAATAGGTCGCAGCTCTTTTTCGTGCTGCCCCCTACAATACGGCGTCAGCCGGGGCTTTTCAACCTCCTAAACCAGTAAATTCGCTGGGGCTCGGAGTACCAAGGAACGGGACCCGATGACCATGTGGGAGTTATGCGGTCCGGGGCTGGCCCGGAAAAAATTGAGCGTCTACAATCGTCGAATCCGGAAAGGAGTCCCCTTTGATCAGCCTTCCCGCGGATTTCAACACGAACCTTCTCATGGTGTTCCGCTGGGCCCACCTTGTGTCCGGCATCGTCTGGGTTGGGCTGCTGTACTTTTTCAATCTCGTCAACGTTCCGTCCATGAAAGAGCTGGACACCTCCACCAGGGGCAAGGTCCTGCCTGGCCTTATGAGCCATGCGCTGTGGTGGTTTCGCTGGTCGTCGGTAGTGACCGTCCTGATGGGGCTTGCCTACTGGGGAAATATCGTAGCTTCTGATGCCCAAAATGGCGGAGGTTCCTCGGGTATTGCCATGGGCTCGTTCTTTCTCATCTGGACCGTGGTCTGGGCGGTGATGTACGTATGCATCATCCCCGGCAAGGGCGTACTTGATAAAGGTCCTGTGCTGGCGGTCATCTACACGGTGGTGATCATAGTGGCGTGCTGGCTTTTTCTGCGCTGGAACAACCACGGTTGGGAGGGCAACCGGTTGCTGGCGATCGGACTGGGTGGCGGCATGGGATGGGCAATGATGCTGAATGTCTGGGGCGTGATCTGGCGCACGCAGAAACGGATTATCCAATGGACGCGCGACAACGCCGTCAATGGAACCCCCATGCCCGACAAGGCCGCTTACCTCGCCCGGCAGGCGTTCCTGGTGTCGCGAGCCAATTTCTATCTGTCTTTTCCCATGTTGTTTCTGATGGGGGCCGCGAGCCACTATCCGATGTTCACGCACTAGGAAGCGGTTTTTCGAATTATTGCGGAACTCCGTTTCCTGCGCCGGCGTACCTACCTATAGAGGCCATCTTGGCCCAGGCGGCCACTTATGCTGCGAAACCTGATTGTGTTCCTGCTGCTGGCGGCGCCGTTCGCGGCTGCCCATAAGGACTTCAAGGAGAGTTACTCTGAAACGCGCCCGTTGCACGCCGGCGCCGCCCTCCATATTCAGTGGAGAGTGGGCGATGTGCGAATCTTCAAGGGCGCCGATCCGAATAACCTTCACATTCGCTACACCGTCCGTTCATCGAACGAGTCCACGGCGAAAAAGGCAAAAGTCGAATTCAGCGCCCACGGGGACGATCTGACCATCGAAGCGCACTCGCCGCTCCACGGTGATACCTCGATTGACGCGGATATCGAGGTTCCCGACCGGATCAACCTCGACGTGCGGCTGAAGGTTGGCGACCTCGAAGTGGATGACATTGTGGGCGACAAAGATTTGTCCGTAGGGGTGGGCGATATTCGCGTTCGGGGCGACGCTCCCGACTATCGCTCAGTGCACGCGAAGACCGGGATCGGCGATGTGGATTGGACTCCGCCGAAGGGCACGCAGACCGATGGGCTGCGGCAGAGCGGATGGCTCGGCCACAAAGTCAGCTACAACAGCAGCGGCAAGTATGAACTGCGCGCCGAAGTCTCCGTCGGCGACATCGAACTGCACTGACCTGCCTTCCGCCGGGCGAACTTAACCTTGGGCTGGCGCCGCCAGCGGCCACGGCTTGCCATCGAAATGAGATGGCAGGGAAAGTCCGAATAGCTGCAGGATGGTCGGCGCGACGTCGACGATGGCGGGTTTCTCTTCTGCGAACCTGTGGCTCGAGAAGAGAACGCCGGGCACCAGCCGCGGATCGATGCAATGATCGCCGCTCCAGGCCTTGATATTGTCTTCGAAAATCTGGCCCGTAACTTTGCCGAGGACAGAGTCCCACGAGGCACGATAGCCCGCGCCGTAGCCGACCAGAATGTCGGGCGCGTTCTCGGTGTAAGGTCCGCGATAGACGTTGCCGGTAATGAACACGCCGGTGATACCTACCGCGCCTGAGACCGGATCGATCAGGCCATTCAGCTTCTTCTGGATTTCGAGCTTGAGCGCCTCGACTTCCAACGGGTCGACGATTCCCTGCTTCTCGCGCCCTTTCACATTCAGGTACAGGCCGTTCAGGCCCATGGTGTAAGCGCGGGTCCGGGACCAATCGACGTCCTCGAACCAATCTCCGCTTTCGGTCTTATTGTCTTTGAGCGCGAGATATCCGTTCTGATGCAGCCACGCATTCAAGTTGACGCAGCGCGAGAACGATTTAAATCCATGATCGGAGATGACCATCAGCAGCGTTTTGTCGTCGATCTGCGACATGACACGGCCGATCAGGCGATCCATGCGCTGGTAGAGCTCCTGGATAACCTGTGGGCGCTCGCCGCGCGGCACCTCGCGCGCCGCTGGATGATCCTCGTCGAGATAACGCCAGAACATATGCTGTACGCGGTCGGTGGTGTCGAAGACGCATGTGCAGAGACCCTGTTTGGTCTTATCCAGAGCATCGAAGAGCATGCGCTCGCGGTCTTCGTGATTGCCGTAGGCCTGGGCCAGGAAGGCGTCATCGTCGAGCACGTGTTCGTTGAGCGCCCAGGTGTCTTCGGCGAGGCCAAGCGTTGCGTAAGGCCCGTAGAGCTTCGCGAGATAAATGGAATACGTGACTGGATGAGAGATCGGAAGATCGGGATGGCCGGGATCGATGTTCACCGGCGTGACATAGACCTCAACTTCGGGGTCGACCGACTTCAGATAAAAGCGGCAGATGCCGTGTGCGTTAAAACCGAGTCCCGCTTTGAATTCCACGCGAATCCACTCGGAGTATTCGCCGACTTTCAGAGTGATCTTTTCCGATCCAATTGTGACGCGGGCTTGCTTGGAATTGGTTTCGGGCCGGACCTCAAAGTCGACGCGCAACTCGCCCGCACCTTCGGCCAGCGGATTCTCGGGCCCGGGAACGTAGGAGCGGCAGACGCCATTTTCGCGCTGCATCGGAACTCGCACGCCGCCCTCGCGAAACTTGTCATGCGACGTGCGCGTTGTGCAGAGACAGAACGTTCCCTGGCTGCCCTTGAGATCGGGCACACACATTCCGGACAGCAGTACACCGGAAAATTTCTCCGGCGGAAATGTAACTGGTACGCGGATCACGGAACTGAAGATTCCCGCTTTGCCGAGCCAATGCCAGAACGGCGTGCCCTTGCGCATCGCCTTGATCTCGGTTTTGCCGAACGGGATCGAATATTTACCGATCCTGATGTGGCGCTTTGGCCCTTTGATTTCCGCGGAAGAAAGGAACGGCAGGTAGTTGCTGGTGTCGCGCGCGAGGAAATCGTAGATGTTGTGCTTGCCCGGATTCACTCCGGTCATGAAAGTCGACCAGGCCACCGGAGAAATCGCGGGAAAAGTAGTGCGGAGCTTGTTGAAGGTGCCGCGCTCGCGCAGTTTGGCCAGGTTGGGGAGCCGGCCTTCATTCATGAACCGCTCGGCAAGATCGGGGTCCATGCCGTCGAAGCCAAGGATCACGGCACGCTTGAATTTTGCTTTGCCGTAGGCGTTCCGCCGCCTCAGAAAACGGAAGAACTGCCGGAAGGGCCAAGTGGCGAGCGCATAGAACGAATAGAGGAACGCAACAAAGATCGCCCAGAACGACGAAAGTACGGCGAATCCGGCGCCTGGCCCTGCATAGGCATGCGCGGCCGAGGGGATCAGCACCACGGCGAGCAGCACGAACAGCGCGGCGCGGACATTCTTGCTGGCGCGGGCACCGTTATCCGCGAAAGGGCGCACCGCCCTCGGCTCTGTGTCTAGCGTAAACAAGCGGACAGGAGTGTCCGCCCTACACGACATTTTCGTCATATCTGGATTCCCAAAAGTTCCTTGAAGATGAATCCAGCAATCATCGAAAGGATGAAGAACAGCCAGATCCAATTTATTCCGTAACCTGCGATTTCGATCTCCCGCTCCGGATAGTTGACTGCGATTGAATTGATCAGGCTGCCGTCGGGCAATGCCGGCTCCGCGGAATAGAACATGCGCGACCAGAACTGTCCGCGCAGGCGCACCGTCGAGGTGCGAGCCAAATCGTTTCCGACACACACGACCTTGGTTGCGACCTGATCGCCGGCATGGATCTTCAGCACATAGCGGCCATCCTGCGCACCTGCGAGGCGCCAGACGATTTCCTTGTCTGCGGAAATGTGAAGGGGCGGCGCAGTCATGCTGATCCCGATCGGCAGTTCCAAGTTGACATCATTCAGCGAATCAGAACCTGTGGTCTGGGCGGTCAGCAGGAACGGCGCATTGGCCGGAACCGGCGTTGCTCCGAGGTACCGGTCCAGTTGCACGATAAGCAGCGTGATCGGAATGATGACGTAGAGCAGCGGCTTAAAAGCGAGTTTCAGGTAGCGTCCGGTGCCGCGCAGAATCTTTCCATAGGACCCCATCACGACGGGCAGTTGATCGCGGAACAGGCGCACCGCAAGCAGGTAGGCCTTGAGCTGATCTTTGGCGACTCCGATTGCCTTCTGGTCAGAGGTGTAGCCGAAGAGCACGACCATCAGCAGCCCAATCACGATCGAGAGAACGACCACGATCATCAGCGGGCTGGTCAGAAATGGCATCAAGGCCGCGAGCACGCGCGGCGAGGCCACAGTCATTTGCAGAAAGGGAGCCAAGTTATTCGATATACCCCAATCCGCGGAGACGTTTCTGCACATCTTCTTTCGAAGTGTTGCTCTCCTCCGGCGGCATGATCTTCCTGATCTCTTTTTCGAGCATGTGGATCACGAACTCGTCGACCGATTCGTATCCGGCGGCGTCGCTGCACTGCTTGACTTTCTCGAGCAGTTCGCCTTCGATCTTGACCTTATGAGAACCGAACATGTGTTTCTCCCCAGAGTGTCGTCCCTACGGAACTCGACCATTTTGTTCGCTGCTTTCCGTCACTTCCGTGGCGGGCTTTCCTATCTCGCTGCCGTTCGGGCTGGTTCGAGCGCAAACACCGACTGCCCCTTCATTTCACTCGTCTTCTCGATGCCGAACTCCAACAGAATCGTGGGCGCGATATCGGTGAGCGATGGACTTTGCGCCTCGATCTTGCGGTTGCTCAACAGCACGCCCGGCACTTTCGTCGAGTCCATGCAGTGATCGCCGCTCCACGGATTGGTGTTGTCCTCCAGGAGGTCCGGCGGAAACGCGCCCAGAATCGTCTTCCATCCCGCGCGATAGCCGCGGTTGTATCCGACCAGCGCGTCGGGACCGGTGCGCGCATAGGGCCCCTGATAGACCTCGCTTGCCAGATCGATGCGCGTGATGACCTGCGAGCTATCCTTTGGATCGCGTACGTCCAGTAGCTTCTGCTTGATTTCGCGGAGCAGGGCGTCGGCCGCTGCGGCCGGCACGATGCCGTCGCGCTCGCGCCCCTTCATGTTGATGTAAAGACCGTTCAGCCCCAGACCGTAGGCGCGGGTCTTGCTCCAGTCAACCTCGGCAAATGGATCGTTCGTATCGGGCGCGCTGCCCGCCTGCAACACGGCGTATCCGTTTTGCAGCAGCCATGTGTTCAGGTTGAACGAGCGGCGATACGGCGCAAAGCCATGATCGGAGAGGACCAGCAACGTAGTGTTGCCATCGAGCTTGGGCAACACTTCTCCCAGAACCTGGTCGATCTGCTCGTAGAACTCCTCGAGCGCCGATCCGTATTGCGCGGCCAGCACGGCATCGTACCCGGGATGCTGCGGGTCGGTGTGGCGCCACATCATGTGGGCGTTCAGGTCGAGACTGGAGAAATAAAAGAAAAACAGACCTTCGTGGAATTTCGGAAACTCGGCATCGAACACGCGCCGGTGCTCGGCCAGCACGGTATGCGATTGCTCCAGGAATTCCTGATCGTCGAGCACGCCGTCGGAGAGCGCCTTGGTGTCTTCGGCGATGCCTTGCGTGTGGAATTCACCTACTTCTTTGGTCAGGTCTTTGGAGTAGCTCGATGGAGTTGAGATCGGCAGCTCGGGGTTAGCAGGATCGATATTGATCG
>Ga0335070_10012168_pt1 | contig 10049 bp, 6 predicted proteins | sample Lox_Sample_13_FD_206722 | JGI IMG/M metagenome (GOLD analysis project Ga0335070, IMG submission 206722) | Soil microbial communities from Loxahatchee National Wildlife Refuge, Florida, United States - Lox_Sample_1.3 | ecosystem: Environmental > Terrestrial > Soil > Wetlands | place: USA: Florida... | reverse complement strand
AAGGCGATCGCCCGCCGCCACGATGCAGCGGCGACCGATGATTAGGGGACTCGCCGTCCCCTAAAAACCCCCGCTCTAAGGGGATGCCATTCATCCCCCAAGCAAGCTTGGGGGTTCCCTGGCATGGTCTGATGGATGGCGCGACCATGCACCTTTCCCCGGGCCATTCCATCGCGGCTGGAGCCCGCTCCCACAGGGCAATCACCCTTATGCACCGCTGCCGCCACCCTCGGTTTCGCCTTCCCTTGCCGACGCAAGGTCTTTGTGAATTCGCTCCGCGAGGGTGGGGCTGATTCCGGGAACCCGGGAGATCTCCTCCGGCGATGCCCCGGCCAGCTCACGGACCGAGCCGAAGTGACGGATCAGGGCCCGCCGCCGCGCCGGGCCCACACCCGACACCTCATCCAGCCGTGACTTAAGGGCTTGCTGACGGTGGCGCTTCTGGTAATAGGTGATGGCAAACCGGTGCGCCTCGTCTCGGAGCCGATCGAGAAGCCCGGCGAGGGCCGGTTCTCTCGCCAGGAAGACCGGATTTTTCCGGCCGGGGAGGTAGAGCTTCTCGCTCGAGTCCGCCTCCCCGCCCACGGACTCCTTGGCCAGTCCGACGGCCGGCAGCCGACCCTCCAGACCGAGCTCCTTCAGCACCGCCAGCGTCTGGTTGAGCTGGCCCTTGCCCCCGTCCACGACGAGCAGGTCCGGCAGTATCTGGGAGTCTTTGGCATCAGTAAACCTTCGCCTCAGCACCTCGGCCATCATGGCGGGATCGTTGGGCTCGTCCACAGTTCTGATGCGGTAGCGGCGGTAGCCTGATTTCTCCGGTCCTCCGCCATGAAAGGCCACGATCGACCCCACAGCAAAGCGGCCCTGGATGTTTGAGATATCCACACACTCGAGCCGCCGGGGTGCGGCGGGGAGTCCGAGAAGCTCCTGAAGCCGTTTCAAGGCCCCCTCCGCACCCGCCGCTTGGGATCGCCGGCCAAACAGGTACGTGGCGGCGTTGTGGGCCGCCATTGCCACGAGGTGTCGACCGTCACCGCGTTGCGGAACACGGAGCGCCACTCGCTGACCCTTGAGGTCGCTCAACCACTCGGCGAGAAGGCCCTCTTCCTCTAGGTCTGCTCCCACGAGAACCTCTTCAGGAATGGGAGCACCTGCGCCGTAGTACTGCTGCAGGAAAGCTCGCACCACCTCGGACTCCTCCCCCTGGGTCCCTATCTCGAATACGCGGCTCCCTACGAGGCGGCCGCCGCGAATGAAGAGAACGCCGAGTGCCAGCCCTTCACCGTCCGAGTGAATGCCGATCACATCCTGATCGCGAAAATGGCTGGACACGACCCGCTGTCGCTCCAGGGTTGTCTCCACGGCGGCGAGCCGATCCCGGTACAAGGCCGCCCGCTCGAACTCGAGGGCCGCGGCGGCTCCCTGCATCTCCCCGTGGAGCCTCTCCTGGAGATCCCTCGTTCTCCCCTTGAGGAAGAGCACCGCCTCCTCCACCACCCGGGCATACTCTTCGGGCGAGACGGTCCTGGCGCAGAGCCCCAGACAGCGGCCCATCTGAAAGTTGAGGCAGGGCCGCTGCCGCTTGCGGAAGTTGGAACCGCTGCACTGACGAAGCCGAAACACCCGATTGACGACCTTCAGGGTCTCTCGCACTGCATGGGCCGAGGCGAAGGGGCCGAAGTAGAGGGCGCCGTCCTTCCTTATCTGGCGAACCAGGGCGAGCCGCGGGTACTCCTCGTGGGTATCGATCCGGAGGGCAAGGTAGTTCTTGTCGTCCCGGAGAACGACGTTGTAGCGGGGGCGGTGTTTCTTAATGAGATTGCCTTCGAGGATGAGGGCCTCTTTCTCGGTGGCGGTGACGATGGTTTCCAACCCCGCGGCCCGGGCAAGCATGGCCTGCACCTTCGCCGAGGTTTGGTCGCGCCTCGTGAAGTAGGACTGCACCCGTTTCCGCAGGCTCTTCGCCTTGCCGACATAGAGGATCTTCCCGGCTTCGTCCTTGAAGAGATAGACCCCGGGCGCGGCAGGAAGATTGTCAGGCCTGTCGTGAAGGTTCATGGTGCCCCCCCTTGGGGAGGAGGGTTATGCGTTATACGTTATCAGTACTGTCCCAACGTCAGTTTTCCGAGCTTGTGTAACATGTTGAAAAGATTCCAGGTTTCTAACGAAAATCAATTTATCGATTTGAAGTCTGAGCCTGCGAGAGGCGATACTCCCGCATCCACGCGGGAGGTGATGGCCTATGAGTGCAGGCAAAACGATTTTCTCTCAACTGATGGACTTCCTACCCACTTACGAGTTTCGCAAGTGTGTCGATCGCTACAACGGCAACTACAAGGTCAAGAGCTTCTCCTGCTGGGATCAGTTTCTCTCCATGGCCTTTGCCCAACTCACCTTCCGGGAAAGCCTTCGAGATATCCAGGCATGCCTGCGCGTGGCACAACCCAAGCTCTATCATATGGGCTTTCGCGGCAAGGTTTCACGCAACACCCTGGCCAACGCCAACCAAATGCGCGATTGGCGTATCTATGCCGACTTCGCTCATGTGCTTATCGCTACAGCCAGGTCCCTTTACGCCAACGAGAGCTTCGGCGTGGATCTCGATCAAACAGTCTACGCCCTCGATTCCACCATTATCGATCTTTGCCTGTCGCTCTTCCCATGGGCCAAGTTCCGCAAGCGAAAAGGGGCCGTGAAACTGCACACCCTGTTGGATCTGCGGGGCAGTATCCCAACGCTCATCTTCATCACCCACGGGAAGGTCAACGACATCAACATTCTCGACGATCTCCTCGTGGAAGCTGGAGCCATCTACATCATGGATCGAGGCTACCTCGACTTTGCCCGGCTCTACAGAATGCATCAATCCATGGCATTCTTTGTCACCAGGACCAAGAGCAAATTCAGATTCAGGCGCCTCTATTCTCACCCAGTCGACAGAACGCCTGGACTTCAATGCGATCAGACGATTGTGCTGAAAGGCTTCTACCCCAAACGACATTACCCCGAGAAACTGAGACGCATACGCTTCTTCGACGCGGAGAAAAACAAACGCATCATACTGCTGACCAACAACTTCTCCCTGCCAGCATTGACCATCGCGCAGCTTTACCGATGTCGCTGGAAGGTGGAACTGTTCTTCAAATGGATCAAGCAGCATCTGCGGATCAAGGCATTCTATGGAACATCCGAGAACGCGGTAAAGACCCAGATATGGATCGCCATCTCCGTCTACGTCCTTGTTGCCATTGTCAAAAAGCGCTTGAACCTGGAGGCAAGCCTCTACACAATGCTACAGATTCTCAGCGTTTCGCTTTTCGAGAAAATCCCGATCTCACAGGCACTTTCACTCATCGACTACAAAGAACCGGAGGCCATCTCCTGTAACCAGTTGACTCTATTCCAATAACGTTGGGACAGTACTGATACGTTATACGTTATACGTTATACGAGTATACCGTAGGGCGGGTCTCCGCACCCGCCTCGCGTTCACTGCCGGCCGTCAGCCGCAACCTGCCAGTTGTTCCTAGTACATCTCCAGGAGTTCCTGGCGGAGCCCCTTGATCTCGTCGCGCAGCCTAGCCGCCTCCTCGAATTCGAGCCTGGCGGCGGCCTCCTTCATCTCCTTCTCCCGGCCGGCAATGTCTCGTTCCAGCTCGTCGGCGCTCCGGTAGACAGCCTTCTCCTCGGCCACTACCGGCACGGTCACATAATCCGCCTCGTAGACCGAGGTCAGGATATCCCGGATCTCTTTCCTGATCGTCTCCGGGGTGATTCCGTGGGCGCGATTGAATTCCCCCTGCAGGCGCCGCCTCCGCTCCGTCTCCTCCACCGCCCGGTTCATGGACCGTGTGAGCTCGCTGCCGTAGAGGATCACCTCCCCCGCCACGTTCCGGGCCGCTCGGCCGCAGGTCTGGATGAGGGAGCGCTCCGAGCGAAGGAAGCCCTCCTTGTCGGCATCGAGGATAGCAACCAGGGTGACTTCCGGAATGTCGAGCCCCTCCCGGAGGAGATTGATCCCCACGAGCACGTCGAATCGTCCCAGGCGTAGGTCCCTGATGATCTCTACCCGCTCCAGGGTGTTGATGTCCGAGTGGAGGTAGCGCACCCGGACGCCGAGATCGGTGAGGTGTTCCGTGAGGTCTTCGGCCATGCGCTTGGTGAGGGTGGTGACGAGAATGCGCTCGTTCCGCTTCACGCGACGGCGAACCTCGGCGAGAAGATCGTCCACCTGGTGCTCTCCGGACCGCACGTGGATCTTAGGGTCCATGAGACCTGTGGGCCGGATGATCTGCTCCACCACGACGCCCTGCGCCTTCCTGATCTCGTAGTCTCCGGGAGTGGCGGAGACGTAGACGACCTGGGGGACTACAGCCTCGAACTCCTCGAAGCTCAGAGGCCGGTTGTCAAGAGCCGAGGGCAGGCGGAAACCGTACTCCACGAGAGTGAGTTTCCGGGAGCGGTCGCCCCGGTACATGCCCTGGAGCTGGGGAACGGTGATGTGGCTCTCGTCGATGAAGAAGAGGCCGTCCCTGGGGTAGTACTCCAAAAGGCACGGTGGCGGCTCTCCCGGGGCCCGGCCGGTAAGGTGGCGCGAGTAGTTCTCGATGCCGGTGCAGTAGCCGAGTTCCTGGAGCATCTCGAGATCGAACCGCGTTCGCTCCTCCAGGCGCTGGACCTCAAGGAGCTTTCTCTGGCCCTCCAGTTCCGCCAGCCTTTCCTTGAGCTCGGCCTTGATGGAGCGGACGGCCTGCTCCAGGGCCGGCCGGGTGGTGACGTAGTGGCTCGCAGGGTAGACGGCGAGGCGAGAGAGCTCCCGCAGTGTCTTTCCCCAGAGGGGGTCGATCTCCACGATCCGCTCCACCTCGTCGCCGAAGAACTCGATGCGGACGGCCCGCTCCTCCTCGTGGGCAGGGAAGACCTCCACCACGTCGCCCCGGACCCGGAAGGTGCCGCGGTGAAAGTCCAGGTCGCTCCGGCGGTAGTGGATCTCCACCAGCTTCCTGAGCACCGCCTGCCGGTCGATCTCTTGCCCTTTCTCCAGGTGGAGGAGCATACCGTGGTAGGCCTCGGGAGAGCCCAGGCCGTAGATGCAGGAGACGCTGGCCACGATGATCACGTCCCGCCGCTCGAGAAGCGAGCGGGTGGCGGAGTGGCGCATCTTGTCGATGGCCTCGTTGATGGAGGCGTCCTTGGCGATGTAGGTGTCGGTGGCGGGAACGTAAGCCTCCGGCTGATAGTAGTCGTAGTAGGAGACGAAGTACTCCACCGCGTTATCCGGAAAGAGGGACTTGAACTCACCGTAGAGCTGGGCTGCGAGCGTCTTGTTGGGCGCGATCACCAGGGTCGGCTTCTGGACCCGGGCGATGATATTCGCCATGGTGAAGGTCTTGCCTGAGCCGGTGACGCCGAGGAGCACCTGGTGCCGCAGCCGCCGGTTCACCCCGTCCACGAGGGCGTCGATGGCCGCGGGCTGGTCGCCTCGCGGCTCGAAGTCGGTCACCAGACGGAACTCCTCCATGGTCCTCCTATCCTCCCCTATCTGCCCGGTCGCCAAATTCCCAGGGAAAATTATAGGTTGACGGGGCCTCGTATGGCAATCCCGGACCTCCTGTCCGCCCCTGCGCCTTGATACGGACCGGGTGACAGGCAGAGGCAATGGTTGCTTCGCCCATGGATTTCCCGCTATTGAATGATCTGGAGGGGACAACTATAATGCGCCCCGTCGGGTTGATCGGAATCGCCACCCGTGACGAAAGAGGACCTATGGACAAGCCCAAGACGCAGTCATCGAAGAGAGAGCCCGGCTCGGCCCACCCCCGGAGCGAAGGGGCGGCGCTCTTCACCACGCCTCCCAACTTCATCAAGGACATCATCGACGAGGACACGCGGACAGGAAAATATCAGGGCCGGGTCCATACCAGGTTTCCCCCTGAGCCGAATGGCTACCTCCATATCGGCCACGCCAAGTCCATCTGCCTGAACTTCGGTCTCGCCCTGGAGTATGGCGGCCGCTGCAATCTCCGCTACGACGACACCAACCCCACCAAGGAAGAGGTGGAGTACGTCGAGTCTATCCAGGCGGACGTGCGCTGGCTCGGCTTCGCCTGGCACGATCGGCCCTACTATGCCTCCGATTACTTCGAGGAACTCCACGAGTTCGCCGTGAAGCTCATCAATAAGGGCAAGGCCTACGTCTGCGACCTCACCGCCGACGAGATCAGGGAGTACCGCGGGACCCTGACCCAGCCCGGGAAAGACAGCCCGTACCGCAACCGCTCGGCGGAGGAGAACCTGGATCTCTTCGGGCGCATGCGGGCCGGCGAGTTCCCGAACGGCGCCCGGGTGCTCCGGGCGAAAATAGACATGGCCGCGGGGAACCTGAACATGCGCGACCCGGTCCTGTACCGGATCCTCCACGCCGAGCACCACCGCACCGGCAACAGATGGTGCATCTACCCCACTTACGACTTCGCCCACGGCCAGTGCGACTCCATCGAGCGCATCACCCACTCCATCTGCACCCTGGAGTTCGAGGATCATCGCCCCCTCTATGAGTGGTTCATCGAGGAGCTGGACGTCTACCGCCCGCAGCAGATCGAGTTCGCCCGCCTGAACCTCAGCCACACGGTGATGAGTAAGCGAAAGCTCCTGAAGCTCGTGGACGACGGGCACGTCGGGGGCTGGGACGATCCGCGGATGCCCACCATCTCGGGCCTCCGGCGGCGCGGCTACACGCCCGAGGCGATCCGCGCCTTTTGCGAGCGGATCGGGGTCGCCCGGAAGGACAGCATGGTGGATATCGCCCTCCTCGAATACTGCGTCCGGGAGGATCTCAACCGGCGGGCGCCGCGAGTCATGGGGGTGTTGCGACCCCTCCGGGTGGTGATCGACAACTACCCGGAGGGTCAGGTGGAGGAGCTCGAGGCCATCAACAACCCCGAGGATCCGGGCATGGGCACCCGGAAGGTCCCCTTCTCGCGGGTGCTCTATCTGGAACGGGAAGACTTCCGGGAAGACCCGCCCAAGAAGTGGTTCCGTCTCGCTCCCGGCCGGGAGGTCCGGCTGCGCTACGGCTACTACATCACCTGCACCGACGTGATGAAGGACCCGAAGACGGGCGAGGTGGTGGAGCTCCGCTGCACCTACGATCCCGCAACCAGGGGAGGCTCCTCCCCTGACGGGCGCAAGGTCCAGGGCACGCTCCACTGGGTCTCCGCCGCCCACGCCATCGAGGCGGAGGCACGCCTCTATGAGCACCTCTTCTCGGTGGCCGATCCGAGCGACCAGGGCAACGACGCGGATTTTCGGGCCTTCGTGAACCCCAACTCCCTCGAGGTGGTGAGCGATTGCCGCCTCGAGCCGAGCCTCAAGGGGGCCAAGCCGGGCAGCCGCTACCAGTTCGAGCGGCTCGGCTACTTCTCCGTGGACCCCGATTCCACCCCGAATAAACTCGTTTTTAACCGCACCGTGACCCTACGGGATACCTGGGCCAAGATCGAGAAGAAGGAGAGGACAAAACCAACGGGCTAGATGTTGCAGGCCAAGCTCAGCTCGTACCTGCCCGTCATCTCCGCCCGGGCCACGACATGACCGGCCATGGCCCTTTCGATCTCTTTCCGCGTCGTCTCTGCGGGGAGAGGCAGCTCGACATCGAGAGCATAAAGCCGGAAGCGGTACCGATGCTCGCCCTCGGACGGACAGGGGCCATGGTAGCGCACCTTGCCGGCTGCGATCGTGCCATGGGTGCCCTCGGGTGCTTCTCCCTCCGGGACATACTGCTCTCCTGGGGGGATGTCGAACACCAACCAATGGTCTACGACCGAGCCTTTTTTGGGGGGTTCCGGCTCGTCCATGATCAGGACCAGGCTCTCCGCCTCAGGCGGGACGTTGGAGATGATCAATGGCGGGCTCATGTTCTCCCCGTCGCATGTATATTTGCAGGGTATCTCCCCATTATCGCCAAAAGCAGGGCTTGTGAGTTTCATGGCTCTCTCCTTGTTTCGCCGGGCGCTGATATGAGAGCGAAGTCCCCGTGGTGTCTATGGTCACTCTAGCTCACTCTGACACAAAAGAGAACGCTCATGCGGCTGCGGTAAAGCGCTCTTCCTGATCATGAGCGGCCGTGAAAACCCGCAACAAGGCCAGAGCGGTAAGGACAAAGAGGGATGCTGCCAGCCGGATAATCAAAAGACGAGGTGCCGGGCGAGACCCACCACGCCGGCGCCGAGAACAACCGATACGATACTGATCTTCGTCCACTGAAGGACGGTGAATGCCGCCAGACCGATCGCCCCGCCAAACAAGTTGATCCCGTCTTTGGGTGAAAACAAGACGTGCATGCCAAACCAGACCGCCAGGTTCAGCACGACTCCAACCACGGCGGCGGTTATCCCAGAAAGGGTTGTCGAAAGCTTAACGTTTTCCCTGAACTTCTCGATGTAAGGCGCGCCGAGAAAGATAAAGAGGAAGCAGGGGAGAAAGGTAAAATACGTGGCCACCAGAGATCCGAGCGTTGCACCCAGTACCGGACTTAGACCACCAGGATGATTCCAGCCGGCCATAAACCCCACAAACTGAACCACCATGATCAACGGGCCTGGTGTGGTCTCAGCCAGGCCTAGGCCGTCCATCATCTGCTCTGCAGTGAGCCATGAATACTGCTCCACCCCTGCCTGGGCGATGTAAGGCAACACCGCGTAGGCCCCGCCAAAGGTCAGGAAAGCCGCCTTGGTGAAAAATAGCGCCTCGGTAAAAAAGACTGGCGCAGAGAAATAGAGATACAGGAGCCCCGAAGGACCCAGCCACAGGAGGGCAAACACCAGCACCAACAGCACGTTCTGCTTCGTGGATGGGTGAATGTGGCAGGTCTCGGGTTCCGGGCAGATGGTCACGTGGCCGTCCTCACCATCGCGGTCACCCTCTCTTCTCACGACATGAAACTTCTCCGGAAGCACCATTCCTCCCGCCAGACCGACGAGACCGGCGCCCAGAACGATGATGGGAAAAGGAACCTTGAAAAAGAAGATGGCAATGAATGCTGCAGCCGCAATGGCGACCATGACTTCGTTCTTTAGCGCCTTCTTCCCGATGCGAATGACCGCAGCAGCCACAATGGCCATAACGGCAGGCTTGAGCCCGTCGAAGATGGAGGCGATCCAGGGCACATTGCCATGGGCGGCATAGACGTAGCTGAGTCCAAGGAGCACGAAGATGGAGGGAATGACGAAGAAGGCCCCTGCGACAACCCCACCAGGAATCCTGTGGAGCAGCCAGCCGATGTAGATGGCCAGTTGCTGAGCCTCCGGGCCGGGCAAGAGCATGCAGTAATTGAGGGCGTTCAGGAACCGCTCATTGGAGACCCACTTCTTCTTTTCCACCAGTTCCTGATGCATAATGGAAATCTGCCCGGTGGGACCGCCGAAGCTGATGAAACCAAGCTTGAGCCAGAATCGGAAAGCCTCGGCAAAAGACGGATGAGCCGTTCCAGGGACCTGTTGCTTCTTCTCATCGAGGATAGACTCTTCCTTGCTGTCGCTGCTCATTGCGTTCACCATCGCGTCATCGTCCGTCCCTGACATTCCCGTTCCTTTCTACTCAACCGATCCTTGGGGGGGAAGGTTGGTCTTGTGGCAGCTCAGCGGTCACGATTCCTTTGCGACCTGAAGACTACACCAGGCGTAGAGGGCGTCGTACACCTCAAACTGCTTTTTCAGGTTTTTCCTATCATCAGGGAATCTCAACCCATAGCCCACCGCAATGGCTTCAAACCCTGCGGCCAAGGGATCCTTTTCCAGCCTCCTCGTGTCCGCCGCGTTGACGATGCCGGCGAGCCTCAGGAGTGCTTTGTCCGTAAGCCCGTATTCGCGAATCAGCACGTCAAAGGTGCATAGATCTCCTTCATGTTCAAAGTCCGCACCCGGGGCATCAAAGGAGAGAGCCCCTTCCCGTTCAGCAGCAGCTTTTACCTGGCTCCTGGGGACGAAGAGGAACTCAGCCTCGGAATCGATGAATCGTTTGATCAACCAGGGACAGGCGACTCTGTCCAC
>Ga0335070_10012167_pt1 | contig 10049 bp, 10 predicted proteins | sample Lox_Sample_13_FD_206722 | JGI IMG/M metagenome (GOLD analysis project Ga0335070, IMG submission 206722) | Soil microbial communities from Loxahatchee National Wildlife Refuge, Florida, United States - Lox_Sample_1.3 | ecosystem: Environmental > Terrestrial > Soil > Wetlands | place: USA... | reverse complement strand
AGGCGTGGTCGGAGACGAAGATCACGATCCGCTTCTGGATCGTCGGCGGGATCCTCTGCGCCGCCGGGTTCGCGCTGTTCTACCGCTACTACTTCCGCCAGTGAGCCGCACGGCTGCGGTGCTCGGTGCGGCGGCGGCGCGCTCGGCGCTGCCGGAGCTGGACGGGTTCGAGGAGATCGTCGTCCTCGAGCCGTCGGTGGACGCGCTCGAGCAGCTGATGCACGACCTCCGGGACCCGCGGCTCGATTACCTGCTCGGATCGCTCCCCGTCCTGCCGCTCCCGGACACGTCCGTCGACCTCCTGGTCGGCGCCGACCCCGGGCACGACGAGGTGCGGCGCGTGCTCCGCCGCGACGGCGCCGCGAGGCCGTCCGGTTGAGCGCGGCACCGTGAGGATGCGGCCCTCGCACGCCGAACTGTCACGCATCCGCCGGAAACCCTCCACACCGACGTCACGTTCGCCTGCGTACGCTGTCCGCAGGGGCCCTCGCGCCCCCTCTGGGGGGAGGCGTGGCTCGTGAGCGGGACACGTTCGGAACGGACGGGTGAGGCGCCCGCGGGGCGGCCCGGGGGGCTGCCGCGGAAGGCGCTCGTCCTCGGGCTCGCGCGCTCGGGACGCGCGGCCGGGCTCGCGCTCGCGCGGCGCGGGGTGGAGGTCGTCGCCGCCGATCGCTCGGCCGACGCGGATCCCGGGAGGCTTGCCGCCGCGGGCGTCGAAGTCCGGCTCGGATCAGAGGAGGAGTCGCTGCTCGATGGTGTCGACGTGGTCGTGAAGAGTCCAGGCGTTCCGGCGGAATCCCCGCTCGCCGCGGCCGCGCGTGCCTCGGGGATCCCGATCTGGAGCGAGGTCGAGCTCGGCTTCCGGCTGCTCCGCGACAACCCGCTGATCGGCGTCACCGGCACGAACGGCAAGACGACGACGACGGAGCTGCTCGGCGCGATCCTGCGCGCCGGCGGCCGCGACGTCGAGACGGCGGGCAACGTCGGCCGCCCGCTCACCGACGTCGCCGAGATCCTCGAGCCCGGCACCTGGGTCGTCTGCGAGCTGTCGAGCTTCCAGCTCGAGGACGTGCACTCGCTCGCGTGCGACATCGCCGTCCTCCTCAACATCGAGCCCGATCACCTCGACCGGCACGGCACGTTCGACGCCTACCGGGACGCGAAGCTGCGGATCTTCGAGCGTGCCGCAACGAAGATCGTGCCGCGCGGCCTGGGGCTCGACGGGATCGAGTTCTCCGCCGACGACCCGCTGCCGGCGGAGCCGCTGATTCCCGGAGCGCACAACCGCGAGAATGCGGCGGCCGCGACGGCGGCGGCGCGTGCGGCCGGCATCGGCGACGAGGCGATCGCGGCCGCCCTCCGCACCTTCCGCGGCGTGCCGCACCGGCTCGAGCTGATCCGCGAGCTGAACGGCGTGCGCTACGTCAACGACTCGAAGGCGACGAACACTGCCGCCGCACGGCGCGGGATCGCCGCGTACCACGCGCCGCTCCACCTCATCCTCGGCGGCTCGCTCAAGGGCGAGGACTTCGGCGCGTTCGCGCGCGAGCTCCCGGCGACGGTCGACTCGATCTACCTGATCGGCGAGGCGGGCGACGAGCTCGCAGCGGCGCTCGACGCCGCCGGACGCCGGTACGTGCGCGCCGGCACGCTCGCGCATGCGGTCGCGCTCGCGGCTGCCGATGCGGAACCCGGCGACGTCGTCCTGCTCTCGCCCGCGTGCGCGAGCTACGACCAGTTCGCCAACTTCGAGGAGCGCGGCGACACGTTTCGCGCGCTCGTCGGGGAACTCTGGTGAGCGCGCGCGCGAAGCAGTCGCCGCTCGAGTGGAACCTGCTCGTCGTCGTCACCGCTTCGCTCGTGCTGTTCGGCCTCGTGATGGTCTACAGCGCCACGTCGGCATCCGCGGCGCTCGGCAACGGGAACCCGACCGGCTATCTCGAGCGGCAGGGCGTGTACGCGCTCGTCGGTGCCGTGCTGCTCGTCGTCGCGGCGCGCAGCGATTTCCGCAAGCTCCGCGCGCTCGCCCCGATGCTCGTCGTGTCGGCGCTCGTGCTCTGCGTCGCCGTGCTCGCCGTCGGCGAGCGGATCAACGGCGCGCGCCGCTGGATCGGATTCGGGCCCGCGGCGTTCCAGCCGTCCGAGCTCGCGAAGCTCGCGCTCGTCGTCTGGACCGCCGCGTACCTCGCCCGGCGGCCGCCGCCGCAGACGCTGCGCGAGCTGGTGCGGCCGATCGGCCTGCTCGTCGGCGTCTTCTGCCTGCTCGTGCTCGTCGAGCCGGATCTCGGCACGGCGATCACGATCGTCGTCATGGTCGGCGCGATGCTGCTCGTCGCCGGCACGCGGCTGCCGACGCTCGCGGCCGCGTCGGGGATCGTGCTCGGGCTCGGGGCGCTCGCCGCGTGGTCGTCGCCGTACCGGCGCGCGCGGCTGCTCACCTTCCTCGATCCGTGGAAGGACCCGCTCGGCGCCGGCCTCCAGAACGTCCAGGCGCAGATCAGCCTCGGGTCGGGCGGCCTCTTCGGCCGCGGTCTCGGCCAGGGAGTCGAGAAGATCCACTTCCTCCCCGAGGCGCACACGGACATGATCTTCGCGGTGATCGGCGAGGAGCTCGGGCTCGTCGGCGTCGCCGTGCTCACCGTCGGCTACTGCGCCTTCGCCTATGCGGGCCTCCGGACCGCGATCGCCTGCAAGGACCCGTTCGGGAAGCGGCTCGCCGCGGGGATCACGGCGATGATCTGCTGCCAGGCGGCGATCAACGTTGCGGCCGTCGTCGGGCTCGCGCCGCTGACCGGGATCCCGCTCCCGTTCGTCTCCTACGGCGGGTCGAGCCTCGTTGTCGCGCTCCTCTCCGTCGGAATCCTCCTTAACATCGGCCGTGGTCATGGAAGAGCACAGACAGCTGCGGTGCCTGATCGCGGCCGGGGGGACGGTCGGCCACGTCGCGCCGGCGCTCGCGGTGGCGGAAGCGCTGCGCGGGCGCGGCGTGACGGTGACGTTCGCCGGGTCGCCGGATCGCGTCGAGGCGCGGCTCGTCCCTGAGCGGGGCTATCCGTTCGACGCGTTCCCGGTCGCGGGCTTCCCGCGGCGGCCGGGGATGGAGCTCGTCCGGGCGCTCCGGCTCGCCGCGACGGCGCCGGCGGCATGCGCACGGATCCTCGCGCGCCGCCGGCCGGACGTCGTGCTCGGCGGCGGCGGGTACGTCGCGGGGCCGATGGTGCTGGCGGCATGGCTGCGACGGATCCCCGCGGCGGTGACCGAGGCCGACGCCCACCTCGGGCTCGCGAACCGGCTGGCCGCGCCGTTCGCGCGCCGCGTCATGCTCGCGTATCCGGTGGCGGGGCGGAACGGCGCGAAGTACCGCGTCGTCGGGCGGCCGATCCCGACGACGTCGGCGGCCGTCCCGCGGGAGCAGGCGCGGCGGCGGTTCGGGCTACCGCTCGAGGGGCCGGTCGTGCTCGTCGCGGGCGGCAGCCTCGGCGCGCGGACGCTGAACGAGACCGCGCTCGCGGCCTGGGGCGAGGCGGGCCCGGCCGTCCTCCACGTGTGCGGCGAGCGCGACTACGAGGAGCTGCGGGGGCGCGTGACCCGGGACGACTACCGGCTCGTCCCGTTCGTCGCCGACTACGGGGCCGCGCTCGGCGCGGCCGACCTCGCCGTCTCCCGCGCCGGCGGCTCGGTCTGGGAGATCGCCGCCGCCGGGCTCCCGGCCGTGCTCGTCCCCTACCCCGCGGCGACGGCGGACCACCAGACGAAGAACGCCGCGTACTTCGCCCGCGCCGGCGGCGCCGTGGTCGTCCCCGACGACGAGGCGCGCGAGCGGGTTCCGGCGCTCGTCGCCGAGCTGCTCGCCGACCCGGCGGAGCTCGAGCGCCGGGCCGCCGCGATGCGGGCGGCGGCGAAGCCGCACGCGGCCGACGAGATCGCAGATGAGCTCATCTCCCTCGCAACCGCTCGCCGGTAGGCGCTTCTGGCTCGCCGGGATCGGCGGCGCCGGCATGAGCGCGTACGCGCTGCTCGCGCACGCGTGGGGCGCGGAGGTGTCCGGCTGGGACCGGGTCGAGACTCCGTACCTCGCGCACCTGCAGGGCATCGGCGTGACGATCGCGCCGGAGCCGCCGGCGCCGCCCGCGGACGCGGAGGTGTTCGTCTCGACCGCGTACGTGGGGCGCGTGGCCGGCCGGCCGCGGGCGGAGCTGCTCGCGGAGCTCGTCTCGATGCGCCGCTCGATCGTCGTCGCGGGCGCGCACGGGAAGACGACGACATGCGCGATGATCGCGTTCTGCCTCGACCGGCTCGGCCTCGACCCTGCGTTTCTCATCGGCGGCGAGATCCCGCAGCTCGGCGGCAACGCGCGGGCGGGCGCGGGCTGGCTCGTCGTCGAGGGAGACGAATCCGACCGGTCGGTCACCGCGCTGCGCCCGGAGATCGCCGTCCTGCTCAACGTCGACCTCGACCATCACACGACGTTCGGCTCGCGCGCCGAGCTCGAGTCGCTGTTCGAGGAATGGCTCGCCCGGGTGCCCCACGTCGTCCGGGCCGAGGAGCTGGAGCCTGTCGCGGTCGAGCTCGGCGTGCCCGGCGAGCACAACCGGCGCAACGCCGCGGCTGCGCTCGCCGCGCTCGAGCTGGCCGGCGTCGCGCGCGCGGACGCGGAGCGCGCGCTCGGCGAGTTCCGCGGCGCGGGGCGGAGGCTCGAGTCCGTCGGCGAGGCGGGCGGCGTCGAGGTGCTCGACAGCTATGCGCATCATCCGGCCGAGCTGTCGGCCGACCTCGACGCGGTCCGGGCCGGCGCCGAGGGCCGGCGGCTGCTCGCACTGTTCCAGCCCCATCTCTATTCGCGGACGCTGCATCTGGCGCACGAGTTCGCGGTCGCGCTCTCGTCCGCGGACGCGGTGTGCGTGACGGACGTCTATCCGGCGCGCGAGGAACCGATCCCCGGCGTCACCGGACGGCTGATCGTCGACGAGCTGGCGCAGGTGCGGTCGGGAATGCGCATCGGCTGGGCGCCGAGTGTCGAGGACGGCGTGCGGATCGTCGCCGCCTGGGCCCGGCCGGGCGACATCGTGCTGACGCTCGGTGCCGGCGACGTCGACCGCGCGCCGGCGCTGCTGCTGGAGGCGCTCGCGTGAGGATCGAGGAAGGCGTCGAGCTCGCCCGCTTCACGGCGATCGGGACCGGTGGGCCGGCGGCCGCGTTCGCCAGGCCGGAGTCGGTGGCCGAGGTCGAGGCGCTGCTGCGCTGGGCCGCGGACAGAGGGATGCCGGTGGCGGTGGTCGGCCTCGGCTCGAACCTCCTCGTCGCCGACGAGGGCGTGGACGCGCTCGTGCTCCGTCTCGCCGGCGAGCTCTCGGCCGTCGCGGTCGACGGCGAGCTGCTGCGAGCGGGCGGCGGCGCGGCGAACGCCGTCTGCCTCCATCGCGCGCGCGCCGCCGGGCTGGGGGCGTTCGAGTTCGCGTGCGCGATCCCGGGCACGGTCGGCGGCGGCGTGTGGATGAACGCGGGAGCCTACGGCGGTGACTTCTCGCAGGTGCTCGAGCGGGCTCTCGTCGCCACCGCCGACGGGACCGGGTGGCTGACGCCATCGGAGCTCGGCCTGTCGTACCGGCACTCCGAGCTCCGGCACGGGCAGGTCGTCGTGCAGGCGGAGCTGCGCCTGCGGCCTCGTCCGCCGGAGGAGATCCGCGCCGAGGTGCGCGAGCTGAATGCGCTGCGCAAGGCGGCGCAGCCGACGAACCGGCGGACGTTCGGCAGCGTGTTCAAGAACCCGGATCACGAGCTCGGCGCGGGGCGGATGCTCGAGGCATGCGGTCTGAAGGGGCACCGGATCGGCGGGGCGCGGATCTCGCCGCTGCACGCGAACTTCATCGAGAACGTCGGCGGCGCGCTCAGCGCCGACGCGATCGCACTGATGGTGGAGGCGCGCCGGCGCGCCGCGGAGCAGTTCGGCGTCGAGCTGCAGCACGAGGTCGAGTTCCTCGGCGCGCTCGAGCTCCCGCCCGTTGGCGCGTGACGCGGGGAACGCTCCAGGAAGCCGCGAGGTTCACGTCACAGGTTCGCGGCTAGCCTGATGTGCAGGGGGCCTCGCTGCCCCCTAGGGGGCTGAGGAGGGACGCCGATCCCGCGGGTGGCGCCGTGTAGGAGCGTTCCCTCAGGCGGCGAACGTTGGCCCGTGGCCGCCAAGCGACGACCCCGGCAGGCGCGCGCCCGCGCGGCCGCCATTCCGCATCCGCAGGGGGCGCAGCGCACCGGCGCCGCGGCACCGGGCCGGTCGCGCCTCCTGCCCTCGAGACGGTCGCTTGCGATCGGGCTCGCGATCGTTGCGGCCGCCGGCGTTGCCTACGTCGCCGCCCGCGAGAGCTCGCTGTTCGCAGTCCGCACGATCGAGGTCGTCGGCGCGCCGCCGCCCCTCGCGGCGCAGGTCCGGACGGCGCTCGTGCCGATGCTCGGGACGAGCTTGCTCGCGCTCGATGGCTCGGCCGTCGTCCGGCGGGTCGAGGCGCTCCCCGGCGTCCTCTCGGCCGGCTACGACCGTTCCTTCCCTCACGGCCTTCGCGTCGTCGTCGTGCCGGAGAAGCCGGTCGCGGTCCTCCGGCGCGGCCCCGACAGCTGGCTCGTCTCCGCACGCGGGCGCGTCGTCTCGGCCCTGCCGCGCGGAAGCGATCCGGCGCTGCCGCGGATCTGGGTGCCGACGGCGACGCCGGTGACTCCGGGCGGCTTCCTCGACCCGGTTCACGGCGGCACGGCGGCCCACGCGCTCGCTCTCGTCGCGACGCGCTTCCCGGCCCGGATCGGGACCGCATCCTTCGCGAAGGGGGAGCTCACCTTCCGCCTTCGCTCCGGGCTCGAGCTCCGGCTCGGCGATCCGACCGACGTCCGCCTCAAGCTCGCCATCGCACGGCGCGCGCTCTTCGCGCTGCCGCCGGGCGCGACGTATCTCGACGTGAGCGTGCCCCGGCGGCCGGTCGCCGGCGCCGACCCTCAACTCTCAACTAGAGGGTGATGGTTTGAAGGCTCGATCTCTGATTGACAGCGAGATGTGGTGCACGTACCCTGGCGGCCGAGACGGCTCGTTGCCGCCCTATCCTCTACTGAAGGTTCAGGTGTAGGCCCATGAGCATGCGCGACCAGTCGGGCAACTACCTTGCGGTCATCAAGGTCGTCGGCGTCGGCGGCGGCGGCACGAATGCGGTCAACCGGATGGTGGACGCCGGCCTGTCCGGCGTCGAGTTCATCGCGGTCAACACGGACGCCCAGGCGCTGATGATGTGCGACGCCGACGTGAAGATCCACATCGGCTCCAAGGCGACGCGCGGCCTCGGCGCGGGCGCGGACCCCGCGGTCGGCCAGGCGGCCGCCCAGGAGAGCCGCGACGAGCTGAAGGAAGCCCTGAAGGGGGCCGACATGATCTTCGTCACCGCCGGCGAAGGCGGCGGCACCGGCACGGGCGGCGCGCCGATCGTCGCGGAGCTCGGACGCGAGCTCGGGGCGCTCACCGTCGGCGTCGTCACGCGGCCGTTCGGCTTCGAGGGGCGGAAGCGCTCGCAGCAGGCGGAGCTCGGGATCGAGAACCTGCGTGACCGGGTCGACACGCTGATCGTGATCGAGAACGACCGCCTGCTCCAGGTGGTCGAGAAGCGCACCTCGATCGTCGAGGCGTTCCGGATGGCGGACGACATCCTCCGCCAGGGCGTGCAGGGCATCACCGATCTGATCACCGTCCCCGGGCTCGTCAACCTCGACTTCGCCGACGTGCGCACGATCATGCGCGACGCCGGCTCGGCCCTGATGGGGATCGGGATCGCCTCCGGCGAGGGGCGCGCCGCCGAGGCTGCGCGGTCCGCCGTCTCCTCGCCGCTGCTCGAGGCCTCGATCGAGGGCGCCACCGGGATCCTCCTCAACATCACGGGCGGCCCGCAGATCGGGCTGTTCGAGGTGAACGAGGCGGCGGAGGTCGTCACGAGCGCGGCGGACCAGAACGCGAACGTCATCTTCGGCGCAGTCATCGACGACGCGCTCGGGGACGAGGTTCGGGTCACGGTGATCGCGACCGGGTTCGGAGCCCAGCGCCGCCGCCGGCGGCGCGAGCCGGGGATGGAGGCGCCGATCCCGACCGCGCCGCTCGCGGCGGCGAGCTTCGAGCTGTCGGACGAGGCGCTCGACGTGCCGTCGTTCCTGCGGGACACGTAGAGCCGATCCGCGTCGGCACGGATCCGCGGCTCCCCGGGAAGCCACTAGGATCGCGGTGCAATGGCGCAGACGTTGCAGCGCACGCCGCTCTACGACCGTCACGTCGCCCTCGGCGCGCGGATGGTGCCGTTCGCGGGCTGGGAGATGCCCGTCCAGTACGAGGGCGTGATCCAGGAGCACCTGGCGGTCCGCACCGATGCGGGCGTCTTCGACGTCTCGCACATGGGCGAGCTCGAGGTCGAGGGGCCGCGCGCGGGTGAGCTGCTGCAGGGGCTCCTGTCCAACGACCTCGACCGGATCGAGCCCGGGCAGGCGCAGTACACGCTGCTGACGAACGAGCGCGGCGGGATCGTCGACGACCTGATCGCGTACCGGCTCGGCGAGTTCCGCTACCTGCTCGTCGTCAACGCGTCGAACCGCGAGACGGACTTCGAGTGGCTCAAGGAGCGCGAGATCTCGGGCTCCGACGTGCGCGACCTCTCCGGCGAGTGCGCGCTGCTCGCCGTGCAGGGGCCGAACGCGATCGCGAAGCTCGGGCTGCCGCCGGCTGCGCCGTTCACGTTCGCCGAGGCCGAGATCGACGGCGTCGAGACGATGGTCAACCGCACCGGCTACACGGGCGAGGACGGCTGCGAGCTCATGTGCGACGCGAGCGATGCCGTCGCGCTCTGGGACGCGGTGCTCGCGCGTGGGATCGTGCCGTGCGGGCTCGGCGCGCGGGACACGCTCAGGCTCGAGATGTGCTACCCGCTCCACGGGAACGACATCACGCCGGAGACGGACGCGATCTCGGCCGTTCTCGGCTGGGCCTGCGCGCTCGCGAAGGAGTTCACCGGCGTCGGCGAGCTCCGTCGCGTGAAGGAGCATGGGCCGGAGCGGAGGCTCGTGCCGTTCGTCATGGAGGAGCGCGCGATCCCGCGACCGGGCATGGCGATCGAGGGCGGCGGCGAGGTCACGTCCGGATCCCACTCGCCGATGCTCGACGTCGGCATCGGGATGGGCTACGTGCCCTCGGCCATGGCCGCGGAGGGAACGGAGCTGACGATCGACGTCCGCGGCAGGGCCCGCGCGGCGCGGATCGTGAAGAAGCCGATCTACCACAGGGAGGACTGAGTGGCCGCAGCGGAGATGTATCCCGACGATCTGAAGTACCACCCCGAGCACGACTGGGCCCGCATCGAGGACGGCGAGGCGGTGCTCGGCGTGACCTGGTTCGCGGCGGACTCGCTCGGCGAGCTCGTGCACTTCGAGCCGCCGCAGCCCGGTGCGACGGTGACGAAGGACGTCTCGTACGGCGAGGTCGAGTCGGTGAAGGCGGTCTCGGACCTGATCGCACCGCTCTCGGGCGAGGTGATCGAGGTGAACCAGCAGGTCGTGGACGCGCCGGAGACCGTGAACGAGGATCCCTACGGCGCCGGCTGGCTGATCCGCATCAGGCTCTCCGACCCGTCCGAGGTCGACGCGCTGCTCGACGTCGCGGCGTACAAGCAGGTTCTGGCCGAGCAGTGACGCACCCGTACCTCGCGCTCACCGACGCCGACAAGGCGGAGATGCTCCGCACCATCGGCGTCTCGTCGATGGAGGAGCTGTTCGGCGACATCCCGAGCGGCGTGCGGCTCGGACGCGAGCTCGATCTCGAGCCGGCTCTCTCCGAGCAGGAGCTGTCCGCGCACCTCGGCGAGCTGGCGGCACGCAACGTCGGCACGACGCGGGAGCTGTCGTTCCTCGGAGCCGGCGTCTACGACCACTACGTCCCGGGGGTCGTCGACGCGGTCCTCCAGCGCGGCGAGTTCCTCACGGCGTACACCCCGTACCAGCCCGAGATGAGCCAGGGAGTGCTGCAGGCGATCTTCGAGTAC
>Ga0335070_10012166_pt1 | contig 10049 bp, 7 predicted proteins | sample Lox_Sample_13_FD_206722 | JGI IMG/M metagenome (GOLD analysis project Ga0335070, IMG submission 206722) | Soil microbial communities from Loxahatchee National Wildlife Refuge, Florida, United States - Lox_Sample_1.3 | ecosystem: Environmental > Terrestrial > Soil > Wetlands | place: USA: Florida... | reverse complement strand
TTCCCAATTGATGGCGGCCTGTTCTGCCACAAGCAGGCGCCGAGCTTCGCGATCCTCGAGAGCGAGCAACCGCTCGATGATGGCATCCGACTCTGTCTTCTGCACTGCCCGGACGCTCATCAGAATCCCTTCTTTTCGAGCTCTTTCTTCAAGCGCGAGAGGCACCGGCCGCGAATGAAGCCGATCGAACCCGTGGCCAGCCCGAGTTCCTTCGCGACATCCTCATAGGGGCGGGATGGAACCTCGAAGAACAGCATCTGGATGAGTCGAGTGCAGCGGTCCGGCAGATCTGAGATTGCATCTCTCACCATCTGCTCATTTTCGAGTTGCACCAGCATCGCTTCCGGCACCGCAATGCCGTCTAACTCGGCAGTTGTTTCCAGATCCTCAGCCTCCAACTCCACATGTCTCTCGTCTACGCGCTGCTGGCGAAGGCACTTGTGATAGCAGGTTTGGATCAGCCACTTGGGCAAGGCCCGGTCTTCGCGCAATTGTGGCAATCCGGTCAACAGTTCCACGCATACGGCCTGGAATATGTCGCCAGCCTCCTGATACATCCCAAGCTTGATGGGAATCGAGTAAATGAGATTCTTATACTTATCGATGAGAGCGGTCCAGGCGGCTTCGTCTCCCTTGATGCAGCGAGCGATCAGCTTTTTGTCCGACGGATTTTCCGGCGTCTCGCGCTGCCGTCTTGCCGCAGTGCCGCTCATCGGACTCCCGCGTTCTCAAGGCCTCCACTGCGGACATAGAGTTCTTCTGCGTTCCACAAGGTGTAAGGATCGAGCACAGCAGGGCGGAAATTGCCGACCCGCATATCCGCCGCCGTCAGGATGTTCGGCGTTGCCAGGAAAATAAACGGTGAATTTTGCGCGATGAGTTCCTGAACGCGATCGTAGAGCTGTTTGCGCCTGGCATAGTCGAGGGTGACCATTTGCTGCTGCATGAGAGAGTCGATTTCGCGCTCCCAGTCCGAGGCCGGCTGCTTCTCGCCGAGGTTCCACAGGTGTGACGTTCCGCTTGACATCCAGACGTTCATTTCGGGATTCGGGTCGGCATCGCCGCCGCCCAGCGCCATGATGGCCGCGTCATAGTCAAAAGTCTGGAACACTCGATCGATGACCGCGCGAAACTCGAGCGGCACCACATGAACCTGCATCCCCAGCTGGGCCAGATCATCCTGCAGCAGGGTCGCCATTTTCATGCGCTGGCTGTTGGACGAACTGGCAATCAGCGTGAACTCGACTGTCTGTTGCGAGGAATCCAGAAGCTGTCCCGACGAATTCCAGGAGAATCCGGCGGATTTCAGCAAGCTTCGCGCCTGGTCCAAGGAGCGTTGCGGATGCGGAATTGCCTGGTTGACCCAAAGCTTGTTTCCCGGTCCGACGTTTCCCCACAACGGCGCTCCCCGGGTTCCAAAGACCAGCCGGACAATCGACTCCCGATCAACGGCCAACGAAATCGCCTGACGGAATTTGACTTCGCGAAACCACTTTTCCTTCCGCGCCACGTCACCCAGGTTTTTCCCGCTGAGGTCATTCAGATTGAAGACAACGAAGTTGTATTCAAGGCTGGGACCCAGGTTCGCTAACTGGGAACTGGTGCGAGCTTTCTCGCGCGACAGCAGGTTGTAGTTCTCGGAACTGAGCCGGCTGATCATGTCGGTCTCGCCGGCCTCGAATCGCAAGACCTGAGCGTCTTCGCTTCCAACGAAGAGAAATACGAGTTCGTCGAGATACGGCAGCCGGCGATTTTCGCTGTCTGTCTTCCAGTAATAAGGATTGCGCTCAAGCACAATCTGCTGCCCGGCAACGTACTGCTTCAGGCGAAACGGACCCAGGCCCGCAATTTCGGACGAAGCCACATTCAAAGCCCAAGCCTGCGTGAACTTCCCTTCCCGGTAGGATTTTTCAAGCAGATGCTTTGGCAACATCGCCAAACCGTCGAAGATGCGCTCGGCGGCGGCGTACGGACGGGACAAAGTAAACCGCACGGTATATGCGTCGACCTTCGTCACCACGAGCGGCTTGCCGTCGATGATCAACAGATCGCGCTGGGGAGAATCGACTGCCTCATCCATATAGACCATGAACGAGAAGACGACGTCGTCGGCATCGAATGGATGACCATCGGAAAACCGGATGCCCCTACGCAGGGCCAGCGTGAAAGTGCGGCCATCGGGAGAGACCTTCCATGACTTTGCCAACGCGGGCTCGGTCTGCTGCGTGGCTCGATTGATCTCGATCAAATCGGCTTGCATGCGACCGATGACTTCGCGCGAAATCGAGTCGGCAGCGAGCACTGGATTCAGAGTCTTGGGTTCCGAGCGCTGCCCAATCGTGAGATGGCCTCCAAACTGGCCGGAAAGAGTTGGCAGGTGCAGCAGATCCTCAACAGGGGTGGCGGCGCCGGGCGCCAGCGTGCCCGCGAAGGCGAATCCGGTGAGCAGACACACGAGTAGGGTTAGGCGAGTAATAGCTTTCATAACACCCCTATCCCCACAGAAACCGGTTTTCCTAGGTTGAACGAGATTCTAACCGGGAATGAAGGTGATCGGCGACCAGCGCGTAGATTACGGAGGTAATGAACAGTGCAGCGGCCGGCGCCAATAACCACGTGTATGAAACCAGCACGCTGTATTGCTGGAGCACGCTCAGCATGTTGCCCCAGCTCGGTGTCGGTTCACTTACTCCCAGACCGAAGAAGGAGAGCGTCGCTTCTGCCGCAATATACCGGGGAATCAGTAGAGCCGATTGTGTCAGGAGGGCGCCAAACGCTTCGGGGATAATATGGCGTCGCAGCAAATAGAAGTTTGAGGCGCCGAATCCTCGAGCGGCAGCAACATGATTCCGGTCTCGGACGCTCAGAACAATCCCCCTTACCAGGCGCGCCGGACGGGTCCAGCCAATCAATCCGATCACGCTCGCCAGCAAGAAGAATGCGCGCACTGGGCTCAGGTGGAGTGGCAGAAAGGCCCGTACTCCCAGTAGAAAATAGAACCATGGCAAGGACAGAAAGAGTTCTGTGATGCCCATGAGTGATTCGTCGAGCCAACCGCCATAAAATCCGGCGATTGTGCCGACCAACGCGCCGACCAGGAGCGCGATGAACGCAGCCGCGATGCCGGCCGCGACCGAGACCTGTCCTCCCCAAAGGACACGGGAAAATACATCCCGGCCAAAGCCATCGGTACCCAACAGTAATGCCTTGGCCGGTGCACCGACGCCGAAGGCATGGAGATTGGACTCCCAGAGGCCGAAAAACTGGTAGCGATCCCCGCGGACGAACAAATGAATGGGATAAGCCTCGCTGTGGTCCTCCGCATAGCCATCTTCCACCGGGCTCCACGCATAGATGAAAGGGCGCCAATGGAACCCGGCGTTATCCACAAAGTGCAGGCGGGTTGGAGGAGCGTAGGGCACATCGCGATTCTGGGTGCGGGGATCGTAGGGTGACAAGCATCCGGCGAACAGCAAAAGGAGATGTACGCCTGCAAGGAGCGATATCAAGACCGCGGTCTTAGCATGCATCCGACGTACCTCTTCGAATGCGGGGGTCGGATGCCAGGAGCAACACGTCGGCGACGAAACTGCCCCCTACCATGAACACGGCCGAGAACATGATGCCACCGATGACGAGGTACAAGTCGCGTGAGAGCGTGGCCTCGAGCACGAGTGGCCCCAATCCGGGCCATCCGCAGATGACTTCCACCAACAGCGATCCGCTGATCAGCCCAGCCAAAGAAAGACCGAACAGAGAGATGGCAGGATTTGCCGCCACGGGGAGCACATGCCGGAACAGCAATCGGGCCCTGCCAATGCCCAGCCCACGCGCGGATCGAACGTACTCCGCGGACAGTACCTCGCCGACACTTGCACGAACGTGACGGATGATCACCGCGCTCTCAAGCTGCACCAGAATGAACACCGGCAACACCAGGTGCACTGCGACGTCTCGTACTGATCCCCAGGTCGAAAGCGCGGCCCCGTTCACCGTTGCGGTCATTCCGCCGATTGGCAACAAGCGCCAACGCACGACCAAGGCCAGCAGAGCGAATGCAATCACGATCTCTGGGATGGAAACAAGCAACGAGGTGACGACTGTGACTATCCGGTCCACCAGCCCTCCACGTCGAGATGCGCTCCAGACACCAATGGGCACCGAGATCAGCCAAGTCAGCAGCATTGCCGTTGTAGTAAGAAGCAGAGTGTTCTTGGCCCGACCCCAAAGCAGCGGAGCGACCGGCATGTTGTAAGCCATGGAGTAACCGAAGTCGGCATGGATTGCCGACTTCATCCAGCGCGCGTATCGGATGACAAGCGGCTGGTCCAAGCCATATTGCGCTCGCAGCGCGGAAATTGTGTCAGGCGAGATTTGCGGATTCAGCCGCATCTCGTCGAAGTAGTTTCCGGGAGCCATTTCAGTGAAGACGAAGCAGAGCGCCGAGACACCCACCAGCAGCGAGAAAGCGCGCAGCAACCTGCGCAGAAGATACTTCACATTATTTCTCCGGCAACCGGGGCGAGCTTCTTTTCGGCCGCTTTCGCGGCCGCGACGAGCTTCGAAGTCTCAGGATGTTTCGGAGCAGCCATGATCTCCGGTGTGGGGCCGCTCTCGACGATTCGTCCCTCGTGCATCACCGCCATCGAGTCCGCGAATCGCGCCACCAGCGTCAGGTCATGGGAGATCAGGAGGTAGGTCAAGGAATGTGTTTTCTGAAGATCGAGCAGCAGGTTCGCAATCTGCGACTGGGTCGACAGGTCTAACCCGGTGAATGCTTCATCCAGAATCAAAATGCTCGGACGCAGAACAAGGGCGCGTGCGATCGCGACTCTTTGCCTTTGTCCGCCGCTGAACTCCAGAATGGACCTGTCCGCCCAGTGCGGCCGAAGTCCAACCTCCGTCATCAGGCCCTGCAACCTCCAGCGGCGTTCCTCGTATTTCATGCCGCGGATCAGCAAGGGTTCTTCGATCGCTTGCGCTGCGGAAAATCGTGGATTCATTGCGCTCGTCGCGTCCTGAAAGACCATCTGGATCTTTGTCCGCACATCCAAAAGTTCACGCGACTGGAGCGCCGCGACGTCGGTGCCGTTGATCCGGATTTCACCTTCGTCGGGCTTCTCCAGGCGCGAAACGCATCGGGCGATTGTCGATTTACCCGATCCCGACTGTCCAATCAGCGCCAGCGTCTTTCCCGCGAAGATGTCGAAGTCGACGCCGCTCGCGGCTGAGACCGAGACCCAGTTCCGCCACAACCCACCGCGCCCATAGCATTTGGAGAGATTCCGAACTCGCAGGACTGGAGTCGTTGTTTCCGAGCTCGACAAGTTACTCACCATATTTGAAGCAATGCACGGGCCTCGAAGGCTCCGGGGCGTGTAGGGACGGATACCGCTCGGCGCAGATCTTCATCCGGTCGGCGCAACGCGGCTCGAACGGACAACCGTGGAAGAGAGTCGTGGGATCGAAAGACTCTCCGTCGATCGCCGGGAAACGTCCGCGCCCGCTCTCGGCATGGGCCACTGCAGACCTGGCAATTCGAACCAGCGCTTGCGTGTAAGGATGCAGAGGGCGCCCAAGGACCTCTTCGTGGCGTCCAAGTTCGATCACGCGCCCGGCGTACATCACCGCAATTCGATCGGCGAAGCCAGCCAGCAGCGCCGGATCGTGACTGATCATCAGAATCGCAGTGCCGTGACGCTCTCGGATGCGCGAGAGTAAACCTATGATCTCGGCTTGGAGTGACGCGTCCAGCTTGCTCGTGGGTTCGTCGGCCATCAGAAGCGCCGGTCGGCACGCTACCGCCTGCGCGATCACAACACGCTGGCGCTGACCGCCGCTGAGCTGGTGAGGATAGGCTTTGGCGATCTCCTCCGCTCCGGCAAAGCCAACCTCTCGAAGCAACTCCAATGCCCGGGCGTGCCGCTCTCCGCGGGTCATGGAAAGATGCGAGCGGAGAACTTCCTCAATCTGCGCAACCACGGTCATTACTGGATTGAGCGCCAATAGAGGATCCTGATGGATGAGCGAAATCTGCGCTCCCCGGATAGCGCGCAAATCACTTTCGGGCAACCTCAGCAGGTCGCGTCCGCAAAACAGGATCTCTCCTCGGCTCCTGGCGTGTGCCGGCAGCAAGTTCAGCAGCGCAGATGCGAGTGTGCTCTTCCCGCAACCGGACTCGCCGAGAATGCCCACAATCTCGCCAGCATGGATCTCAAGATCGATTCCGGCCAGCGCATGAATTTGTTTTTGATCAGGCGGATGGTAGGTGAGAGTCAGTTCTCGAATCTGGACAAGAATTTCCCCGGAGCTATCCACGGCGAGGTCACCCCACGTTCAGTTTCGCGTATGAGCGCCGGGCCCGACAATTGGCTACTAAGGGGCAGGAATGAATCGCAGGAGCCATGGGGCCGCAAAGCGCGACACGCGTCCTGAGCCCGGCGGCCCAGACCAGCCAAGTCAGATTCCTGAATGCAAAAGCTGCTTTAACCCCCTATTCTCTATTGCGGCTCCGGCGGTACTCGAGAAATTGCTTCTGACAGTCGACTGCTGACTGAAGTATCGCTGGATAGCCAGGCAAGGAACGAACTTTATCCAGCAGCGGGTCCCCGCGAATGAGGTCTGGGACGCAATAGTTTTGCTCGATCGCGGCGCGAAGCAGTCGAATGCCAAGCTCTGGATGGCCGCAACCCGCCAGGCGAGAGGCATTCCAAACCTTCTGTTCCGGATCTCGCGCGCGCAGACTCACGTCGAACTGCGCGGTAACATTAGGGTCATCGGAGGGCAGAACCTGTCCCTGGGCGCACGCAATGGCGACCTCGCGCCCCGCATCCGGCGGCAGACCCTTGTACCTCTGAAGTGCTTCCTCCTTCCGTCCTTCTCGCAATAGCAGGTCCGCGGTTAGCCATCCGGACGCGGCTGTACCAGTGTCGAACTGCTGCGAAAGTTCTGATGCCCGCTTCCAATTGCCCATTTGCAGATAGGGCACGCCACAAGTGCGCAGGAAAAGATTGGTGGGATCGAGACGAACGGCGGTTTCGCATTCCTGGGCCGCTTCTTCGGACAGGCCCACATACCGCAGAATATATGACATGGCGAAGTGCGAGTCGGAGTCGTTGGGCCATTTGTGCAGCAGTAGTCGCGCTTGTTCCCAGGCGGCAGTGGGTTGGTGCGACTCGGCTTTCATGACGGCTAACCCTCGCTGCGCCTGAAGAAAATCCGGATCGAGCGCTACCGCGCGCTCGTGACATTCGATAGCGCGCTGATACTCCGCGTCGTCCCCGCCGCCGTAATAAACGTCGTCATAGTACCGCACGCCCAGCTGATACCAGCCGGCGGCGTACTGGGGATCGAGCTGGGTCGCCCGCTCAAGTAGACCAATTGCCTGTTTGCCGAATTTGGCATCATCACGCGGAATCGCCAGTGCGCGGAGAAATAACTCATACGCCTGGGCATTGTGTGCGGTTGACATTGGCTGATTGGTGGGCACGCTGCCTAGCGCTGGCAACAAGCGCTCCCTCACGGCTTCCGACAACAGCCCCTGCATCTCGATAGGCGTGCTGACCTGCACATCGATGGAGCCGCGCCAAGTGACCTGGTCCCGGTCCACGTCAACGAGTTCCAGCGTGATATGCCAACGATCCCCCTCCAGCAGGTATTGTCCGGTTACGACTTTGCTGACCCGCAACTCCTTGCCGGCGGCTTTCGGATCCGTCTGGCCGGCGGTAAATCGCTGTGTCAGACTGGCGGGCCGGATCGCCAGCGAGGGAGAATAACTCAAATCAGTCGTGACCTGGTCCGGTATCGCCAACTGCAAGTAATCGTGCGAGCGATCGTGGCTCACGTTCTGGAAGGGGAGCACGGCTAGCGTGGTGTGAGAAGGTTCCGGCTTGCTGGGCCCACGATGTGACCTTGTGAACCAAACCGCAGACAGCATTACCCCCGCAAGGACTGCGGCAATTGCTGCTATTGATCGCCACCCTAGGCCAGAACGGCCCGGGGTTACAGCCGTGACAATCGGCTCTGGCCGTGCATTCGCATCATCTGGCGCTTCGCCGGCAACGGCACCTGAACTCGGGCGTGCATGGCGTGTGGTCTCGATGTTACGCTTCAGCCGTTGCAGTTCTGCGCGAATGTCTGAGGCGTGCTGATAACGTAAATTGCGGTCTTTCTCCAGCGCACGACAGATCAACGCTTCCAGTCCGGGCAAAATTTCCGGGTTTAGACGTGATGGCGCCGGCGGGTCGTCGCGTAGAATCGCGCTGCAAATCTCGCCGGAAGTGGCGCCCTTGAAGGGCATCCTGCCGGTGGCCATTTCGTACAGCACCGCGCCAAACGAGAAAAGGTCGGTGCGGCAGTCCAATTCCTTTCCCTTCACCTGCTCCGGAGACATATAGGCGATCGTGCCCGGCGTCGCTCCCGGAGTGGTCAACTGGGCATCGGGATCCGACAGCGCCGTTTCCGTTGCGCCAATAGTGGAGCCTTTGGTGGTCAGCTTTGCGAGGCCAAAGTCGAGGAGTTTGGCGTGACCGCGATCGGTGAGGAAGATGTTGGCGGGCTTGATATCTCGATGGATTATGCCTTTGTCGTGCGCGGCGTCGAGAGCGTCGGCAATCTCAATCCCCAAGCCCAGCAGCACATCGCTCTCTAACGGCTGCCCCGCAATCTGGTGCTTCAGCGTGAGCCCGTCGAGGAACTCCATTGCGATGAAAGCTCGGCCGTCTTCCTCGCCAATGTCGTAGATGGTGCAGATGTTGGGATGATTGAGCGCCGACGCTGCGCGTGCCTCACGACGGAAGCGTTCGAGCGCTTGCCCGTCCTTTGCAACATCGTCAGGTAAGAACTTAAGGGCGACAAAGCGGCCCAGACGAGTGTCCCTAGCCTTGTACACCACGCCCATGCCGCCGCCGCCGAGCTTGGCAACGATACGATAATGCGAGATCGTTGTCTCGATCATGAGGTGGCCCCGCTGAGAGCGGTTGCCTGATGATAGGGTGACCTCCAGACGGCGGTCAATTCGGAAAGTCGGCCCTTGACAGTCGTGAGACCCCTCGCGAGCGGCAGGCAATACAAAAGTCGGACGCAATTCAGGGATTCGTACCGACACTCGCTTGTATGGATTGAGCGGGGCAAGTTCCTGGTGGTCGGCAATTGGGAAGTCAACTTCTGGTTTGCCCGTCATCCGTTAGCAGACGCGAAGCAGATTGCAGAACGGCCTGACTGAGATCATAAGGACACCCCTTTGCAGTTGTCATTACTGGACGCAACGGAAGCCGCCATCTTCGCCGGCTGTGTCAGGAGAAAAGCGCGCATTGAGCGCGAATGTCCCTGCTCCCGACCCGTTGGGACTGAACTTGCCTGCGTTGAAGCTGCCGCCGCGGACCAGCGCCGAGGGAAAGTTCGTACCGTATCCCGCTTCAAACGCAGGATTAGTTCCGCGCATGAAATCATCCCCAAAATCGGGGCCAGCGGTACCAACAGAAGGAGCCCAGGGAGTGCTGCTTCCCTGAATCCAGTCGGCGGTCCACTCAAACATGTTTCCAACCATGTCGTACGCGCCAAAACTAGAAACACAACGATTGCGGGAGCCCGTGGCCACAGCTCGGCCCGCGGTGGACGTGTTGCAGTCGTGTACTCCATCGTCTGGACCCGGCTCATAGTCCGTCGGTGTCCCCGCGGCTGCGCCCTGCCACTCCGCATTAGTCGGCAATCTCTTACCTACGTTCAGACAAGCCTGTTGTGCCTGAAACCAGGTGATGAAGGCTGAGGGCCTTCTGCCAGGTACAGATGCGGCATATATAGGGTTGGCCCCGGAGCAATCACTTCCATTGAAGGAGCAGGGATAGTCGTCGCCTCTCCGACCGAATTGAATTCCTCTTGGCTTCCCGTCCTCGGTAGGCGGCTGAGACCAGACCGTTGCCTCATACTTGTCTACGCAGAGCGGACCGACTCGAACCATGTTGACAGGACATCCGAAATGGTCTTCGTTCGCAGCAACCTTGACACCCGCACGAGTTGAGTCCGCGAGTGCGTCGTCGCCCAATGAGAAA
>Ga0335070_10012165_pt1 | contig 10050 bp, 7 predicted proteins | sample Lox_Sample_13_FD_206722 | JGI IMG/M metagenome (GOLD analysis project Ga0335070, IMG submission 206722) | Soil microbial communities from Loxahatchee National Wildlife Refuge, Florida, United States - Lox_Sample_1.3 | ecosystem: Environmental > Terrestrial > Soil > Wetlands | place: USA: Florida... | reverse complement strand
AAGGAGGAATCAGCACATGAGTTCAATTATTGCCTTTGCCCTTGTATGTGGTGCGCTGGGAGTGGTCTACGCCTTGATCACTGCATCATGGGTAGCCAAACAAAGCGCTGGATCAGAGAAGATGATCACTATCTCTGATGCCGTCAAGGAAGGCGCCACTGCCTTCCTGAATCGTGAGTACAAGACCGTTGCCATCGTTGCCGTGGTCCTTGCTGCCTTGCTGTTCTTCCTCGGCAAGTGGACCGCCGTCGGCTTCATCATCGGCACCTTCGGCTCCGCCCTCACCGGTTACCTCGGCATGATGGTTAGCGTGAAGGCCAACGTCAGAACCACCGAGGCCGCCAAGCGAGGTCTCCAGCCGGCGTTGAGCCTGGCATTCAAGGGCGGCTCCGTTACCGGCATCATGGTCGTGGGCCTCGGCTTGATCGGCGTTGCGGGATACTACCTCTTCGCCAGGTCGGTCGCCCCGGTTGACGAGGCATTCCACGCCCTCGTCGGCCTCGGCTTCGGCTGCTCCCTCATGAGCGTCTTTGCCCGTATCGCCGGCGGCATCTACACCAAGGCGGCTGACGTCGGCGCCGACCTGGTCGGCAAGGTCGAGGCCGGGATTCCCGAGGATGATCCGAGGAACGCCGCGGTCATCGCCGACAACGTGGGCGATAACGTGGGCGACTGCGCCGGAATGGCGGCAGATCTCTACGAGACCTACACGGTCACCCTTGTTGCCGCCATGCTCCTCGCGAAGACCGTCTTCGGCCCTGAGAGCATGTGGGTCCAGTTCCCGCTCCTCATCGGCGGGATCTCTATCGTCGCCTCCATCATCGGGACTTACTTTGTCAGGCTTGGGAAAAGCCAGTACATCATGGGCGCCCTCTACAAGGGGCTCGCCGTTTCCGGCGTCCTCGCCGCGATCACCTTCTTCTTCGCCTCCCAGTGGTTCCTTGGTCTTCCCAATGTCGAACCCGCCTTCACTGCGGCAGGCGTGTTCACCACCGCCCTGATCGGCCTGGTGCTGACCGGTCTGATCGTCATGATCACCGAGTACTTCACCTCCAAAAGCTTCGCCCCGGTGAAGCACATCGCCGCCGCGAGCGTGACCGGCCATGGCACCAACGTCATCGCCGGCCTGGCGGTGAGCATGAAATCGACGGCTCTCCCCGCTCTCGTCATCTGCGGTGCCATCGTGTGGGCCTATTGGCTGGGCGGCGGGTTATCCGGGAATACAGGCGGCGGCCTCTTTGCCATTGCCCTCTCGGCCGTGGCCATGCTCTCCATGACCGGTATCGTCGTTGCCATCGACTCCTACGGGCCCATCACCGACAATGCCGGCGGTATCGCCGAGATGGCCGGGCTGCCCCCTGAGGTGAGAGCAGTGACCGATCCCCTCGATGCGGTCGGCAACACCACCAAGGCGGTCACCAAGGGCTACGCCATCGGCTCAGCGGCTTTGGCGGCCCTTGTGCTCTTCGCCGAGTATTCCAGGTCTTTTGGAACGGGGCTCGCCTTCGACCTGGCCGATCCCAAGGTCCTGATAGGCCTGTTCATCGGCGGTCTACTTCCTTTCCTCTTCGGCTCTCTGCTCATGGAAGCGGTGGGGAAGGCTGCGGGCGGCGTCGTGGAAGAGGTGCGGCGGCAGTTCCGTGAGATCCCCGGCATCATGGAGGGGACGGCGAAACCCGAGTACGGGAAGTGCGTTGACATCGTCACCAAGGGCGCGATCAGGCAGATGATGGTTCCCGCCCTGATTCCGGTGGCGGCTCCTCTCATTGTCGGTCTCCTCATCGGCAAGGAGGCCCTCGGCGGTGTCCTGATTGGCGCAATCGTTACCGGGCTGTTCCAGGCGATCGCCATGACCAGCGGCGGCGGTGCCTGGGACAACGCCAAGAAGTTCATCGAGGACGGCGCCTACGGCGGCAAGAGATCCGATGCCCACAAGGCGGCGGTCACAGGCGACACCGTCGGTGACCCTTACAAGGATACCGCCGGCCCGGCTATCAACCCCATGATCAAGGTGGTGAACATCGTGGCGCTGCTCATCGTGCCACTACTTAAATAGTAGCCTTTTGGCTTAGAGCAAAAAAGGAGCGGCTTTCGCCGCTCCTTTTTGCTTCAGGCCGCCATGAAGCAGCGCCGTAAGGCCGCTGGGCGCAGCTGCAATCCCTCCCCCCAACCTGCGCTCACTGATTCGCCGATCGGATCACCTGCCCGTCACAGACAAAGGAAATCCCTTGCTGACCGGCGGCTCCGATCATGACCGCCTGCACGATCGGCCAGCTCACCTCTTTCCCGACCGCCTTCCAGATGACGATGAAGGAGGTCTCGGCCTCCTCTCGCTTCTCCTTCGGTTCCTCCGGCACAAAGCTCATTACCGCGAGGGGGTCCATGGTCTCGGGTTTTTCCAGGAGGTTCTTGATGAGGTAGCCGTTTGCGGCGAAGTACTTCACCGATACGATGGTGATCTGGCGCTCCGGATCACTATTCCGGATACTGAGGGTCGTCGTCAGCGGCAGGCGGCGGGGTTTCTTGCTCACGGCGATAGATCGATAGGCCGGAACATACACGGTCTGGCCGCTGGAAAGCCTCTTCTCACCCTCGGCGTGACCGGGGTCGCTCAGGCACGCCGTCCCGAAGATGGCTGCGGTGACCGCAACAAGGAGCCGCAATCCCATACCGTGTCTCATCGCTCTTGGTCCTCCCTCGGGTAATCGAAAACCCTGCCAGTCATTCAAAGGAAACAAGGACCTTCAGGGTCCCTCGCCTCCCGGCATGATGCCAGGCCTCGTCAAAGTGCGCGAATGGGTATATTGCCTCGATCAAGGGTTTCACATCGATCCAACGGTTTTTCAGGAATGACAGGGCAAGCTCCAGGTCACCGCAGCGCGACCCTACAATGGTCAGCTCCTTCACCACGATCTTCGACGACGAGAGCGCCGACGGCTCGCGGGAGGTGGTCTTGACCACAACGGTCCCTTCCGGCCGCGCGAGCTCTAGCGCCGATGCCAGGCCGTCGGCTCGCCCCGTAGCCTCGACGACAACATCAAAATACCCCAGTTCGCGGCAAATGTCAGTGGCTTCCCGTCCCGGTTGCATGAGTCGCGTTTCCACCCCCTGAGCTTCGGCAACCCTGAGCTTTTCCGGATACCGGCCACAGAGAAGGAGGCGTGGGCAGGAGAGTCTGAGTGACAGGGCGATGAGGATCCCGAGGCTCCCATCTCCCAGCACGACAACCCGATCTTGACCCCGCAAATGAACCTGCTGCCCCACCTCGAGGGCTGCGGCAAGGGGCTCGGCGAAGACCGCCTCCTCGGTGGCGAGGGACCCGTCCGTCAGGTGGAGATTTCGGAGCGGCACGCTGAGGTACTCCGCAAAGGCTCCGTCTCGTCCCTGGATCCCAAGCGTTGTCCGCTCAGGGCAATGCCGCGGATCACCGGTGAGACACCATGCACAGGTTCCACAGCCGCAGTTGATATCGGCGATCACCCTTCTCCCGACCAAGTCTGGTCTTGCCCGCGCCTGCACGACGGTGCCCACGAACTCATGACCGGGAATCCCGGCAAAGTCGTGGTAGCCCGCCAGGAGCTCCCTGTCGGTTGAACAAATGCCCGCCATCGCGGTCCGGATCAGAGCCTCATCGGGACCGGCCAGCGGCAACGGCTTTTCGACGACCGCGACTTTGCCTCCCTGGAACAGGACCGCCTTCATCTCCGCTTCTCTGCGCCACTCCCGCCCCCTCTAGCCCGCATTATGCACGAGACGCCGTAGCGAGATCGTGGGGATGGTCGTGCCACCAGGCAACCGCAGGGGCTCGAACCTGAGGCGTACTTGTTAGTACGTCGCAAGGTTCGAGACCTGAGGACGCCCGGAAGGACGGCCATATCCGCGGTCGCAGCAGGTGGTTCGTGCTTAATGCGGGCTAGCCATCTCCAGGAACCGGAGCGCGTCTTCCTTCATCCCATTGTTGTTAAAGAGCACGTAGGTCGGCTTCCTTTCCACCCATCCTCGCAGGTGCTCGAGATCCCCATCGGTGTACCGGTACTGGTACCCCGTAATCCCGTGGAGGCGAAAGTAGTGGATCTCCCCGTGCTGGGGCTCGCCCCGGAAAGGATCCACGCAATGGATCAGATCCAGCTCTTGACAGAGCCCTCGGACAAGACGGCTCGGCCAGGCACCGCGCGGCTCCCAGCAGAACCTGAATCCCTCTCTATCGATGGCGCTGAAGAAGGCCCGCAGGTTTGCCAGGTGTTCTTCCGTCGGCCGGAAGCTCGCTGGGCACTGGAAGACGATCAGCCTTGCCCCGAGCGCCCGGGCGAACAGCGCCGTCCGCGCCCAGGCGTCCCTCACCGCGGCCGTGGGCCTGAAGCTCCCATACTGCGCCATCTCCCCGGGTTCGAGCTTCTTCTTTAGGCGGCGGTACGTGGGACTCGAAGGCTCGTGGGTGATGAGCTGCCAGGCCTTCAGCGTGAATTCGAATCCGGCGGGAGCGGCGCTCCGCCACTTCGCGGCCGTTTCCAGCCGCGGCAGCTGATAGAAGGTCTGCTGGATCTCGATCACCTTGAAGAGGCGGAAGTACTGGGCCTGGGCGGCAACGAAGCCGCAGCAGCCGATATGGACGCGAAGACCCATCTCCATAGTGTGGATACCGGGCAGGGCAGATAATACTCTTGAAGTGATGCCGGCCGCAGAGCGGGTGGCATCAGGAACCCCCCTCAAAGGGAGCGTCTCACCATGACCACATATAGATCCTCCCCCCTTAGACGGGGGGAGGTGACGTGGGGGGTGACACCGACCGATCGACTCCCCCTCCCCTTTTTCCCCTCCCGCCAGGGGAGGGGAAGAGAAATATCGCTGGTTCGGTCGAACCCCTCCCAGTCCTCCACCAGAGGTGGAGGGTTCAGGAAAGACTCAGTCTACCCCGGCCCCCTGCTGCTCCCGCTCCACCACGCTCAAGCGCTGGTCGCGAAAGGTCTCCGGGTCCACCACCAGATCCCCGAGGCGAATGGCGTCCACCCCGCTCAGCGAGGTGAGTGGCGTTTGCAGCCTCACCCGCCGGGAAGTCCGGTCGATTTCCCTCACGATTCCCAGAGCGAGAGCATGACCGTCCTCGTCCTCCAGTGATACCAGCCGGTGGAGGTGAAAGCGAGGCGCCGGAAACACGGCGAACTGAGGCCAGTGTATCAAGAGGCTGGAGGCGTTGTTGAAGTAGCCCGCGAACCTCTCGGACCGGTTCGCCTGGCGCTCGTCGCGCTCACGGGACCGCGCCGCCGGCGAAGGAGGAAACTCCACCACCTGGACCCTTCGGCTCCGCCGCAGGGGTGCAAGGAGCGGCTCCAGCTCCCGCTCCCGTTGGATAGCCACTACGACCGAAGGCCTGAGCAGATCGATCTTGGCGAGCTTCAGAGCGATTCCACCCCGAGATGGATCAACCAGCCCCGTGGTGTCGTATATGACCACCTCTGCCCCGGCCTTCCGCGCCGCTCCGGTGAGACGGGCCGCCACGGTCAGCACCGGGAGCATGTGTCCTGCCGGCGACACCGACCCGACGAATCCCCGCCAGACCGGACCACAGGGCGGGAAGGTCTCCTCGCCCTCCCGAGCGAGTGCGAGCGTCATGGTGGTCGGCGGGCCCAGGCTGCTCTGACCAGGATCCCCGTCCAGGTAAGCCACCCCGGATGAAGAGGTACATAGGCGCCGGAACAGGTAACGAGCGAAGGTGCTCTTCCCCACATCCGAGGCGCCGACGACCATCAGAAGACCTTTCAGGCCCCTAATACCGAATTGTTCCCAGGAAGGAAGGACCTCTTCTGTCTCGCCGGAAATGGCCATCACCGTGCTCGCAATCCAGCCTCCCACGCCGGCGTAGGCTCCCCATCCCCTGTCTTCCACCAGGGAGCCCAGGCCAGCGCCACAAGACGGATCGAGATATTCTGTTTGGTCGGCCGCACGGTCACGGGCTCGAGGGCCTCGGTCAGCGGATCTTTGGATGTCGCGGTGGCGTCCGCCTCCGCCTTGAATTCACCTTCCAGGTCTGCGAGCTGCTGCTGCAGGGCGGCCAAGTTCTCCTGGGCCCTACCGACATCCTCGCGCTCCCTGAGTACGCGCCCGGCGCCGCGCATGGCGGTTGTCGCCCTGCCCAAGGTGGAGGTGCTCACCGCCTTCCTCCCCATGAGGGCGCCGAGCAAGGTGGCGCCAATGGAGATGGCCGTCTGGATGCCCTGCTGGCTCACCTGCGCCGACTCGCGAGCGACCGTCTGCTCGGCGCGGCGGATGCGCTCCTCGAGCGCGGCGATCTTCGGGGCATACTTCTGCCGGAGCCTCTCCACGGTTTGGTCACGCTCTTCCCGACCGCCCTGCTGAAGCCGAAGCCGGAAATCTCGCTCTGATTCTCCGGGTCGGGAAAGCGCCTTCATCGTGGGGCTCCGAAACATCTCGAGCACCTGGCTGCGCTGGAGCCACGAGATCAGGTCGCGCTTCCACGTCTCGTAGCTCTTGCTCTTGCCGGCCGCGGCGGGAAGCTCGCCGAACTCGGCCTCTCCTGCCGGCTCCTTCTCCAGCTCCGCCGCGCTCAAGGCGACCTCCCTCGTCTCCTCCCAGGTGACGGGAATCGCCTCGGTGGTAACCGGGGTGAGAGAGGTCACGTCCTGGGTCACCTCGATACCCCGCTTGGGATCGGTGAACCTCACCTGGGCGGAGCCGAGAAGAACGGGACGATAGAGGAGCGTAGACTGTTCCGGCCTCGCACCCCTCAGTGGGATGAAGTACTGGGACACCTCCGGGGGAAGAACCGGGCGCTGCCTGTCACTCTTCATCCTCACGGCCGGGGAAACTGGGGGCGCCGGTGGCTCCTTTGCCGTCGGGGCGGTTTCCGTCTGCACCGGGGCGACGGCCGAGGCCTTCGCCCGGTCCATGAGAAGCTTGATCTGGTTCCGGGTGAGAGGGCCCCGGAGATAGGAAAGGGTCCAGCGGGTCTCGAACACCTCGGGCGCATCCTCGTGGACGTTGTTCAGCAGAAACACCCGGTTGCCGAGACCGGCAAGGGTCTCCTCCATGCGGCCGCGATCGAAACGGCCCCCGGCGCCGGCGGCCGCGCCCTCGAGCCCGTCCAAGACTCGCGCCTTGTCGCGTTCTGTCTGGAGCCGGCCGATAAACCAGGTCCCGGCATTGGCGAGCCCCTTGTAGTCCAGATCCACCGGGTTCTGGGTGGCGAGTACCACCCCGACCCCGAAGGCCCTCGCCTGCTTGAGCAGGGTGAGGAGCGGCTGCTTGGACGGCGGGTTGGCCACGGGCGGGAAGTAGCCGAAGATCTCATCCATGTAGACCAGGGCCCGGAGGCTGGTTGTGCCCGACTGGCTTCGCATCCAGCCGACCACCTGGTTGAGGAGAAGGGAGACGAAGAACATGCGCTCGGGATCGCCGAGGTGGGCGATGGAGAAGACGGCGACTCGCGGTTTCCCTTGGGCGGTGTAGAGCACGCGGCCGATATCCAGTGACTCACCCTCCATCCACACGGAGAAACCCGGAGCGGCCAGGAGGTTATTGAGGGCCATCACCAGTTCGAAGCGGTCCTTGGACGGGTAGAAGGATTCGAGGTCGAAGACGCCCACCTTGCTCACCGGGGGAGTTTGGATCTGCTGGATGAGGCCGGCCAGGTCGAGATCCTGGCCTTTTCTCCACACGCCGTCAAGAATGGTGGCGAGGAGAATGTGTTCGCGGCTTCGCAGAGGATCCGCCTGAATGCCAAGAAGCCCGAGGAGGCTCGTCGCGGTGTTGGCGATGTGCTCGCGAAGGAGCTCAGGATCATCAGCCACCCCCGAGGGCGGCCTGGCGAAGGACTTGAGGATCGAGACGGGAAGGCCCGCTGTACTCCCCGGGGTGTAGATGGCAAACTCCGCCGCCTCGCGCAGTCGCTGAATCCGCCCTCCGTCCTGACCCCAGGCGGCGAGCCCCTTGCGCCAGAGATCCGCCTGCTGCCGCGCATACTCCTGCGGGGAGAGGCCCTTGGTCCGGGCCTCGTCCTCGTTGATCCACGGCGCGAAGTCCTCGGCCCTGAGCTCGGGGAAGGTGAGGAGGAGATTCCCCAGGTCCCCTTTTGGATCGATGACGACGGCGGGGATGCCGTCGATCGCGGCCTCTTCCAGGAGGGCAATACAGAGGCCGGTCTTACCGCTTCCCGTCATGCCCACGCAGACGGCGTGCGTGACCAGATCCTTTGAATCATAGAGGATGAGACCCTCCCGCGGCTTCTTTGTCTTGAGGTCGTAGGGACGCCCCAGGTAGAAAACCCCGAGCCTTTCGAAGTCATCGGCCTTGCCCATACCCTTCCCCCCTTGCGCGCGTGGAGATGCGAAACCCGCCGAATGGACACCCCTGACGCTCGCCCTCTCCAGACGAGCTTCAGGCATTCAAAAAGGGATGGTGCGAGAACGTGTCAGGGACGGGCTAAGCGTCTCGTTCCATTGAGTCCCATGCTGTACCGCGTGTCGCATTGTACCACTGTTACCTCCGCATCAAAAGCGGCTGAGAGAACCGCGGAGGTGAGCACCTGCTCTTTAGGACCAGATGCCAGTATCCTTCCCGACTTCAGCACCAGGACATGAGAGAGGGAGGGAACGATCTCTTCGATGTGGTGGGTAACCAGGACGAGGGTGGGAGATGCGCTCGTCCCGGCAAGGTGTTCGAGGAACTGGAGGAAGTTCTCCCGGGCTACGGGGTCGAGTCCGGCGCAGGGCTCATCGAGGAGAAGCAGGCGCAGATTCGCCATCATGGCCCGGCCGATCCCGATCCGCTGCCGCTCTCCCTGGGAGAGCTTGCGCCAGGCACGATACGCCAGATGCTCGCACTCGAGTTGTCTGAGAATCCCCATGGCCTTCCGGCGATCCGCGGCGGAGACCTCGCCCCAGTAGTTGACCATGGCATACTTCCCGCTCACCACGGTCTCCAGGGCGGTCTCGGACGGCGAGACCCGCTGGAGCAGGCTCGCGCTCACCAGGCCGATCGATTTTCGGAGTTCCCGCCAATCCGTCGTGCCGTAGACCCGGCCGCAGACGGCGATCTCCCCTGACGACAAGGGAAGGTAAGCGGTCAAGGCCCCGAGCAGGGAGGTCTTGCCGGATCCGTTGGCGCCGAGGATGGACCAGTGCTGGCCTCGCTCAACCCGCCAGGTGACGTCCTCCAGAATCGTCACGTCTCGCTCGACGCGAAGCCCTTTCACATCAATGACCGGCTTGGTTCGTCCCATCCATTGCTCCTTCCCGGGGCGGAGTCTCTGTGCGGCAGGGGGGGGTATGAGGCAAAGCGCCTGCCCTCGCTACGCTCAGAGCGCGAAATGCGAGAAAAGCGAGACATGCAAGCACTTCTGCGCGTCCTTATCCTTTCTCGCTTTTCCCGCCTGTCTCGCTGCAGGCCGCGCCTGCGTGTTGCCGCGATCACGCCTCGGCGTGACGCCTTTGCCGAATAGACCCCCCTGCCGTAGCCCACTCCATCGCAGGGTTCGTGCATCATGCGGGCTAGTCGGGCCGCTTGATAAAGGGACCGAGGATCATTTCCTTGTACCCTTTCCCAGCGGGTATCTTCGGATAGACCACCTCGTCCTTGTCAGTCACCACCTCGAGGAAGGCCGGTCCTTCGGCGGTGATAAACTCCCGCAAGCTCGGCAAGAGATCGGGCCGCGCCGTGATCTTCCTGCAGAAGGCAAAGCCGCACTCCCTGGCAATCGCGGCGAAGTTGGCATCGTAGCACCGCTCCGTAGCCACGTAGACTGCGCCGTACTCGGCGGTCTGGATGTTCCGCAGCATGCCGTCCCCATGGTTGTTGAGGAGCAGCACCTTGACCGGAATGCGGAGGGAGCCGAGCGTATGGATCTCCCCCATGTTCATCTTGATTCCGCCGTCGCCGTCGATGGCGATCACCGTGGCGGTCGGGTCGGCGAAGTGGGCCCCTACCGCTGCGGGGAGGGCGAATCCCATGGTTCCGAAACCGCTCGCGGTGAGAAAGGACTTTGGCCGGGGGATCTTCAAATACTGGGCGGCGAGCATCTGGTGGTTGCCGACCCCC
>Ga0335070_10012164_pt1 | contig 10051 bp, 10 predicted proteins | sample Lox_Sample_13_FD_206722 | JGI IMG/M metagenome (GOLD analysis project Ga0335070, IMG submission 206722) | Soil microbial communities from Loxahatchee National Wildlife Refuge, Florida, United States - Lox_Sample_1.3 | ecosystem: Environmental > Terrestrial > Soil > Wetlands | place: USA... | reverse complement strand
GGCAGTATTTTACGTCCTGCTGCCGCCTTATAAGCCACGACTTCTCATCCGGCAAATTCGCACTATCGGCGCGGACTCCTTCTTTTTAGTCGGTCTCATCGGACTCTTCACTGGAATGGTCCTCGGATTGCAGGGTTACAACACGCTCCGGCGTTTCAGTTCTGAGGGTGCGCTGGGTACGGTCGTAGCACTGGTGCTGGTACGTGAACTCGGTCCGGTTCTTTCCGCGATCATGATCACTGCTCGAGCAGGCTCGGCGATGGCTGCCGAGATTGGTGCGATGCAAGCGACCGAGCAGGTTGATGCGCTGACCGTAATGGCGATCAATCCGGTTCAGTACCTCGTCTCACCGCGCATCCTCGCCGGTGTGATCAGTTTTCCGCTTCTGACCAGCATCTTTGATGTCATAGGCATCTGGGGTGGATGGCTTATCGGCGTGGGCCTGATGGGAGCGCCGAATGGACCTTTCTTTAACGGTATCGCGCAAAATATGAGTCGCCACGATATCGCCACGGGTATCGAGAAGGCCTTCGTCTTCGGCATCGTGGTGATGTGGGTCTGCTGCTACAAGGGCTATTACGCAGCACGGATGGCAACTGGTGTGAGTCGCGCGACCACCGAAGCGGTAGTTCTATCCAGCGTGATGATCCTGGCGTGGGACTATTTCATGACGTCGATTCTCCTGTAGAAGATCTGGGCCGATGAACGAAGTCAGGCAAAACGGCAATGGCGCGCAACCCGCGATCGTGGTGCGGGATCTCAAGCGACGCTTTGGCCAACAACAGGTGCTGAACGGGGTCAATATCGATTTGCCCACCGGCGAGATAACCACGATCGTCGGACCCAGCGGATGCGGCAAGACGGTCTTCCTGAAGCATCTGAACCTGCTCCTGCGGCCCGATTCAGGCAGTATCGTTATTGACGGCGCGGATGTGACCAAGCTCGGCACGCGGGGTCTCGATGGGGTCCGCGAAAAGTTCGGGATGCTCTTCCAGGCGGGCGCGCTCTTCGATTCGATGAGCGTCTTCGATAACGTCGCGTTTCCGCTGGTTGAAAAGACCGCCCTGAGCCGAAGCGAAATCCGCGATCGTGTGCTGGAAGTGCTCAAGCAAGTCGGGTTGGAGGGAATGGAAAGGAAATTCCCTTCCGAGATGAGCGGTGGGATGCAGAAGCGGGCCGCGCTGGCCCGTGCCTTGGTGCGTCGTCCGAAAATCTTGATGCTCGACGAGCCCACCACTGGACTCGATCCGACACGCACTCATTCAATTCATGCGTTGGTGCGGGAGACCCAGAGCAAGTTTGATCTGACCGCAATCATGGTGAGCCATGACGTGCCGCAGGTGTTCGAATTTTCCGATCGCGTCGCCTATATGCATCTTGGGAAAATCGAGCTGTTCGGCACGGTTAAAGAAGTTATGGCATCCGATAATCCAAATTTTCGGCAGTTCCTCGCTGGCCGATCGACGGACGAAGAAGAACGTCCGCTGTCGCAGGTCATCGCGACGCCGGGCCAGATAATCCAATGTACGCCAGTCGCACCACTCAATTTATCGTCGGACTTTTCGCCCTCGCCGGGATAGTGGCGCTCATTTTTCTGTCGGTCAGGCTCGGCAAGGTCGAACTCTTTCCGGTCCCGGGCTACACACTGTTCGCGAATTTCGATAGCGTCGCCGGTTTGAAAAGCGGCGATTTAGTCGAGATCGCGGGGGTTGGCGTCGGCAAGGTCGGACCGATCTCGCTAGTCGATAATCGCGCCCATGTAATGCTTCGTATAGATCAGGGCGTCGAGATAGACGACGAAGCGATCGCAGCGGTGAAGTCCAGCGGTATCATCGGGGACAAATTCGTTTCAATCGCACTTGGGCCCGGAGACAAGACTTTAGCTAACGGGAACGTTATTCGTCATACGCAATCTTCAGTGGTCCTTGAGGATCTGGTTGGTCAGCTCATAAACAATGCCGGTTCAGGCTCTGGTAGTGGCGAAAAGAAGGGTAGCGGACAATAATATTAATGCTACCCGCTGAGTCTTGGAGTATGGAGGATAATTCAGAAGTACTTATGAATTACGGCATCGATAAGAAGCCAAAGCTGCTCGTGATCGCTTTGGCCTGCACTTTGTTGATCGCGACGTTCGCTTCAAGATCATTAGCGGCTACCGACACGAGCGCGCTTGGCACGACACAGCAGTTCGTGAATCAGGCACTGCAGATTTTGGGGAACAAGCAGATGCCGATTCCGCAAAAGCAGGCCCAATTACGGACCCTGATGGAGCCACGTTTCGACTTCACTGAGATGTCTCGCTCGGCTCTCGGCTATCATTGGAAAACGCTCACGCCGGACCAACGGGCGAACTTCACGGCAGTTTTCAAGAGCTTCATGGAAGCTGCCTATCTGAGCAAAATTGGCGATTATGCCGGCCAGACAGTCGACTTCCTGAAGCAGACGTCGCTCGGTGACGGCTACGCGCAGGTCTTTACGAAGATCAATCAGGCGACCAAGCCACCGATTCCAGTCAACTATCTGCTCGAACAGAAAGACGGGAGCTGGATGGTCTACGACGTTACGGTCGAAAACATCAGTATCATCGCGAATTATCGGAATCAGTTTAATCGCGTCATCAATGAAAACGGTTTCGATAAGCTCTTGGCGGATCTCAAGGCCAAACAGCAGCAATTAGGAGTCTCTGCCGCGGGGTGAAGATTTCGCGATAAGCGTATCGAAAAACCATGACAAGAGCGGGGCGGCGCTGTATTATTGGCCCCCGACAGGAGCGGAGGCCATTGGGAAGAATAGTGAAGGGAAAAAAATCCTCTGTAATAATCGCGGCTCTTGCGATGTTCTCATTCGCATCGCCGGCGCTGGCGCAAGATAAGATGCCACCTCATCCGCCGGGCGAGAACTCGCAGGTCTACAGCGATCCGCTGGCTGGCTTCAACGAGAAGATGTTCTGGTTCAACCTGAAGCTCGACCACTATGTCTTGCATCCGGTAGCCTCGGGATACGCCGCTATCGCCCCTACTCCTGTGCGCGAGAGCGTCGGGCGCTTCTTCAACAACGTCAATTTCATCCCGCGCTTCGTGAACAACACTCTACAGTTGAAGTTGCCGCAGGCGGGCGGTGAACTGGCTCGTTTTGGTATCAACAGCACCGTCGGTGTTGCGGGATTCTTTGATCCTGCGGATCACTGGTTTGGACTCAAGCAGAGCGACAACGATCTTGGGCTGACCTTCGGCCGCTGGGGTATCGGCAATGGGCCGTACCTGGTGCTGCCGTTCCTCGGCCCCTTCACGGTTCGTGATGCGGTTGGTTTCGCTGGCGACAGCGCCATGTGGCCGCTGCCCTACTTCGTGCCATGGTACGTTTCGCTCCCGACCGACGCCGGCAAGGCTGTGATGGAAGCTGTGAACTACCGCTCACTGCATCTCGACCTGTTCGAGCAGGTGGATCGCTACGCGGTTGATCTGTACGGCGCGGTGCAGGACGGCTACATGCAGCGTCGTGCCCATGCACTGAAAGAGGTTGAGCAATAACGCCGACTGAATTTGTTGAGCAACAAGCCGCGGGTCGAAAGGCTCGCGGCTTTTTTCTTGTTACAATACGCGGGGTCTTTACGCCTGCTAGGACGGCGTGTTGGAATTCTGATCCCAGCCAAAACCTGTTCGGAGGAAAATATGGAAACGATTCGCTTCGATGATATCGAGAAGCTGCGTGGCAAAATCAGCACTGAGTTCGGCCCCTGGAGTAAGCCGATCGATGTGACGCAACAGAAGATCAACGATTTCGCCGACGTAACCGGCGACCATCAGTGGATCCATATCGATATCGACCGCTGCAAGCGCGAGAGCCCGTTCGGCGGTCCGGTTGCTCACGGCTTCCTGACCTTGAGCATGCTGCCGGCCTTCGAGATGGATAACGGCTGGAAGGTTGAGGGCTACCGTAACGTAGTGAACTACGGGGCCAACAAACTGCGCTTTATCTCCCCCGTCCCTGCCGGTGCCAAGGTCCATGCGCGGCAACGCGTTGTGTCGGTCGAAGCCCGGCCGCAGGGCACTCAGGTAACCACTGAAAGCCAGGTGCAGGTGGTCGGATCGGATAAGCCGGCCCTCACCTACGAAGGAATCTTCCTCTACGTTAAGTAGGAAGTAATGCTGGATCCTGATGGCCGGATCGATGAATGGGGCTCATCTGCTGGTCGTCGAGGACGAGGTTAAGCTGTTGAACAACCTGTGCCGCGGACTCGGCGAAGCCGGGTTCGCGGTGCTCAGTGCGGGTAGCGCGGAGACCGCAGAGCGTGCTGTGGCGAACGGCGAGTTCGATGCGATCGTGCTCGACCTGCGACTCCCGGGAAAAAGCGGACTCGAGTTTCTGCGCGAACTCCGCGCCTCGGGAAACACCACTCCCGTACTCATCCTGACGGCTCAAAGCGCCCTCAAGGAGCGCGTCGAAGGTCTCGACAGCGGTGCCGACGACTACCTCGGAAAGCCCTTTGCCTTCCCTGAACTGGTTGCACGCCTCCGGGCCCTGACCCGCCGGCGTGTATCGACTCCGCAGCCCGTCCTGCGAGTGGCCGATCTCGAATTCGACACCGTGAAGCGACGTGCCCGGCGCAGTGGACGCGAACTGAACCTCTCGCAGAAGGAGACGATCCTGCTGGAATTGCTGATGCGGAACGTCGACCAAACGGTGACTCGGGATATGATCGCCGAAGTCGTCTGGGGCACCGGCTACAACGATTTCACGAATCTGATCGAAGTCTTTGTTAATCGCTTGCGTTCCAAGATTGGGAACACAGGCGAAGACCCATTGATTGCAACGGTGCGCGGGGCGGGCTATTCGATGCGCCGCCCGCAGTGATTATCGGCGATGTCGATTCGGCTGCGCCTGACGCTTTATTGGACCGCCGTTCTAACTGCGTTAATCGTTGTCGCGGGTGTAGCCGTATTTATCCTCTTCGAGCGGCAGCAGTGGGGACAGCTCGACAGCGCCCTGATGGAAGAAGCCGACACGGCCGCCGATGCGATTCAACGAAATGGACTGTCGGATGCTGAGGAGGTCGCGCACCATCTGAGCGAAGAACGTGACCTCGGCCCCTCGCGCCGCGTGCTCATCTTCAATGCTGAGCGGGTTTTTGCTGACGCTGGTGACGTCTCTGCCGATATGCCATCGACCGCTAACGTCGGCCATACGGCTATGATCGTCGATGGCCAACACGGGCGCTTCCGGTTTGCGATCGTTCCTGCGACCGTAGCCGACAGACAAATTTTCCTCGCCGACGGTGTCGACACGACACCGATCCGATTGTCAATCGATCGACTCCGACGCAATCTACTCTGGCTGCTACCGCTGATTTGGATAATCGCCAGCTCCGGCGGGTACTGGCTTGCAGGACGGGCCCTCGTGCCGATCAGTGCCCTCATGACAGCTCTTGCCGAAATCGCGCCGCGCGAATTGAGTCGGCGTCTTCCTATGGGCCGGACTGAAGATGAGATCGCGCGTCTCACTCGTGCGATCAATGGATTGCTCGAACGCGTCGAAGCGGCCGCCAATACACAACTGCGCTTCGCCACCGATGCCGCTCATGAACTGCGCACGCCGCTTACGGTTCTCCGGACCGGACTCGAAGTCACCCTGAGTCGCGAGCGACCCGTCGCGGAATATACCGAAGCGCTCGCCCATGCTCTTACCGAAACCGTGGCGCTATGCCGGATGGCTGACGCGCTACTCGCATTGGCGCGGCTCGATCATGAGACCAAAATCGAACGCGAACCCATCGATCTGCGGGCACTCACCCACGAAGTAATCGAGGCGGTCGAGCCCTTGATCCAGGCGAAGCATCTCGAACTGCGTAGCAGTCTCGAAGGTGCTGTCATGGTCAGTGGCAATCGGGACCATCTGCGGCGCGTGATCGTGAATCTTCTCGACAACGCCCTCAAGTTCACGCCCGAGCACGGATGGATCGCAATCGGTCTTTCCCCGCAGGACGGTAGGGCCCATATGCTGGTTGCGGATAGCGGACCCTCCATTCCGGAAGAAGATCTACCTCGGATCTTCGATCGCTTCTTTCGCGGCAAGGCGCACGGCCAAGCGGGAAGTGGTCTGGGTTTGAGTCTATGCCGCGAGATCGTATGGCTGCACGGCGGCGAGATCGCAGCAGCCAATCTGCCGTCGGGCGGCACTGAATTCGTCGTATCTCTACCTTTGGCTTAACCCTCCAAGGCTTGCGAAAGCGAATCGCCTCGTACTACATCCTCGATTGCAACTTTGCCTGAAGGAGAAACCAGTATGGCCAATGCAGAACAAGTCGTAAGCAGCCTCTTTGCCGCTTGGACCAAGCTCGATCTTGAAGCGATCATGAGCCATTTCGCCGAGGACGCGGTGTGGGATAACGTGCCGATGAGCCCCGCGAAAGGGAAAGCAGCTATCCGCGAGATGACGCAAGGCTTCCTCAAGGACGCGACCAGCTTCGATGCGAAGATCCTCCGCAGTCAGTCGGTCGGCAATGTCGTCTTCAACGAACGTGTCGACACGCTCGGCATGAAGAGCGGCAAGTCCGCAGCGATTCCTGTAGCCGGGATGTTTGAGCTCGACAACAGCGGTAAGATCAAAGTCTGGCGCGACTACTTCGATCTCGGCACCTTCACCAAGCAGATCTCCTGAAGATCCTCTGCGTCGGCTCTCCCATCGGAGAGCCGACCTTTTCGCAGCAGGTTCAAAACGATGAGCGCCAGGCTGCACGAAATTCGGCTCGACTCCTCACAACGGCTCCATACGCAGCCGGGCAAAGGGCACAACCGATGGCATCCCGCGATACCGCCGGTCGTTCGCCTCGATCCTGGCGATGAGGCGCGACTCGACACCATCGATTCTCTCGATTGCCAGATTGATCTGAGCGGTGCACCGCCGGATCCCTCACGATGGAACCTCGGCGCGGCCCATCCACTGACCGGCCCGATCTGGGTCAACGGCGCCGAACCGGGCGATCTACTCGAAGTTGAAATCGTCGATATCGTGCCCGGATCAATCGGCTGGACGATGGAGGTTGCCGGCTTCGGCTTCTTGCGCGATCTCTTCGACGAGCCCTTTCTCGTGCGATGGCAGATGGCGAACGGAATCGCTTACTCGGACGATTTGCCCGGTGTGCGGATTCCCGAAGCCTCCTTTCCCGGCGTCATCGGGGTTGCGCCATCGCTGGAACAGGTCGAATGGATCATCACGCGCGAGCGTGCGACGGTGTTGCGCGGCGGTATCGCTCTGCCACCCGATCCTGACGCTGCCGTGCCTGCGAGTGAGCCAATCGCGTCACGCGGGCTGCGGACGATCCCACCGCGGGAAAACGCAGGCAATCTCGACGTAAAGCAGCTCGTTAAAGGGACCACCATCTATCTCCCTGTATGGACCGAGGGAGCGCTGTTTTCGATCGGCGACGCGCATTTCGCGCAGGGCGACGGCGAGGTTTGCGGTAGTGCTATCGAGATGGCCGCGACGTTCCATCTCCGTTTCGGTCTCCAGAAGCGGGCCGCGCGTGAGCGCAAAATTACGGGCGCACAATTCGCCGGAATGATGGCAGCATGCGCCGCTCGGCCTTATTACGCAACGACCGGACTTTCGATGCGTGGGAACGAAGTGCAGGAATCGGAAGATGCGACACTGGCTGCCCGCAACGCCCTGCTCGCGATGATCGACTACCTGCAGTCGCGCGGCTTCAATCGCCGACAGGCTTATGCGATATGCAGCGTGGCCGTGGACTTGCGGATCAGCGAGGTCGTCGACGTACCAAACTTCGTCGTGACCGCGACCCTACCGCTCGACATCTTCGTATAAAACGTGCGGTTCGGGTTCCGCAGTCGCTGGCCCCACGCCCAAGAGACGAGGATCCACAGCAGGGCCGGTAAGATAAATTAAACGGCCTTCGTCAGCCGTACGCTCTTTGAGCCAGCGCGCGACGATCATCATCGGCTCGAGTTCGTCGCGGGTTACAGCCTTTAGTTTGTAACGCTCGTAATTCGCGGCGACAAAGTCAGTGACGATGCTCGCATCCTCCGACGCCGAGACCTCCTGAGTCAGCGCGAGACGGCCGCTCAGGATCACGTACACAGCAGACGGAGCACCGTCGAAGACGATCACCAGATTGTTCTCCGTAACCACACGACTCAGCTTGTCGACCCGATTCGTAAAAGCGGAGAGCGCTTCAAGATCACGATGGGCCCGGCGGGCCTCTTCGAAGCGCATCGCATCGCGAGCCTGATCGCGCGCTCGCGCGAGATCGCCCAGCAGCGGACCACTGCGACCGCGCAGGAAGGTGATCGCACGACGGACCTGCTCGTTGTATGCGTCTTCCTCCATCGTGAGATTGCACGGCACTGAACAATGACCCATCTGGCCGTACATGCACGGTGAGAAGTCTTCGTCGGGTGTCAGCCGCCCGCTACAGACCCGCAGACCGAGAAGACGTGAGAGGGCTCGTACTGAATGATCGAGATTGCGGCGACCGACGAATGGTCCGATCTGGAGGACGCCAACCCTGGCGCTCATCTTCGTAGCAATCTGCAGCCGCGGAAAGGGATCATTAAGGTCGACCCGCAGGATATACGCCGGCGCGACCGATTTGAGCATCCGATTGTAGGGCGGCTTCAGCTCACGAATCATCCGCGCTTCGGTCAGTGCCGCTTCGAGCGACGAGCGCATCACCTTGGTCTCGATCGACCATACGTGGCTCACCAACTCGACCGTTTTCGCTTTGATCCCGCTGCCGCCGTTGAAGTAGGAGCTGACGCGATCCTTCAGCTTGGTCGCCTTGCCGACGTAAAGGAGATCGCCGCGCTCATTGCGCATCAGATAGACACCAGGTGCGCGCGGCAATGCAGCAATCACCTCGGGTGGAACGTGACGCTCGATACGACGGCCCGCAGCGCCGCGACCATGATGGTCGATCAGGCGATCCAACCGATCGATCCCCATCTTCGTGACCATCTCAAGGAAGATTGAGAGCAACTCGGCGGTCATCCGCGCGTCACCGAGAGCGCGATGGCGCCCCTCCGTGGAAAGGCCAAAGTGCTCAGCCAGAAAATCGAGCCGGCGGCGCTTTACCGAGGGCAGCAGCCGCCGCGCCATCCGTACGGTGCAGAGCACAGGGTTCAGCAGGCCAATTTTGAAGAGGCGACGGAACTCAAAATCGAGATATGAATGATCGAACTGCGCGTTGTGCGCGACCATCACGGCGCCGCCGAGGAAATCCCGGAATGCGGGCAACACCTCCTCAATTGATGGCGCATCGGCGAGCATCTCGTTGGTAATCGAGGTAAGGCGTACGACGAACGGCGAGACCGGCGTACGCGGCCGCAGCAGCGTCTGAAACGAATCCTCGATCCGCCGCCCACGCATCCGATAAGCGCCAATCTCGACTATCTGACCGGGACCGACCGCACCACCGGTGGTCTCGAGATCGACTACGACGAAGGGCGCATCGTCGAGCGGCACCCGCAAGTCAACGTCAGCGCGCAGAGACCATAGACCGGACGAGCGGTCGTGATGGAAGTTCGGATCGTTATCGAGCAGTCCGTGGATGAGACGCGAGCCAAGTTCAGGATCTGTCCCTGCACCGCGGAAGAGCAATCCCGCCAGTTCGCGGCCGTCGGCTCCACCCGGATGATCGCGCAGAAAGGCGTGGATTTTCTCGCGAGCGGTCGCGCGCGAAGGCGACGGCGAAGCGATCGTCAGCTCTTTAACCTCGTTCTCCTCCACGATCCTCGCGGGCCGCGCGTCGCAGACTCCGCCGCCCCCTCCACCTTCGTCACGTATTCGCCCGAGAATCTACGTGATCATACAGTAAAAGTCGCTAAGGTGGGGGCAGGCGTCGGTTGTCATTCCCGCGTATCTGCTTTGTCTGGCGCGCGAGGACCCCCGAAATCCGGGACCCTTCGCGCGGCAGCCGCGCGCGAGAGTGACAGAAGCTGAACGCATTGCACCAAAACCGATCATCAACCGATTCCGCTGGTTCAGAACGCTGGAACTGATGGAGTGAACCCACTAAAATAGAACTTCCGCAGACAGA
>Ga0335070_10012163_pt1 | contig 10051 bp, 8 predicted proteins | sample Lox_Sample_13_FD_206722 | JGI IMG/M metagenome (GOLD analysis project Ga0335070, IMG submission 206722) | Soil microbial communities from Loxahatchee National Wildlife Refuge, Florida, United States - Lox_Sample_1.3 | ecosystem: Environmental > Terrestrial > Soil > Wetlands | place: USA: Florida... | reverse complement strand
AGCCAGGGCTGCTGAATAGATTCCAGGTGGTTATGCTGAAGATAGCCACGCCTCTCCTCCTGATCCTGTATCTCGTCGTTTCACCTATTCTAGTGATCTCCAATCCGGCTACCACGCGGACGTCGGCGGAAACGCAGGCTAGCGCGGCCAACTTCGGGAGTGCGCCAGAGTTGGCTGAGCAGCATCTATATGTGATCAACCCGCCTGGTGCGATGAGCTTTATGGGCGGTTTGTTTCAGCGGTTGTTTACCGACAAGCCTTTTCCTGCATCGATCAATTACCTCTCGTCCGGATTTGAGCTTGTTCACATCGAGCGGGTGGATGCTCATACGATTATCGTGACGCCGGATGGCGGGTATACGCCGCTGCCCGGCCCTATCGTAGACGACAAAACCGGGATGGTGACTCCCGTTGGTCTGGAGAACGTGTACCGGGCGCTCGACGGGTTTTACTACAATCCCCGGAATCCATTGCATGTCGGTCAGGTGGTTGCCTTGAGCGAGGTGACGGTCGAGGTCACCGAAATGACCAGCGATGGGCGGATTGAACAGGCTAAATTTACCTTTGCCCATCCCCTGGAAGATAACCGGTACGTATGGCTGCATTGGGATGAAGACACTTCGACCTACGAGAGAGCCCAGATGCCCCCGGTCGGAGAGTCGAGAGTCTATCCCTAACACGAAGCCGGGGATACCGGCGGCCGCCGGCTGCGCGAGGCCTCCATGCGCCTCGCAACCGCTGTTGGACCTGCTCATCGATTTTGGTTGTTGTAGTGTCTTTTTCTTGTTCTACTTTATCTTGGCGGGCGATTATTTCAATTTACATGAAAAATCATATAACAGTGCCAATCCCTCTAATCTTTTATCCATATATACAACACCCCCTTGGGGGCACAGGTACAGATGGACCATATGTTCTTCCCGATACACCTTGATCAAGGGTGTATATTTTTTTTCCGAGCATCGTGACCATATAAGGGATTTATCCTCAATTCCAAACCATCCTGATGATCCTCTATCCATCCTTGACAAAACCGCCATATATCGTAAAATTACGATATATGGCCACCATATCCACGCAGGTCCTTACCCCGGAAAAACAACGTCTGGCCAAAATGCTCAAGGCGCTGGGCAACCCGGTGCGCTTCCAGATCGTAGAATTCCTGGCCAGAAACCAGACCTGCATCACCAACGACATCGTCCGTAACACGCCCTTGGCCCAATCCACCATCAGCCAGCATCTCAAGGTGCTGCGCGAAGCCGGCTTGATCCAGGGCGAGATCGAAGGTCCTGCCACCTGCTACTGCCTGGACCCGGACGGGCTGCGTTGGCTCAAGGAGCAGTTCGATGGCTGGCTGCCCGACAACGAGGTCTGCTGTCCCCCAAGGATCAAGAAGTGATGCCTTGCTGCGCAAGCAGCTTTTTTTTAGGATTTGATTATCGTATTTTTGCGATAAAGGAGATCAAGATGCCCACATCCAATCCATCCGCACCCTACTTCGAAAAAGTCGCCGGGCAGTGGGACGAGCTGCGCTCGGGTTACTTCACCGAAGCCGTGCGCGTCTCGGCAATTCAAAAAGCCTACCTGCACCCGGAAATGACCGTCGCCGATGTGGGCGCGGGGACCGGGTTTGTCGCCGCGGGGCTGGCGCCCCTGGTCAGGCACGTCCACGTCCTGGATGGCTCACCGCAGATGATGGATGTCGCCCGCAAGAATCTGGCACAGTTCGAAAACCTGGAATTTCATCTCGCGGACGGCTTAGCGCTGCCCTTGCCGGAGGCCAGCCTCGACGCGGCCTTCGCCAACATGTACCTGCACCACTGCCCGGACCCGCTCGCCGCCATCCGGGAGATGGTCCGCATCCTGCGTCCGGGCGGGCGGTTGGTCATCACCGACATGGATGCACACACTTACGAATGGTTCAAGACGGAAATGGCCGATGTCTGGCTGGGCTTCGAACGCGATCAAATCCGGACCTGGTTCGAGCAGGCCGGCCTGGTCAACGTGATCCTGGACTGCACCGGGCAGTCATGCCAGTCGGACTGTAAGAACGGGGAAGGGGAACACGCCGATACACTTGCACCGCACGCAAGTGCAGGTGTCAGCATCTTCGTGGCGGCCGGGACGAAGCGCGTCAGCGCCCACGAATCCGTGCAGGCCAGCTACGCCGCCCAGGCGCTGGGAGAGGGCTGCGGGTGCAGCGATTCAAGCTGCTGTTCCCCAGGCGTCGTCTCGCTCGATGAAATCGGCACGGTGACCTGGAACAGCGGCTACTCCCCGGCCGAGAAAGCTGAAATCCCGGCCGAAGCCGTGGAGATTTCGCTCGGCTGTGGCAACCCGATTGCCATGGCCGGCCTGCGGCCAGGCGAGACCGTGCTCGACATCGGTTCGGGCGGCGGGATCGACGTGTTCCTGGCTGCCAGGCGCGTCGGTCCGACCGGCTTCGTATACGGCATCGACATGACCCCGGCCATGCTCCAGCGCGCCCGCCGCGCCGCCAAAAAAGGCGGATACGCCAACGTCAAGTTCCGGCACGGCTACGCCGAAAAACTCCCGGTCGAGGCCGGGATGGTGGACGTGGTGCTCTCGAACTGTGTCATCAATCTGACAGAAGACAAAGGCAAGGTATTCCAGGAAGCCTACCGGGTCTTGAAGGCCGGCGGGCGGCTGGAAGTGAACGACATGGTCTTCGGCGGGGCAGTGATGCCGGAAGTGCGGGCGTTCGCCGTCGGTTGGTCCGAATGTGTTTCCGGGGCGCTTCCGGAACAGGAGTATGTAGACCTGGTCAAGCAAGCAGGATTTGTGGACGTCTCCGTCCGGCGCAACACCAGCGGCGGGACAGCAGCAGGCGTGCCGGTCTATTCGGTCCAGGTTTCAGCCAGGAAATAATTCTGCCAAGGAGAATTCATGATGAACAAAGATCGCATTCTTTTTCTTTGCACGGGCAATTCCGCCCGCAGCCAGATGGCGGAGGCATTTTTACGCAAGTATGCCGACGACCGTTTCGAAGCTCACAGCGCCGGACTGGAGCCGAAGGGGATGAATCCGCTCACCGTCCAGGTCATGAAAGAGGTCGGCCTGGACGTTTCAAGCCAGCGATCCAAAGGCATCAATGAATATCTTGGGAAGGTCCTCTTCCAGTACCTCATCACGGTATGTGACGATGCCGAGAAGAACTGCCCGACCGTCTGGCCGGGTGTCAACACCCGCCTGCACTGGTCCTTCGAGGATCCGGCGAAATTCGAAGGCAGCGACGAGCAGAAGCTGGCCAAGTTCCGCCAGGTGCGCGACCTGATCGAACAGAAAATCATCGCCTGGCTTGAATCACAACCTCAAGGTGCCTGAAATGACTGTCGAAGCTGCTGCTTCCGGGCCCCTGCACGCCCCGCGGCGCCTCTCGACCCTCGACCGCTTCCTGACCCTGTGGATTTTCCTGGCGATGGCGGTCGGGGTGATCATTGGCTACTTCCTCTCGTACCAGGTGGCTAGGTTCAACGTGCTGGTTTCGGTGGGGACGACCAACCTTCCGATTGCGGTCGGCCTGATCCTGATGATGTACCCGCCGCTGGCCAAGGTACGCTACGAGGAGCTGGGCGATGTCTTCCGCAACTGGAAAGTGCTGGGCCTTTCGCTGTTGCAAAACTGGGTCATCGGCCCGCTGCTGATGTTTGCCCTGGCGATCATTTTTCTGCGGGGCTACCCCGAGTACATGGCCGGTCTGATCCTGATCGGGCTGGCGCGCTGCATCGCCATGGTCATCGTGTGGAACGAGCTGGCGAAAGGGGACACGGAATACGCCGCCGGGCTGGTGGCCTTCAACAGCGTCTTCCAGGTGGTGTTCTACAGTTTATATGCCTACGTCTTCATCACTGTCCTGCCGACCTGGTTCGGTCTGTCGGGCGCGGCGGTGCATATCACGATCGGTGAGATCGCCCGGAGCGTGTTCATCTACCTGGGCATCCGCTTCCTGACCCGCCTGGTCCTGGTCCGGTTGAAGGGCAAGGAGTGGTATCATGGGCGCTTCATTCCGAGGATCAGTCCGATCACCCTCGGGGCACTGCTGTTTACTATCGTGGTCATGTTCTCGCTCAAGGGCAAATACATCATCCAGCTGCCGCTTGACGTGGTGCGCATCGCCATCCCGCTCCTGATCTACTTCGTGGTGATGTTCCTGGTCAGTTTCCTGCTTGGCAAAGCAGTCGGGGCGGACTACAAGAAGACCGCCACGCTCTCGTTCACGGCGGCCAGCAACAACTTCGAGCTGGCCATCGCCGTGGCTGTGGCGGTGTTCGGGATTTCCTCCGGCCAGGCCTTCGCGGCGGTCATCGGACCACTGGTCGAGGTGCCAGTGATGATCGGGCTGGTCAACGTAGCGTTCTATTTTCAGAAACGTCTTTTCCGTGGAGAAGTCAGCTCTGCTCCTGATATGATTGCCACGGCTCAGGAGGCCAGCCCACCTGACGAGCAATTGATCTAGTAAATGAGGATCCATTATTCCATTGCGCAATTGATTTTACACTTTCTATGCAAGCTATCTGGGTTGCCCGCTAATTTGATGCGCTTATTCCAGTAAAAAAACCTCTCGCCTTTGAATTATCCGTATATAAGGTATCCCCTTGGGGGCATTGTATATACGGATCATAGTGCCATGGGAGGGTGTACTTTTGCCCCCTCACCCCTTTTCGGAGCGGTGTGAGTCATGCTTGATCTAAATGAATCCCCCTCCAAAGAAGAAGTTGCCGAAAAGCTCAAGTCTTGGAAGTCCGTCGTCCCTCTTCTAGTAGAGTTGAGTATAAACTCTCTGGGCCGCAGCTCTGGCGAAATCGCCCATCTGCTGTTGGACATCCGTCTGGGGCAAGATGGGTGTTCCGTTATGCATAGAAGCGAAGCGCCTGTCCTCCCCGGCCCGGGGCTGCCGGGCGATTTCGCCCAACACGTGAATCAATGTGTCAACATCCTCTTCGCTGTTCTCGATGCCCAGGCTCACCCGGACGAGGCCTGGCAGCACAACCTGAGGAAACAGGGTCAGGATCAGGCCCTGGAGTCGCTCCAGGAGTGGATTAATATTGAGCAGACGCTTGATCAACAGATGAGCGCAGTGGCAGCCGTAGCGTACCCCGATCCCGCCCCGCTCGGCCAGCTCTTTAGCCACCCGGTTGGCCATGATGCTCTGCAGTCCAAAGACAATGACACCTCCTTTTTGGGCGAACCGGTGTGAGTCCGGGTCCTTGATCCCGTAAATCGTGAGGCCCGGTATTTGCGCCAGGCCGCGCAATGCCCGCCCGGTCAAAGCCTGTTCTTCCTCCTGGATCAAATCCAGGCCGATGCGCTGTAAAAGCACAAGCGCCTTGCCCAAGGCGGCGATGCCCCCCACGTTTTCCTCACCGGACGATTGGATCAGCTCCAGCTCGGCGGGGCTAAAATGAAGCAGCCCCTTTCTAACCAACAACACTCCACAGCCGAATGGTGCGTACACCTTATGGGCGGAGAAGGCGAGATAGTCAATCCCGCATCCTTCCATCTCGACTTTGCGATGGGCGACCAACTGTGCCGCATCCACCAGTAAGCGTGCCCCATATCGGTGAACGATTCGACTGATCTCCGCCAGATTGTTGAATACGCCGAGAACATTCGAAGCGCCGCTCACGGCCACAAGCCTGATGCGCTTCTTTCCGTGCTGACCCTTCTGGTTGTATGCGCGCAAGAGCGTCTCCAGCTCGTTCAAATCCACAAAGCCTTCCACGTCCACCGGCAACCGGATCAGCGAAAAGCCGGGGACCATGCGCCACGGCAGCTCGTTCGAGTTGTGTTCAAGGAGCGTGTTAAGCACGACCGATTCGATGCCCTGCTCGGATTCTTTGCGCAAACTTTCGGCCGCCAGGTTGATGGCCTCAGTGGTGTTAGAAGTAAAGATCACATCATAGACTGCCAAAGGTGCATCCAGTACCCCGGCGCAGATGGACTCGACCTCACGAATGATCTCTTGCTGTACTTGCCCGGGCTGGCGCCATGTCTGGCAGACAGCGTTCCATATCGGTGTGAATGTGGGAGTGCTGGCGCTGTTGTCCAGGTTGATATAGGGTCTGGCGCCTTCCACCGTTGGGACACGAACACTGGAACCGATCAGGGTCTGCCTGAGTTCATCCAACAGTTCTCGCCCAGAGAATTTGTCTAGTTCGTCGTGGCACAGAATTTCAGTGACCGCCAGCTTTTCGGCGGTCGCACCCCGGAAAGCGTCATTTCCGAAATGCTGGATCAGCCGCAGTGCCTTGGCAAATGCGATGACGTTGACGATGGCGGGCGTGCCGGCCTCGAATTTGTCCGGTGCTTTGGCCCAGATGACCCACCCAGGGGAGACAAGCCTGGCCGTCCCTCCACCGGTCTGGAAAGGAGTGCCTCTGGGCAACGCCTTGCTTTCGACAGCCAATGCCCTGACACCTAGTGACAGGCCGATGTCTTGACTTGACAAAATTTGATAACTTTCAGGCTCAAGTTGCGCCTTGAGCGCTTCTGCCCTTCTGGGTGTGCAAAAGATGACCACGTATTTGTCTTTGTTCAGCCCCAGGGTTTCCAGGACGATATCCCTGGCCTGCTCGAATAAATGCGTGGACACCATCGAGTTGTGCCCGCTACCCCGGTGGACATTGGAATACGTCTCTAACGCCGCATGCACGCCTCGCTGGAGCTCTGCAAATGCTTCTGCCTTCATCATTGCTCACCCTTTATGCCTTTGACCAAAATCCAAATTGCGATGACCAATTCAAAGGGGACATAGGGCACGTAAAAGATAAACGGAATGCTATAGCCAAATATCTGTGTCAATGTTCCAATCAGCATCGGGAAAACTGTTATTAGACCCCAGAGAGACAGAACACGTGGAACAATGCCTGATTTGTAGAGCAGGTAATAAAAAAGGATTCCACCAGGACAAAAAGCCAACATAAGCAGCGTACTTCCAACAAATTCCATGGATTCATACGCCACCTGTCCCATTGTCTGCAAGGCGGGGTTTGCTGCGGCTGCATATTCCTGGCTGATGCGCAAGAGAGAGAAAGCCGCTAATCTGCTGGCAGCAATCAGCGCCGCTTCCAGGATATAAAATCCCAGGGCAACCAGGGCTATTTTTTCGTTCTGTTTCCTCAGGGTGAGGAAAAGAATGGCCCCTAAAAAGATGACACCCAGGGCCGTGAGCATATCCAACAAAATGGTTGTTCTCATCAGCCAGGGATGATCCGCGATCTTGAGCATCGTTTCACCGATGTTCCCAGGCACAAACCAGGCCTGTTTCAGAAAGGCTCCGCTGCTGAAAGAAGTAACAAACTGAAGCAGAAAGGCAACGCCTAAAATCCTGGAAGTTTTATTTACTATGTTCATTTTTTCTCTCCTTAACTCATATCCACTTTGGCAGACAGGGAGGCAATCGCAGATGGATTGAATCCTTTGACAATCAGCCATACCGCCATGACCATTTCTTGAAAGAGGATCGGAAGATTCATAACGATCGTGATCGTCGACATGCTACCGATGAGATGGAACATGATCAAAAAGCCGGTGGTAAAATGCAACAGGATCGCAATGAAACCCCAAACTGATATCCAGCGGGGAATGAGTTTGGATCGGTAGAATAGATAATAAAGCATCAGGGCATCCAGGCTGAAAACGAATATTAAAATAGTAGTGGTCGAATCATTTCCCTTTAGCAATACCGAGCCCAGGGTTTGAAAATAGGGAGCCCCTGTAGCTCCTGCGGCACCATATTCCTGACTTACCAATATCAGGAATAGCCAGGTAATTACCGAAGCAATATCAACAACGGTCTCAAGCGCCCCTCTAAAAACAACATACCCAAGAGCCAGGGCTTCATTCTGTTTTTTTAAGATCGGGAAGAGCATGACTGGAACCATGGCAAGTGCAAAGCCCATCGTTAGCACAAAGAGGGCTCCCAGTACGATCTGATTTTGTTCTGCAGAAACTTTTATCAGATAATCTGGAGCGTTCAGGATAGGTTGCGTGAAAACAACACTGAGTATGCCTGCAACCGTCCCAATAATATATAACACTCCCACCACGATTGCGGTCTTTCTGTTTGTATTCATTTTTTCTCTTTTTTCGAACGGTATGGACGGTCTCATTGAATTGGACTTGACGCCATATTATTCGGGCTTCCCTTCAGGGTTGGTCCACTTCCATGCATACCAGACAATGAATAAAGTACAAGCAATTTCTATAATTGCAAAAAACATAAGGTGAAAAACTGGCTTCCCAGCAAACAACGAAAAGAAAACAACCAAAGTATGTATTACACCTGCGAGGATGTTTGCCCAGCGATTTGCTTCATGCTTCAATATCCGGGACAGGAGAACCATGGCAATCGCAGTTTCCATTAATACTGCCGCTCCAAACAAGAATCCTCGAGTGATTTGCATAGACCCGACGTATCCTGACATAAATTTCTTCAGCAACTCGGGATCCATTAATGTCATTACATCCGCATAAAGGTAATTAAACATCGCGAATATCCAAAGGGTTGAAAGTATTACTTTCCCATCTTTAATTTCGGTAGTCTTTTTGATCGGGTCCATTTTTTTCTCCTTTATTGAACGATACGGATTGGTTTCATTGAATTGGGCTTGAATGACGGAGACCAATGGCATGCCCAGATCACGCACTTTTTTTAGCAACCCATGCAATGCGGCCTGATCGATCACCGGGCCGGTTAAAAGCGTATTGCCGTCCTCTTCCAGCGTGATAGTCAGGCCCTCAAACCAGTCTGTCCATTGAGAACCCAGATGGCCTTTGAGCCTGATTTGATAGACCATGGGATCACCTGGATCCGTTTTGGAGACGAGTTCGTTTGACATCACCTTGTATCTGTTATGGCCGGTCATAACCTCTGCGCCACTTGCGCAATGTACAGGTAATATACTTGCACCACAGTGATGCCGTGTAGACACTTTGGTGTTGGTTGGAGGTGTTGTTTTGGATTATTGAGGGTGGGAAATGTTAAAGAATACTGACACTTGCACTTATAACAAACCCAGTTCGCGGGCGCGGGCTACAGCTTCGGTGCGCCTTTGAACTTGTAGTTTGTCGTAAATTCTGCGGTTGTGCCCTTTGACCGTGTCCAGGGCGAGGAAAAGCCGCTCGCTGATCTCATGATTCGAAAGTCCCTGGGCAATAAGCTGCAGTACTTCTAACTCGCGTTGGCTCAATGGCTCGATCAGGGGCTGGGCAAGTGAAGCAGGGAGCAGATTGGGTTTGCCTGCGCTCGTCTGCTCCTCGGCTTCAAATGCAGCCAGCAGCTTGCCGGTATAATCTGGCATCACCCCCTGCGCAGCCGCCTCGGACAAGAGTTGGGCCATTGGGGCACCTTCGTCCACAAAGATACGGATAAAGCCGCCCGGTTCGGCCAGCGCCAGCGCCTCACCCAGCAGTTGCACAGCCTTGTCCTTTTCGCCATGCGCGTGCAGAGTGACCGCCTGCAGAACCAAGACCTTGAGCCGTTCATCCTGCCAACCCTTTGCTTCCATCTGCTGGCGTAATGGCTCCAATATCGCCAGCGATGCGGACTGATTTCCCTGGGCCAGGAGCACGCGGGCCTGGCTGAGGGGAAGCGTATACCGCTGCGCCAGTTGAGCGGCTGCGGCTAGACTGCCCTGCCGGAGCAAGGCAAGCACCTGCGCAGCAGCAATCTCCGGCATTCGCAGCAGGAAATTTTGCTGGCGCGCGGACTGTTCGGCCTGGGCCAATAGCGCCGCCGCGTCGTCCACATCGCCCCGGGCCAGTTTCAGTCGCGCCAGGAACACTTCGCTGATAATGAAACGGTCAATCACGCGGTCATACTGCCGCGCCAGTTGCAGACTCTGTTGCCCGTGCTGTTCGGCGGCTTCCAGATCGTTCCATTCGTAGGAGATGCGCGCTAGGCCAAGATACACTTCGGCGGCATTTGGCTGCGGATGGTCGCCAAACAAGGGCAGGATACTGCGATAGGTCTCAGCCGCCAGTTGAAGCTGGTTTTCCAATTCCTGTATCTCGCCCAGGTTGAATGTTG
>Ga0335070_10012162_pt1 | contig 10051 bp, 8 predicted proteins | sample Lox_Sample_13_FD_206722 | JGI IMG/M metagenome (GOLD analysis project Ga0335070, IMG submission 206722) | Soil microbial communities from Loxahatchee National Wildlife Refuge, Florida, United States - Lox_Sample_1.3 | ecosystem: Environmental > Terrestrial > Soil > Wetlands | place: USA: Florida... | reverse complement strand
CAGGGGGTGCAGCACGCGCTCCGGGGAGTAAAGCATGCGGCTCCAGGCCGCGCCTTTCTGGCAGCCCATCGGATTGAGGTCCGGCACTTTCGGGTCGATGACTTTGAATGTTGCTGCTTGCTCCTCAGCGATGACTTTGCCGTCACGAACGAAGACCTTGTAGGGGCAGTTCCCCGGATAGCAGTCGACACAGTGCGTGGCCCAGAACGTGTCGTCCCAACGCCACCTGTCTCGGTATCGCTCCTCGCGCTGCGCTTCCTCGCGTTTAGGCGAAGTCGAATCGGTGATCTTGCGTATCGCGGGCATGTTCGCCTCCAGGGCTGGTCACGGTGATTCGCCTCATTTTGGTGTGTGCGGCGGGATCCGTCAGTCGGGCAGAGCGGGCGTAATCTTCTCGAACTGCGTGGGGGAAACCCGCACAGTCCTCGCCTGGCTAATCTCGCCGGCGGAAAGGCTTCGCAAGACCGCAAACCAGGCGCCGATAGCGATCGGCAGGATCAGCAGGCCTTGAACGACCGCCACTGTCCGCAGGCCAACCATATCCGCGGCAATGCCGGCGATGATTGCGCCAACCGGATACATACCGACGAGGGTGAACATTAACCCCATGATGCGCCCGCGTAGCTCGTCGGGTAGGCGCAGCAGGAGAATCGTGTTGTAGGAAGCGAAAATCGCGCTCTCGCCGGCGCCCGCGGCAAACAGAAATGCGCCGGTGAGCACCACGTTTCCGCTCAGGCCGTACAGAACGCCCGCCACGCCAGTGGTGAATATCCCGCCGGACATCAGGAGCCCCAGTTGCCGTTCGCGCACGAACGTCGCGACGAGCAGGGCGCCCAGCACACTGCCGGCGCCTAGCGCCGCGCTCAATGCCCCCAACGCTTCCGGGCCCAGACCCAGTTCCTTCTCGACGAAGAGTGGCAGCAACAGGACGTAGCTCTGACCGAGCACGAACGGCGCCAACATGACCGCCGTCAGGCGCAGCAGCTCGCGGTGTGACCGCAAGTACTGCCACGCCTCATGCAGGTCTGCGCCTGCACTCTGCGGCGCCCGCCGCTGCACTACCCCGTACGAGGCCGCAACTCCCATCATCATCAGAACTGCCACCAAGAATGCCGCGGACGTGGCGAAATAGGCGCCGGCGACCCCGACAAATGCAACGATGATCCCGCCCACAGCTGGTCCGGCGATGCTCGGCAGGCTGCTGGCCATTTGGTTGAGCGAGATCGCGTTGACCGTGCGCTCCGGCGGGACCAGACGGGCCGTCATTGCCTGGCCGCTGGGGATCCGCAGGGCGAGGAGCACGCCGGCGATGCCACTGGCGACGAGCACTTGCCAGATCGCGACAAGCGAGGCCGCCACGAGCACAGCAAGGAGCGCAGACACGACCAGCGCGCATAGCGAGCCGGCGAGGAGAAGATTCCGGCGGTTGGCGCGGTCGGATAGTATCCCAAGCGGTACGGAAGAAGCGGCGAATGCCACCCCCCACATCCCCCACACCAGGCCCAGGACGGTGGCGGAGTCCGTCAGCTCCACGATGAGCCACTGCTGGGCCACGGCCTCCACCATCAAGCCAACGGCAACGATGAGGTTGCTAAGCCAGAACAGCCGGAACTGCGGGTAGGCGAGCGAAGCAAAGGTGCGCCGCCATCCCTGCTCACTGGCAACGGGTGCCACGTCAACCGGTTGGCGCTCGGCCTCCGCTGCCGTCCGCGCCGAGGCTACCGGTTCACCACTGGCTGGTTTCGGTGCTGAGTGGGCAGCAGGTATGGTCGTCACACTCTCCTCGGGTCTTTATTGTTGGCCGCCTCAGGCGCCCGGTCAGTCGGGTAAGAGGTGCGGAAAGGCACGTTTTCGTGGGGGAAAGCCTCACATGAACTCCACGCCAATGCCTGATGGGAACGCGAAGAGCCACGGACAAGAATGCGCTTAGCAGGCGCGTTGTTAGGAGCCCCTATGGTCACATATACCGAGTTGAACAAGACCCTCAGTGAGGAAGAGTCCTTGCTCAAAGAACAAGTCCACCGGTTCGCCAGAGACGTTCTCCGTCCGGCGGCGCTTGAACTCGACCCGCTATCGCCGGAGGAAGTAATCGCACCAGGCTCCGTCTATTGGGACGTCCTCCGCCAGCACAGACAGCTAGGCTATCACCTGCGCGGAATGCCTGAGGAGTTCGGCGGCATGACGCTTTCACCGCTTTCCCAGCAGATCATCGGCGAAGAGATGGGCTGGGGCGCTGCCGATCTTTCGGTGTCCATGGGTGCGGCCTCAATGCCATACGCCTTCGCGGCCCGGGCCGGCAACAAGGAGCTAATCGAAAAGTACGTTCGACCATACGTGGACGACATCGACGGCAGCTTTGTCGGCTGCTGGGCGATCACGGAACCGCAGCATGGCTCCGATGCGGTGTTTATGGGCGACGGCCGTGCACCTTCGGGTGTTGGCTTCGATCTCTGGGGAGAGCAGCAGGGCGACGAATGGATCATCCGGGGGCAGAAGTCGTCATGGGTTTCAAACGGAACGATCGCGACGCACGCGATGCTCCACATGAACGTTGACCGAAATAACGGGACGGGTGGCGCGATCGCGTTCGTGCCACTTGACCTCCCAGGCGTCAGCAAAGGCAAGCCACTGAACAAGCTTGGTCAACGCGCCCTCAACCAGGGAGAGGTGTTCTTCGACGAGGTGCGTATCCCGGCCAACTACGTTCTCGTGCCGCAGCAGGCGTACTCGATGATGGGCGACTTCATCCTGGCGGGTGCGAACGGCGGCATGGGAGCCACTTTTACGGGCCTCGCACGCGCGGCCTTCGAAGAAGGTCTCACCTACGCACGAAATCGGATCCAGGGCGGCAAGCCGATCTGTGAGCATCAGGCCGTTCAGTTGAAGCTCATGGATATGTTCATCAAGGTCGAGGCGGCGCGCGGTCTGTCACGCTCCGCCATCGTTTACAACGCAACAACCATCCCGCCGGCGCCAGAGTACTCCGTCGCATCCAAGGTGTTCTGCACGCAGGCGGCGTTCGAAGTCGCCAGCGACGCTCTGCAGTTGCACGGCGGATACGGCCTGGCGAAGGGAATGGTGATCGAGAAACTGTTCAGAGATGCCCGAGCGGCGCTGATTGAGGACGGCACGAACGATGTGCTGGCGCTCGCTGGCGCTCGCCGGATCATCGACCGGAACAACTAGGAGGGGTGCGCATGGAATTCAAGCAAGTTATCGGGCGCAGGCGGACGATCCGCTTCTTCTTGCCTTTTCGCCCCGTGGAACGCGCCAAGATTCAAAAGATGCTCGAAGCGGCGCGCCGTTCTTCATGCGTTGGCAACGTCAATAACGCGCGGGGGATCGTGATCTGGAAAGACCAGGCGTCGCCGGAGTTGATCAAGAACATCACGCCGCCCCTCGGTTACCAGCAGATGCAGACCGCGCCGTGTTTCATCCTCTGGTACCACGACAAGTCCGCCTACGAGATCAACAAGTGGATCCAGGACCTCCACAACCTCGCGGACACGCGTCGGATTGGTACGGATGCCGCCGAGACAAAGGCGGACATCGAGCGCCTGCTGCGGCCGATTTTCGGCGCCTCCTGGGAGCAGATGGCGGTAGCGCCGCTGGCCTTCATGGATGTCGGCTTGTCAGTTTGCCAGGCGATGCTCACGGCCTACGATGAGGGCCTCGGCGTCTGCCTCATGAGCAGCCCGCGCCTCGAACAGGTGGCGACCCTGTTGAAGCTTCCGGAGACTGCCGTTCCGGTTTGCCTCATGGCGGTCGGCTATCCAGCGGAGTCGTGGGAGGCCGGCGGACAGACTGTGAAAGCGCCTTTCGACACTCTCTATCACGAAATGGAGTATGGCAAACCGTTCGGCCGTGATGAGGCCGTAGTAGAGGAGCTGAAGCGCGAGGGTCTGATCCACGAGCCCGCGCCCCTCCCCTGGCGCGACGCCGAGCTGAAATACCTGGAGAACGCGCTCAACCTGGAGCGCACGATCATCGCGTTCCCCGCACCCTCGGGCGCTGCGCAGGATAGCGGCTCCAAATGACACAGGCGCCGCCCATACTCTCCTCCGGCTGCGGCGAGTTCATCCCGCCAGATCCGGACGGATTTCGTGAGTACGTCCGGGAGCACAAGGACCGCCGTCTGGTCAGCAAGATCACCACCGAGAAGGACGCAGTCTCTCGATTCGTAAGCGACGGTGACTACCTGGCCTACGATCTGAATATTGCCGCGCGAGGACCCGGGTCCCTTTTCCGGGAGATCATCCGTCAGAGGAAGAAGGACCTCTGGGTGATGGCCAAGTTTACGTGGACGGATGTGAGCCTCCTCATCGCCGGCGGTTGCGTCAGCAAGGTGGATGTCGGCTGGATGGAGTCCGGTCCCATCCTCAACCGCGCGATCAAGGACGGCACCGTCAAGCTCATTGAGTGGAGCAATGGCGCCCTGGCGTACCGAATGCTGGCAGGATCTCTCGGTGTCCCGTACCTCCCAATGCGATATCTCGGCGGCACGGACACCTTCCAGCAGTCCGGCGCTCGGCTTACAGAAGACCCGTATTCAGGCAAGCCCATCTGCGTCGTGCCCGCCCTCAACCCTGACGTGGCCCTTATCCACGCCCATCAGGCCGACATGCATGGCAACACTCGAATCTTCGGCGCAGGCGTTTCTCCTGTCGAGTTGGCGATGGCCTCCAAGAAGGTCATCGTCTCGGCCGAGGAGATTGTCGATCCCATCGACATCCGCAAGCAGCCTCAGCGCACAACGATCCCTTACTACTTCGTCGATGCAGTCGTTCACGCGCCCTTCGGGTCCTACCCGGGCAGCGTCCCGGGCCTCTACGCCGCCGACCTCGAACAGTGGTTGACGTTCGCTGCGGCCGGCGCAATGGGTAAGACCGGCGAGTACCTGGAAAAGTGGGTGTACAGCGTCGCCGACCACCAGGAGATGCTCGACATGCACGTCGGCGCGGAGAAGCTGCAGGCGTTGCGGGACGCCGATACGCTGAAGGAGGGCTACTATGACTGACGCCGAGAGCCCGACCCTCAGCTTCACCGACGTCGAGGCCACGATCTGCCACATCTCGAAGATGATAGAGGAAGACAAACTCTACTTCGTCCAGATGGCCGGCGCCCCGCTGATGGCGCTACTCATGGGCAAGCATCTGTACGCTCCCAACGTCGGCTACGTTGTCGAGGAAGGCGCCGTCTGCCCAGATCCGGAGTTCCCCCTGCCGCGCATGATGCTCGGCTCCAGCGGCGTCCACTTTCGCGCCGTCCAGTGGACCAGCATGCTCATGGTCGACTCCCACGCTGCCCTCGGGTTCATGGACTACGGCCTGCTCGCGGCCCTCCAGGTGGACCGCTTCGGCAACTTCAACTCCACCCACATCGGCGGCACCTACGACAAACCGGAACGCCGCTTCGGCGGCCCCGGCGGCGCCAACGAGATCGCTTCCCTATGCTGGCGGACCATAATCATGACCAAACTTCAGAAACGGAAATTCGTGGAGAAGTGCGACTTCGTCTCGTCGCCCGGGTACTTCGACGGCTCCGCCGGCGCCCGCGAGCGCGCCGGCCTGCCGCCCGGCACCGGGCCCTGGCGCATCGTCACCGCCGAGGCCACATTTGGCTTTGACGACGCAACCCACGAGATGCGCCTCGATGCTGTCGCCCCCTGGATTACGGTGGACGAGGTGCTCGAACAGATGGAATTCCGTCCTCTTATCGCCGATCCAATCGGAACGATGCAGATTCCTGGCGATGACGAACTGAAGATGATTCGAGCCGATATCGACCCGAGCGGTCTGAGTACGAGCAAGGGCGGCTGGCTGACCATCGACGCGGCAACTGGAAAGCGCGCTGGGTGATGGTTCGGCGACAGGAGTCACCATGAGAGATGTAGCGATCATCGGCGCGGGGATGACCCGCTTCGCCAAGTACCCGGAGCGCGGACTAAAGGACCTGAGTCATGAGGCGGTCAACGCCGCACTCGAAGCTGCGGATTTGGAAAAGAGCGCCCTGCAGATTGCTGTTGTCGGCAACGCCGCGGCGGGCCTGACCACGGGGCAGGAGTGCATCCGAGCGCAAGTAATCCTGCGTTCGATGGGCATCGACAAGATACCCATGGTCAACACTGAGAACGCCTGCGCCAGCTCCTCAACCGCACTCCAAGTCGCCTGGCTGTACGTCGCTTCCGGCATGTATGACGTGGCCCTAGCGCTCGGCGTCGAGAAGATGTATTCGGCCGACAAGAGCCGGGCCATGTCTACGTTTAGCGCCGGTGTCGACGTCGAGGAGTTGCGGCAGATCATGGAGCAACTGAAGCCCCCGTCAGAGCAGAAGTCTGGCGGCGAGAGCGGCGCTGGAAGGAATCGCAGCCTTTTCATGGACATATACGCGGCCGGCGCTCGCGCCCACATGGTGAAGTATGGCACGACCAAAGAGCAGTTCGCGAAAATCGCCGTCAAGAACCACAACAACGGCAGCCTCAACCCGCACGCGCAGTACCGCGAGCGCTATACAGTCGAGGAGATTCTCGACTCTCCAGCCGTCGCCGAGCCTCTCACGCGCCTGATGTGCGCACCCATCGGCGACGGAGCCGCCGCCGCTGTGCTCGTCAGCGCGGATGTCGCGCGACGTCACGCGAGGACGCCCGTCTGGATTCGTGGCACAGCTTTAGTTAGCGGTTCCGACACGCGCTCAGAGGACGTAGGGACGGCCGCGCGAGCAGCTGAACAGGCGCTTGACATGGCCGGCATGACGATCGGCGACATCAACGTCATGGAAGTGCACGACGCCTCTGCTCCGGCTGAGCTCCTCCTCTACGAAGACCTCGGCCTCTGTAAGACCGGCGAAGGTGGCAGGCTGATCGATGAAGGTGTCACCGAGATCGGGGGGCGAATTCCCGTGAACACCAGCGGGGGACTGTTGGCCAAGGGCCACCCCGTCGGCGCGACTGGTATCGCCCAGGCGTTCGAAATCTGGCTCCAGCTCCGCGGCCTTGCCGGAGAGCGCCAGGTGGCCGGCGCAAGGACTGGTCTCACACACAACGGTGGGGGCATGGTGCGCGGCGAAGCAGCTGCGACGACTGTCCACATCTATTCGACATAACATTGCAGGAAGGGAGCGCGAGCCATGGTCCAGAAGGCGCCCATCGAAGCCGGTTACGACGCGGTTTATGAAGCGATGCCGGGAAGCCCGACGCTGCGCCGTATGTGGCGCGAACTTGCGTCCGGCACTGATTTCCCGGAGGAGTTTTATCATATAAGCTTCGTCACCCTTGATCAGCACCGCCGCATGCAAGCAGAACTGCGCCTCTCGCCGGGAGATACCCTGGTTGATCTCGCCTGCGGAATGGGCGGTCCGGCGCTACTGGCGGCTAAGAACACAGGCGCCAGGCTGGTCGGCGTTGACATCTCCAGCGTGGCAGTGAGGCTGGCGAACGAGCGCGCTAGGGACCTGGGCATGTCCGACACCGCGAGGTTCGTGGTCGGCCGGTTCGACGAAACGGGTCTCGAATCCGGTTCGGCGGACGCGGTCATGAGCGAAGATGCCCTTCAATACGTACCCAATAAGGCTGCGGCGCTTCGCGAAGTCGCGAGGATCTTGCGGCCGGGGGGACGTCTCGTCTTTATGGCGTTCGAGCTCGATCCGTCAGCCTGCATCGGCCTGCAGTCACTCGGTGACGATCCGGTCGAGGACTATCGCCCGGCTCTTGAAGCCGCCGGTCTGCGAGTCGTCTCTTACGAGGAGGTCCCCGGATGCCCAGAGCCCGTCCGAGGCACTTACCAGGCCCTGCTCGATGCAGGCGAAACTCTAACAGCCGAGATGGGACCTATTGCCGCGGTCGCGCTCTTCAGCGAGTTGACACTCTTGATACAGACCGGCATGTACAAGCGCCGGGTATTGATGGTTGCCACAAAGGACAGTTAATTGGCCGTGCGCCGCCCAAGCACTGCAGAGGAGGAAAGCGATGACAATCAACGGTGGTGAGCTTGTCGCTCGAGCGCTCGTACGCGCCGGCGCGAAGCACATCTTTGGCCTTCAGGGTGGCCATGTCGATCCGATATTCCAGGCCTGCCATGATGCGGGCGTTCGCATCATCGACACGCGCCACGAACAGGCCGCGGGTCATATGGCTGACGCTTGGGGCCGGCTAACCGGCGAGCCCGGCGTGGCGGTTGTTACGGCTGGCCCCGGTGTGACCGACATCGTCACCGCCGTCGCCAACGCACACCTCGACGCCGTGCCGATGATCGTCATCGGCGGGCGTTACCCGGTAGTGGATGATGAAATGATGCCACTTCAGGAACTGCATGGCGTGCCCGTAATGCAGTCGATCACGAAGTGGAGCCGCGTCGTCCGCGACACGGAGCGCATCGGGGAATACGTCGACACAGCGTTCCACCAGGCTACGAGCGGCCGCCCCGGGCCCGTGTTCCTCGAGATCCCGGCGGACACGCTCGCTGGGTCAGTCGACGAGGCGCGCGTGCCGCCCGTCGCCACGATGGCTTCGCAGGCCCGCCCGGGTCCGTCTCCGAAGGCTGTGGAACGCATACTCGCCGCCCTTGCTACGGCGGAGCGGCCGCTGATCATGGCGGGGCGCGGCGTTTGGCTCGGAGGGGCAGCGAGCGAACTTCGAGAGCTTGCGGAGCTGACTGACACCCCGGTCATTGCAAACGGCATGTCTCGCGGCTGCGTGCCCGAAGCCTCCAGGCTTGGCCTCGGCGGGTTCCTGGGCGCTGGGCGGGCGCTCGCTCTCGGTGCGCAACCGGACCTCGTGCTGATGCTCGGCGCGCGCTTTGGCATGTTCACGGGTGGCCGCCAGTCGATCGTACCGGCGAGCGCACAGGTCATCCAGGTCGATATCGTGCCGGAGGAGCTGGGCCGTGGCGGAAGGGTTGACTTCGGCGTTGCAGCCGATTGCGGAGAGGCGCTCCGCGCCCTCATCGTCTCGGCCACGAAGCGCACCTGGCCGCGGCGAGACGCCTGGGTCCAGACGGGCAAGAACGCAGCAGCGATGGCGAAAACAATGGTTGCCAGCACTGCGAAGGGAGCGGACGGCGTGATTCATCCCTTCCGCGTGGCTACCGAAGTGAACGACGTCATCAGCGATCGTGGCGTACTCGCTGTCGATGGCGGCGACACGTTCGTCTGGGCAGAGCTGGCGCTAGAAGCTCGACGACCTGGCCGTTACCTCGGCCACGGTTACCTCGGCTGTCTCGGCATCGGCCTGCCGTTCGCCCTCGCCGCGAAGCTGGCACACCCGGACGAACCGGTCGTACTTCTCACCGGAGACGGCTCCGTCGGCCTTAACTTCACGGAGTTCGATACCGCCGTGCGCCACAACTTGCCTATCACCGTGGTCGTGAACAATGACCATGCGTGGGGGATGTGCAAGCATGAGCAGATGGTCCGCTTCGGCAATGAGCGCGTGATCGGGACGGAGCTTTCCGCCACGCACTATGAAGAGGCGGCCAAACCGTTCGGCGTTTACCCGGAGTACGTCGAAGACGCCGATGGCATCCGCCCTGCGATCGAGAGGGCGCTCGCCTCCGGCCGGCCCGCCTGCGTCAACGTAATGACCGATACAAACGCGATTTCGCCGGCCCAACAGGCCAACGCCGTGTCTCACGCTTAGGAAGTGCGGGTTACGACTTAGTGAGTGTGCTGACAACGATCACGGCGGTCGCGCCGACCAGCACGGAAAGCACTACCCGCCGGAAAACCTTCGGTTGGAACCGGCTCCGCAGCCTGCTGCCGATGACTGTGCCTGCGATCATCGTAGGTGCTGCGGCGAGGCATGCCAGCAGAATCTCTCCGTCGATCAGTCCAGCCAGCGCCACCCCAGCGATCGTCACCAGGCTGCCCGGGAGAAGAACCCCCAGAACGTTCGCCCGGAAGCGATCGACATCATCACCAAACCTGGACAGCGCATACAGTACCACTGGCGGACCGGACATGCTTGTTGCTGCACGCAGGGCGCCACTCAGCCCACCCGCGGCAAACGCCGTCATGACGTTTGGCTGTTCTGCACTTAACCGTGGCGGCCAGGACAACG
>Ga0335070_10012160_pt1 | contig 10052 bp, 5 predicted proteins | sample Lox_Sample_13_FD_206722 | JGI IMG/M metagenome (GOLD analysis project Ga0335070, IMG submission 206722) | Soil microbial communities from Loxahatchee National Wildlife Refuge, Florida, United States - Lox_Sample_1.3 | ecosystem: Environmental > Terrestrial > Soil > Wetlands | place: USA: Florida... | reverse complement strand
ATCAGCTACGTGGGAGGCAGCATCGGAGACGAGGACACACTGGCCCTGACGGGCGGCTCGGCTTCCACGGTCACATACACGTTCAGCGGTCTGGGCTCCGGGACAGCGGAGGTTGATGGTTCGATAATCTCCTATGGAGACATCAACGCAATCAAGGATACTCTCCAAGCTAGCGACCGTTCATTCCTCTTCGGTGACGGCGCTGACAGGATCATCATTGGCGACAACGGAATATCTTATGACGGGGTGTCCCGCATCTGGAGCGCTGAATCTCGCGTGACGGTGGACTTCAGGAATCCGGTGCATTCGCTCACGGTGAACTCCGGAGGGGGCGAAGACATCATCATCCTCGGACGGCTCAATTATGGATGTGGCGCAGGGTTCGAGACCATACTCGACGGCGGGTCTGGCGACGACGTCCTGGATGCGTCGAGAGCGACTAGGAGCGTCACGATTATCGGCGGGGCCGGTAATGATATATTACTGGGCGGCGGCGGCAATGATGTCCTGATGGGCGGTGACGGATGCGACATCCTGAGGGGCGGCTGCGGCGATGATACGCTCTTGGGAGGGGCCGGGATGGACCTACTCGAGGGTGGTTGGGGGAACGACGTGCTGTGTGGCGGGGAAGGCTCTGACCTGATTCTCGGCAGAGATGGCAATGACATTCTCTCGGGGGATGCCGGGGACGATATCCTCCTCGGTGGCTATGGGAAAGATATCCTCAAGGGAGGTGACGGGAACGACCTCCTGAGCGGCGGTAGCGGCAATGATTCGTTGAGTGGTGGAGCGGGTAATGACATCCTGATCGGTGACAGTGGCGATGACGTTTTGAACGGCGAGGCAGGGAACGATAGCCTGAGCGGTGGCAACGGCAATGATCTGTTATCGGGGGGCAGCGGTAACGACGTCCTGATGGGTGATGATGGCAATGACGTGCTGAACGGTGACGCCGGTAACGATGTTCTGATTGGCGGCAGCGGCTGTGACTCACTGTGTGGCGGTCCAGGGGATGACGTTCTCATCGACTTCTGTGGCAGAAATCGCTACCATCAAGCCTTCACTGTGTGTGGAAACGATGCGGCCACCATCTGTGCATCGGCATCATGGGTAAGCGAGTTTGTGAGCAATCTTGCAACGACGAGCGGCGACACGGTGAATAGCACCATCCAGGTGATACTCACGCCCGGGGTCGATACGTAACCCCTCCCGGTCGTCGAGGTCTCCCGCTGACGGTCCCTAACTGGTCGGGATGGGAGGCGAGAGAGGAGACGCTACGACGGCCGAGCGTGACATGGAAGGAACCCCTATACGCGGGACCGCTGCCCCGGCGGACACTCAGCTGAGGATCAAGTGGGATGACTCCACCATGCGGAGCGTGTACGCGAACGTGTGCAACGTGGTGGGCTCCCGCGAAGAGATCGTCCTCCTCTTCGGCATGAACCAGGGCCTGGCATGCCGGCCAGAAAGAGGTGACTGTACAGCTCTCGGACCGCATCGTCCTCAGCCCTTTTGCGGTAAAGCGACTGGCCGTCCTTCTCAATAATGTCATGCGGGATTATGAATCCCGTTTCGGCGCCCTCGAGCTCTAGGCTCGCCGGGGAGGGGAGTCCCCGGTGCAGTGACCATCACCACGCTCCAAAGTAGGCGGACCACGACAAAGGGAAATCGGATCTTCCGTGCGCTGGGGCCGACTCTCCGCGCCTTTGTTTAATAAACACTCCTCTGCGCGGGAAGCCCGTGCTCGGGGGCACGAGGGTCAAGCAGGATTCCTTTGCAGCGAGCAGCCACCGGAGCCCAGGCTCCTTGGATTCTTGCTGGACGGCGTTCGGGATGACGACAGCTCTGATCGGAATCACAAAATTTGAGTGATGATTGCCCACAAGGAGGATGAATAGTTCAGAGGAGCGGAATTCGTTTATATCCACACCCTGAACTGTGCGGTCATCGGTCACGGGCCATCCCCTTTTCCTCTCCCCCTCCGTAGGCGGGCAAGCCCTTCTAGGGGGAGAGGAGATTTTTTTTGGGTTTGTCTGGGACGCGGCGAGGATTCTCCTTCCGCAGCCTTTACTTGGATGGCTAGTGTGTGGAATAATAACAAAAGTTGAAATGCAGGCTGAGATCTCGCCCTCCTCCAATCTGAAACCGAGGATTGCAACGGGGAATTCCCGGGCTAATGCGGGGCTGCCATGAAGCGAGAGGCTCAAGAACTGTGGAAGCTACCGAGGGCAAGGAGGATGTATGGCGAAAGATCGTGACATGGAAGGAACTCCTATACGTGGGACCGCTGCTCCGGCCGACACTCAGCTGAGGATCAAGTGGGATGACTCGAACATGCGGAGTGTCTACGCCAATGTTTGCAACGTGGCGGGAACCCGCGAGGAGATCGTCCTCCTCTTCGGTATGAACCAAGCGTGGCACGCAGGGCAGAAGGAGGTGACGGTTCAGCTCTCGGACCGGATCGTCCTAAGCCCCTTTGCGGCAAAGCGACTGGCTGTCCTGCTCAACAACGTCATGCGGGATTATGAATCCCGTTTCGGCGCCCTGGAAGCAGAGCCCCGCCGCGGAGCCGAGTCGCCGGTGCAGTAAACCCGCCGGGACTAACCCAGACAGCAGCCCGGCAGAGACACAGTTCTCTGGGTTTGCGAGCTGAGCTGCCATTTCCATGGTTCGTATGCCCTCAAGCCTTGGAGAGGGACCTTTCTCATCGTTTGGAGCAGCAGATAGCCAGCGCTCTGACCCCGACCAGGCGCTCTGGCTGGACTTTGCCAGGGCCACGACGCCGGACACTTACTGCCAGAGCTGGTTATCGCTCCAGTGCCGGTTGCTTGGGGGGGTGCGGTGTGCCCTGGTACTGCTGGGACCTGCGGACCGGGGCCCCTTTACCCCGGCGGCGGTGTGGCCCCATCCTACCTTCAACGTGACCCATCTCACGGGAGCCGCAGAGCGCGCCCTTCGGGAGCGCCGCGGCCTTCTGCTCAAGAACGACCACACTGATAACCCTGACACCTCGACCCCCCAAACCTACCACATCGCCTATCCCATCGAGGCCTCCGGGACGCTCCGGGGCGCGGTGATCGTGGAGGTGGGTCTCCGGCCCACTCATGACCTCCAGGCCATCATGCGGCAGCTCCACTGGGGCGCTGCCTGGCTCGAGGTCATGTTGCTCAGAGCTGACGCCGTGAAGGCGGCGGATGCGAACGAACGGCTCCGCAAGGTCCTCGAGATGGTGACGAGCGCCGTGGAGCAGGGGCGCTTTCAAGAGGCGGCCATGGCATTCGTGACCAAGCTCGCGACAAGCCTGGAATGCGATCGGGTCAATGTGGGGTTCGTGGACGGCAAGCATGTGCGGGTGAGCGCGGTCTCTCACAGCGCTGCCTTCGGCAAACAGATGAACCTCATTGCTGCCATCGGCCTGGCAATGGACGAGGCCATCGATCAGCAGGCGATGATTCTCTACCCCCCATCGGCGGATGACGTTCCGCTGGTGGTTCGGGCCCACGGGGAGCTCGTCCGGCAACATGGCTCGGGCACGATCTGCACTATCCCCCTCGGCAGGGACGAGAAGTTCTTCGGGGTCTTGATGCTGGAGCGGCCCGCTGACCGGAGTTTCGACCAGGCGACGGTAGAGGTCTGCGAAACCGTGGCCGCGCTCGTAGGCCCGAGCCTCGATGTCAAGAGGCAGGCGGAACGCCTGCCCGTTGCCAGGATTGCGGAATCGCTCAAGGCACAGCTCCAGAAGCTCGTCGGCCCCGGCCATCTCGTCCTTAAGGTTATGACGACCGTGGTCGCGCTCCTCGTTCTTTTTTTTACCGTCGCCAAGGGCGACTACCGGGTCACCGCGCCCACCAGCCTCGAAGGAGAGGTGCAGCGCGTGATGGGTGCGCCGTTCCATGGCTATATCCGGGAGGCGCCGGCGAGAGCGGGCGACATCGTGCGGCGGGGACAGGTGCTCTGCCTCCTCGACGACCGGGATCTGATCCTCGAGCGCCTCAAGTGGGCCACCCAGAGAGACCAGTTCCTCAAGGAGTACCGCGAGGCGATGGCGAAGCACGACCGGGCCCAGACGAGCATCACCAAGGCCAAGGCCGACCAGGCGGAGGCGCAGATGGATTTGCTCGATGAGCAGCTCGCAAGGGCGAAGGTGGTCGCCCCCTTCGATGGGATCGTGACCAAGGGCGACCTGAGCCAGTCCCTCGGCGCGCCGGTGGAGCGGGGCCAGGTCCTTTTCGAGGTGGCGCCCTTGGAGGCTTACCGGGTGATTGTGGAGGTTGACGAGCGCGACATCGCCGAGGTTTCGGTGGGGCAACGGGGTGAATTGAGGTTCCCCTCAATGCCGGGCAAGGTCTTTGGGCTCACCCTCGTCAGGATTACCCCCGTTACCACGGCCAAGGAAGGGCGAAACTACTTTCGGTTGGAGGCGAGCCTCGATGGCACGACCCAGTGGCTCCGCCCGGGCATGGAGGGCGTGGCCAAGGTCACCGTGGGCCGCCACAGGCTCATCTGGATCTGGACTCACGAGGTGATCGACTGGGTGCGATTACAGGCGTGGAGATGGATACCCTAAGGCAGTAAATCCGAAATCCGAAGCACGAAATCCGTGACAACGACGAAATCCCCAGGGGTTCAAATGACCCAAACGAAAAAAACAAAACAGTACGATTTGGAAGATCGCACTTTGGTGTTCGCCAAGAAGGTCAGAGCTTTTGTGAAGAAATTGCCAAAAACTTTGGCAAATATTGAGGATGGAAAACAACTGATCAAGGCGTCCGGTTCTGTGGGTGCGAACTATATTGAGGCGAACGAATCGCTAAGTAAGAAGGACTTTGTTTTAAGAATCAAGGTCTGTCGTAAGGAGGCGAAGGAGAGTAGGTACTGGTTGAAATTGATAGACACAGAAGGAAATCAGGATCTGGAGAGCACAGGGCAAGATTTGGAACGAGAGGCTGCTGAACTTACCAGTATCTTTGGGTCAATTTTATCCAAGAGTGTCTGACAGTTTAAGAATTTGAGATTTGGATTTTGAATTTGTTTCGGATTTCGATATTAGGATTTCGGATTTGACCACGCATGATTTGCCATCAGCTCTTCCGTCTGTCAGGGAGCTAAGATATGCCCGAGTCTTTATTCAGTCCTTCCTGGTACCGGGTTGCGGCGTTGAAGCCAAGGCTCCGGAGTCATGTAGAGCTTCACCGGCACTCGTACCGCGGCGAGCTTTGGTACGTCCTCCAGGACCACATCTCCGGGCGGTTCCAGCGCTTCAACCCGAGCGCTTATCTCCTCATCGGGCTCATGGACGGGAGCCGCACGGTCGAGGAGATCTGGGAGACGGCGCGGGGTCGCCTCGGGGATGACGCTCCCACCCAGGACGAGGTGATTCATCTCCTCAGTCAACTTCACGGGGTGGACGTGCTGCAGTGCGACGTCACGCCGGACACCGCCGAGCTGTTCAAGCGCTCTGAGAAAAGGCGCCAGAGCACATGGAAGCAGAACCTTCTCAACCCGCTCTCCATGCGTTTTCCCCTCCTCGACCCGGAGCGCTTCCTCGTCCGCTTCGAGCCCCTGGTGCGGCCCCTCTTGGGGTGGCTGGGAGCCCTCGTGTGGCTGGGGGTGGTCGGCGCCGCCCTCACTGTTGCAGGAATCCACTGGTCGGAGCTCACCAGGAACCTTGCCGACCGCATCCTGGCGCCGCGCAACCTCCTGCTCCTCTGGCTCACATTTCCTATTCTCAAGGCATTCCACGAATTGGGCCACGCCTTTGCCATCAAGGTGTGGGGCGGCGAGGTTCACGAGATGGGAATCATCCTCCTGGTCCTGACCCCGGTTCCTTACGTGGATGCCTCCTCGGCTTCGGCCTTTCGCGACAAGTGGAAACGGATTGTGGTCGGCGCCGCCGGCATGATCGTCGAGGTGTTCCTCGCGGCCCTGGCCCTCTTCGTCTGGGTTAACGCGGAGCCGGGGCCGATCCGCTCCGTTACCCACAACCTCATTCTCATGGCAGGGGTCTCCGCGCTCCTCTTAAACGGCAACCCGCTCCTCCGCTACGACGCCTATTACATGCTCTCGGACCTCCTCGAGATCCCCAACCTCGGACCGCGGGGGCTCCAATATGCGGGCTACCTGGTGCAGCGGTACGTCTTCGGGCTCACAGATCCCGAGCCGCCGCTCGCCGCTCGCGGTGAGCGCGCCTGGTTCGTCATCTATACCGTTGCCTCGTGGGTCTACCGTCTATTCATCTACGTCGGAATCGTCGTCTTCATCGCCGGCAAATTCTTTGTTGTCGGCATTCTCCTCGCTGCCTGGGCGGTTGCGACCATGTTCGTCATCCCGGCAGCGAAGGGGATCCGGTTCCTCTTCTCCTCCCCGCGGCTGGCCGGCCGCAAGCGACGCCGGGCGATCGCGGCGAGCGCTCTCGCCGTGGCCGTCGTTCTGGTCATTATCTTCGGGGTGCCTATTCCGCTCAGCACCCGGGTGGAGGGAGTCGCCTGGATCCCCGAGGAATGTTTCGTCCGGGCCGGGACGGAGGGGTTCGTTGATCGTGTCGTCGCCGCCCCCGGTGCGGAGGTGAGACGGGGGGATCTTCTCATCGAGTGCTCCGATCCTTTCCTGCCTGCGGAGATCAAGGGCCTCGAGGCGCGGCTGCGGGAGCTGGAGGTACTCTACGACACCCGGCGCCTTTCCGATCGGGTGCAGGCGGAGATCACCAAAAAGGAGGTCGAGCACATATCGGCTCAACTGGATCGGGCCCGAGAGCGGGCCGGTGAGCTCATGGTGCGGAGTGGCGCTGATGGCACCTTCCTGGTTCCCACGGCCGAGGATCTCCCGGGCCGTTTTGTGAAGCGAGGAGAGCTGCTCGGCTACGTCGTGAGCCACTCGGCGGTGACGGCTCGGGTGGTCGTGACCCAGGAGAACGTAGATCTCGTACGGCAGCGGACGCGGGATGTTGCCGTCCGGCTGCCGGAGCGGATCGGCGAGACGATGCCGGCCTCGATCCTACGCGAGGTGCCGGCAGCGACCGACCAGTTGCCGAGCAAGACCCTCAGCCAGGAGGGTGGCGGGGAGATCGCGATCGACCCCCGCGACACGGCGGGAGTGAAGGCCTTTCAGAAGGTATTCCTCTTCGACCTCGAACTGGCGGAACGTCCGATCCTTCTCAATGTGGGCGGCCGCGTCTATGCACGGTTTGACCATGGATGGGAACCTCTCGCCTGGCGCTGGTACCGGGCTGTGAGGCAGCTCTTCTTGAGGAAGCTCAATGTCTAGTCGCCCCGCTCTCTCCAGCGTTGCGCACGGAATCCACCCGGAGCGCCCGGAGCCTCCCGTAGGGTGGCTCGAGCGGATGGCGACCTCCGTCGTCGGCATACTTGCGCCTTGGCTGCGTCCCCGCGCCGCGCGCTTCGCCTGGATCATCGACCTCGTCAACGAGAAGGCTAGCTCCCTGGAGGGCTGGGACGACGGCCAGATTCTCCAGGCAGCCCGGAGCCTCCGTGAGCGCCTGCGAAGCGAGGGTTACCAGCAGGAGCTCGTTGCCCAGGCCTTCGCCCTGGTTCGGGAGGTCGCCGGTCGCACGGTGGGAACCCGTCACTTTGACGTACAGCTTATCGGGGGCTTGGTGCTGCTCAAGGGAATGGTCGCCGAGATGGAGACCGGCGAAGGAAAGACCCTGACGGCCACGTTAGCCGCCTGCACTGCGGCACTGGCGGGAGTCCCGGTCCACATCGTCACAGTCAATGACTACCTCGCCGCCCGTGACGCCGAGTGGATGGGACCGATCTACCGGGCCCTCGGGCTCACGGTGGGGACCATCGTCCACGGCATGGATCCCGAGGCTCGGCGCGCCGCCTACCGGTGTGACATAACGTACTGCACCAACAAGGAAGTGGCCTTCGACTACCTGAGGGACAGGATCCTCCTCTGGGACAGACCCAGCGAGGTCCGACTCCGCCTTGAACGGCTCTACGGCCACAGCTCCCGAGTCAACCAACTCACCCTTCGAGGGCTTCACTACGCTATCGTGGACGAGGCGGACAGCGTGCTCATCGACGAGGCGCGCACCCCTCTCATTATCTCCGCTGAGGGTGACAGCCCGGAAGAGGAGGGCATGTATCGGCAGGCCCTCGGCATTGCCCGAGACCTGGTTGCGGGCGAGGACTTCTCGCTGGTGCCGAGCGAGCGGACCCTGGACCTCACCGACAGGGGGAGAGGCCGAATCGAGGAGTTGGCTCGGTCCAACGGCGGGCTGCTGGCAACGAGCCAGCATCGTGAGGAGTTGGTGCGCCAGGCCCTGGTGGCGCTCAACCTTTTCTTCCGGGATAAGCACTACCTGGTCAGGGACGGGAAGGTGCAGATTATCGACGAGTACACGGGCCGCCTCATGCCCGACCGATCCTGGGAGCGCGGTCTCCATCAGCTCATCGAGATCAAGGAGGAGTGCCAGATCACGAGTCGGAAGGAGACCAAGGCCCGCATAAGCTACCAGCGTTTCTTCCGCCGCTACCTGCGGCTCGCCGGCATGACCGGCACGGCGCGGGAGGTGGCGGGGGAACTGTGGTCCATCTATCGGCTCCGGGTGGTGTCGGTTCCCACCAATCGGCCTCTCCGCCGGGCGTTTTTCCCTGACCAGGTCCATCCCTCGGCGGAACGGAGATGGAAGGCGGTGGTGGACCGGATCATCCGGCTGCAGCAGGAGGGGAGGCCGGTTCTGGTGGGGACCCGCTCCGTCGCCGCCTCCGAGCACCTGAGTGAGCTGTTGAGCCGCACGGGGCTGGAGCACAAGGTGTTGAGCGCCCGGCAGGACCAAGAAGAGGCGGAGATTGTGGCCCTCGCCGGCCAGCGTGGGCGGATCACGGTGGCGACCAACATGGCAGGCCGCGGGACGGATATCCGCCTGGGCCCGGGGGTGGCGGAGCTGGGGGGACTTCACGTGATCGCCACCGAACGCCACGAGGCGCGGCGCATCGACCGGCAGCTCTTCGGGCGCTGCGGTCGACAGGGTGACCTCGGCACCTGCGAGGCGATCGTATCCCTCGACGACGAGCTTATCACCATCTATTTGAACAAGCACTTTGTCCGGGTGATCGGCAGCGCTCTCGGGAATCCCCGCACCAGGGTCGGGCAGCGTTCCGGAAAGCTTCTCTTCCGCATCGGCCAGATCGCCGCGGAGCGATTGCATGCCCGGATGCGGCGTCAACTTCTCAAGATGGACGAACACCTGAGCGATGCCTTGGCATTCTCGGGCCGTCCGGAATAGGAATCCGGTGGTCTCCATGGGGCGTCCGTTACTCCTTCTCGTATCCGGCTTTCTCTTCATCCTTGCTGTGCTCGTGGTACCGATTTCCTTCGGAGCCGGGGCTCCGGAGTTCGATGGCCTGATTGAGCCTTACATGACGGTCAAGCTCGGCAGCAGTGATAAGGGGGTCCTGGAAACCGTGGATGTAGACCGAGGGGACTTTGTGAAAAAGGGACAAGTGGTGGCTACCTTGCAGTCTGGGGTGGAAAGGGCTACCGAGGACCTTGCTCGCTTCCGCGCCGACCTGGATGCAACCATCGAGGCGAAGAGGGTGAGTCTGGCGTTTGCCGAGCGGAGTCTCCAGAGGTTCAAGGACTTGTACAGCAGAGATATCATTTCGTTCAAGCAAGTGGACGAGGAGGAAACCAAGAGACTGCTGGCAGAAAAGGAGCTGCAGGAGGCACTGGACAACAAGCGTATCGCGGAGCTGGAGTTCAGACGGTCGAACGAAGTGGTCAACCGGATCATCATCCGGAGCACGGTCAAAGGGGTTGTCGTGGAACGACTTCTCTCCCCTGGTGAGTACGTGCAAGACCAGCCGATACTGAAACTTGCTCAGATCGACCCTCTCTACGTGGAAGTGGTTGTCCCGGTGGCATTCTTTGGTTCCGTCAAGGTGGGAATGCGTGCCACGGTGAAGCCGGAGCCGCCAGTGGGCGGTGTGTACACGGCGCGGGTCAAGATTGTCGACCGAGTCATCGACGCGGCAAGCGGTACCTTCGGGGTCCGTCTCGAGCTCCCCAATCCGAATTACAAGTTGCCC
>Ga0335070_10012159_pt1 | contig 10052 bp, 9 predicted proteins | sample Lox_Sample_13_FD_206722 | JGI IMG/M metagenome (GOLD analysis project Ga0335070, IMG submission 206722) | Soil microbial communities from Loxahatchee National Wildlife Refuge, Florida, United States - Lox_Sample_1.3 | ecosystem: Environmental > Terrestrial > Soil > Wetlands | place: USA: Florida... | reverse complement strand
TTCCGCGCGATGCCGGCGCTCGGCGACGGCCTGGCGATGCTCAAGTGGATCAGCTCGTTCCCGGGGAACCCCAAGCGCGGGCTGCCGACCGTGATGGGCGTGATCGCGCTCTCGGATGCGCACACCTCCGAGCCGCTGGCGCTGCTCGACGCCCGCTCGGTGACCGCGCTGCGAACCGGCGCCGTCGCCGCGGTCGGCGCGCAGGCGCTGGCGCGCGCGCAGGCGGCCAGCGCCGGGGTCGTCGGCTGCGGGCTCCACGGTGTATGGGCCGCGCGCTGCCTGGCCACCGCCGGGTACGAGCAGGGCGTCTGCCACGACCCGCGCGCGCAGCTCGCCGAGGCGCTCGCCGATGAGCTCGGCGCGGGCTGGCGCGCCGGGACGCACGCCGCGGCGCTCGCCTGCGACGTCGTCACCTGCGTGACCCCCGCGGCGCACATCGTCGTCGCCGAGGCGGACCTGCGCCCAGGCATGCACCTGAACATGCTGGGCGCCGACGGCCCGGGGAAGGCCGAGGCGACGATCGAGGCGGTGGCCCGCTGCGCGCTCTTCTGCGACGAGTGGGAGCAGGCCTCGCACGGCGGCGAGCTGACGGGCGCCGTGCGGGCCGGCCGCGTCACCCGCGCGCAGGTCACCGACCTCGGCGCGGTGCTCGCCGGCGAGGCGCCGGGGCGCGCGGACGACACGGCGACGACGCTCTTCGACTCGACCGGCCTGGCGATCCAGGACCTCGCGATCGCCGCGGCCGCGCTGGCCGCGCTGCGCGAGGGGCGGATCACGGCGCAGGCGGCGTCGCTGTAGCGGCCGCCCCTGGTGGGTCGTACGGCAAGACCGAGGGAGGGGCCGCTCGTTACTCGCCGCGCGCGTGCTTGAGGGCGGCGATGTCGCGCAGATCCTCCTCACGGCCGGCGGCGCTCTTCATGCTGAGGACCTCGTCGTACCCCGCGTAGAGCGTTCCGTTGACCTCAACCGCCCCGCCACGCAGGTGCTTGTAGTCGCGCAGGCCGGGAACGTCTTGCATGACATCGAGACGGCCGAAGGTGGTGGTCAGCACCCAGTTCCCGCCGCCGGAGAGCGCGTCCTCGTCAGGTTCGAGGCTGAGTTCGTCAGCGTCCATGTCGCCGAGATCGACGCGTGCGTCCATTGATCGCAGGGCCTCGGCAAGGCGCCGCAGGTTGGGGCGTTCCGGGTCGGGCACCACGTCGAGGTCCTTCGTCGCCCGCACATACCCGTGTACAGCGAGCGACATTGCGCCGATCACGACGAACTCCACGTCGTGCCGGTGCAGGGCAGCGAGGAGATCTCTCGGGCGCAGCCGGACCTGTGCGTCAGCCACGGGAAGCCGCCTCTGCCGCAAGCCCGGTCAGGAACTCGCTGAGTTCCATCGCCTGCTCCGTGCGTTCCCGGGCGCTCAGTCGCTCGAAGTCCGCTCGCAGATCCTCGGGCCGTGCGTTCCCGGGCTCGAGGGGGCGCAGACCGAGGACCAGGTCGAACCCCATGGCGCGGACAAGTCGCTGCATGGTGCCCACGGACGGCGAGACCTCACCACGTTCGACACGGCTGATGTACGTCTGTGTCGTGCCCGCGCGTCTTGCGAGGGTCGTCTGGTCAAGGCCTGCGTCGCGGCGGGCCTGGCGCAGGAGCGTTCCGGGGCTCATCGCGGGATCATATACCAGATTAGGTCTATTGCCTTGCGTTCGCGATTGACGGTCACGGGCACCCGAAGTGCGCCATCGCCGCCGCTACTCGACCGGCACGAGCCCGCGCTGCGGGTCCAGCCGGCGCGTCCCCGCGACCTCGTGGAACAGCGCGTCGGGCGCCTCGCCCATCAGCGGGCCGAGCGCCGACAGGAAGGCCGCGGTGTGCTCCTGCTGGAAATGGCGGGCGAGCGCGTCGTCGCTCGCCCACTCCTCGACGAACACGTAGCGCTCGGGCTGCTCGAGGTCCTCGTAGACGCGGTAGCCGATGCAGCCGTCCTCTGCGCGCGACCTCGTGCACATCGTCGTCGCCACCTCGAGGAAGCGCTCGCGGCTCGCCGCCGGGATGTGGACGCGGGCGGTGACGACGATCATCAGACCTCGTGCCCCTGGGTGCCCACGGCGCCCGAGGGGATGCGCCAGCGAAAGCCCTTCGTGCTCTCGGTCTTGGTCGTCTTCTGCTTGATCGTCGACATGCGCACGAGCGTGCAGTCGAAGCTCTTCTGATCGGCGGCCACCAGGCCGTAACCGTGCTTGTCGAAGTCGGCGGTCTCGACCCACGGGTTGATCCCCTTGAGCGCGTCGATGATCGCCGAAGGCGTGGAGGGGTTCGCGTCGTTGCCCTTCAGCGTGACGCCGCCGCCGGCGTCGAGGTCGGTCTCGCCGAGGCCCTGCGAGGTGATCGAGCCGCCGACGAACTCGGTCGCCACCGTCTTGCCCTTGCCGTCGAAGCCGCGCTCCACCGCACCCGCGATGAACGTGTGGATGTCGCCGGTCACGAACACGACGTTCTTGATGGCGTGCTCGTCGATGTGCTGCAGCAGCTCCTCGCGCTCGCGCGGGTAGCCCTGCCAGCTGTCGAAGGTGTAGAACGAGTCGCCGAGCACCTTCGTCGGCATGATCGTGACCTCGTTGGCCATGACCTTCCAGGTGGCCTTCGACGCCGACAGCTGGTTCTTCACCCACTGCATCTGCGCGGGCCCGAGGAAGTCGCGCGGCTGATCCCAGTCGCCGCAGGCCGGCGCGACCGCGTCGTCGCAGGGCTGGTTGGCGCGGTACTGGCGCTGATCCATGACGATCAGGTCGACGTTGCCGCCGAACTGCAGGCGCCGGTAGATCCGGTTGCCCTTGCCGCGGCCGGCGCCGAAGCTCGGCATGCTCTCGTGCCAGGCCCGGTACGCGGCGTTGCGCCGCGCCACCGAGTACTTCTGGACCGCCGGCAGGCCGCCGTCCTGCTCCTTGCCGGCGTAGTTGTCCTGCACCTCGTGGTCGTCCCACAGCGAGACGTAGGCGAACTCCTGGTGCATGCGCCGCAGGTTCGCGTCGCTGCGGTACAGCGAGTACTTGCGCCGGTAGTCGGCGAGCGTCTGCGCGGCCGGGTAGCCGTTGTTGTAGCCGGGCAGCGGCGAGCCGATCGTGTCGTCGCGCACGGCCGTGCCGTCCTTGACCGTGTGGTAGGTCTCGTCGTAGATGTAGTCGCCCAGGCACACGACGAAGTCGAGGTCCTGCGCGTTCATGTGCGCGAGCGCGTTGTACCAGCCGTGCGTGTAGTCCTGGCAGGACCAGAAGGCGAAGCGCACCGGCTGCTTGGAGCCGGCGGGGAGGGCTGTCCGGAAGCGCCCGACCGGGGAGTCCTCGTGGCGGGTGCTGAAGCGGTAGAAGTACTCCTCGTAGGACTTGAGCCTGGAGATCTGCGCCTTGAGCGAGCCGTTGACGTCGGGACCGGTCGGCACCTTCGAGCGCGAGACGACTCTGCGGAAGCCCTTGTCGAGCGCCACCTCGAGCTCGGCGGTGCCCGCCGCGCGCACGTGGTCAAGGCGCGACCACAGCACGATCGAGCTCGTCGTCGGGTCGCCCGCGGCCACGCCGTCCGAGAACGCACCGGCCGAGCCGAGCGGCCTGCCCGCGCCCTTCGCCCAGGCCAGGCGCGCGAGGACCTCGGGCGCGACGATCGTCGCCGCGCCCATGGCGGCGGCTCTGCTCACGAACTGACGGCGGGTCTGCACGGACGCTCCTCCCTGATGCACGACGCTCTGACCGGGCGAGTATCGCCCATGCCGAGGTCGGCGCGCGGCGCTTCACCGCCCGTTCACCGGTCTCAGGCGACCGGCACGAGCAGCGAGATGCGCAGCGGGCCCGAGGGGAAGGCGGTGCCCGTGAACGAGTACGCCTGATAGCGCCGGCCGCGGTAGGTGAGCGTCCCGCGCGCGGGGATCGACGCCGGCCCGGGGTCGAACATACTGCCGGGGACGACGGTGCGTCCCTGGCGCAGGATCACGGCGCCGCCGGTGAAGCGCGTGAGCAGCTTGATGTAGCCCGTGTCGTCCTGCACCGCGAGCGTGATCGTGCCGACATCCCTGCCGCCCGGCCCGCGCAGCGCGATCGAGGCCGGGGCGAGCACATAGGGCCCGCCGATGTCGTCGACGAACCCGCCCGCGCCCTGCCCGCGCACGCGCACGATGTGCAGCCGGCGGACCTTGAAGATGCCGTGGTCGACGGCGTTCGCGAGCCCCGCCCGGTCGCGGGAGGTCAGCGCGCGCACGTACGCCGGGTCGCGGGCGACGTAGCGCAGTGCGTCCTGCACCTTTGCGCCGTGCGCCTCGGCGTTGTAAAGGCGCACCGCGACGGCGCCGAGGACGTCGGTCACGCCGGCCGGCCGGACGGCGTCGCAGGCGGCGAACGCCTGCGGCCCCGCCAGCACGAAGATCCGCAGCGGCCCGGAGGGGAAGGCCTCGCCGCTGAACGAGGCCACCCGGTAGCGCGCGCCCCCGACGGCCGCCCGCCCGCGCGCTGGGATGCGCGCCGGGGCGGCGCCGCCCGCCGCGACCACGTGCGTCCCGGAGCGCAGCACGATGGACGAGCCGGTGACGCTCGACGCGATCCCGGCGTACGACGCGGGGCTCATCACCGACAGCACGTACGTGCCGGCGATCCGGCCGCCCGCGTAGAGGCGGCCGTGCACGGGGGCCATGACGCGCCCGTGGCCGACGTCGGCGACGACCGCCGAGCCGTGGCGGATCGTGATGTGCAGGATCTGGTGCTTGAGCAGCGGCTGCAGGGCGGCGATCGTCGCGCGGTGGCTCCCGGCCGCGACCGCGTCGGCGAGCGCCCGCGAGCGCGACAGGCGCACGACGGCGTTCGCCCCGTTGCGCCCGTGGGCCGCCTGGAAGTAGATCCGCCGCGCGACGGCGGCGAGCGTCGAGAGCGTCGTCGTGCGGCAGCCGGCGGCGCTCGTCGGTGCGGCCGGGTGGGCGGCGATCGCCGGGGTCGTGCCGGCGTCGGCGACCATCAGGTCCCGCTGGCCACGGCTGCCGGCGCCGCTCGTCCCGGTCGCGCCGGATCCGGCGCTGCCGCAGGCGGCGAGTGCGAGTGAGAGGCCGACGGCGCCGAGCGCGGCGAGCGGGCTTCGCGGGCTGCAGGGCACGGCCTCCCATGCTGGGCGGCGCGCACCAACCCCCGATAAAGGGTGCGCTACAGCGGGATGTTCCCGTGCTTGCGCTTCGGCTGGGCGACGCGCTTGGTGAGCAGCGTCTCCAGCGCGGTGATCACCTTCGGCCGCGTCTCGTGCGGGACGATCACGTCGTCGATGTAGCCGCGCTCGGCCGCCGAGTACGGGTTGGCGAAGCGCGCCTTGTAGTCGGCCATCAGCTTCTCACGCCGCTCGTCCGGCGTCGGCGACTTGGCGATGTCGCGGCGGTAGATGATGTTGACCGCGCCCTCGGGGCCCATGACCGCGACCTCCGCCTGCGGCCAGGCGAAGTTGAAGTCGGCAAGCAGGTGCTTGGAGGCCATGACGTCGTAGGCGCCGCCGTAGGCCTTGCGCGTAACCACTGTGATCTTCGGCACGGTGGCCTCGGTGAAGGCGTAGAGCAGCTTCGCGCCGTGGCGGATGATGCCGCCCCACTCCTGGCTCGTGCCCGGCAGGAATCCCGGCACGTCGCAGAACGTCAGCAGCGGGATGTTGTACGCATCGCAGGTGCGCACGAAGCGCGCCGCCTTGGCGCTGGCGTCGATGTCGAGCACGCCGGCCAGCTGCGAGGGCTGGTTGCCCACGACGCCGATCGCATAGCCGTTCAGGCGCGCGAAGCCGCAGATGATGTTCTTCGCCCAGTGCTCGTGGATCTCGAAGAACTCGCCGTCGTCGACGACCGCGCGCACGACCGCGCGCATGTCGTAGGGCTTGTTCGGCTGGTCGGGCACGAGCCGGTCGAGCTCGGGGTCCATCCGGTTCGGGTCGTCGGTCGGCGCGACGCGCGGCGGCGTCTCGAGGTTGTTCTGCGGCAGGAACGACATGAGGTAGCGCGTGTCCTCGAGCAGCGCGTCCTCGTCCTCGGCGGCCAGGTGGGCGACCCCGGACTTGGAGTTGTGGGTCATCGCGCCGCCGAGCTCCTCGAAGCCGACCTCCTCGCCGGTGACCGTCTTGATGACGTCGGGGCCCGTGATGAACATGTGCGAGGTCTCCTTCACCATGAAGATGAAGTCGGTGATCGCCGGCGAGTAGACCGCGCCGCCCGCGCACGGCCCCATGATCAGGCTGATCTGGGGGATCACGCCCGAGCACATCACGTTGCGCACGAACACGTCGCCGTAGGCGCCGAGCGAGACGACGCCCTCCTGGATCCGCGCGCCGCCCGAGTCGTTGATGCCGATGACCGGGCAGCCGATCTTCGCCGCCAGGTCCATGATCTTGCACATCTTCTCGGCCATCACCTCGCCGAGCGAGCCGCCGAAGACGGTGAAGTCCTGGCTGAAGACGCACACGCGCCGTCCGTCGATCGTCCCGTGCCCGGTGACGACGGCGTCGCCCCACGGCCGGTTCTTCTGCATGTCGAACTCGTAGGTGCGGTGGCGCACGAACGTGTCGAGCTCCTGGAAGGAGCCCGGGTCCAGGAGCTTCTCGATGCGCTCGCGGGCGGTGTACTTGCCCTTGGCGTGCTGCTTCTCCTCGGCCTCGGGCGAGGAGTGCGCGGCCTGCTCGCGCAGCTCGGTCAGCTGCGCCAGCTTCTCGTCGTAGGTCTCGGGGTGGTGAAGGCGTGCCATGGGGCGGCGGAGTCTAATCCGCGCCCGGAGGCGGGGTCCGCCGGGGAGCGGCCGGGCTGCTAGGCGGCGCGCGCGGCGCCGACGGCGCCGCCCGGCGTGGAGGCGCGGCCCAGGACGACCTGGTCGCCGGGCACCGCGGGGCTGAAGTGGAAGCCCTGCAGGAGGTCGCAGCCGAGCCGGGTGAGCTCGGTGCGCACCGCCTGGGTCTCGACCCCCTCGGCGACGACACGCATCCCGAGGCTGTGCCCCAGATCGATGGCGAACCGCACGATCGCCGCGTCCTGCGGATCCTCGCTCATGCGCCGCACGAAGCGCCGGTCGATCTTCAGCTCGCGCACGGGCAGGCCGCGCAGCGAGTCCAGCGAGGAGAAGCCGGTCCCGAAGTCGTCGACGGAGATGCTCACACCGAGCTGCGCCAGGCGATGGACGACGGGCACGGTGATCTGCGGGTCGGCCGCGGCCATGCTCTCGGTGATCTCCAGCACGAGCGCCGCCGGCGGCACCCCGGCGTCCCGGCACAGCTCGTCGATGCGGTCCGGCAGGTCCGCTTGGGCCAGCGTCCGCGGCGACAGGTTCACCGCGACCGTCACCGCGTGACCGCCGGCGCGCCACGCGGCGAGCTGGGCGAGCGACTGGCGGACGACCTCGAAGGTCAGCGGGATGATGAGGCCGGTGTGCTCGGCGACTGCGATGAACTCGTCGGGTGGGACCGCGTCCCGGCCCTCGTCGAACCAGCGCGCGAGCGCCTCCAACCCGGCGACCGCGCCGCTGCGCGCGTCGATCTTCGGCTGGTAGTGGACCTCGAGCTCCCCGTCGTCCAGCGCACGGCTGAGCGCGCCCGCCATCGTGAGCCGCACGACGCTGTTGTCGTCGCGCTCGGCGGAGTAGCGGTCGAACCCCGAGGTGCTGAGCTTCGCCTGGTACATGGCGACGTCGGCGCGGCGCATCAGCACGTCGACGTCGTCCCCGTGGCCCGGATGGAGCGCGATGCCGATGCTCGCGGCGAGCGGGAAGCGGATGCCCGCGACCTCCACCGGCTGTGCCACCGCCTCGCGGAGCTTTGCCGCGACCGCGTCCGCCGCCTCCGGCGAGCCGATCGGATCGAGCAGCACCGCGAACTCGTCACCGCCCAGGCGTGCAACGGTGTCGCCTTCGCGCAGCGTGTCGCGCAGGCGACCGGCGACCTGGCGCAGGACCTCGTCGCCGACGTGGTGGCCGAGCGTGTCGTTGACCTCCTTGAAGCGGTCGACGTCGATGAGCATCACGGCGACGAGCTCGCCGTGATGGTGCGTCGTCGCGATCGCGTGCTCGACCCGGTCGCGGAAGCGCACGCGGTTCGGCAGGCCGGTGAGCGCATCCGTCATCGCGATCTGCTCCGCCAGCACGGCGTGACGCCCGGCGCGGTGGGCGGCGAGCAGCGGGAGCCCGACGAGCGGGAGCAGCACCGGTGCGTAGTCGAGCGCCAGGACCGCCAGTGGCGCCATCCCGAGCAGGATCGCCTCGGTCCCCGAGTGGAACATGAGGTCCGAGGACAGCTGACGGCGCAGCGGGACCCCGGTGTGCAGCGAGATCGCGGTCGCGACGAGGAACGAGTTGAGCGCGAAGAAGAGGGTTGCGGCGAGCAGGAAGGCGGGCACGTCCACGGCGCGGAAGTGCGCCGGGTGCCCGATCGACGTGAGCGCGCGGAGCACGACCGCCGCCGCCGCGATGGCGAGGACGTACTGCGCGATGTTGAAGGCCGTGCGGTGCAGCGGCTTGCGGCTGCGCGCGTCCGCCACGAGACTGCCCAGCGAGTGGGCGAGAATCGCGAGCGTCACGCCGTGCGAGAGCAGCAGGGCGAAGGTGAAGCTCGTCGAGGGCGTGACCTCGCCGGCGTCGGGGCCTACCTTGATGGGCAGCAGCTCGCCCGCGATGACCGCGGCGACGAGCAGGATGATCGGCAGGGAGAGGTTGTGGAGCGCCCTCGACCCGTGCATCACGGTGAGCACCGCGAGCACGCCGACACCCGTCACGGTGACCGCGAGGACGTAGCCGCCGGCGAGTCGCTGTCGGGGTGGAGCGCTCATTCTCCCTCAGGAGCTTGTCGGCGGGGGAGCGCTCTAACGGGAGCGCTGCAACGGCGGCTGGACGCCCCGCCGATGCGGGGCGTCCGGCGCCGACGGTGCGTTCAGCACCACTTGCGTCCTGCGCTGACTGCCTCGACGAGAGCTGCGAACGTCGCGGCGGCCAGCGCCATGCGGTAGGCCGTTGCCTTCATCGCGATCTCCTCGTCCGTGGCTAGCGCCACTTCGCGGCGGCGCCGAGTGCCTCGACGACGGCCAGGATGGCGGCCACCGACATGGCAAGGCGGATCACGCGTGCCTTCATCATCGAAGGGGCTCTCCTTGTGACAAGGCTCGCCTCATGCGAGCCGATGCACGGGGGATCGACAGCGCGGCGACTGCCCTGTAGCGCTGGTAGCCCACCGTCCATCGTTCGTCCACTGCCGCTCGTCGCACGGCGAGCGGCTGGTCCGAGTGGTCAAGCGCCCGTAGCGGCGTGCCGATGAGAGCGGCATGCTCTTCGGCATCGTGCTCGCGCTGGCGCTGACGAGCGTCCCGCTGGCCGGCGGGCGCCTGACCGCGCTCGCCGATGTGCGCCTGCGCGCGGTGTGGCTCGTGCTGGCGGCGATCGTGCTCCAGACCGCGATCATCACGGTCGTTCCCGGCGGCTCGCCGTGGCTGCACCGCACCGTGCACGTGGCGAGCTACGTGCTGCTCGCCGTCTTCCTCGTCGTGAACCGGCGCTTCCCGTACGTCTGGCTCGTTGCGCTGGGGGGCGCGCTCAACGTGCTGGCGATCGTCGCCAACGGCGGCGTCATGCCCGCGAGCGCGCGCGCGCTGGAGGGCGCGGGCATGCGCCCGGAGCTGAGCGGCTTCACGAACTCCACCGCGCTGAGCCACCCGCACCTGCTCCCGCTGGGCGACGTCTTCTGGGCGCCCGCGTGGATGCCCGGGGCGAACGTGTTCTCGGTCGGCGACGTGCTGATCCTCCTCGGTGCGTTCCTCGCGCTGCACCGGATCTGCGGCTCGCGGCTGCCCGGTCGCCGGCGGGCCGTGCCGGCTGAGCCGGTCGCGCCGGCCGAGCCGGTCGCCTGACGCGCGGCGTCAGTCGCGCGAGAACGGGCGGTGGTGCGCGGCGCCGAGGTCGTCGAGCATCGCCGTGAGGATGCCGGTGATGCGCGCGTCGTCGAGGGCGGGCTCCTGCGCGATGGGCGCGTCGGGCTCGGGCGACGGGTCCGGCACCGGGACCGGGCCCGGGCGCTCGGTGGCAGCCGCG
>Ga0335070_10012158_pt1 | contig 10052 bp, 7 predicted proteins | sample Lox_Sample_13_FD_206722 | JGI IMG/M metagenome (GOLD analysis project Ga0335070, IMG submission 206722) | Soil microbial communities from Loxahatchee National Wildlife Refuge, Florida, United States - Lox_Sample_1.3 | ecosystem: Environmental > Terrestrial > Soil > Wetlands | place: USA: Florida... | reverse complement strand
CGGGTGAGCCCGGGCGACTTTATGAACAAGCAGAGAACATAAAGCGAGAGATAGGAATTCCTTCAGAACCTTCTCAGGAAAGGGTGAGCGATAAATCGACATCTCAATCGAAGATATCTTTCCTGGTAAGACCTGTGTTGGAGAGACTGGCAGCAGAAATAGGGCGCTCTCTTGACTATTACAGGAACCAATTTAATGAGGAGCACATCGACAGGGTCCTTCTGACCGGTGGAGGTGCCAATTTAAAGAATATCGTCTCATACCTGGGAAATGAGCTTCGATTGCCTGTAGAATATTTTAACCCGTTCAAATCCCCCCAACCCCCCTTTACTAAAGGGGGGCGAGGGGGGATTCTTTTCGATTCAAAGAAGATTGACGTTCAGCTCCTTGATCAGGTGGGTTCTTCCTTCACCATCGCGGTTGGATCGGCGCTCCCTGAACCCAAACGAATCGAGTTGTTACCTGTCGAAGAACCATTTTTGTCTAAAGTCCAGATAGGAAAGTTAGTTCCCATCTTGGCTCCTCTGATCACGCTTTTCATCTTTTTGGCGGTCATCTGGTATATGAATGGACAGGTGACTGCCCTCCAAAAAGAACGGGATACGAAGATGGCGAGGGTAGAAAATCTGGATACACTTCAAACAAAGCTGAAATTGTTAAAGGAGAAGGATCTTCAGATTAAAGAAAAGCTTTCTCAATTTCCGTCCTCAATGATTGTCTCGGTCCCCTATCGAGATATATTGAAAGGGCTCCATAACATTCTACCCGACAATGTCGCATTGACACTTCTTTCAGTTCAAAGCAAAGGGAAACCTTTGAAAAAGGGAGCTCCACCCATAAAGCCCCAGGAAGGAGAATCCCGAAAGGATGAAGGTAGGGAACTTTATATCACAGGCCTTGCGTTTGGCAGCGATGTTCGCTTTCTCACTTCGGTGGCCCAGATCATTGAGCGCCTCGAGCGATCTCCCTTATTTAAAAGTGTCAAACTGGTTTCAGCCGATGAGAACAAACTCTACACTCAGCCAGGAGCAGGATTTGAGATCGTCTGCGACATCAATCTTGATAATCCCCCCTCTTCCCCCTTTACTAAAGGGGGGTTGGTGGGATTAAGAAAGGAAAACCCATAAACCATGGTACTGAAAGGCAGAGAAAAGATATTGATTGTTTTGGCCGTCATTGCCGGGGCTATTTGGGCCTTCGATCGTTTTTATTATACCCCCCAGATTAACAAAATGAAGACGCTCAAGGCAGAGGTCAACGGGGCTGATCTAAAAATAAGCGAATCCCTCCTCGTAGCAAAAGGAGTGGAAACCTTGGAGAACGAAGTCCTCCGTGAAGAAGGAGAGCTAAAGAGGTTAAGTGAACGAACCCAGAAGGGTGAAGAATTCAGAACCTTCTTGAGGCACTTAGCCAAAGAGAGTGACCCTCTTCAGATGAAGGTCATCTCCATTATTCCCCAGGAAGAAAAACTTCCCCTCCCTGAGGGGAAGAAGGAAACTCCTGCTTCTCAATCTCAATACAGGAGGGTCTCTGTGCAGATGGTTCTCCATTCAACCTATAACAAACTGGGGGGTTATTTAAAGGGAGTTGAGGAACTTCCTTTTCTCATCCATGTTGACAATCTCCAGGTAGAAAAGAACGAAGAGGTTCATCCCCTTTTGAAGGTCACCTTGGGGTTAAATATGTATGTGACAGAGGAATCGAAAGGAGTCGAGGAGTCAAGGGGTCAAAGGGTCCAGTAAAGACCTTTAAAAATATAAACACTTGAACCATTTCGGCAACTTTTTAGGAGGAAATTCAGTGAAGGGACGCAAAAAGATCATGTTAGTTTTGACCTTTATCACTGTTTTTATTGGGGTGGGATTCGCCCTGATCGATCCAATCGAGGTTTGCGGGCAATTCCAAGGAAGAATGGTTACCTCTCCGGAGAGCGGAAGGGATCCTTTTCTCCTCCCCTCGGGGGTCCGTCTCCTCTCCAAGATCGATACGGCTTCAGGGGCAAAGGGAATTCCCTCAAAAATAGGAGGTAACCCCGACGATATCCCTCTCCCCTCCCTGAAGGTCAAGGCTATTTTAATCAGTGATCATGTTCGATTGGCATTGATTGATCGCCATATTGTTACAGTAGGAGATTCAATTCGTGACGAAAAGGTCTTAGAAATTGAAACGGATCGAGTCATTTTAGGAAAAGGAGATCAAAAGAAGACCCTTCTCTTATCTCAGAGTCCTGTTCTATTAACCGTTGAAGAAAGACCCCCCACCCTTACCCTCCCCCACAAGGAGGGAGGGAAGGAGGGGGGTAAAGGAGAACAACGATGAAAACGAAAACCCTCTTCATATTCTTTCTCATTTCATTATTGGTCCTGGGGTGCGCTTCTCTCCCGAACAAAGAGCGGGCCAAGTTACCTCCCCAAAAGGAGGAGGTTAAATCTCAGCCCCCCCCTGAGGAAAAATTGAAGGAACTGGTGATTCCACAAATGGAAGAGGCGAAAAAGGTTCCTGACAGACTCTTTTCAATCTACGCCAGGGATTCAAACATCCAGGACGTTCTCCTGGCCTTCTCAAAGGAGAGCGAATTCAACATTGTCATCGATCCTGAACTGAACGGGAAGGTGACCATTGATTTAAAGCGGGTGACTTTAAGAGAGGCCCTGGATACCATTCTCTCTCCGTTGGGTTGGACTCATCGAATCGACGGGAAATTTGTCAAAGTATTAAGACCCCAGATGGAGACCCGTCTCTTCGTACTGAATTATATCGCTACGAAACGAAGCGGAAAAAGGGAGGTCTATGCGAGCAACAGTACAGGCGTGGGCTTGCAGACCAGTACCCTTCCAGGGCAGCAGATCCAGACCTCTCTCAGTCAAGCGGGTGCCAGGACCGGATATACTGATATCATCAGCGTAGATGAAATGGACTTATGGAAGGAGATTCACAAGGGATTGGAAAGCCTCATTTTTGGGTGGGTTGAGGAGAGGGAGAAAGAGGTCCCTCCTGGGAGAGAAAAAACGGCCTGGACAAGGGTGGACGAGAAAGGGAAAAAACTGATCATTAACAAATCGACGGGGACAATTATGGTGACAGACTATGCTCTCAATCTGAATAAGATCGCCTCCTACCTTGAAACCGTTGAAGGAAGCTCCCAGAGACAAGTTACTATCCAGGCAAAAATCATGGAGGTGATTCTCTCCGACGACCATAAAGAAGGGATAAACTGGCAGGTGATCCAAGCGCTTCCTCGGTCTATTAATGTAGCTTGGGGACTTACGAATAAGACCGGGACGAAGGGATTTCCTGGAAGCAGTACTGGATATGTGGGTAGTCCTGCTACTGCAGGGGGGGCGTCGGGATCAAGCTCAGCATCAGCCATCGATACCCCCGGAATCTGGAAAATTATGCCTTACGGAGGTATTCTCGCACTTGGTGCAGCAGGGTCGGAAGTGGCTCTTTCAGATATCATGCAGGCGATTGCACTACAGGGGGATGTAAAGATTCTCTCCAGTCCAACCATCTCCACTCTCAATAATCAGAAAGCAGTTATTCGAGTTGGGAATCAGGATGTCTACTTTATTAGCGGAGCGGTATCTACCCAAACGTCCGTGACTCAGATCGTTCAGCCCATGACCATTGATATTGGGATCCTCCTGGATGTGACTCCCCAAATAGCTGAAGATGGCACCATCATCATGAATATTCATCCCAGTATCACTGATAAGACAGGGGAGAAAACAGCTCCGGATGGAAAGTCAACTTTTCCCCTCCTGAGCGTAAGGGAGACCGATACAACGGTGAGGGTGAGAGACGGCGAGACGATTATCATCGCCGGCCTGATGCAGGAGAGGATTGAGGAAAGTTATACAGGTTTTCCTGTCCTACAATCACTTCCCTTGATGGGCGGCCTATTTCGATATAAGACCGGAATAAAAAGAACTGCAGAACTGGTGATCACAATTACCCCCACCCTTCAGGTGGGTAAGAAAGTAGAAGACTTTACGAATAAATAAAATTCCCCTCACCCTTCCCCTTTCCCCAGGGGGGAGAGGAATAAGGTGAGGGGGGAGGAAAACCATGTATCAAGAATATTATGGCCTAAGACAAAAGCCCTTTGTATTAACCCCTGACCCTCAATTTCTCTATATGAGTGACAGCCATCGGACAGCGATCGATTCTCTCCTCTATGGAATCGAGCAGAGGGAAGGATTTATCGTCATTACTGGAGATATCGGAACAGGGAAGACGACCATCTGCCGGGCTCTCTTAGAGAGGTTAGATAAGAATGTGAAAACAGCGGTCATCTTCAATTCCTTCCTTACTGAAGAAGAGTTATTAGAATCGATCCTCCTCGATTTCGGATTCACCTCAAAGGTAAGAACCAGGAAAGAGCGGATTGATGCCTTAAACAAATTACTCATCTACTTATTGTCCAAAGGAAAGAATGCTGTCCTGATTATCGATGAGGCCCAGAATTTATCCATCCCTGTTCTGGAACAGATTCGCATGCTCTCGAATTTAGAGACGGAAAAGGAAAAATTGCTTCAGATCATACTGGTCGGTCAGTTGGAATTGAACCAAAAACTCCGATCGAACGAATTGAAGCAATTGAACCAGCGGATTGCCATACGGCATCACCTTCTGCCCCTCACTCCGACTGAAATGGAGTCTTATATTTATCAACGTTTAATGGTGGCAGGTTCCCAAGGAAGCATAACCTTTTCAAAATCTGCGCTCAGCGAGATCTACAAATTTTCAAAAGGAAGCCCTAGACTCATCAATCTCCTCTGCGACCGTGCCTTATTGGGCAGTTTCGTAGAACAAACCTATCATATCGATAAGGGAATCATCAAAAAAGCAATGGATAGTCTCTTGGGAGAGGAACAGAGGCCAAAACCCTTTTATTCCTTCTCTCTAACCAAGAGCTTACCTTCATTTCGCATTGTTCTACTGAGCGTCTTTGCCTTCTTATTAATAGGTTTGCTCTTAACAAACCAAGGCTATTTTACTTCGTTCCAAAACACAAAAAACTTTATCTGGGGGAGAATTCAAGACATCTATTTTCAGATTCCCGGTACCACTCCTTTATCTGCTTCAACCCTCCCATTAGATAAGGAACGGGTCCAGGATTCTGCAAAAAATGAACCTGTAAAGGATTCGGAAAGGGCTTCCCAGGAGGTTTCAAAATGAGCCTGATCATCGATGCCCTCAAAATGGCACAACAGCAACGTTTCAAAGGATCCGAAGGGGGTCCAATCTTAAAGTTTCCTCACCCGGGTAAGAAAAGAGGAAGAGGATCTAAAAAACAATGGAGCCTTATCAGTGCTGGTCTCGTCAGCTTCTGCATTCTTTTGTTTGTTCTTTTGAGACCTTCTTCTCCACCCTTGGCTACCCAATCTAATCGTGCCATCATCCCCATGGAGAAGAAAACTTCTGTTCAGGTGACAGAGAAAATATCCCCAGAACCCTCGAAGAAGGATGAGGAGCCCCTTCCTACCGGCCAGGCAGGCGCGGAGGGGCTCCCCTATGTAGGGGTGGCCCTCCGCGGCCGCCCTCCTCAATCCCAAGAGGAAAAGGTATTTTCTGAAACCAAGCCGTCTGTCAACGAAAAGAGAGAAGAAGCTTCGGTAAAACAGATGACTGACGAAGAGAAATCAAAACCGCAAAAAAAGACTGTTCCGGAAAAGAGTTTACCCCCACTTGCGCCGGCTACCCAGAAAGAGGAAGCTCCTCCCAAGTCTATCGGAGTGGAACAGGAAGGAGGAAAGGATCACACGTTGACATCGGATGCCCTCATCCATTTCAATTCGGGGGTCTCTTTCCATAACCAGAGAGAATTTTCAAGAGCAATCCAGGCCTACCAGAAGGTCATCGAATTGGACCCGACTTATGTCGAAGCTTATAACAATTTGGGGATTATCTATCAAATGATAGGAGATGTAGAGAGGGCCTTGGAATCATATCAAAAATCAACCGAAATCAACCCAAGGTATGAGAAGGGGTACAACAATCTCGGAATCCTCTTTTTACTTAAAGGTCGTAACGAAGAAGCCTTGGAGGCATTCCAAAAAGCCCTTGCCATCAACTCCAATAACATCGAAAGTCATATCAACCTGGGGATCCTTTTTAAGAAAAAAGGCCAGTGGGAGAAGGCGGTCGAATCTTATCGGAAGGCCCTTGCCATCAACCCACTCCACAGAGAGACACATTACAATATTGCACTGCTTTACGAGCAATTGGAAAACCTGGAATTGGCCATCAGTCATTATCAACAATTTATTCAGCTATCCTCAAAATCCCATCCAGAGCTGGTCTCGAAGGTACAAAGGCATTTAAATGCCCTCGTCGAGGGAAGAAGGGACGAAGGAAAATAAAGAAAGGGCTTGATCATGGTTGAGGAGAAAAAAAGCTTTGGTGATTATCTGGTTGGATTGGGAGTCATCACTGCTGATCAATTGAAAAAGGCTTCTCAGGAACAGAAACAGAGAGGGGAGCGTCTGGAACAGACGATCGTCCGGCTCGGTTACACGAAGGAAGAACTGATTCATCAGTGCCTGGCCGATTACTTCAATCTTCCTTATGTCGATCTGGACACCTATCTCATTGATGAGAAAGTCGTAAAAGCCATCCCTGAAGAGATGGCCCGGCGTCATACCCTCATTCCCCTTTTTGCAATCGGAAGCGCCCTGACGGTCGCCACGACGAATCCCCTCAATCTCCTTGCACTGGATGAGGTGAGGAATAAGGTGAAGACCGATGTGGAGATAGCCATCAGTACCGACAAGAAGATTAAGAAGGCGATTGAACAGCACTACGGAGCCACCGTGACGGCACTGGACAATACCCTCCAGCAACTGATGAAGGGGAACCGTGCGGCTTCACCTCAGGAATCTTCCGACTATAAGAAGAGTTATGACCTTGCCGGGAAAGATCTTCCCGCCGGCCCAATGGAGGATGCACCGGCCGCACGGATGCTTGATTTGGTCATGATTCAAGCCATTCGAGACCGTGCCAGCGATATTCACTTCGAGCCAGATGAAAAAGCGTTGGGAGTCCGGTTCCGAATTGACGGGTTTTTATATGAATCCCTCGCCCTCCCAAAACAAATCCATCCTGCCCTCACTTCGAGAATTAAGATCTTGGCTGAGATGGATATTGCAGAGACCAGGCTTCCTCAAGATGGAAATTTCAATGTCAAAATGGAGAAACGGGGTTTCGAAATCAGGGTTTCAACTTTTCCCACGATCTATGGTGAAAATGTGGTTCTCCGAATTCTTGACCAGACCAGCCCGCTTTTCAAGTTAGAGGACTTAGGATTTTCTGAAGAGGTATTAAACCATTTCAAACAATTAGTCCGAAAATCGAGTGGGATCATTCTGGTCACAGGTCCCACTGGAAGTGGGAAAACAACCACCCTTTATGCTCTCTTAAACATGATTAATTCCAAGGAGAAAAATATTATTACCATTGAAGACCCTGTGGAGTATCGGTTGGCCTTGATCAGGCAGACACAGGTCAATCCCAAAGCAGGGATTAATTTTGCTACAGGGTTAAGGTCTATTCTCCGGCAGGACCCTGACATCATCATGATCGGGGAGATCAGGGATTTGGAGACTTCAGAAATTGCCATGCAGGCAGCCCTGACAGGCCACCTGGTTTTCAGTACACTCCATACAAACGATGCCCCGGAGGCAATCAGCCGACTGGTCGATATCGGAGTAGAATCCTACCTCATCTCTTCCTCTGTCATGGGGATCCTCGCCCAGCGCCTTGTTCGGACCATCTGTCCGGATTGTAAAGTCCCTTATCAGGCTGACCCGAAGGTTATGGAAGGTCTCGGGGGAGATGTTTTGAAATCAAAAGGATCATTGACCCTCTATCGAGGCAAAGGGTGTAAGAATTGTAAACAGTCAGGATACCGAGGGAGGACCGGAATTTTTGAACTCCTCCTGGTCAATGAAGAGATTAAAGGACTCATTTCTGAGAAAGCTTCCACCCAGGTGATTCGTGAGGTAGCGAAGAAGACCGGAGGGATGGTTTCTTTGAGGTCGGACGGTCTGCGGAAGGTTATGAAAGGAATTACCACACTGGATGAGGTAGATCGAGTTGCCTACTAAATGAGGCGACCAACCAGAGATTTTGATCAACTGCCGCCGCCCTTATTTTTAATAGGTTATATTTGACAATCCAGTAAATAGCTGCAAATCCATCCTTCCAATTAATCTTTTTCCCCTCGGAGTGATCCCGGCCCCTTAGGAAGAAAGTAAATCTCCTTTTCAGCCCTTCTCACTTACAGCGATCAGCGATTGGCCTAGCCAAGTTGGAATAATTTTTTCTATCCGGATGAATAGAGGGACCATTCTATTAAAAATTCTAATCTGCTTTGCTGATAGAAGGTGCTTTCTCAAAATCGTGCCATTGAAACCATCCCAGCATACCAAACAAATTAAAATAATTTATGTGGCAACACCTGAAACCATTCCGTGTGAGCTTTTGGATCAGTTCAGCTCTATTGTATCGCCGAAAGTGACCGAGTTCCTTATCCAGACCATTGTAAAGTCCCCTTATAGCCGGAACTAATAAAATGAGTCTTCCGCCTTGAGGAAGCAATTGGGAAAAAATGTTTAGGACGGCATCATCTTTTTCTATATGCTCGAGGACATTGGAACAGAAGATCGTATCAATGGGCATATTAAGATTTTGGGCTGGGTTCTGTTCGATATTCCAAAGAAGAACCCCCTTCAGATTCGGATGGTTTCGATACTTATCTTCAACCATTCGAAGATAGCCTTCATTAATATCGGACACAATCACTTTCCCATGATTCAGTAGGAAACTGGTGAGATTGCCAATTCCACAACCGACCTCCAGAATATTTCCTCCCAAGTATGGGCTGATTTTCTCAAAAACCCATCGATGGTATGCAATCGCTTTTTCCAGGAGGCATAAAGTTAGGGTATTCGTTAACTCGGTATCCATAATGATCGATGAGTTATAGAAAAGGTCACTCTCTATAAGTTTCCTCTCTTAGTGGGTTCTAAGATTTCTTGCGCCGAATAACCAAGGCTATGACAACACAACTTATCACTCCTAGAAAAGTAAATAAGGCACCCAATTTAAAACTGAAAGGATCGTAAACAAACTCCACCTGGTATGTCCCAGTAATTAAAGGTATTGCTCTGAAGTTATAATCAGCCCTGTATATCTTTGTTTCTCTACCATTAACGAAAGCCTTCCACCCTGGATAGTAGGTGTCGGTCAATACCAATAGGACGTTTTCTGCTGCCCTCACCTGAAAGTGTAACTTGTTATTGCTCTCGGAGATAAATTCGACCCTATTTTTCGTCCCAGAGAGGTGTTCCCGTAATTCCCCTTTGCCTCCTTCCACGAAAGGGGAGTGGGGGGGATTATCCCATTTGGGTTCTTCTTCAAGAAGAACCCTTTGGCTTGGGTCAAATTCCTTCTGTGTCATCATCGAGAGGATCATCTCCGAATCCAAGACCTTAAAATCTTTTACAAGCCATGCCCTTGGGAAAGGATTACGATTCTTATATATTTTAATCGTATTCTCTTTAAGAAGATCCTCCCTCTTCCCCTGCAGTCCTTTAAGCCTTGCATGAATTAGTTCAAATTGAGGGTTCCCCTCGAGAGGAGTCACTGAAGTAATATACTTCACACCATAGAGGTCAATGAGCCGGGTTGTTGAAATAGAAGGGGTACTGGTAAACGCCTTAAAAAGATCATCCGTTCTTTTCACTCGGATCACATCGATTCCCCAGATGTCATGCAACCGATAAAGCAGGTTCATTGATGGAAGATTTCTCTCTTTAAGGAGGGTGAGGAAAGTGGGATCGTCAATCAGAATGGTGGTATCCATTGAGATGGTTTTCAATGTTGAAAATACCCTGAAATTTCCCTTATCTGAGGAGATGATCTCCAAGCTATTACCTTTTTGGAAAAAATCATCTACTTTTTCTCTCCCGTAGAATCCCATATTCCCCAAAAGGTCTGTTATCAGGAAAAGGATCAATAGAATTCTTGTCCAACCTTTCCATTTCACC
>Ga0335070_10012157_pt1 | contig 10052 bp, 12 predicted proteins | sample Lox_Sample_13_FD_206722 | JGI IMG/M metagenome (GOLD analysis project Ga0335070, IMG submission 206722) | Soil microbial communities from Loxahatchee National Wildlife Refuge, Florida, United States - Lox_Sample_1.3 | ecosystem: Environmental > Terrestrial > Soil > Wetlands | place: USA... | reverse complement strand
CTTTGCTCCGCGGCTCGTTGTTACGAGTTTTGCTTTGCTGTTGATTGACATTATGTGGGGGATTGATCCTGCATGGTCAGGTTCAGCATGGTTCATTATGACATAGTCGACGTTGCTGGGGTCTGTGACTTTGGCTATCTTCTCTGTCCACTCTTTTTCGAAGCCTGGGTTCACGGTGTCGATCAACGCTGTCTTCTGAGTGCCGACAACGAGGTAAGCATTGTACGTTGTTCCTCTGGGCAACGGGATGAGCGCGTCAAAAAGCCTTCTGTTCCAGTCTCTTATGCCTACCCAATAAACGTCTTTGGAAAGTTCAACAGTGTTTCTCCAATTCATTAATGTCACCTTTAAGTGGCTATTACAATCGTAATAAAGTATATTTATGCCTTTCTACACTAGTCAATCGGAAGCAGCGTAGATGTCTGTCCCATGCGAAGTCGCCGTAAAGTGCGTCCTGCCCGTAGTGAGGGCAATGGTCGCCAAAGAACTAAAGAGCGGTAATGGTTTGAAACAGGTTGACGTTGCCAAGCTTCTCAAGGTGAGTCAACCTGCCATAAGCTTGTACCAGAGAGACATGAGAGGGAAGGCCATGGATCTCGAGGACGACGAAGAAATCCAAAAGTTGGTGCTCAAAATGGCTGAAGCATTAGCCAACGACAAACTTCCACGTGCAGAATTAGTGTTGAAGTATTGTGAAATCTGCAAAACGATCAGGGGCAAGGGACTAATGTGCAAATTGCACAAGGCCTTTGATTCCACAGTTGACCCGGAGAACTGTGACGTCTGCAAATCAACGATACCTTCAACGTGTTTTTATTAGTGCGCGAAAAGCTTGGAATCTTGAGAAAAAGGAAGTTTTCATTCATTTGAGGCCAATCTGACGTTACGCGTGGCGTGCGTTATATGCTAACGCATACTGAATTTAACGATTGACCTGTGAGCTGGCGTCAAAGAGTAAGTCTTTTGCTGATTTGGGATTCACAATATTTTAATACGCGCTTCATCGTGCATTGATTTCAAAACAAAGGAAGAGAATGATATGAGAATCACACACGTAATGGCAATACTGCTAATCTGTACTATATTCTTTAGCGCTGTTTCGATAACTGTAAAGGCGGATACCCTTGTCAAAGAGGATTTTCTGTCGGAGAGCTTTTCGAAGACCGTTGATTTCTTCGATTACGCCAGGGCTTATGCCACGCTTAACGGAATCTCTACCCCTGCGGGATTCGAGAACGATCATGCGTATCTCTACATGAACTACATCAACACCAGTAGCCTGCAGTTGTTCTATGCTGGTTTGGATAACATAACGAACGGTGGAGCAGGTGCACTCAGGATACCGATGCAGTCTTTCATCATGCACTACAAGACCAATAATCAAAGTCGTGACGTTTTATTGGGCTCGACCTTTCTGATGCTCATGGCCTTCAACGAAACGGGCGATACGATCTTCCCTGGTTCTCCAGACATCATTGACACTCTTTGGGCTTCGTTCAGCATGGGCTTCGACTTGAGCGGTGCGAACGCGACGCTTCCAGTCTTCAACAGCAAAGCCGAAGCTTTACCTCTGCAACATTCCAATGACAAGCTACAATGGTCGTGGGGCATGAGATACACAAACTTGACAGCTCTGTGGTGGAGAACGTACATTGATTCAAACAATCCGCACTTCGACAGCACTTGGCCAGTGGCCGTAACCGTTTATGACGAGTTGACTTTCACCTACACCCTTGTCATAGATCCTTCGTCGAACACAGCGACTCTCACAGAAAATCACGTGATCGGAAGAATGAGGGAGCTACTGTTTCATTGGCTGCCTTTTATGTGGGGCTACTACAACAGCACAGGAACATATCTGTGGGGGACTAAGATAAGCAACGATACTATCTACGATTTCATCCAGAACAACGGCATCAAAATGAGCATAATTGATTTCCAAACATCAATCATGGCTGACCAAGAAACCTACAGTCAGACATCCACCGGCGAGAATGTCACGGACACGGAGACGCCTGTGACTAATGAGTCAGTGATCACGTACGCCAATGACGGCGAAAAGATAAGTGAAGCCAACTTTGGAAGCAAAGACACGTACAAACTCTTCAATTACACAGCCGATCCCACCGAGACATCTTACGCAACTTACAACGCGACGGCGCGAACTGCCAAGGCAGCAGGCTTTGCGGGCAATTCTGGTCTGTTCGCTTATCATATAGGCCTGTTGAAGTTCCTTCCGCTTGTCGTCATCGGCATGTACCCACGACTCTACGAAAGGGCGAGAGACAGCATAACCAACATGAGCCGTGCAAACTACTTCTACATAATCGGCTACCCAACGTACAGCGGCTACAGAGTGGAAAACGACCCGGTTCTCACGGTGTACATGGCCACACAAACGTCAGGAGCGAGTGGCCCGTCAGGCGTAGGCGGTATCATACTCGTTGGCATCGTGGCAATCGTCGCAATCGTGATCGTTGCCGCACTGGTTCTGCGCGGAAAGAAACCCAAGAACCAGAACACAACGCCGCCCCCACCCCCGCCGCAACAAAGCTAGGCTCTCTCTTTCCCGCCCATTTTTCTAATTCGAAAGCGCGCACAATTCCTGCTTTTTTGGTTTCTCAAATCTCTTCGTACTCATAGACAAAGTTCATTTGATGAGTTCGAGGGTTTGGGGAACCGTGACCCGTTCATTTGGACGATGCGAATTAGTCGGACGGGAATAGTGGGGATGGTGCGGGGGATGGGACTTGAACCCATGAACGCCTACGCGACAAGGTCCTAAGCCTTGCTCCTTTGACCAAGCTCGGAAACCCCCGCCTTTGTTGGAAAGACCAAGTGTTGAATTCCATGTCTTCTTTTATATCTGTTTAGTCTTGCCGCTTTCGGAATGCTTAAAACATAAAAAACAGTTTGCTCACTAATGACTACACGGTGCCTCGGTGGCTTAGCCCGGTTAGAGCTTCGCCTTGGTAAGGCGGGGGTCGCGGGTTCAAATCCCGCCCGAGGCTCCACGCTCCTCAATGCTACGAGCGCTTTTCTGTTCCGAAAATCTCAAATGCATAATAGCCTCATTCCTTCAGCTGGTGTCGTTTTGAGTTCCGAGAAACGTTTCACGCTGGAAGAGCTAGGGAAGTACGATGGAAAGGACGGGAGACCCGCTTACGTTGCTTACAAAGGGAAGGTTTACGATGTTTCCGAAGATTTTCTTTGGGTCGAAGGTGATCATCAAGGAGAGCACGTTGCCGGAAAGGATTTGACCGAAGAGATGGCGCAAGCTCCTCATGCTGAAGACGTGCTTGAAAGGGTTCCCTTCATCGGCGTCCTCGTCACGTAACAGGTAAGAAACTGAATGCACCCGTGCAGCGTTCTTTCTTATGCACATTTTTTAAAACATTGACTTATCCGTTTCTAACTAAACCAAAATATTAAAGAAAATCAACCGTGGAACATTGTCTTTAGTGAGAGAGTATGAAAAATCGCGACGTTTATGGGCTTTACATAAACGGAGAATGGGCTGACTCCGTCTCTGGTAAAACGCTTCTAAGCGACAATCCCGCGAAACCTAGCCAGATTCTGGGGGTTTTCCAGAAAGGAAACCACGAAGACGTAGCTAACGCTGTTGCAGCGGCCGAAGCGAAATTTGAGAGTTGGAGCGAAACGCCTGCTCCCCAAAGAGGTGTTATCCTGTTGAGGGCTGCCCAGTTGTTGCGGGAAAACAAGGAGAAACTGGCCAGAGAAATGACTATGGAGATGGGAAAAGTCATAGGCGAAGCCAGAGGCGACGTTCAAGAAGCCATCGACATCACTGAATACATGGCGGGTGAGGGCAGAAGACTGTTCGGTTTCACGACGCCTTCAGAGTTGAGGAAGAAATTCTGCATGACGATGAGGCGACCAGTCGGCGTTTGTGGGATAGTGACTCCTTGGAACTTTCCGATCGCAATCCCAGCATGGAAAATAATGGCCGCATTGATCTGCGGAAACACGGTAGTTTTCAAACCATCCTCGAACACGCCGCTGTGCGCGGTGAGGCTCGTAGAAATCTTGGAGAGAGCAGGCATTCCCAAAGGCGTGCTAAACATGGTCACCGGTTCTGGCGAAGACGCTGGAATGAGCCTCGTAAGAGATGAGAACGTCAGAGCAATTTCATTCACCGGGCACAGGGACACAGGAGCCGTTATCTTGAAGGAGGCTGGTCTTAAGAGAGTCGGCCTCGAACTGGGTGGCAAGAATGGAATAATAATCTTGGATGATGCCGATTTGCATCTTGCAGCGGAGGGTGTTATCTGGGGCGCTTACGGAACCACTGGACAGAGATGCACTGCAGCGTCGAGAGTGATAGTTCAAGAGAAAGTGCAGAAAAAGTTTGAGAAGATTCTGATTGACAGAATAAGGAAATTGAAGCTGGGAGACGGTCTCGATCCAGCGACTGATGTGGGTCCACTGATCAACAAGGCAGCTCAGGAGAAAAGCGCGCGCTACGTTGAGATAGGGAAGAAGGAAGGTGCAAAGCTCCTAATCGGAGGAAACGTTCCTAAGCGGGAAGGCTTCTTCTTCGAACCGACCCTGTTCACAGACTGTTCGACTGACATGAGAATTGCACAAGAAGAAATATTCGGCCCAATCCTTTCGCTGATATCCGTGAAGGACTTCGACGAAGCAATAGACGCCATAAACTCCATAGAGTACGGTCTGAGTTCGGCAATCTATACCCGAGACATTAAAGCCGCGTTTGAAGCGATGAACAAGATTGAAGCGGGGCTCACTTACGTGAACGCCAGCACGATCGGCTCCGAGGTTCATCTTCCCTTCGGAGGAGTAAAGCACACAGGCATAGGAGCAAGAGAAGGCGGAATTGAGGGAATAGACGAGTTTTCTGAAACAAAAACCATCTACGTCGACTATTCTGGAAAACTTCAAAGGGCTCAGATAGATATCGACTAGAGATGCGCTGAAAACTAGGATCAAGATCGTCTCCTTAAGGGAGATACAGGGAGGATGCCTTTGGCTTGATTTCAGTTCAAAAGAGTTACTTGTCCTGTCGTAACCTGCAAAATCTCACGTAGAACGCGGTTGAACAATTTATATATGGACAGCGAACAATGAAGATAGAGAGGGATTTCATCATTGCCTCTTGATCCCCTGGTCATCACTGCCATCGTGCTAGGGGTGATCATCGTATGTTTGATCGTGATTTTCGGGATGCGCGGGCAACGTAGGAAGCGCAAGAAGTCCGAGACGCGCGAGCCCGTTCCAGAACTCAGGGGTTATCCGTTCAAAGTCACTAAGTCCGTTCCGACGGGCGATGCTTCACACGCTAAGGACGAGCTTCGAATACTGGATTTGGAGAGAGAGATACTCAGCGACGCCATCCGACGATTGTACGAGGCTCATGCCGAAGGAAAGATAACCGAGCAAGAGAGAGATCGATTAGCCGAAACCTACAAGGCCAGGATGATGCTGGTCAAGGAGGCGATGTCCAAAGACGAATCTCTGGTAGCCTTACACGAGCTTGAAACGATGCAGGAGGATTTGATGAAGCTCTTCAGCCAGAGATTCGATGAACTTAGCACAAAAATTGAAGAATTGCGTTCTAAAACAGAGACCAAACCGATTAAAGAACTCACAATTGCTCCTAAAACGGTTGAGGAGGCAGAAGCGTCGAGCGAAGAGGGGAAGGGTGGCGATGAAGAAAAAGCAAAGAGAAAACGCAAGGCTCCGGCTCAAAAAGTCAGTCAGCGCACGGAAGCTGAGAGAAGAATAGAGGAAATAAGATCCGAAGTTGAAAAAGTCCTGGACAAGCTAGGTCAAATGGAAATTGAATCCTAACCTACAAGACCTTGAAAAGGGAAAAAGAAACGCGGCTCTTGAAGCCGTCAAACACGTCAAAGACGGTTTCATCGTCGGATTGGGAAGCGGAAGCACGGCGGCCCTAGCCATCGAGGAGATTGGAAAAAGAATCGCCAGGGACAAGATACGCGTCTTGGGGGTGCCCACGTCCTACCAAGCCTTCTTGCTCGCCGTTCACTATGGCATACCGGTAACAACTTTGGAAGAGCACCCGGTGTTGGATGTGACTATCGACGGCGCCGATCAGATCGACAGGGAACTGAACCTGATCAAAGGAATGGGTGGGGCTCTGGTGCGCGAGAAAATCGTTGCCTTTTCCTCTAAAAAGAACATAATAGTGGCCGACGAAAGCAAGAAAGTCAGGGTTCTCGGGGAGAACGGGCAGCCTGTCCCCATAGAGGCCTTGCCCATGTCAGTGCCTCTAGTCAAGAGTAGGCTGAAAGCGTTGAAAGGCAAGCCCGTCCTGAGAGAGGGAAATGGAAAAGTGGGGCCCGTTATAACCGACAACGGAAACGTGATTCTGGACACAAAGTTTGGACTGATTCACAAGCCGGCTGAATTAGCATACGACCTTAAGACTATTCCAGGAGTCGTGGAAAGCGGCATTTTTGTCGGAACTGCGAACGTGGTGTACTTTGGAAAAAGCTCTACCGTGGAGAAATTGGTGAAGGGGTAGGGCTTTTCCGTTCTCGATTCGATGCGTGTGCTATTTGAACAATTCTTGGAAACATTCTTTGTGGTAGTGGCTTCTCTCTTCTCCATTTGCGTCTTTGACAACAACTTCGTCGTCAGGGTTGAGCTTGTGTCGGCATTTGTCGCATTTCAGAGTGTTCTTAGGGTTCTCGAAGCGTTGTGCTTCCATTTCTCTGAATTCCTCGCATTTCCGCTTCAGCTCAGCAACACGCTCTCGCAGTTCGCGAAGTTTGTAGAGGGTCGCTTCTACTCTTTCCTTCAAATCGTCCTGGTCTTCCTGGTTGACGTGTTCTCCTGTCTCCATTCTTTCCAACATTAAGATTTGCCTTCTTCGTGTATGCTACAACGTGTCTTAATATATAATACTTTATTCTCCATCCGCAATATGTCAAAAACAAAAAAAGTCCATGCCTAGTGCGCGCAAAACCTTGCAAACTCCCGATCAAAAACAGTCAGCTGTCTAAAGGAAAAGCTGAAGAACCAAATAACCTTAAATCATGGCTTTCCTAATCCAAATTGCCTAAAGCAAAAAGCCGGGGTAGCCTAGCCTGGCCAGGGCGCCAGACTCATAATCTGGAGAACAACCGAAGGGCCAAACGGGCGCCCAGTGTCCAGAAGTCGCGGGCTCGAATCCCGCCCCCGGCACCAAGAACGATCCTAATCGACCGTGGTAAATGAAGTATCGCTTCTTGTCGATATTTCGAGCTGCTCGCCGCTGAACGCCTTTTTCACGTATACGTTTCTGACGGCTACTCTGACACCTTGCTTGAATTCGGCCGCGGTGTCGGCATTTTCTCGCCAGGCAGACACTAAAACCTTGCCAGTTTCATCTTTCAGCTCGAATGTTGTCAGTTTGACAACTTCACCTCGAGAAGTTTTGACCTCTCTGGCAACGGGTTCGGTGGCAACCTCTCCTTCAACGTTCACGATGCCCATTCCTTCTTTTAGCTGTGCTATTTCGCAGAATTCCTCGGATGCTAGAATCAGTCCCAAGTAGGTTCCTGCGTCAACGTTGATTTCCAGCTCTTCTCCTATGGCTTTCTTGATCTTTCCGTTGACTATCTGAAGTCTGTCTCCACTCTTCAACGTGTTTTCAAGTTCATCGGCCTTCTCGTTCCAAACCACCACTGAAATCTCTCCTGTGTCGTCCGCCACCGTGAATCGCATGACCTTTCCTTGGCGCATATCTTTTCTTTCAAAGATCGAAGCGGGAAACGTTTTCTTCACGGTTCCCACGATTGACACTCTCTTGTTGCTCCGAAATGAAGGCACTTGGCCGATTTTGGTGGAAAACTTCCGAACGTCTGGAAAGTCTTTCTTGTTAACGTCTTGTGGGTCTTTTTCAATCTCGGACCTTTCTCCTACGTGGAGTTCCACTTTCCTGCTGAGGTCCTCTCTCGTGTATCCGTGTACAAATCTCACGAGTTGCCCAACCTTTATTTCGTCTTTTTCCAACATGCTAGTTTTTTCGTTCCACAGCACAACTCTCAAAATGCCGCTCATGTCAGCGATGAGCAGGCTTGCCAGTTTTCCTTTCTTCACTCCGTCGAAATCCTTCGGAGGAAAAACCGCCAAAACCCTTCCAGTCACGGTGATGTCGTTCAGTCCAGGAAGCAAGTCTCTTGCCAGAAGCGAAGACATGTTCGCTTCTTTTTCGGCTGTTTCACAACCGAATTCGGCTGCGACCATGTTCAGGAGAGCTTCATCTGAGATTAGACCACCTGTCTTTTGCTTTTCCTTTGTCAGCCTGTTCAGTACCTGTTCTCTCGATATCCAGGGACATTTAGAAGTGATTTGCACGATAATTTCGTCAGCGTTCATTCTGGCTCAGTCGTCTTAGAAGCTAAGATGAGCGGCCGTGCTATAAGACTTATTAAAAGCCATTTACGTTTTTCAGTTTGGAAGGAGTTCAAAGGCGCCAATGGATTCAGGAACGTTTCAGGCTGTAGGTTTGGGCTTGGTGTTTGTCGGCGTGCTAATAATGTTGCTCGCAGTGCCTTCTCATGTTTTTCTTAGGAAGCAAAAACGAAGATGGCTCAAAAGAATCGAAAACGGAGGTGAGCGGCGGTGGCGCAATCATCATCGGTCCTATCCCCATAATTTTTGGAACAGACAGAAAGTCCCTGAAAACGATCCTGCTGTTGTCAATAATCTTAACAATACTTCTGATAGTGTTGGCGGTGATCTTCTATTTCATTTCAAGGTGAACTCGTTGACGGAAGCACATGAACAATCCGCAGTCGATGCTCAAGGAAAAACTAATCGGTTTCTTTTTCTGTTCGCTTTGGGATTTGTACTTGTCGTCGTTGGAATAATCGTTATTGCTGCCTCCGCGCTTCTTTCAGGAAATGGTTCAGGGAGTTATGGCATAGTCATTTTCATCGGGCCGATACCGATAGTAATAGGTGGTGGACCTGAAGGTCCTTGGCTAATATTGTTTGGATTAGTGCTCGCCATATTAAGCATGACTGTTTTTGTGTTCATACGAAAAAAGCTTTAGAATAGGCGTCTAGTCCTGTTTCTCTTCCTTTCCGTAGAATAAGTAGAGGAAGACCAGAACGAGCACTATGAACGTAGCGCCCATGAGAACGTACTTGAGCAGCTCAAAGTAAGCTCCTAAGTCCATGGAAAGGTTCTCCTTTCGAGGTTCTAATTGAGTTTAAGTATTTAAGCAAATCCATGTGGCGACATCTCCCGCTTTTCCCTTTTTTCTGAGGAATGACCGCTTAAAGCATAAAGGATATTATAATCCGTTTTGTTTTGATGAGTCTTATGTCGTTAATAGATTATATTCTCACACGCAGAAGCATTAGACGCTATGAAATCAAGGATATGCCTGAAGAGGTTCTGCAACAAATTCTTGAGGCTGGCAGACAGGCTCCTTCCGCTGCTAATAGACAGCCTATTCGTTTCGTCATTGTGAAGGATCATGATATACTAAAGAACTTGTGCGATACTCTGATTACCCGTTTTGTCAAATATGCTCCTGTTGCAATTGTTGGGTGTGCAGACGTAAAATCGCTTTTGACTGGAAAATGGGCTGTTGTTGACGCCACAATTGCAATGCAAAACATGGTTATTGCCGCGTGGACTTTAGGGGTCGGTTCGTGTTGGATAGGAGCTTGCAACGAAGAAAAAGTCAAGGAATTGCTGAAAATCCCTGATAAATGGAAAGTTGTTGCATTGATAACCTTTGGCTATCCTGCCGAGCAACCAAAGCCAAGAAGGAAGAAGCCATTTGAGGAATTGTTTAGCTTCAACAGTTTCTAGCTAACTTGCGTAGAGCTATCTCAATTTTCAAATTAATCTCAGTAGCGCGCGCGCTGACACAATTCATCAAGAATTTGAACTATCTTATTGTGCCAAGTGCCAGGCAAACGGACATCTCGTTTTTTGGTATTTTGCTCTATGATATTTATGGTTTGCAGGTGGAGCAGAACAGACGATAGCACCACTTAAATCTCACATGTAACCTACTGATTTGTGAAGCAGAATTGTCGGTCATT
>Ga0335070_10012156_pt1 | contig 10052 bp, 9 predicted proteins | sample Lox_Sample_13_FD_206722 | JGI IMG/M metagenome (GOLD analysis project Ga0335070, IMG submission 206722) | Soil microbial communities from Loxahatchee National Wildlife Refuge, Florida, United States - Lox_Sample_1.3 | ecosystem: Environmental > Terrestrial > Soil > Wetlands | place: USA: Florida... | reverse complement strand
TTTTGGCTCGGCCTGATCCTGGTCGAGTTCATCGCGGTCGAAAACCACCTACTGCCCGCCGCGGGCTACGGCGAAGGCCTCGCCGGGCACCTGGAATCGCTGCTCCTGCCCTCCCTGACGATTGCCGCGGGGATCGTCCCCCTCGTCGTCCGCAGTCTGCGGGCGGAGATCCTCAAGGTGGCCGAGTCCGAGTACGTCACCACCGCCCGCGCCAAGGGCCTGACCGAGCGCCGCATCCGCCTGCGCCACGTCCTCCGCAATGCCCTCGCCCCCTCGGTCACCATCCTTGCCGTCAACGTCAGCTTCCTCGTCGGCGGCACCCTGGTGGTCGAACGGGTCTTCGGCATCGGCGGCGTCGGTGACCTGATGCTCAACGCGATCGACGCCAGGGACTACCCAGTGGTCCAGGCGGCCACGCTGATCCTCGCCGTGCTGGTGGTAATCGTCAACATCCTCGGCGACCTCATCCAGGCGTTGCTCGACCCGAGGGTGGAGGGCGCCTGATGGCAGCCGGCTACCAGCCCGTGGGCGAATCTCCGCTGCCGCCCTCGAGCGCCGACGTCGAAGTCGAGAGCCGCTCGCCGCTTCGGCCCCAGGGCCTCGGCGCGGCGGTACGGGGCAAGGTCGGCGCCAACGCCTCGCTCGTCAGCGGCCTCGTGATCATCGGCGTCCTGATGTTGCTCGCGCTCCTGGCGGGCGTCATCTCCCCTTATGACCCGGCCAAGCAGGACCTCGCCAACGCGCTCGCGGCGCCGGGGACCTCGGGGCACCTGCTGGGAACCGACCAGCTCGGGAGGGACGTCCTCTCGAGGCTCCTGCACGGCGCCAGCACCGACATCTTCATCGCCCTGGGAGCCGTCATCTGCCCCTTCCTGATCGGCACTTTCCTCGGCATCTGGGCCGGCTACCGGGGTGGCTGGTTCGACTCCATCCTGGTCGGGGCTATCGATGTGATCATCGCTTTCCCGGCCCTGGTGCTCTTGATCGCGTTGGTCTTCGTCCTCGGCCCGGGGATCGCGACGATCGTGATCGCGATCACCGCCGTCGACTGGGTCGTCTACGCCCGGCTGGCAAGAGGCTCTTCAAGACGCGAACGGGCGATGGAATACGTGCTCGCGGCCAAGGTCGGCGGCATCCCCACCTGGCGGATCCTCGCCTTCCACGTCCTGCCCAACATCATCGCCCAGTCGATCATCTACGCGATGTCAGATGCCGTCATGATCATCCTCTTCATCACCGCTCTGGGCTACCTCGGGCTGGGCGTTCCGCCGCCGACTCCCGACTGGGGAGGGATGATCGCCGAAGGCCAGCCCTACTTCGAAACGCAGTGGTGGCTGGCGGTCATTCCCGGGCTGGCGATCATCCTCACCGGGTTCGGGCTCTCGCTGATCGCCGATGGCCTGGCTCAGAAGCTGGACGCGAGCTGATGGAGGGCAAAGCCGAAAGCCTGACCCAGGAGCAGCGGATCGCCGCGCTCGAGGCGGCCCACGGGTCCGAGGACACCCTGCTGTCGGTCAAGGAGCTGCGCCTCTCGGTCGGGCCCGAAGCCGGTGCCTTTGAGCCGGTCACCGGCGCCTCCCTGCATGTCAGGGCGGGCGAGCTCCTCGGCGTAGTCGGCGAGTCCGGCTCCGGCAAGAGCCTCACCCTGCGGGCGATCGCCGGGTTGTTACCGCCTGCGGTCCAATTCCGCTCGGGCGAGATCCGGGTCGCCGGGGTCGACGTCCCCCATGCCACCGCAAAGGAACTGCGCCGCCTGCGCGGTGAGGGCGTGGGGATGATCTTCCAGGAGCCGATGTCTGCGCTCAACCCGACGATGCGAATCGGCGCCCAGATCGCCGAGGCTGCGCGGGCCCATAAAGACCTTTCCCGCAGTGAGGCAAAGCGGCGCTCGCTCGAGCTGTTGTCCAGAATGGGCTTCAGCGATCCCGAGCGTCGCTATCGCCTCTATCCCCACGAACTCAGCGGCGGCATGCGCCAGCGGGTGATGATCGCGATCGCCCTGACCGGCGAACCAAAGCTGCTGCTCTGCGATGAGCCGACCACCGCTTTGGACGCGACGGTGACGATGCGAATCCTCGATCTCCTCGTCGGCTTGGCCCGTGACTTCAACATCGCGATCGTCTTCGTCACTCATGACCTCGGCGTCGTCTCCCGGATCTGCGACCGGATCGTGGTGATGTATGCGGGTCGGATGGTGGAGGAAGGTCCCGCCGCCGAGGTGCTGAGGCGACCCCGTCACCCCTATACCCTCGCCTTGCTCCGCGCGGTGCCCACCCGCACCTCCGAGATCGAGGACCTGAGGGTGATCCCGGGTGCGCCGCCGGCGCCGGGTGAGGAGATCACGGGCTGTCCCTTTGGCCCACGCTGTGATTATGCGCAGCCGGAGTGCGCCGAACCGGTGCGGTTGCTGCGCATCGACAGCGACCGGATGAGCGCCTGCCGCCGCCAGGAGCTGCTGGGCGAGATGGTGGTTTCCGATGGCTGAGTGCTTGCTGGAGGCGAAGGATCTCCAGGTCTGCTTTGGCGGCGGCCGGGACATATTCCTCAAACGCAAGGAGCCTTTCGAAGCGCTGAAAGGGATCTCCTTTTCCTTGCAGCCCGGCGAGGCCTACGCCCTGGTCGGCGAGTCGGGGGCCGGCAAGTCGACCGCGGCGAAGTGCGTCGTCGGCCTGCAGCGGCCGACCTCGGGTGAGATCACCTTCCAGGGCGAGCCGCTCTCCTTCCGAGGCAGCAAACGCCGCCTGATCCAGATGGTCTTCCAGGACCCCTACTCCTCGCTCAACCCGCGGATGTCGATCGGCGCCACGATCACCGAGCTCCTCCGGGTCAACGGGATCGCCTCCAGCAAGCAGGCCGCCCGCCAGAGGGCGAAGGAGCTCCTGGCGATGGTCGGCATCCCCGAGCAGGCCCTGGAGCAAAAGCCACGGGCTTTCTCGGGTGGCCAGCGCCAGCGGATCGGGATCGCTCGTGCCCTGGCCGTCGAGCCGACCCTCCTGGTCGCCGACGAGCCGGTCAGTGCTCTGGACGCCTCGATCCAGGCTTCGATCCTCCTCCTGCTCAAGCGGCTGCAGCGCGAACTCGGGCTGACGATGCTCTTCATCTCCCACGACCTGGCAGTGGTCCGCCAGCTCTGCGACCGCGTTGGGGTGATGTCGGAGGGGCAGATCATCGAGGAGGGCAAGGTCGAGGAGGTGCTGCACGCGCCGCGGCAGGAGTTCACGAAGAAGCTGCTGGCCGCCGCCACTGATCTGCCGGCGTTGGAGATGGACGTGGGTCTCGCTCCAACTCAGTAGACCGGGTGCGCGGCCTCGTTATTCGCTCGAGCTGGTCAGTGCCCGCGCCGAGGCCAGCGGCGTCCGCGCCCGTGTCCACGTCAAGTTCGATAGCGGAATGGGGCGACTCGGCAGTACTGGAAGGGTCGGCTGATAGGCCCTACCTACCGATCGATCGGCCGTATACTCTGTCCATCGCAAGCGGGCGAGAGGAGGAGATGTGCCCGAGCCAGCCGTGCTCGTTGAGGTCGAGGCTCCGATAGCTACCGTCTGGATGAACCGTCCGGACTCGTTGAACGCCCTCTCGGAAGAGCTGATCGGTGGGGTTGTCGCCGCGCTGGTCGAGCTCGACGAAGACGAGTCGGTGCGCTGCATCGTTCTGGCCGGGGGCGATCGCGCATTCGCCGCTGGCGCCGACATCGAGGAGATGTCGGGCCAGTCGGCGATCGAGATGGCGCTGGGCGGGCGAGTCGAGCAGTGGGATCGTCTCGCCGGCCTGCACACGCCCCTGGTCGCTGCGGTTTCCGGCTTCTGCCTCGGTGGCGGATGCGAGCTGGCGATGACCTGCGACCTGATCGTCGCCTCGGAAACCGCTCGCTTCGGTCAGCCCGAGACTGGCGTTGGCCTGATCCCCGGCGCCGGTGGGACTCAGCGGCTGACCCGCGCAGTCGGTAAGGCGCTGACGATGGACATGGTTCTGACCGGCCGCATGCTGTCCGCCGAGGAAGCGATGGCGGCCGGTCTCGTCGCCCGAGTGGTTGCGCGCGAGGCCTGGCTGACGGAGGCGCAGCGGGTGGCGGCTGAGATCGCCTCGCGGGCGCCGATCGCCCAGCGTCTCGCGAAGGAATCGGTAAACCGCGCCTTTGAGACCGGCTTGCGGTCCGGCCTCGAGTTCGAGCGCAAGGCGCTCCACCTGACCTTTGCCAGCGAGGACGCCCACGAGGGTCTGGCGGCCTTCGTCGAGAAGAGGAGGCCGCAGTGGCAGTCGAAGTGACTCTCGAGGACGGCGTCCAGTTGATCACCCTCTCGCGGCCGGAGGTGATGAACACCTTCACCCGCGAGCTACATAAGGAACTCGCCGAGGCCCTCCGCGTCTCCCGGGGTGGCGAGGTTCGCGCCGTCGTCCTCACTGGGGCAGGCCGCGCTTTCTCGGCCGGCCAGGACCTCGAGGAGGTGCAAAGAGAGGGCGGCGGCAATGACGATCGGTTGCGGCGCCACTACAACCCCAACGCGATCGCAATTCACTCGCTGGAGAAGCCGGTGATCGCCGCCGTCAACGGTGCCTGCGCTGGCGCTGGCCTCTCGCTTGCGGCCGCCGCCGACATCCGGATCGCCTCCGCGAAAGCGAAGTTCGTGCCCGCCTTCGTCAACCTCGGCCTGGTCCCCGACGCTGGCTGCTCTTGGTTTCTGCCGCGGATCGTCGGCGAGGCGAAGGCGCTCGAGTGGATGATCTCCGGACGCCGCCTCGAGGCGGAGGAGGCGCTCACGATCGGTCTCGTGTCGGAAGTCGTCGAGCCCGACCAGCTGCTGTCGCGGGCGCGGGAGATTGCCTCGCAGCTTGCCGCCTGGCCCGGCGAGGGCGTCGGCGCCACGAAGCGGCTCATTCGGCAGGGCTTTCGATCCTCGCTCGCCGACCACCTGGAGCGAGAGGTCCAGGTGCAGGCCTACGCTGCCTCCACGCCGGCCTATCTGGAGGCGATGGAGGAGTTCCTCTCCCGCTAGCGGGAGAGGCTGAGCATGGCTCGAATCCGCATTCAGATCTGGGGCGGAGCATTCGGGCGGCGAACCACGATCGGGGCCATCTCCCAGGCGTCTATGGCGCTGAACGCCGCCGCTCCGCCGACACTGAAGAGGCGCACCCCGAGGCTGTCGTCCCGACTCGGGTAGATCCGCTGGGCGAGGGCCTGTCGCCCATTTGCGAAGACCTCGAGCACCGAACGGTCCAGGTAGACGCGCAGCTGAAGCGCCTCCTCGGCTCGCAGCTCGAAAGGGGCCTCCTGAGCGCTTACGCGCGGATTGTCCAGCTTGGTGAAGATGAAGGTCTGCGGCAGGGCCTCCTCGTCAAGGGAGGATTTGGAGAGCTCGATCCGCAGGATCTTCCGCTCCACGTCGTAAGCGATCGCGGTCTGCTCCTGCCCATCGGGCGAGCAGCGCACCTTGATGCCGCATTCGGCGGACCGCTGCGGGTCGATGGTCAATCCCAGCTCCATGCAGTCACCACGCAACGGCTGCAGCTCGGCTTCCTCATCGGCCTCGACGGTGCAGGACTCGAAGCGTCGATGGGCTCTGCGCAGCCGGTCGATCTCCTCGGCCGGCCCGGTTCGCAATTCACCATCTTCATCAAGCGAGAGGATCCGTGGCAGGGTCATGCTGGTTGGGCTGCCGTATGCCCAGGCCCAGAAGATCCGCCTGCCGCGAGGATCGAGCAGCGTCTCCGGCGCGAAGCATGCGCCGCCGGGCCAGTTCATCCGCACATGCTGTTCAGGATGAAACTGCTCATTCTCGAAGCGTCCGAGATAGCAGCGCGCGCCGCGCTTGTGGCTGATGCACAGAAGGAGTCGCCGGTCGCCTAGCGTGAAGAGCTCGGGACAGGAGACGTCCTCATCTGCTTCCACGTCCGGCAGGTCGTGGGCCATAAGATCGCCGACCAGCGTCCAGTCGCTCTGCTCGTCGTCCGTGCATTTGTACACAGCGGCGACGGATGCCAGCTCTGGCGAGCTTGGCAACGGCATGCCGCCCGAGATCGAATAGTAGACGTTACCCTCGAGCCAGCCGAACGGGTCCCAGCCAGGCTCGGTCATCACGGGATTCGACGGCAGCTTGACGAAGCTATTCAGTTCGTCATCGCCGTCGTTGGTCGCGATGCAGTTGCCGGCGTTGACACCGTGGTAGTGGATAACCACCCGTCCCTTCCTGTCAACAAAGGCGTTGCCGCTGAAGATCCCGGTATCTGGGTCGAGGGGCGAGGGCGAAAGCATCGGCGGATGGAGTTTCCACTCGAGTAGGTCTGCGCTCGAGGCATGGCCCCACCAGAAGTGCCTGTCGCAGTCGTCGTTGGAGCCGAGAATGAAGCCCAGGTGGTAGCGGCCTGCCCAGAAGATCGCACCGTTTGGGTCAAACGGGTAGGAGTCCGTGCCGGTTGGACTGGTGAAATGAAAGGTCGGCAGTGTCTCGGGCACAAAGTCTCCTCTATCTCGGACCCACGGTCGCGCGTGGCATTCAGGATTGGTCTGGCGGCAATCCGCTCCAAACGCCAATGTAATAGATTACATTTGACCCAGTCATCCTAGGTCATTGAAGTCCTCGAGGGTCCTTGGCTGGGTGGCCACGGTGAGTGGAGGAGGTAGCGGTGCCCATGCTGGTAGCTGGTGTCGATTGCTCTACGCAGGCAACGAAGGTCGTGATCATCGACGCGGCCGACGGTCGCATCGTCGCTCGAGCAAAGGTGCCCCACCGCGTCTCGGGGGCCAATGGCAGGCGTGAAAGCAATCCCGAGGAATGGTGGACGGCGATGGGGGTGGCGTTGCGGGAGACCGGCCGTGTGGGGGATGTGGCTGCCATCGCCGTTGCGGCTCAGCAGCACGCCCTCGTCGTGCTTGACGCGGACGGCGTGCCATTGCGTCCGGCGCCGCTGTGGAACGACACGACGAGTGCCGCGGATGCCGACCGATTGATCGCCGAGCTCGGTGGCCCCGCTGTCTGGTCAGCTCAGCTGGGCAGCGTGCCGACGACCGCCTTCACCGTTGCAAAGTGGGCGAGCTTGCGGCGATCGGCACCGACCATGCTCGACCAGGTGAAGGCCGTGCGCCTCCCCCACGACTTCCTGACTGAGCGGCTTGGGGGTCGAGCCGTCAGCGACCGCGGCGATGCCTCCGGCACGGGTTGGTGGTCCCCGGCCGATGAGGGCTACGTCCCCGAGGTCCTGGCGCTCGAGTCGGTGGGGCTCGACGCCGAGCTCCTGCCGGAAGTGCTCTCTGGCGCCGAGCCGGTTGCGACCGCTGGCGACGGAGCCGGCGCAAAAGCACTGGGCCTGCCGAGCGGGACCGTCGTGGCGGCGGGCACTGGTGACAACATGGCCGCCGCGGTCGGTCTCGGTCTCGCGCCCGGTACGCCGGGGCTGAGCCTGGGTACCTCAGGAACGGTCTTCGCGCTAGCCGATCGTCCTGCGGACGACCCCACTGGGACGATTGCCGGCTTCGCCGACGCCGGCCAGGGCTTCATGCCACTTGCTTGCACGCTCAACGCGACGCTTGCGGTCGATCGTGTCGCCGCGTGGCTGCGACTCGAGCGAGAGGACGTCGAGCCGGCCGGCGAGGTCACCGTCCTTCCGTACCTCGATGGCGAGCGCACTCCCAACTATCCCCGAGCCGCATCCACGATCACCGGTTTGCGCCACGACACCACTTCAAAGCAGATCCTGCAGGCGGCATATGACGGAGTGGTCGAGGGCCTGTTGGCAGCGCTCGACAAGCTTGATGAGGTGTCCCGATGCGTCGACTCCGGCGCGCCGCTGGTGCTCGCGGGAGGCGGCTCGATGGGCGATGCCTGGCGAGCGACTGTTTCGCGGCTCTCGGGACGCAGCGTGAGGGTATCCATGGAGCCAGAGCTCGTCGCAGTCGGAGCCGCCGCCCTCGCGGCCGTAAGCCTCAGCGGTGGAGCCGCGGCGACGATCGCCCGTGAGTGGGCGAGTCGCAAGCCGTCGCTCACCATCGAGCCGGTTGAGAGAGACGAGGCGCGTCGCGCTCACCTGCGCGCGGTTCGCGAACTGCTTGAGCCCTTGAACGAGGTCGAGTAACGGTGCGTCACCCGTGGTCAGGTTCGGACCAGACCGTCCTGCATCAGTGCCCAGAACGCGTCGGCCTCGGCGTCCACGTCGGTCTTCTTCGACATCCAGGTATACGCCCAATTCCCGACCGAGAAGAAGACGAGTAGGGCATGGTCGAGGTCGAGGTCGTCGGGGAACCGCCCCGATTGGACCGCGTCCTCGAAAAGCCCGCGAACCCGCTGCTCGTAGCGGCGACGGCTTCGAACGAAGTCCTTGCGCGGCTGTCCCGTCAGGAAGTGCCACTCCTTGAGCCAAATCGTGGCAACGTCGAGCTGCGTATGGACGACGTGGAGGTGCGCGTGAAGAGCGAGCCGGAGGCGGTCCGCGGGATCGGCGTCCTCGGGGACTGCGTCGAGGGCCTGATGGAAGTGAGCCGCACCTGCGCTGGTGAGCTCGATCAGGAGATCCTCCTTGCTGTCGATGTGCGAGTACACCGAACTCTTCTGGATCCCCAGAGCCTTCGCCAAGTCGCCTATCGAGGTCCCGTGGTAGCCACGGTCGGCGAACTGCCTGGCCGCCTCTGCGGAGAGTCGATCCCTGGTCGTCACGAGGCAAAGATTAATCCGAACGGACGGTCGCCACAGCCGGACCACGCGGAATCGCCGAGTTCGATTAGGCTTCGACCGCGTTTACTACCGAACGATCGGTAGTAAACGACGTGTCGCGATATGTGAAGAGGGGCGAACGGAAGGAGCGCGGGTGCGGATCGGGGTCCCAGCTGAGATCAAGAAGGACGAGTACCGGGTCGCTCTCACTCCTGCCGGTGTCCGTGAGCTGACCGCACGCGGCCATCAGGTCGTGGTCCAGGCGGGGGCGGGGGAGGGCTCGGCGATCGCCGACTCCGACTACGTCGCTCAGGGCGCCGAGATCGCCGCTGGCGCTGAGGCGCTATTTGCCCGCGTTGAAACGATCATCAAGGTCAAGGAGCCACAGACCCCCGAGGTGGCGCTCCTCGAGCCGCACCACACCCTCTTCACCTACCTCCACCTAGCTCCCGATCCCGAGCTGACCAAAGGACTGCTTGACTCCGGCGCCACCTGCATCGCGTACGAGACAGTTACCGACTCCGCCGGCAGGCTGCCGCTGCTGGCGCCGATGAGCGAGGTGGCGGGCAAGCTTGCAGCCCAGGCCGGCGCCTTCATGATCGGCCGCCCGCTCGGTGGCCGCGGCGTCCTGCTGGGAGGTGTCCCCGGCGTGGCTGCCGGAACGGTGGTGGTGATCGGCGGCGGAGTGGTCGGCCAAAACGCGGCCAAGGTCGCGCTTGGGCTGGGTGCCGACGTCTTCGTCTATGACCGCTCAATCGATCGCCTGCGCGAGCTCGAAGCCATTTTCGAGGGCCGTGTCCACACCTGCTACGCGTCCTCACTGGAGATCGAGAGCCGGCTGTCCGAAGCGGACCTGGTGATCGGCGCCGTCCTGGTCAAGGGAGCGAAGGCTCCGAACGTAGTCAGCCGCGAGCAGCTGGGGCTGATGAAGAAGCGGGCAGTGCTGGTCGACGTCTCGATCGACCAGGGAGGCTGCTTTGAGACCTCGCACCCGACCACCCACTCGGACCCGACCTACGATGTCGACGGGGTGATCCACTACTGCGTCGCAAACATGCCGGGCGCGGTGCCGATCACGTCGACCAGTGCCCTCACTAACGCGACGATGCCATACGTCCTTCGCCTCGCCGACGAAGGTGCCGCGAAAGCGCTTGCCGCGGACCCCGGCTTCCTGTCCGGCCTCAGCGTCCACGCCGGCCGGATCACCGACGAGGCCGTAGCCCGCGACCAGGGTCTCGAGTGGACACCACCCGAGCAGGCGCTCGTGGGGACTGTCGCTAGCCCCGGAGCATCAAAATGAGCAGCGGAGACAGGCCTGAACGAGCGACTTTCCGGCTCAAGACCGGCCTGGCCGAGATGCTGAAAGGCGGCGTGATCATGGACGTGGTCACCCCCGAGCAGGCACGGATC
>Ga0335070_10012154_pt1 | contig 10054 bp, 10 predicted proteins | sample Lox_Sample_13_FD_206722 | JGI IMG/M metagenome (GOLD analysis project Ga0335070, IMG submission 206722) | Soil microbial communities from Loxahatchee National Wildlife Refuge, Florida, United States - Lox_Sample_1.3 | ecosystem: Environmental > Terrestrial > Soil > Wetlands | place: USA... | reverse complement strand
TGAGCTAACCGCCCGTTCGTGCGGAAGCTACGGATTAGAACTGGTTTCAAAAATATTCCGGGGACCTAAGAATGCACCCCTCAGGGGCTAAAGCCCGCATTCTTGGCGGGTTTGATCGGCACGGCTTAAGCCCTGCCCTCCCAAAACCCATTTTTGAAACCAGTTCTATTTCCTCGTTGCGAACGAGGACCCGAAATCGAGAATACCGGAGGCTCCGGTGCGGGTCAAACGAGCGCCGGACTTCAAATTGAGACGCGGAGTGTCTCGCCGGCGCGAGGGAGGCCGTTCTTCCGTTTGCGTCTTGCCGGACGGGCGAGGCGGTCGTTTCCCACTCGCATTCCCGGGACGAGCGGGGCACCCGTCACTCGACCCGTGCTGGGCGGGTAGGGGCGCCTGCCGTTCCACCGTAGGCGGCTGCTACACTCTCTGCGTGCGGCAGTTGATCATCAATGCGGACGACCTAGGGCTCACGGTCGGCGTCAATCACGCCATCCTGGAGACGCACACAAACGGCGTGGTCAGCTCGGCCACGCTAATGGCCAACGGAGGCGCATTTACGGACGCGATCGCGCAGGCGCAATCCGCCCCCAGGCTTTCGGTCGGATGCCACGTCGTGCTGGTCGATGGCACGCCGATACTCGACGGCAAGCAGGTCTCATCGCTCGTGGCGAAGCGTTTTCCACGAGATGAATTCCATTCCAACGTGGCGGTGTTCGGCGCGCGAGCGGTTTTCCGAAGCCTGGATCGAGATGAGGTGGTCAGCGAAATTGTCGCGCAAGTGCGCAAGATTCGGGCCGCGGGTATCGAGGTCAGCCATCTCGACACGCACAAGCACGCGCACCTCTTCCCGCCGGTCCTGGAGGCAGTGGTGAGGGCGGCAAAGATCTGTGGGGTTCCGGCCATCCGCAATCCGTTTGTCCCTATTCAGGCGATGCAATGGAGTTGCTTTGCGGACCAGCCCGGATTGTGGAAACGCTGGGCGCAGGTGCATGTGTTGCGAAGCTTCGGCTCGCACTTCGGGGAAAAGATAAAACGCGCAGGACTGGCCACGCCCGACGGCGTGATTGGCGTGATCGAGACCGGCTTGCTCGATGGTTCCCTTCTTCGCCGGGCGCTGGCCAGCCTGCCGGACGGAACATGGGAGCTGGTGTGTCATCCGGGATACGACGATGCGGACTTGCGCGCGATTCGCACCCGGTTGCGCGAGTCGCGGGATGAGGAGCGTCGACTGCTCACGTCGGTAGAGTTGCGGGAGTTTTTGGAGAAAGAACGGATTCGGGTAATCAGCTATCGCGAGTTTGCGGAGTCGACGCTGTGAAACCGGACAGCTCCTCCAGAAGTAATCGAACTCCAGGGTGCACTCCAAGGAACGTGCTGCGTACTTTCGTGATATGTTGCATATCAAGTTGGCGGTATGATTTGCATAATTGGTCGAGCCAAGGTGACCAGTGCCTGAAAATCAAGCCGAGCCTCGCCTCACCGTAGACCTGCCCGTGCGAGTCTGGGGAATGAGTGCTGAAGGGCGTCCCTTCTCCCAACATGCCCGTGCCCAGAACATCAGCTCGGAGGGCGCCCTGCTGACCGGCATCGAAGACGACTTGAAAGTCGGCGACGTGATCGGCGTGCAGTGTGACGACAAAAAGACGCGCTGCACCGTGGTCTGGGTCATGAACGCTGGCGCGATCAAGAAGAACCAGGTGGGAGTGAAGCTGCTGGCCGGCCAGGAGTGTCCCTGGAAAAGCTACCTGCAAGTTCAAGGAGCGACGGTGGCGGTGCTTCCCTCCAATCGCCGCCGCTATCCCCGGCACAAGATTTCGCTTCCGCTGGAACTTCGCGACGAGCGCGTCAAAACCCCCATGCGTATTAATGCTACCGACGTAAGCGGGAACGGATGTTACGTCGAGACGATCTTGCCGCTGCCGATCGGCACGGTGCTGCGCGTCGATTTCTGGATGCAGTCCGAGCACGTCAACATCTCGGCGGTGGTGCGCACCTGCGATCCGGGCGTCGGCAACGGAATCGAGTTCACCGGCCTCACGCAGGAGGGCAAGGAGCACGTGCAAGCGTACCTGGACGCCATCGACCCCCAGATGGGGCTCGCGACTCCGAAGCCGAAAGAGAAAGAAGAAGAGAAAAAGGAGAAAGAGTAGAGGGCAGGCCGGAAATCCAGCGCCTAAAGGCGTCTTGATCTTGCGACAGTTACGGCACGCATAAATGCGTGCCCTGTACGAATCGCACTTCCACCACGGACTGCTAGGGCGCCGATGATTCCGCATAGCAAGCCAGCACAATCGCACGAATCAGCCCCGCCACAGTGAATTCACGGGCTTCGATTGCGACTGGCAAACCGAGTTCGCGCAATGTGGCCGAGGTTACCGGTCCGATGGAAGCAAAGCGGACATTCTTAAGCGAGCGGGCGCGAGTGTTGCCGAGAAGCTCGGCGAAGTTTCTCACTGTCGAAGAGCTGGTGAAGGTTACCAGATGCGGACGGCGAGCGGCGTTTCTCATTAAAGCCCGTAAGCGTTGCCGCGACTTCTCTGGGGCGACGGTTTCGTAGGCTTCAACAACGTCCACATGCGCACCAGTGGCGCGGAGTTCTTGCGGAATTACGTCACGTGCGACCCTCGCCCGGACCAACAGCATACGCTTCCCGCTCACCTTGTCGCGCAGGCCTTGGACTACGGATTCGGCTACGTATTCCTCCGGGACCATGGTGACCTTTAGACCGTGCTTGACGATGGCCTTCTTGGTTGCCGGCCCGATGGCGGCGATTTGAAGATGTTTCAGGTGGCGGCCGGAGAGGCGGAGTTTTCGCAGGCGTTGCCACAAGGCCTCAACTCCGTTGGCGCTGGTGAGGATCAGCCAGTCGTACGACTTGACGAGCCTGAGGGCATCGTCCAGGGCCTGAAACGACGGGGGCTTGCGGATCTCGATGAACGGGATCTCGATCACGCTCGCACCCAGACTGCGCAGACCGGCGGAGAGGCTTCCGGCCTGGTGGCGAGCGCGTCCGACCAGAATGCGGGTGCCGGCGAGGGGGTGCTTGGCGTTGGGGGTGCGCATAGCTGGCGTTGGGCGTTGGGCTCTAGGCTTTATGTCTCAGGTTTCCGGTTCCTTCGCGATCCTTAGTGTCCTTGGATGATAGACGAAAAGCGTGAACTACGGAGGACACAAAGGCACACGGAGTCATCCTGAGACCTGACACCTGAGACCTGACACCTGAGACCTTGCTTTTCACGGCTGCTGCGGCACAGCGAAACCCGAGCCGTAAACCTCTTCCAGAATGGCGTCTCCGCCGCGGCGGAGCAGAATGTCGCCGGTTTCGTTGCCCAGGCATACTGGATCGTTTCCTTCGCGGGACTCGCGGAGGATCTTCGAGCCGTCGGGATGGGCCACCAAGGCGTCCAGGTGAATTCGCCCGTCGCGCATTTCAGCGAAAGCACCGATCGGAACCTGGCAGCCGCCGCCCAAGCGGCTGAGCAAAGCACGCTCACAGGTTGTCGTCGTATGCGCGGCCGGGTCATCAAGAAATGCGAGATGGCTGCGAATGGCTGAGTCGCCGTGGCGAATTTCGATGCCCAGCGCACCCTGTCCGGCGGCAGGCGTCATCACGTCGGCCGAAATCACCTGGCGGACGAGTTGCGTCTTGCCGAGCCGGTGCAAACCCGCGGCGGCCAGGATGATCGCATCGTATTCGCCGGCTTCGAGCTTGCGCAAGCGCGTGTCAACATTGCCGCGCAGAGGATGAATCTCCAGATCCGGGCGAACCGCCTTGAGCTGTGCCTGACGCCGCAGGCTGCTCGTGCCAACCCTGGCTTTTGCGGGTAGCGCTTCGATGGTGTTGAACGTTACCGAACAGAAGACGTCTCGCGGATTCTCGCGCTGGGTGACGGCGGCGATTTCGAAATCGCTGGCCAACTCAGTCGGCAGATCCTTCAGGCTATGCACGGCCAAGTCCACGCGGTTCTCGACCAAGGCCTCTTCGATTTCCTTGGTGAACATGCCCTTCGTCCCCACCTTTGCGAGCGCGACGTCAGTGATCTTGTCGCCGGTGGTCTTGATGATCTCAAGCTCAACGGCGTGGCCCCGGTCGCGGAGCAGGATGGCGATGTGGTTCGCTTGCCAAAGAGCAAGCTGGGAGCCACGGGAACCGATGCGGAGGTGCGCCATCAGTGGCTCGCTCCTCGGCCATCGGTGGGCTTCGAGGTTGCGCCTTGTTTGTCCTTTTCCGGATGCTGCAGGTTGAACAGGCGGCGCACGAGTTCGATCACCGTAGTGGACTCAGGATCGCGCGCGGCGCTTTTCAGGGTGGTGATCGGGGTGTGCATGATCTTGTTGATGATGCCACGCGTGAGAGCTTCGACAGCGAGTTCTTGCTCTGGCGACATCGGGCCCAGACGCCCGCGTACGCGATCGATTTCCGCCTGGCGAATGGTCTCGAGGTGGTCCTGCAGCGAGACGATGGTGGGGACAACGTCGAGGGTCTGCTGGCGCGCCTGGAACTTTTCGACCTCGCCGTTGATGATCGCCTCGGCTTTTTCCGCTTCCTTCTTGCGATCGGCGACATGCGAAGCGATGGCTTGCTGCAGATCATCGATGTCGTAAACGAAGATGCCGTCGAGTTTGTTGAGTTCGGGGTCCACGTCGCGCGGAACCGCGATGTCGATGAAGAACATGGGGCGGTTCTTGCGGCGGGCAAGGAACTTTTCACCATGCTCGGGCCGGAAAATGAAGTGCGGGGCTCCGGTAGAGGTGATGACGATGTCGGCGCGGTCGCAAGTGTCATAGAGACGGGTAAACTCGATCGCCTGACCGTCAAATTTCTGCGCCAGCCGGATGGCGCGGTCATACGTGCGGTTGGCGACAAAAATGGACGCGGCGCCATGGGCCAGCAGATGGCGCGCCGCCAGTTCACACATCTTGCCGGCGCCGACCAGGTAGACGCTCCTCCCGCTCAGATTACCGAAGATCTTTTGTGCGAGTTCGACAGCGACGGAAGCAACGGAAACCGAAGAAGACCCCACCGCGGTCTCGGTGCGGACGCGCTTGGCGACCGCGAAAGCGCGAGTAAGCAACTGATCCAGTTGCGCCCGTACGGCGCCAACGGCGCGGGCCGTGGCGTAGGCTTCTTTCACCTGACCGAGGATTTGCGGTTCGCCAACCACCATCGAATCGAGGCTGGCGGCGACACGGAACACATGACGGACAGCCTCATTCTCACGGTACTCGTAGAGATGGTTCTCGAACTGGCTGGGATCGACCTCGAAGTAGTCGTGCAGAAACTCGCGCAGGTCGCCGGCGCCGTTCTTCATGTTGGCAAGGAACTCGACGCGGTTGCAGGTGGAAACGATCATCCCCTCGGCGACCGCGGGGTACTCGGCCAGTTTCTGGCAGGCTTCCGCCAAGCGCGACTCGGGAACGGCCAGGCGTTCGCGGACCTCGACCGGCGCGGTTTTGTGGTTGACGCCGATGAGCTGCAGTCTCATGAGGCAATGAACCTGTGCATTCCGCTGAAGTAGTTCGCTATCCAGGCCACGATGGCAGCTACAAAAGCGACGCTGGCTAACACCGCTGCCCGGCGCCCGCGCCAGCCTGCATTCCACCGCGTGTAAACCATGACCAGATACACGGTCCACATCAAGATCGAAAGCAGGATCTTGGGATCCAGAAGATTCACGCGCCCGTAAGTCGACTGGGCCACGACTGAGCCAGCCACCAGCCCGAGCGTCATGAAGGGAAAACCCAGCATGAGGGAACGGTAGCCGATGTCGTCAATCACCTGGAGCGCGGGCAGGCGAGAGAACATTCCGCTGGAAATCTTCGATTTCAGCGCCCGCTCCTGCAGCAGATACAACAGGCTGGAGCCGAAGCTCAGGAAGAGCGCCGCATAGCCCATAAAAATCATGAGGATGTGCGCCGCGAGCCAGCCTTTCTTTATGGCCAGCGAGGTGAACACGAGCGGCTGCTGCCCGGTAGCGGCAATAAAGGTAAGCAGGAAGACGAGAGGAAAGACCACGATACCGGGAGAGGTCGTCTTGTACACCAGGTAGGCCAGCATGAACACAACCATGATTAGGAAGGCCAAAAGCGACTCGGAATTGTGCGCCGAGGCGAGGGACAACTGGCCGGTTTGGACAACCGCCTCGACCAACGAGACCAGATGGAAGACCATGCCCAGGTAGGCGGCATGGAGCGCGATCTTGCTCAGGGTTTCCGAGGTGCGTGTGAGCGCAACCAGGGCGTAGAGAAGTCCCACGGCATAGCAACCCAACGCCACTCGCAACCAGATCAGGGCCATATTCTTCTCATGTTCTTCCCGGGGGTAGCGGATGCCGCCCCACCCCTGCTTGGGTGATTATAATGTGCCCGCAGGCGGGAGCGCGGAGAAACAGGTGCTATCACTGGGGCATGTGACGGGGGTCACATGGAAGCTTCGAGCCGCGAGCTTTGGGCTTGGACCCGCAGTGGCTAGACCGCCAGATCATTACCGCATCATCATCGGGGCTCCGCGCTGGACGGGCGAGGATGCCCGTCTCTCCATCGAAAACAATCATGGCGACAAGGCACTACTCGACCCCCAGGGCTGTGAGGGATCCTTCCAGGAATGGCAAATCGATCCCGAGACGACGGCCGGTCTCCTGCACGTTTTCCAATTCGTCGAAGGCGCGGAAAAGGCGTAGCTTGACGGCAGCGTACTGCTCCGATTCGGTGAGAGTGCGACCGTGCGCTTCGCCCCAGGCGTCGACAACTTGACGGGAGAGAAAGACGCTGACGGCGTAAGTGGCCCTGCGATCGGAGGTGACGTCAAAGACGTACTCGGTGGCGACGCTTTCAGGAGAATCTGCCGGTGCTGGGCGCTTCCCGACAAAATAGTACTGGTAGACGTAACCCTGAGAACCGGTGTAGGTCTTAAGACGGCGGACAGTCATGGAAGTTTTGGCCGTTGCCAGTTTGTGGTTCCTGGTTCTACCTGCGGTTGCGACGGGCATCGAGGGACCAAGTCCCCCCACCAACAATAAGCAGGAAAATCAGCCCTAACAACATCGAGAGATCAGTCCTGGCTTCGTGCAACATGCTGAGGAAGCCGTAGTGCTTCAGCTTAGGAAGCGCAAATCGCCAGTATGGGTGGCCGAGCCAGATCGGAATCTTGGTGGAAAGAATCGCCACCGTGATGTCGATCAGCAGAGGGATGGCTGCCAGACGGGTCAAGAAACCCGCCAGCACCAGCAAGCCGAAGAGGATTTCTACTCCGCCCACAAAAGGAGCCATGACACCAGGCGCGGGAATACCAGTGGACACGAAGCGCCCGACTCCGAGTTCGTCCGGCAGCGAGAACTTCAGGATTCCTTCCACGAGGAACACCCAGCCGACAAGCAGGCGTATGAGCAGAACTGGCGCCGAATTCGTGCGATTGTCCATATCAACCTCTAAGCTGGCGCTGCACAACACCACGCGCTGTTTTCCATCAGATCTTCGCCTCTCGCAGCCGCTTGACAGCCGCCTCGGAAGTGATGGGAGAGTAGTACACCTCCTTGAAGGTGTAGGACTTGGCCTTGGCTTCGAGAAGGGGCAGAATCTCGATGTGCCAGTGGTAGTCGTCGTCGAGAGTTTTCCAGTAGCCGAGAGTGGCGGAGGGATGATCGCGGTTCGGCGACGTGTGCAGCACGAGGTGAAAGGCTTCCGTCACGGTCCGAATTCGCTGCAGAGTGCGGCGCAACAGAGCAGCCAGATCGGCCACGTTCCCGACGCGAGATGAGCCAGTGCGCTCGAAGGAAGCTTCGTGGCTGCGCGGGAGGAGCCAAGTCTCATAGGGAACACGGGGAGCGTAGGGGCAGAAGGCGACATAGTCTCCGCGGGCTTCCAGGATGCGGAGTCCCTGGCGTTCTTCCTGAGCCACGATATCGCAAAACACACAGCGTTCCTTGGTTTCAAAATAGTCGCGCCCGGCGCGAAGTTCGTACAGCACGCGCCGGGGGACAAAAGTTGTCGCGGTCAACTGCGAGGTTGGATGGTCGAACTCCTGGCCGGCCATGACACCATGGTTCTTGAAGATGCTGATGTACTTCAGGCGGCTATCCCGTTTCAAGTCCTGGATCCGCTGGGTAACCAGGTTCAGGAACCGTTCCACCTCGGCGTCGCTGGCGTTCCAAAGATGGCCATCATGGCGGGGATTCTCGATTAGCACCTCATGCGCGCCAACCGCGCGCATGCGGTCATACAAGCCATCGGCCCGGCGGCCTGGTTCCCCTTCTATGCGGTAGAGGGGATTGGGATGAACGACGGCGCGCACTGACCACGAAGTGCCATCCAGGCCGGGGAGAGTAGCGACGACGTGCAGGGATTGTACCGAAGGGCCGCAAAATCGGCAGGCCTCAGCGTGGGGTGTCGGTTCGGGGACATCGTCGCCGGTGATCACCCAAGAGCGGGTGATGGGATCTTTGCGAAGTTCCATGGGGTAAGGAGAACAAAATGGAACGGGCGAGTCAAATGGGGAAATCCGTAGTTGGCAATTTGTAGTTGGTGATTTGAAATCGGGACTGGGTTGCGAATCGACGCTCGCGCGTTTTCGGTCCTTGGCGGCAGTGTGAGGAAAGCTCTGTCCGCAGACGTCCAGTTCGCGGATTTACAAATCACCGATTAGGAATTACAAATTACCAATCGCTCCATGGCTGAGCCGTCCACTCCGCTGATGCGGCAGTATGCCGCCGTCAAGAAAGATCATCCCAACGCTCTGCTGTTTTTCCGCCTGGGGGACTTCTACGAGCTGTTCTTCGATGACGCGGTGGTGGCCGCGCGCGAGTTGCAGATCACGTTGACTTCCCGAAACAAGGAAAAGGACGTGGCCGTACCCATGTGTGGTGTGCCGTATCATGCGGCGGAGGGCTACATCTCGAAGCTGATCCGGCGGGGATTCAAGGTGGCCATCTGCGAGCAGATGGAAGATCCCCGCTTCGCGAAGAAGCTGGTGCGGCGGGAAGTGACGCGCGTGGTCACACCGGGTACGGCGGCGGATTCTTGCCTGAGTTCTGAGGAGAACAACTTTCTGGCGGCGGTGGCTTCGGTCAGCGAGCGGGTGGGATTCGCGGCTTTGGATCTATCGACGGGTGAATTCCGGGCGACGGAGTTTGCCGGAGAAGAGGCCGGGCGGCGGATTCAAGAGGAACTTGAACAATTGCGGCCAAGAGAGTTGTTATATGCATCTTCTGCGCCGCTGTTTGAGCGTGGTGGCGGAGAAAGAACCCTGCCGAGCTTCGCTGGGCTGGACGGACGAGGGCGTCCGTCCCTACACGAGCTGGACGGGCGAGGCGCCCGTCCCCAGGTGAGTATGGCCACTGCCGTCGGCGCATTGGCGGAAACTCCCCTCGATGACTGGATCTTCGCGCCCGACCACGCCGTGCCGTTGCTGGAGAATCATTTCGGGGTGCTTTCGCTCGAGGGTTTTGGACTGGCGGGCAAGTCGGCGGCGGCTTCGGCAGCGGGAGCGATTCTCTACTACATCCGGTCGACACAGCGCGGCACGCTCGATCATGTGGACCGCATCGGCTTCTATGAGCGGCAGAACTGCCTGGTTCTGGATGCGGTCACGGTGCGCAATCTGGAATTGATCGAGCCGCTGTTTGCTGGGACCGATACCGGGGTCACTCTGTTCCGCTGTATCGACGCCACCGTCACGCCGATGGGCAAGCGCCTGCTGCGTTCGTGGATGCTGCGGCCGTCGGTGGATTTGGCCGAGATCGAGGGGCGGCTAGATGCGGATGAGGTCCAGGTAAAAGACATCGTGCGGCGCGAAGAGTTGCGGCGGGCACTGGACGGCATTCTGGACCTGGAACGGTTGCTGAGCCGGGTCACGCTGGAAGCGGCGAACCCGCGCGACCTGCTCGCGCTGGCGGCGTCGCTCGGGCGGATTCCGAAGGTGCGAAAAGTGCTAGGCGGGCTGACGGCAACGCGACTCAGCGCCTTGCACGGTTCGCTGGACGAACTGGGCGATCTGCGGGAGAAGATTGAACGCACGATCATCCCCGAGCCGCCGCTCACGCTAAGCGATGGCGGCGTG
>Ga0335070_10012152_pt1 | contig 10058 bp, 7 predicted proteins | sample Lox_Sample_13_FD_206722 | JGI IMG/M metagenome (GOLD analysis project Ga0335070, IMG submission 206722) | Soil microbial communities from Loxahatchee National Wildlife Refuge, Florida, United States - Lox_Sample_1.3 | ecosystem: Environmental > Terrestrial > Soil > Wetlands | place: USA: Florida... | reverse complement strand
GGGGGTAGGGTACGACCAGCTCATCCTTCAGGATCTGGCCTGGGTCCTCGCGCGCTTCAAGGTGCGCCTGCACAGCCTGCCCCTGGCCGGCGAACGGGTTAAGCTGCGCACCTGGCCGAAAGGGATCCAGCAAAAGCTTTTCTTCATGCGCGATTTTCTGCTGCTGGACGAGGCTGGCCAGATGGTTTACGCCGAAGCCAGCAGCGCCTGGCTGGTGATCAATACCCGGATGCGGCGGATGCAGTTGCCGACGGTTCTGGGCGAAGACCTGCCGGATAACGGCGGGAAAAACGCGCTGGCCGGGCCGCTCGAACGCATCGAGACCAGGGGCGAGCTGGAAGAGCAGTTCACCGTCCAGGCGCGGACGAGCATGATCGATCTGATGGGCCACGTGACCAGCGCCCGTTACCTGGAATGGATCTGCGACTGTTTCCCGGTCGAGGCATTTCGCGGCAGCGGGGAAGGAGATGGTCTGGCCTGGCTGCAGGTCAACTTCAACCGTGAGGTGCGGCCGGGCGAGCGAGTAGCGATGTCCTGTGGGCGGGAAGGGGAGGTCTGGCACGTCCAGGGGACAAACCTGGACAGCGGCGCCAACGCTTTCGACGCCGAACTCGGGTTTCGCACACAGGTCTGATAACGTCCGGATCATGGATGCCAAAGGCTTAACTGGCTGGATCCAGCAGGTCATAATCCGCACGCTGGGGGTCATGGTTGTAATTATGACAAATATTATCTAAAATTAGGACCTGGGTCCCTTGGCCTGACGACTGTGGATGGGTAGACTTCTCCTTACAAATTCAAACCGATTGAGGAGACGTATGCCGTTCCAACCCATTCCCCAAGAGCCCCTTCCCAAGATGGCTGAGCTGAATCAGATTCTTGCGCCGTACCAGAAATCAAACGTTCGCCACAGCCTGTTCCAGTTGGCGAATACCATCATCCCCTATATCGTGTTGTGGGTGTTGATGGTTTTCAGCCTGAAGATTTCTTACGCACTGACCCTGGCCCTGGCGGTCCTGGCGGCGCTGTTCCTGGTGCGCATCTTCATTTTCTTCCACGACTGCGGGCATAATTCTTTTTTCCCGTCCACAAAATGGAACAAGCGCGTGGGTTTCTGGCTGGGAGTGCTGACCTTCACTCCCAGCGAGCAGTGGTGGCATTCCCACGCCATCCATCACGCCACCAGCGGCAACCTGGATAAGCGCGGTCATGGGGATGTGACCACCCTGACCCTGGAGGAATACATCCAGTCGAAATGGCCGACCAAAATGGGCTATGCCTTTTTTCGCCACCCGCTGGTGATGTTCGGCCTGGGACCGATCGCCATGTTCGTCCTGATGGCCCGTTTCCCCATTCCCAATTATGGCCGGCGGCAGACGCTGAACGTGATCCTGACCGACCTGGCGATCGTGGTGCTGGCAGCCGTGGTCAGCCTGGTGATCGGCTTCAAAGCTTACCTGATGATCCAATTGCCGGTAACATGGATTGCAGGAGCGATGGGGATCTATCTCTTCTACCTGCAGCACCAGTTCGAGGAGACGTACTGGGAGCGCGACGAGGAATGGAATTACGTGGCTTCCGCGCTGTTAGGCGCTTCCTTCTATATGCTGCCGCCGGTCCTGCAGTGGTTCACCGGCAGTATCGGTTACCACCACATCCACCACCTCAGCCCGCGTATCCCCAATTACAACCTGGGCCGGGCTCACAACAATTCGCCCCTGATCCAAAAATGGGCGCGGAAGATCGAGCTCTTCGAGGGCTTCCACACCACGAAGCTCAAGGTCTACAACGAGCCAATCAAGGATATGACGGATTTCTCGGGGGTGAAACCGGAGAAAAAGAGATCATACGGGCAAGTTTACAGAAAACGCCAGCAGAACCATCAGCTCGGAGAGCTCGACAACCAGGCCGAGGACGTCGCCGGTGATTCCGTCCAGGCGTGAGAGGGCCAGGCGAACAGCGCCAAATGAGGCCAAAGCAGCGAGAGTTGCGGCGAGCAGGCCGCGCCAGCCGGAAGCCAGGACGAGGAGGAGAGGAAGCGGGGCTGCCAGGACCACGTCGCGGCTTTTCAACCCCAGCGAAAACTCGCTGCCCAAACCGCCCGAGCGGGCCAGCGGCTGGCGGCCCACCGGCAGAATTAACCAGCGGGCGAGAACGGGGGCGAGGCTCAGGCCGAGTAGAGGCTGCCAGGGCCAGACCACGGCAGATGATTGGATCACGGCGGAAACCGCGGCGGTTTTGAGGATCAGGAACAGGGCCAGACCGGCCGCGCCAAAGCTGCCCAGGTGCGGGTCGCGGAGGATCTTCAACCGCCGCTCGCGCGAGACAGCCGGGAACAACCCATCACAGCAATCGGCCAGGCCGTCGAGGTGCAGCGCGCCGGTGAGCAGCGCCCAGGCGGCGGTCACCAGCCCGCCCGCCAGGGGGATGGGGAAGATCTGCGCCAGCCCGTAGCCCAGCGCGGACAGGATCAGGCCGATCACCAGCCCGACGATGGGGAACCAGACCGCCGCCCAGCCCAGGTCGCCGGGTTTAGCCTGCCCATCCGGGGAGACCGGCAGGGTGGTCAGAAAGCTCAGTGCCAGCCGGAAGCGTTTCATGCTTTTTCTCTGCCGTTGGGCAGTGGTTCGATCGGGAGATTGATGGATCGCTGTGTGCTCATGAGGGAGCTGTCTGTGGGTCGCCAAGGAGAAGTGGGCTGATTATAACATAGGGAAGCGAGAACTGATTTAACGACCATCTGTAGGTTAGGCGTCTCGCCCGTCCAGGTCGACCGGGACGGCCAACCTGCATTTGAAAAGGAACAGGCGAGCCCCCTGCGGGGACCTTCGAGATGCTTGCGCCACAACAAGACAAGTTGTAGACTTTTCATCTGGAATCGGCTAAGATGAATCCATTCCATCCAGGAGGAAGCACATGGCAAACCAGTTTCTGATCCGTGTCAAAGCATCCAAACAGGGCGATCTGAAAAGCGAGGTGGGGAAGGATAAAACCCTAATCCCGATCCTTGGGTTCAGCTACGGCGTGTCCTCACCGCGGGATGCAGCCAACGGGCAGGCTACGGGGAAGCGCCAGCACAAACCGCTCACGATCTACAAGGAATGGGGCGTCATTTCCCCGCAGCTTTTTCAGGCACTGGTCACCAATGAAGTCCTCACCAATGTGGTGATCGATGAGGTACGCACCAACCCGAAGGGACAGGAAGAGGTCTACATAGAGATTCGCCTGACCAACGCCTTTGTGAGCGAGATCGAGATCGATCCAGAAGAAGTGGACGTCCCGCCGGTCTGGTTGAACCAGGAGATCGAGGCAGTTTCTTTCACCTTCGCGAGAATCGAGATCGAAAACAAAGCCGCCAGAATAGTTGCGGAAAACGACTGGAGCCCGGTGACCTGAGCCAGGCGCTGAAGCACTGGAACTAAAGGAAATGTTCGCGGTTCTGGGCGAGCATCTCGTTGGCCATAGCTCCTTCCCTGCTATAATGGTTTCCATGTTCCGGGCGCGCTACCGCCGCATCCTCGTCTTTTTTGCCGGAGTCATCCTCAGCATGGCCTGGTGGGACGTCTTCCTTCCACGCATCGGGCTGCGCGCCCTCTCCCGCCGCACCCGCCGGGAGCGATTGCGGCGAATCGCTATCTCTTTCCGCGGACTGGCCATCTCGATGGGTGGGGTGATGATCAAGGTCGGCCAGTTCCTCTCCGCCCGCCTGGACGTGCTTCCCACCGAAATCACCGACGAGCTGGCTGGTCTGCAGGATGAAGTTGGCCCGGAAAGCCTGGCGGATATCCGCGCGGTTGCCGAGGCGGAGCTGAGCGCCCCGCTCGAAGAAGAATTTGCCGATTTCTCGCCCCAGCCGATCGCCTCGGCGTCGATCGGCCAGGTCCATTCGGCGATTTTACGCGGCGCACCGGCGGGCGATGCGCCGGTGCGCGTCGTGGTGAAGATCCAGCGCCCGCACATCCAGGAGATCGTCGAGGTCGACCTGGCGGCGCTACGCGTGGTGGGTGGGTGGATTCGGCGCTATCCCCCGGTGCGCCGGCGCGCCAACGTGCCGGCCATGCTGCGCGAATTCAGCGATTCTCTTCACGAGGAGATCGATTACCTGGCGGAGGGCAAAAATGCGGGCGCCTTTGCCGAAAACTTTCGGAACCGGCCGGATGTGCGCGTCCCCCGGGTGATCTGGAGCCACACCACCCGGAGGGTGCTGACCCTCGAGGATGTGGGCGCGATCAAGATCACCGATTACGGGGCGATCGAGGCGGCCGGCATCGACCGGGCGGAGGTGGCGGCCCGCCTGTTCGATACCTATCTCAAACAGATCTTCGAGGACCGCTTTTTCCACGCGGATCCCCACCCGGGTAACCTGTTCGTCACCCCCGTACACGTTGGGGGGGATGATCCGGCTGACACGCAGGTCAGCCCCTATAACACGCAGGTCGGCTCCCACAGGGAAGACCCGCTGAACGCTGGTGGGACCGGCACGCATACCGGCCCCGGCAAGAAAGAATGGAGACTGGTCTTCGTCGATTTTGGGATGGTCGGCCGGATCGGTCCCAACCTGTTCACCGGTCTGCGCGAGATCCTGATTGCCGTGGGCACGCGCGATCCGGCCCGCCTGGTGCACGGTTACGAAATCCTCGGGGTGCTGCTGCCCGGCGCTGACCGCGATCTGCTCGAGCGGGCGACGGCGCGGGTGTTTGAGCGGTTCTGGGGGAAAGCCACGGCCGATATGATGAACATGCACCCGCGAGAAGCGGTCGAGTTCGTCAACGAATTTGGCGGGCTGCTGCGCGAGATGCCTTTCCAGGCCCCGGAAAACATCGTCCTGCTCGTCCGCTGCCTGGGGATTCTCTCCGGGATGTGCACTGGCCTGGACCCGAATTTCAATGTATGGACCAGCGTCGCCCCGTACGCGACGAAGGTGGTAGAAGCGGAGGCGGGCGGGCGGCTGAGCTTCCTGATCAAAGAGCTGGGGGAGGCCTTGCGCCCACTGCTGACCCTCCCACGGAAAACGGAAACCCTGCTCGAGCGCATCGAGCAGGGCAAACTGGAAGTGCGCACGCCAGATCTGCGGGTTAACCTGGTCCACCTGGAGCACAGCCTGGGACGGCTGGCCGGCGCGATCATCTTCGCGGCGCTGCTGCTTTCGGCGGTGCAGGTGTATCTGGCGGGGAATATGCTCCTGGCCGGGGGGCTGGGGGCAGGCGGACTGATCTCGCTGGCCTGGGTAATCCTGCGGCGGAATTAATCCTCAGGCCGCTCGACGCGATCGATCGCCGCGTTGATCATGCTGCGCAAGGCGAGGAGGAACTCTTTACGCGCTTTGCGCTGGTTCTCCACGGTTCCGGCCGGCAGCAAGGCCTCGAACGACCGCTGCACTGCTCGCCGCGCTTCGCGCATGTGCATGCGCGCTTCTTCCAGGTTCGGGTCTTTCGGCTGTTGAGTCGTATCATTCATAGGGCAAATACCTCCACATATCCATCAAAAACCTCACGTTCATTATAGGATTCGTGCCAGGCAGAGTCAAGCGGAGCTGAACTGTTATAATAACCGGAAGGTAGTTTACCGATTCAGGGATTGATCTTGGATCCTTCTGCGTTTGATAATCTGCTGGTCGCGGCGAGCGACGCCCTTCGTCGGGGTGAGCGCACCGAGGCGAGGCGTCTGGCATTCCTGGCCATGCGCCTGGACCCGGCAAACGAGAAACCCTGGCTGATCCTGGCCTTCGCCGCGACCCCCGTGGCGAGTCATTTTTATTTTCAGAAAGCTCGCGAGTGTAATCTCCACTGTGAAGCAGCCCAAAAAGGGATTCTCTGGGCCGAGGAAAGCCAGCGATTATCCTTCAATGACGCCCCGACCAGGCCGGTGAGGATTATTCTCAATCCGCCGCAAAGATCAAACGGCAAGCCACTCCCTCCGATTGAGGTTGCTCCCACGAATCGCGAGCCGGATCGGCTGGCGATGGATCCGTCAATGGAAAAAACACAACCCATCGCTGTTCGGAGAAAACCACCTGGTCATGGATGGCAGTTCTTCGGCCTGGCGAAAGCCGCCTGGCCCAATCTGGAAAAAACTCCTACCGGCGCCTTGTCCCGGATTGCTAAATATGCCGGCGTACGAGCCGCTGCCCTCTTCGCCTCGGTGGTAGTCAGTATTTTCCTGATCGTGACCATCGCCAACCTGGGCGGATACCTGGATACGATCCAGAGAGGGCTGATCAACGAAGACATCAACGCCATGCTGATGAGCGGCTGGCTGAGGGATGAAACGCAGGAAGTGCGCGAGGCCTCCATCGCCGAGACCCGCGCCCAGATGGAGTCATTCTACGAGCTGGACAAGCCGTACTTGCAGCGCACCCTGAACTGGATGTACCGGGGCATCACCTTTGACTGGGGCAGGGCAAAATTCGATTACCCGCTGTCCACCACATACTGGCAGGAGACACGCGTCGGGGAGATTACCTCGAAAGACATCCGCACGCTGGTCCAGGTCTATTTGCCGCGCACACTGCTCCTGCTGGGGGTTTCCAACCTGGGGATTTTTTTGATCACCGTTCTGATTGCTTTACCCCTGGCGCGAAAGCCGGAGAGCTGGCCTGACCGGTTGATCCGCTGGCTGGCGCCGACCTCCTCGATTCCGAGCTGGTTTTTCGGCCTGATCTTCCTGGCGATTGTGATCAAGGTTTTCGGAAACTACTCCTACCGGCTTGGGTTCAACGACTGGCGCAGCCAGCTCGACATCACCTTCTTACCCACCATCCTGAAAGGTCTGGCTTTACCCTTCCTGGCGATCTTCATCAGCAAATTTTTCCAGTGCGTCTATTCCTGGCGCAACTACTTCCTGATGTATTCGAAGGAAGATTACGTCGAGCTGGGCAGGGCAAAAGGCTTACCGGACCAGGCGCTGGAGAGACGCTATCTGCTGCGCCCGGCCCTGCCCGCCATCCTCACCAGCTTTGTCCTGATTGTGATCGGCCTGTGGCAGGAATGTATCGCCATCGAATATTTCTTTAACATTGGCGGGGTGGGGGGGCTTTTCAAGAGCGCCCTGGACAATAACGACATTACCGTGGTGGTCGCTCTGGTGGCCATGTTTGCATATTTTCTGGCGGTGACCGTATTCATCCTCGATATCCTTTACGTCTTGATCGATCCCCGGGTTCGAATTGGCAATGAAAAACAAAATGAGCGTCCAATCCGCGGGCAGCGGGGATTCCGGTTTTCCCTCACTCCACGCCTCTCATCCCCAAGCGGCCTGAAGATCGCGCGGCCCGCATCCCTGAAGCCCTGGTTTGCCAGCCAGCGGGCCAGCGCCAGGCAGCAGATCGCTGAATTTCAACGCGGCTTTGCCGGATTTCGACGCGACATTCGCGCTTATCCCACCGCGTCGATCGGGATTACGATCATTCTCATCCTGACCCTGATTTCCATTGTCACCGTGATCGCCATCCCCTACAAACGGGCAATCAGCCTGTGGCGGGGAGATGACAAAGCCTATTATCGCAACCCCAAGCTGGCTCCACCCGCCTGGACCAATTTCTTTCGCCAGGAGAAGCTTCCCGAGAACATCGATCTGAACAGCCAGAATGACCCGACCCTCAAAGCGATCCGGCCGGTCAAGGGCGCCACCAGCAGTATCACGCTCACTTTCCCATTCGAGTATGGTTACCACTCACTTCCCCAGGACGTTCTGGTCCTGTTTTACCCGCGCTTTCAAGAGAAGAAACCGTACGTCAGCCTGACCTGGGTCACGCCGGATGGCCGAGAAATTCGATTGAACCGGTTTGCGGCCGGCCATGACTCTACCTACGTTTTTTCGCAGGACAGGCACCTGGGGGTTGTCTTCAAGGGCAAACCGGTACTCCCGGCGGCGTTTTCGGGGCCGGGAAGCCGGCCCGGGGAGGTATTGCCGGGCAGATACGAACTGAAAGTGGAGGGGATCCTGTTCGAGGAGCAAAGCGACCTGGACGCCGAGGTGGTGGTGTACGGCCAGGTGTATGGGGTGGCCGGCACCGATCTGTACCGGAGGGACCTATCCCTGATCCTGTTATGGGGCCTGGCCGTAGCGTTGTTTTTTGGGATCGCGGCCGCGCTCGTCACCACGTTGGGCAGCGTCACCCTCGCGGCCGCGGGGGTGTGGTTTGGCGGATGGATCGACGGGTTGCTGCAGCGTATCTCTGAGATCAACATGGTCCTGCCCGTCCTGCCCACCAGCATCATGATTTTCTTCCTGTATTCGAAGAGCTTCTGGGTGATCCTGGGGGTCACCATCGGGTTGAGCATCTTTGGAAATGCGATCAAGAATTACCGCGCCATGTTCCTGCAGGTAATCCAATTGCCTTATATCGAAGCGGCCCGTTCCTATGGGGCGTCTGGCTGGCGGATTATCCTGCGCTACATGGTTCCGCGCATTCGCAACGTCATTATCCCCCAGTTGATCATCCTGATCCCTACCTATATCTTTTTTGAAGCCACGCTGACTTTCCTGGGGGTGAGCGACCCAGTCCTGCCGACACTGGGCAAGCTGCTCTATATGATCGCAAACGGCGGTCTGACCGTGATGCCGATGTACATCATGGTCGAAGCCGCCGTTGTGCTGGTCCTGATCTCAATTGGTTTTGCTCTATTTGGCTTTGCCCTGGAGCGGATGTTTAACGAGCGCCTGGGGGTCTGATCCACACTATGCTATAATCAGCAGACATTTTGACCTTTAAAGACATTAGAATGGACCTGGCATGAAATTTCTCGTCACCGGTGCAGCGGGGTTCCTGGGATCGGCCCTGGCGAACCGTTTATCTCACGAAGGCCACCTGGTGCGCGGCCTGGACGACCTCTCGACCGGGGATCCGCGCGTCCTGGCTCCCGAGATCCATTTCACCCGCGGCGATATCAACGACCGCCCCAAGCTCTGGACGCTGCTCCAGGAAATCGACTGTGTTTATCACCTGGCGGCGCGCGTCTCGGTTCCCGAATCGGTTCTCTACCCGCGCGAGTACAATACGGTCAACGTCGGCGGCACGGTAACGCTGATGGAGGCGATGCGCGACGTGGGCGTCCGGCGGGTGGTGTTCATTTCCTCGGGTGCCGTGTACGGCGACCAGAGCGTCCAACCGCTGCGCGAGGATTCGATCCCCAACCCCAGCTCACCGTATGCAGTCTCGAAACTGGCCTCCGAGTATTACGTGCGCACCATCGGCTCGCTGTGGGGAATCGAAACGGTCAGCCTGCGCGTTTTCAACGCCTACGGCCCGGGCCAGCACGTGCCCGCCTCCCACGCGCCGGTGATCCCCTTCTTCATTCGCCAGGCGCTGCAAAATGCCACCCTGGTGGTCCACGGCGATGGCAACCAGACCCGAGATTACGTCTACGTCGACGACGTCGTCAACGCCATGGTCGCCGCGGCGACGGCTCCCAACGTCAACCGCCTGGTGATCAATATCGGCTCCGGGCAAGAGACCAGCATCCGCGAGCTGTTCCGCCTGGTGGTCGAGATCACCGGCAGCCATCCCGAAATGGTCTACAACCCGCGGACCGAGGGCGGGGTGGCGCGCATGCGTTCCGACATCAGCCTGGCGGGGAAGGCGCTCAACTACCGCCCGCTGACCTCACTGGACAGCGGCATTCGCCTGACTCTGGAAAGAAGGCTAATCACGAGATCCTGACCAGGATGATTTCCGAATCACCCGTTCTGTGGATTGTACCTTCCCCCTCCGGAACGTTACTATCAGTCCTAGAAGTTCACAGAGAGATCGACCTGGATAAGCTGAAAGGAGGGAGAGACCATTGAAGGTGGATTGGGTCATCCGTCGGCAGTTGTTTCTTTCAGACAAGGGGTGGAGGTGGACAGCGTACACATGAACAACCGAATAGTTGTGAGATTTGGATAACGTTATACAAGCAGGCGTCTGAATTGAGGTAGAATCACTCGACTCATGTTATAATGACGAAGGAAGAAACAACTGGAGTGGAGTAGGACTCTCTTCTGGCACTGGGGGTTGCAGCAAGAAGTGATTATCGGTGGGTTATTGGCAGGAGAAAGCAGAAAAAGGGGGAAAGGCT
>Ga0335070_10012151_pt1 | contig 10058 bp, 7 predicted proteins | sample Lox_Sample_13_FD_206722 | JGI IMG/M metagenome (GOLD analysis project Ga0335070, IMG submission 206722) | Soil microbial communities from Loxahatchee National Wildlife Refuge, Florida, United States - Lox_Sample_1.3 | ecosystem: Environmental > Terrestrial > Soil > Wetlands | place: USA: Florida... | reverse complement strand
ATTTCCAAAAGGCGCTGGCCGAAGACCCAAACGACGGTGAAGCCACGCAGCTCACCGGAATTTGTCTTTACCTGGCGGGCCGTCCCGGCGAGGCGATTCCGTACCTGCAAAAGGTGCTCACGTGGTACCCACGCGCGAATGTCGATGCGGCGTATATCCTCGGTGTGTCGTACATCCAGAATAAGCAATATGAAGACGCGCGCCAGACCTTCGCAAAAATGTTCGGCTTCAGCGGCGATTCGGCCGCGTCCTATCTTTTCTGCGGACGCATTCTTTTCCGTCTGGAATTTACGGCGGTCACCGAAGAATATGCCAAGAAGGCCATAGCCCTCGACCCCAGGCTGCCCATGGCGCACTACCTTCTCGGCGAGCTGTACCTTTACCAGGCGAAGACCACCGAGGCTATCGCGCAGTTCGAGCAGGAAATCCAGCTGAATCCTTCCTATGCCAACGTGTACTTCAAGCTCGGCGACGCCTACTCTCGCGCGGAACGCTGGGACGACGCGGAGCGACTGCTGCAGCGTTCCATCTGGCTCGATCCAAATTCCACCGGGCCGTATATTGTCTTGGGTAAAGTGCTGCTGAAGAAATCGGAGCCGGAGCTGGCTGCTCGTGCGCTGTCTCGCGCCATCGCCATGGATCCCGGAAATCCCATGGCTCACCAGCTCTTGGGCCAATCCTACCGCGCCCTCGGGCAGACCGCAGATGCGGAACGCGAGTTGCGGCAGGCTGCCGACCTCAATCGCAAACCGACCAAGCCTTAAGACAGCAATTTGGTCTGCAGGGTTACTGGAAACTGGCTGCGCGGTATTGCTGGTTCCGCGGTTCGAGTCGCGCCGCCTCCTGGAATTGCGTGCGCGCCTCCTCTTTCTTGCCCAGGGCTCTCAGCGCGGAGCCGAGAAAAAAGTGCCCCTCCGCGTCGTCCGGTTCGCTGAGTATGTATTGCGCCAGCGGATCCATCGCTTCGGAAGGCTGATTCGTCGAGATGTAGCAATAACCCAACATCTTTTCGACATACGTCACTTTCTGATTGAGCTTGGCCGATTCTTTCAGGACCGGAATGGCTTCCTCGTATTTCCCCGTGCGCGCCAGTGTCAGCCCCAGAAGCATGATCGTGCCCTGGTGCGCGGGGAAGATTCGCAGCGATTCGCGCAGCTCCGGAATCGCCGCTTCATTCCGACCTTCATTGCTGAGCACGTAGCCCAGTAAGCCGTGCGCATCCGAATTGCCAGGCCACAGCCGTATGGACTCGCGCAGTTCCTTTTCCGCACCTTGCCAATTATGGCTGACCAGTTGGCAGGCGGCCGCGGCGTAATGCAGCGACGCGGAGTCTGGCGCCAGATCCACCGCCGCTTTCAATTCCGGCTCCGTTTCCGTACATTGCTTGTTCCGAACCATCTCCGCTACCTCGGAAAAATGAGCAAAGGCCTGCTGCCGCTTCGTGGACATCGGCTTGCTTTCCATCGGTGTGGCGAGGACGAGCGCGTCTCGAACCGCTTCGAACGGGTAGTAGCGAAGGAATACATCGTCGGGTTCGAAGTCCAGCTTCCGATCATGAATGACTTCGGCGGCATAAGGCGGGAAGGGGCCCGCCGCGAGAAATGCGAAAAGCTCCAATTTGTCAAAGGGCGGGATGTGCGTCGTATTCGTTGCGGCGTTTGGCTTCGACACTTTGGCGGGCTGCGGCGGCGCCTTCTGTGCCTGCCCGGCGCTTGCCGAGGCCGCCAGGATCAGAAGAACGAAGCTAAGAAAGAATCTCATCGCCTGTCAGCGTCTCACTATAACATCATGAAACACCAGTGCTTGTGACCATCATCAACGTCACCGAGGAGCCTGCAACCTTTTCAAGGTTCGTGAATCGTATGTGGGTCCGCAGGGAGGTACGCCATGAGCTCCTTCAGTTTCACGATCCTCTGTCTGTTTCTCCTTTCCGGCTGGCCTGGAATTGCGCGGCACGGAGTCGCCAAACCTGACACGAAGCCCACGCCTGTACTGGTGGAACTGTTCACCTCCGAGGGATGCTCCAGTTGCCCTCCGGCAGATGAGTTTCTGTCGCGGCTGAACAGAGAACAGCCCATCAGCGGAATCACTGTCATCGGCATCGAGGAGCACGTCGACTACTGGAATCACGATGGATGGGTCGATCCCTATTCGTCATCGGAATGGACTTCGCGCCAGGTCGCCTATGTCGACCACTTTAAAGAGAATTCAGCTTATACGCCGCAAGCGGTCATTGACGGGCAACGGTCCATTGTCGGCGTTCGTGAACGCGCAATTGAAAACGCCATCCAGCAAAGCGCGCAGCAACCGCAGGGGCAACTGGACGTGACGCTGGAGCCGCCCACGCCTGATGGAGTCCTTAAATTCCATGTGCGCGGCGGGAAACTGCCATCCGTTCCCAACGACTCTGTCGAGATCTGGCTGGCCATCGCCGAAAAAGACGTGGCGCAAAAAGTGAGCAACGGCGAAAACGCGGGAAGGGAACTGCGGCATTCGGCTGTGTTGCGCTCATTGAAAAAACTGGGGACCGCCGCCAGCGGCGACACCTCGTTTGAAACATCCTCGCAGACGAAACTGAATCGCGACTGGAATCGTCAGAATCTGCAAGTGATCGTCTTCGCGCAGGAAAAGAAGTCCAAACGGGTGGTGGGCGTGGCTCTGGCGCTGCCGGTTACGGGCTGAAACACGAGGACTGGCCGCAAGCGCGAATTGCATGGCGGAATTCGGGCTGACCATCACATGGGCTCGTGATTGATTTCACAGACCCCTGTAACGCCAGTTTGGGACAGTGGACTAGCTTTGTTCTCAAGGACGTGCTTATGTCCACTGCCACCTCTCCCAAATTGGAGTCTCTTCGTACACTTCCCACCGATGCTATTCGACAGATCCAGTGGGGTTTCGCCGACCGTTACGACCTTCAGATGCTAGTTCAATCCGCGCGCGGCGTCGCCCGCGGGCCCGTAGCTCGACTCGTTGCCCAAGGGGGGCGCAACTCCCACGAATGGACTCCCGCCAAGGCCGAATTGCTCGAAGCCTTTGACCGAGCGGGAATTACGGCTGTCTTCATGGACCCTGAGCACGGCGGGTTTTTGACAGGTCCGAAGAACCTGGCCCTCGCTCTCGTTGCCTTCGAACTGGCGTGGGTGGATGGCGGCGCAGCCACGGCGAGCCTGGCTGGCTGCCTGGCACTTGCACCCATCCACGAACGGGGAACCAGCGAACAGGTCGAGCACTACATGAAGCTGGCTGCTCCCGCTCAGCCGGGCGAAGAGCGGAAACCGTGGCGCGGGGCCTTTTGCCTCACCGAACCGATCCCTTACGTAGGCGTCGACACAGGCATGCTCGACGGAAAGTTGCGCATTGTTGAGTGGAAGGATGGCGAGGAGCCCATTCTCCAGGTTGAAAAGCGCGGGCGCTTCATCACCAACATTGGCTTCGCCAATTTTGTCACCGCCGCCGTTGATACCGACGATGAGCGCATCAAGGGCAGTTGCATGGTCATCCTGGAAGAGACCGACCCGGGAATCTTTGACCGCGGTACCGCCACCAAAAAGCTCGTCCATCAACTTTCCTCCACCGGCGACCCGATCTTCAACCTGAAGATCCCGGCCAGCCGTATCGTCGGCGGCTATGAGATTAAGGAAGGCTGCATCGTTCCACGCTACAGCCACAGCGAAGTGATCGAAGCCGTGTTTCGCCGCACGCGCGTAACCGTCGGCGTTATGACCGCGGCCAAGCTGTTGTCCGCCGTCGAGCCGGTGATTCGCTATCAGCGCGGCAGGTTCCGCGGCGCAGCCAAAGCCACCCCCGGTTCCGTGCGCTACGAAATGGGTCTCCAAGCTCGCGAAGACGCTTTGCATCGTCTGGTGGACGTCTGGGCCACCGGTGAAGCCAGTGCGTCCCTGGCCTTTGCGGCGGCTCGCGCCTTCGACGAACTCGATCCACTGGAGCGCGAAATCGACGCTTTGTTGACCGAACGCGGTCTGACCGGCGCCCGCGCGCGGGCAAAATTGTTCAAGCAGGTTTCCGAGGAAGCCATCGCCCTGTTGAAACTGCCGCTTGGTGACTCCGGCCGCGAGCGTCTCAAGGCGGACCCGCTCTATCGGTTTGTCATCCTCGATTCTGTCGCTGATATTCTGTGCCCCGCCGCGAAGCTCTGGAACACCGGCTGCGGCACGCAGATGATGCGCGAAGCCGTCAGCTTGATGGGCGGCTACGGCATCACCGAAGACTGCCCCGGCTTCCTTGGCAATAAGTGGATGGATGCCCAACTCGAAGCCACCTATGAAGGGCCGGAAGCCGTGCAGCGCCGCCAGCTTTCCGTGACCATGACCAATCCGTTGTTTCTCGAGCAGTTCCGCTGCTGGGTCCGCGAGATGCGCAGAATCGCTTCCGAAAAGCCCGGCACCGGTGCCTGCACGCTCGCAACGGCCATGACCATGTGGCTCTGGACTCTGGAGCGCCTGCAGCATTCCAGCGACGCGGACGGCAGCAAGCTCTATCAGAGCGCGCGGCAGGGCGTCACTTTCGCCTTGGCGGATGCTTTGTGCTGGGTGCTCGCGGCTCGTTGCCAGATTCTCGATTTGCTCGAACTCGAGCGCCGCGGCGGTCAGGATGCTTCCGTGGCGGAAGGTCTAACCGGCACCCTGAACTTCTTCAGCGATTTGTGCCACGTCCAGACCGCCCGCGCCAGCGGCGAAGCCGCCCGCATTTGCGCCGAACTCGTCTTCGGCTACAACCGCCATCCGGCGTGGGACGAAGCGGGCTATCGAGGCTGTTTCCGGCAGGATGAATTAGACGAACTCGAAGGATTGGTCCCCGGAATCGCCGCGTGTGCCACGGACGTGGTCGCCAACGACGGCAGCCATCCCATCAAGGCCGGCCCTTGCGCAAAGTGCAACGGCGCAGAAGCGTTCCTCGCCATGCACAGCAAGCTCGACACCTGCCTCACCGGTGCGCGCATTGCCAAAGACCAGGCCGCTGAAGCGATTTCCAAAATCATGATTCCGGAAGTGCTGGATTATCCCGCATGACTTCGGCGGTTCCCGAAACGAAGAACGAACTGCAACGTGAGCGCATGGATGTCGACATCGCCTGCGTGGGGTTTGGTCCGGCGATGGGCGGTTTCCTCACCACGCTTTCTCGGAAACTGGTGAACGAAGACGGCTCGCCCGCATTCGAAAGCAGTTGCGTTCCGGGCTTGCCGCTCCAGGTCATTTGCTACGAGCGCGCGGAGGGCCTGGCGTTCAGCGTCTCCGGGGCGGTCACCCGTGGGCGTGGCATTCGCCATAGTTTCCCGGGCCTCGACGTCACGCAGATTCCGATGGCCGCGCCCGTCAAAGACGAAAAACTCGTGTACCTGCTTGACCCAATTGGCGCCAGCCGTCGGCCCTTCGCCCTGCGCCTGGCCGATCGCGCCATTCGTTTGGCAGGGCGTCTCGCTCGCTTGCAGCACGACGCGGTCGAGTTGCCTTTCATTCCGCGGTTCATGAACAAACATGACGGGTTCGTGATGTCTCTCGGCCAGTTCAATCAGTGGGTGGGCGAACAACTCACCGCCTCGGGCCTGGTGCAGATCTGGCCCAACAGTCCCGTCAGCGCGCCCCTGGTCGAAGACGATGCCGTCGTTGGAGTTCGCCTTGCCGATCAGGGCACGAACCTTCAGGGCGAACCGGAAGCGGGGTTCATGCCCGGGATGGATATCCATGCCGCGTTGACCGTTGTTGGGGATGGCCCAGTCGGCGCGGTGGGCCGTCAGATCGATGAATCCTTCGGTATGCCCGCCGGCAATCAACACGCGGAATGGGCCCTCGGCATGAAGTTCGTTGTCGAATTGCCGAAAACCACCCAACTCGAGGCCGGAACTGTTCTCCATACCCTGGGATTTCCCGAACCCGAAATTTTCGGATTCTTCTACGTTCATCCCGAAGGCTTGGCGTCCGTGGGAATCTTCATTCCTTCGTGGATGAAGACCCCGGTGCGTACCGCCTATCGCTACTTGCAGCATTTCGCGATGCACCCGTATTTGTGGCGCCACCTTGAAGGCGGCACGCTGAAGTCGTGGGGCGCGAAGTCCCTGCAGGAGTCGGGTCGCCACGGCGAGCCGTTCCTGGCCGGCAACGGCTATGCGCGCATTGGCGAAGGCTCAGGCAGCACAAATGTGCTGGCGGGCTCAGGCGTCGACGAAGCGTGGACCACCGGCGTCCAGCTTGCCGAGGCCATTGTCGAACTTCTTCAAAACAAACTCCCGTTCACGCAGGAAAACCTGCGGAAGACTTATGTCCGCCGCCGGCGCGATAGTTGGGTGGATGAAGAAGCACAGATCGCGGCGGATTCGCGCAATGGATTCCAGCGAGGTTTCGTCAGTGGCATGCTCGGCATGGCGCTGGCCGGCTATTCCAATGGAAGCGTCGTGTTTCCGCCAAAGCCGGAAGAACAGTCTACCGAGTTTTCGTTGGAGAGCGCCTATCAGCGGAAAATCCCGGCCGCCGAACTGGCCATGTTGAAAGAGAAGGCCGTTTCGCGTGGACAGGCTCTGCACGATCTGGTGATGAATCGTTGCGGCTGGCCGGAAATCCACTACGACGGCAAGCTGCTCGTGTCGCACCAGGATGCGCTGCTGATGGGTGGAGGCGTCCAGGCACCAGGCGGTTACGCCAATCACGTTGTATTCCTCCGGCCTGAAGTCTGCCGGAACTGCGAGCCGAAGTTGTGCGTCGAAATGTGTTCCGGCCAAGCCATCACCCGCGGTGAAGCGGGCGTTCCGGCCTTCGACCGCGAGAAGTGTGTGTTCTGCGGCGCCTGCCTGTGGAATTGCACCACCACCATCGATGGCGGCCGCAAGAACGTGGAGTTCCGCGCAGGGGCGGGCGGTTTGCACTCCGCCATGAATTGAAATTCCAAAACTGGGGAGCATTCGAAAAATGAGTACGGGATATCACATTGTGGTTTGTGCGGGCATCGTGCCGGATCCACTGCAAACCCTCGAGCCGGTTGAGACGCCTGCCGGGCCAGGCCTGAAAAACGAAATGATGCTGCCGGCGGTCCTGGATCCCTGGGCGTCGCATGCGCTCTACGAAGCCGCGAATCTCGCCACAAAAGTGGTGGGCAGCAGAGTATGGCTCGTCTCGCTGGGACCCAAAGCGAAGCTGCAGCAGGTGATGATGACTGTCGCGCAGAAGGTCAGCTTCGAACTGGTGGCCATCGATGCCCCCGGGGGCGGGTTCGCCGATGCTCACGCGGTCGCCGGAGTTTTGGCCGAAGCGATTCAGAAAATCAGCGGCCTCGATCGTTCGCGTCTCTTGCTTTTCGGCGGCTGGGAATCCGCATCGCGAGGCGCCGGTGCCACCATGCCATTGATCGCCGAACGGCTGGGCATCGCCGACCAATTCCAGGGTGTAGACCAGTTGACGGTCCAACCCGACTCCTCGTTCGAAGTGCTCGAACGCATTGAGGGCGGTCGTCATCAAGTTTCCGTTTGCGTTGGGCCACCCGCGTTGCTCGGATGGGCTACGGGTAACTTGCCCGAACCCCGCAACAGCCCCCAGATCGGCATGGCCAACATGCGCACGGTCATGCCGGCCCTGCAAAAAGCAGAGGCCGCCAAGCTGCCAGCCGGCAGCCTGCGTTATCGCAACGTCCGCCCACCACAGCAACAACGGCAAACGCGTGTTGTGAAAGATATGCCGCCCAAGGAAATCGCCAAAGAAATTGTCGAATGGATTGGCGCCGGGGCCCAGGAGTGACGCGATGACAAAAAACATTCTTTTCTTAGCGCACGTGGATGAGAACGGGAGGTCTCTGCCGAAAGCCGCTTACGAGGTGCTCGGCGCAGCCCTCGAACTGGCAAGCAAAACACAGACGGCTCTCACCGTGGGATTGATCGGCGGCGAAATCTCCGCGGCTGCAGACTCCATCGCGGGCTGTGGCGCAACGAAAATTCTCGGCGTGTGCGGACTGGATTTCGCCACACCGCGGTTTGCCAGCGATGCCGCCGCCACCGAAGCGCTCTGCCGGGCGTCCGGTGCGGAACTGATCCTGGCTCCCGCAACATCCCGTTTCCAGCGGGCTCTTCCCGCATTGGCTCACCGTCTGACCGGGCGAGTCGACACGCACGTGAGTTCGCTCGCCGTCGTCGACGGAGCCCTCGGTGCCACGCGCTGGTTCTATCGTCAGCGGATCGAAGGTCAGGTCCAGCGTGAGGAGCGGCCCTGGTTCCTGCTGATGGATGCAGGTTGCCACGAACCCTGGCGCGGGGTTCCCGGCGCTGCCAGCCTCGAGCAAATCGCTGTGCCGTTGCCGGAGACCATGCAGCGCACAAAGGTCACGGGAATCCGCTCGCCGAAGACGGACGCCCAGACGATTCGCCCCGAGGCGCAACTCCTATTCGTGGCGGGCGCCGGATGGACCAAGAAACAGGCTGACGGAAAGCCGCATCCCGAGGAAGCCGAGAAGCTGATCCTTGAATTCCTGGCTGCTTCGAAGGCTTCTCTGGGAGGAAGCAAATCGCTGGTTGACCAAAGCGGCGAAAATCAGGCTGTTCTCGCTTTCATGACCCATTTGAACCAGGTCGGCCAGACCGGCGCCACCCCTCGCCATCCCAAGGGGCTTTCGACCTGCTGCCACGGCGAGGAACCTCACGTCGTCGGCTGGCGCTTCATCAACGATCGTCGCGCCGTCAATCTTGATCCCAACTGCGGTTGGGCTCGCGGAAAAGCCGACGTGCTCTACGTCGCGGACGCCTTCGAAGTCATGAAGGAAGTAAACGCCCTGCTCACTGCTGCCAACAGCACGAAACTTGCCGCCGCAACCGACTAACTCACCGGTCTGCGCAACCGAATCAAGAGCCGGTACAATAGAAGAAGGAGTGTGTTCAAAGACGTGAAGAAACCGTTTATCTTGCTCACGAATGACGATGGCTACCAGGCTGCCGGGCTCCGCGCCCTGGCCGAAGAATTGAGAGATTGGGCCGATGTTCAGATTGTCGCGCCCAGTTGGGAACGCAGCGGCGCCGCTCAGTCCCTCACCTTGCGCCAACCGATCGTCTGCCATCGAATTACGGAGAACGAATGGGCTGTCGACGGCACGCCCGCTGACTGCGTGATCGTGGCCTTGCACAAGCTTCTCAATGAACGGCCGGATGTGGTGATCTCCGGAATCAACCACGGCGCGAATCTCGGTGAAAACGTCTATTACTCGGGCACCGTCGGCGCCGCCCGCGAAGCCGCGATTCATTTTGTTCCGGCGTTTGCCATGTCGCTGTGCTCGAAAAAGGTGAATGCCGATTTTGCGCCTGCTGCCAAGTTGGCCCGGCGCACCGCCGAACTCATCCTGAGGGAAAAGCTGCCCGAACAGGTCCTCCTGAACATCAATGTTCCGGCGAGTTGGAACGGTGAGGTGAAATTCACGCGGCAATCGAAGAAAATCACGCGAACCGTGTTGCTGGAAGGCGAGGACCCGAGAGGCCGTCCCTACTTCTGGCTCAGCGAACAGAAACTGAGCCGCGACACCGAGGCCGACGACGATTCGGACTACGCCGCGATCTTCGCCGGTGACACATCCGTTACCCCCCTGCATCTCGATCCGACGCACGTGGAATCCCTGAATCACCTCTCACACTGGGCCGCCAAGCTGAGGGTGAAGTAACTCGTTTTTCGCCGTGCGCCAATTCCGTTAGAATGACTGGCCATGACCGCGACCTTCGATGTGGCCGTGATCGGCGCCGGTGTGTTCGGTGCCTGGACCGCCTGGCATCTCGCCAAACGCGGCCGGCGGGTCGTGCTGCTGGAATCCTATGGGCCGGCGCACAACCGCGCGAGCTCCGGCGGCGAAACGCGCATCATCCGCATGAGCTATGGTCCCGACGAAATTTATACACGCTGGGCGCAGCGCTCCCTCACGCAATGGAAACAACTGTTCGCCAACGCCGCCAAGAAGCTCTTCCTTCAAACCGGCGTGCTTTGGATGGCAGGTGAAGGCGACGTGTACCTCCAGGCCTCCATCGCAAACCTGCAAGGCCTCGGCGTAAAGCACGAGCTCTTGAACCGTCGCCAACTCGA
>Ga0335070_10012150_pt1 | contig 10058 bp, 8 predicted proteins | sample Lox_Sample_13_FD_206722 | JGI IMG/M metagenome (GOLD analysis project Ga0335070, IMG submission 206722) | Soil microbial communities from Loxahatchee National Wildlife Refuge, Florida, United States - Lox_Sample_1.3 | ecosystem: Environmental > Terrestrial > Soil > Wetlands | place: USA: Florida... | reverse complement strand
GGGAGGCATGGCCAGGGTCGAGCTGCCTCCCTGGCAGCGTATCGGCGGGGCGCAGAAATTCAACGAGCAGCAGCTGGCGGTGCTCCAGGAACTGTGTGCCTGGCGCGAGGAGCAGGCGCAGCGCATGAACCGGCCGATGTTCAAGGTCATGGACGACAGACGCCTGGTGGTGGTCGCCGAGGCCGCGCCGATGACCATGGAAGAGCTGGAATCCCTCGAACTGACCACGCGGCAAATCCACCTCTTCGGCCAGGAGCTGATCCGGGCGGTGGCGGAGGGGCGGCAGGCCAGCCCGGTCAAGCGCCCGCGCACCCCCCGGCCCAATGAAGCCTACCTGAAACGCCTGGATGCCTTGAGCGAATGGCGCAAGCGGGCAGCGGAAAAGATAGGCGTGGAATCGGACATCGTCCTGCCAAAGGCATTCATGCACGCCATAGCCGATAAAAATCCCCGTTCGCTCGAGGAACTGGCCGAACTGATGCCGGAATCACCGTGGCGCTTGGGGGAGTACGGCCCGGAGCTCCTGAAGCTGCTGAGTGCTACGCCGAGCCCACGCGGGCAAGAGAAAAGGCAAAAACAAGAATAAGCCAGAGGGAGTTCTATGCGCGTCCACTTTAACGGTGCCGCCCAGACTGTGACCGGGTCCCAGTATCTCCTGGAGGTCAATGGCTCGCGCGTGCTGATGGAATGCGGCCTGTTCCAGGGGCGGCGGGAAGAAACCTACTCCCGCAACCTGACCTTCCAATTCGACCCCAAATCCATCGCCGCAGTCCTGCTCTCCCACGCCCACATCGATCACAGCGGCAACCTGCCCCACCTGGTCAAGAACGGCTACTCCGGCCCGATCCACGCCACGGCGGCGACTGCCGACCTGGCGGACATCCTGCTGCGGGATTCCGGTCACATCCAGGAGGCCGACGCCGAGTTCGTCAACAAAAAGAATGCCGAGCGCGGCAGGCCGCCGGTCGAACCGCTTTATACGCTCGCCGATGCCGAGCAGGTCGACCAGTACTTCCAGCCGAAAAACTACAACCAGCCGTTCGAGGTCGTTCCGGGGTTGAGCGCCGAGTTCATCGAAGCCGGGCACATCCTCGGGTCCGCCGCCATCCGGCTCGAGGTCGAGGAAAAGGGTCGCAAGACCCGTTTGTGGTTCTCCGGCGACATCGGGCGGCGCGGTTTACCCATCCTGCGCGATCCGGTCCTGCCATCCGGGGTGGATTACCTTATGATGGAAAGCACCTACGGCGACAAGCCGCACAGCGACCCGGAGGAAGCCCATCGCGAGTTCCACGCAGTCGTCCTGCGCACCCTGGGTCGCGGCGGCAAGGTCATCATCCCGGCGTTCGCCGTCGGGCGTACGCAGGAGCTGGTCTACAGCCTGAACCAGTTGGTCGGTTCGGGCCGGCTGACGCACGTCCCGGTCTACGTCGACAGCCCGTTGGCCATCCAGGCCTCGCAGATTTTCGAGAGGCACCCGGAATGTTACGACGCCGAGACCCTGCAATTCATCCGCACGAGGAAACATCCGGCCCTGGAATTCGACGGGTTGAAGTACGTCCAATCGGTGGAGGAATCGAAAGCGCTCAACAACATGAAGGAGCCGATGATCATCATCTCGGCTTCGGGAATGGCGGAAGCAGGCCGCATCCTGCATCACCTCAAGAACAACATCGAAAACCCGCGCAACTCGATCCTGATCGTCGGCTGGCAGGCCCCCGACACGCTCGGGCGGCGCCTGGCGGATCGCGAGCCGACCGTGCGGATCTTCGGCGAGGAGTACCGCGTGCGCGCCGAGATGGTCACCATCGGCGGCCTCTCCGCGCACGCCGGGCAAGACATGCTCACCGAATACGCCCTGGCCGTCAAAGACATGGTCAAGGAAGTCATCCTGGTACACGGCGAGACGGATGCCGCCTCCGCCCTTGAAAACCGACTGAGCGCCGGCGGCATCCAGCGGGTGGTCTATCCCGATTTATATTCGGTTCTGGATCTGTGAAAAGTTGTGCCGTGCACCTTGAAGGTGCGTGGCACATAATTCCGATTATAGGATATAATACGCCGCGCCGCCCGGAGAGGTGCCAGAGCGGTTGAATGGGACGGTCTCGAAAACCGTTGTGGCCCTTGTGGCCACCGTGGGTTCGAATCCCACCCTCTCCGCCTAATTATTTCATAAGAGGTTTGCCGCTCCGCAAATCCAGAACCGACGGGAAATCAGCGCCCCCGTCGGCTTTCTTATTCCCTCCCACCTTGCCGGGACATTTTCCGACATGGTGGGAAAGATCAACGCGCTGGGTTCAACCAAACGGATTAATCGCAGAAAATTGGGTATAGAATAAATTCATCCCCCTACCGAAGACCAGGGGAATGATTCCGTCCTCCGACCAGGAGTCAGCCATGACTGCAATTCCTCAACTTGAAACTCCCCGTCTCATTCTGCGCCCTTTCGAAGAGCGGGACATCCAACCGTTCAGCGCTTACCGTTCTGACCCCGTGGTGGCAAAATACCAGGGCTGGGAGGCGCCCTTCGGTCTGGATTTAGCCACCCGGTTTGTGCATGAAATGATGTCCAGGACGCCCGGCGAACCCGGGCAGTGGTATCAAATTGCCCTGGAGTTGAAAACGAGGGGGGAGATGATCGGCGATTGCGCCTTTCAACTTCTGGCGGAGGATCATGCCCAGGCAGAGATCGGATTCACCCTGGCGCGTCGCTACCAGGGACAGGGATACGCCACGGAAGCCGTCGGCTGCCTGGTCGATTTCCTTTTCCGCGACCTGGGTTTGCATCGCATCCGGGCGAACTGTGATCCCGACAACCTGGCTTCGTCACGGCTGCTGAAGAAGGTGGGGATGAGGTACGAGGGGCGTTTTGTGGAAAGCCTGTGGTTCAAGGGCACCTGGGCCGACGAGGAGTGGTATGCCATATTGGACCGGGAGTGGGCCGCCCGGCAAACCGGTTAACTCCTTGCTCCAGGACGGCATTCAGGCTGACATTTCCAGCAACTGCATAGGGAATGGTTCAGGATCGGCACCACAAGCGCGCCGATCCTGGTCATTTTAATGCCCAATCTATACGACTGGATCAACCTCCCAGGGCGCTCAGGATCTTGGCCCCGACCGGCGAACCCCAGCCCGTGCACGCGTCCCAGCCCTGACCGGCGGAGAACGCTCCATTGTTGCCGCTGGTCACATCGTGGAACAGGCCTTTTCCCGCCAGTGAGCCGTAGATGAGCGGGTTCAGGAAACCCACCGGCGTGCTGAGCTTCTGGTTGAACAGGGCAATCAGACCGGCCCAGAGCGGGGCGACCGCGCTGGTCCCGCCGATGACAAAATTCTGCCCGTCGACACGCACTTGGTACCCGGTCGCAGGGTCGGCGTCCCCGGCGACGTCCGGGACGCCCCGGCCGTGGTTGGCCGCACCGGGAAGATGCACTTTGTTCTGATAAACCGGACGTTGAAAAGTCCCGCTCACCCCTCCGCCGGTGGCACTGTCCGGGCCTTCGTTCCAGACGGTCTCGGCAGAAATGGTCATCCCAGAAGCGAGCAGCTTGGTTCCGCCGCAGCCGAGCGCATAGGGACTGGAGGCGGGAAAATCGACATGCGCTTTTCCATCCTTCACCCCGTCCGCCGAGCCGTTGTCCCCGGCAGCCACGCAGATTGTCACCCCCACGGCAGCCGCGGCTTGGAATGCCTGGTCGTACTGCGTCATGGATTGGCCCGTCCAGGACGATTCGGGTCCACCCCAGCTGATCGAGATGACCGAGGGTTTGTTGACCGGATCATGGATTGCCTGGGTGATCGCATCCAGGAAGCCGCGGTCCGTGTTGGGGGCAAAGTACACCACGATCTTGGCCTTCGGGGCGATCGCCCCGGCGACCTCGATATCCAGCATCACCTCCCCGTCGGCCCCGTTTGCCGTCGACGGTTTGTTGCGCCCGCCGTCGACACCCACCGCCTTGACCTTGGGCGTCGGCAGGCCCAATCCAGAAAAATAGGCCTTCAGATCGGCGTTGCGGTAACCGCCGCCCAGCTCGACGATGGCAATGGTCTGCCCCTTGCCGTCCAGGTTCGCCGGGAAATGATACAGGCTTGCCAGCTGGAGCGCGGTGAAAGAACTTGCCTTGGCCGCCGCCGTGACTTGCGGAGAGGATTGATGAACCTGGTAGTGCGGTCGGGCCTGCGGCCGGTCGTCCAGGCCGAAAACACCCTCGACGATCCCCTCCAGATCGGCCGGCACCGACAGCTCACCGGTCCGGCCCCGGAAGGTGCCTTCGGCATGCTCGTAACGCTGCAGTTGGATCCCAAAAGCCGCGCTGAAGGCGGCCGCGCTGCCGGAAAGGGTGACACTTCGTCGATCGACGTTGGACTGGACCACCTTCAGCCCGTGATCCTTGGCAAAGGCGGTTATTTTCTTGACGTCCGCGGGATCGGCGCCGTGCAGCTCGGCAAACTCCTTGCGCGTCAGGTAGCGGCGCTGGTGCGGTGGGACGTCATCTGCAACCTTGCTGGCCGCCAGTTGCTCCAACGGATTCCTCGGGCGCAGGCGGACGGTCACTTCGAATCTTTCGCTATCCGGGATTGCTCCGATGGCACGGGCACCTTCAACGGGAGCCCGCTGGCTGCCCCGGATGGCAACGCGCTTGGATTGTGTAGGCATGGGTTTCCTCCTTACTCATATAATCGACAAAACATCCGGCTCTTAAGTATCCTAATTATAGACCAATTTGGACTTAAATATCATATTAATCGGGCGACGAGCCCGGCTCGAGAGCCACCCAGGCCGGCCTGCAGAGTGCCGCGTAGATATTTGAATCAAAATCTTCGTTTCCTATTTGCCTTTTAGCGGCTTCAGTTCAGATTTCTTTATTCATGGAGCGGCAAAACCCGGCCTTTTCTTCTTGTGGTAAGATAGGTCTGTTGAGCTTATGAAACTTACCCTTTCCCTGGTGCAAATCAACACCAAACTCGGCGACGTGCAGGCCAACCTGGAGAAACACCTGGCGCTGGCCAAACAGGCCCGCCGGGACGGCATCGACCTGCTCGTCTTCCCCGAGCTGTCCCTGACCGGTTATGCTCTGCAGGACCTCGTGCCTGCTGTCGCTTGCCGGGCGGAACAGGACGACCCGATCTTCCATCCCCTGCTGAAAGCCAGCCGGCACATCGACATCGTGGTCGGCTTTGTCGACGAGGACACCCGCCACCGCTTTTACATCGCCGAGGCATACCTGGCGGGAGGCGAGGTCGTCCACGTCCATCACAAAGTCTTCCTCCCGACCTACGGCCTGTTCGACGAAGGCCGCTTCTTCGCAGCGGGGAATTCCGTGCGCGCCTTCGACACGCGTTTCGGCCGCTTCGGCATACTCATCTGCGAGGACTTCTGGCACGCCTCCCCACCCTACCTGCTCTGGCTGGACGGGGCGGACCTGCTGCTCTTCTCCTCGGCCTCCCCGGGGCGCGGCCTGAACGGCGAGCCGAAGCTCGAGTCCTCCTCCTGGGTGGAGCACATCAATGCCGCCTATGCCAGCCTGTTCACCACCTTCGTCGCGCATGCCAACCGGAGCGGCTTCGAAGACGGCCTCAACTTCTGGGGCGGCTCGACGGTCTACGACCCGAACGGGAAGCTGATCGCCCAGGGGCCGTATCACGAGGAAGCCCTGACCAGCATAGAGATCGACCTTAACCAGCTGCACCGCACGCGCGCCCGCCTACCGCTGCTGCGCGACGAGCGCCCCGAGCTGGTGCAACGCGAACTGGAAAGGATCCTGCATGGAAATTAACCTTTCCATCGACACCGGTCTGGTGCGCAAAATCCTGACCGGGTTCATCCACACCGAGATCACCCGCACCGGCCTTTCGCACGCGGTGGTCAACCTCTCCGGCGGGTTGGATTCCGCCGTCTCGTGCGTGCTGTCTGCCGAGGCCCTCGGCCCGCAGAACGTCCTTGCCCTGCGCCTGCCTTACAAATCCTCCGCTTCCGATTCGCTTGAGCACGCCCAGCTGGTCATCGACCAGCTCGGCGTCCAGTCCGTCACGATCTCGATCACCGAGATGGTCGACCCGCTGATCGAGCGCATGCCCGACATGTCCGCGGTACGCAAAGGCAACATCATGGCGCGCGCCCGCATGATCGTCGCCTACGACCAGTCTGAGGCGTTCCAAGGGCTGGTGGTCGGCACCGGCAACAAGACCGAGATCCTGCTCGGCTACACCACCCTTTACGGCGATTCGGCCTGCGCGCTGAATCCGATCGGCGACCTGTACAAGACCCAGGTCCGGCAGCTGGCCCGGGCGCTCAGCATCCCGGAGGTCATCCTCGCCAAGCCCCCTTCTGCCGACCTGTGGATCGGGCAGACCGACGAGGGCGAGCTCGGTTTCAGCTACGAGGACGTGGACAAGCTGCTCTACCTGCTCGTCGACCAGCGCTATCGTCCCGAGGACTGCGTCGAGGCCGGCTTCGACGAGAAGTTCGTCCGCCAGGTGGTCGAGCGAGTTCGGCGCAACCAGTTCAAGCGCCTCCTGCCGCCGATTGCCAAGCTCAGCAGCCGCACGGTGGGGTATGACTTCCTCTACCTGCGCGATTGGGGAACCTGAAAAGCCTTTCCTACTTTACCAATATCCTCTTGGATGTCCCTCCACATTCCTCCAGCCCTGAAACACCGCCGGTTCTTTTATCTATGGGCTGGCCTGCTCATCTCGGTCGCCGGCTCGCAGATGCAGATTTCCGCCCTCTTCTGGCACATCCGCACCCTGACCGGCACGCCCAATCCGCTGGCGCTGGGTAGCATCGGCCTGGTGCGCATCCTGCCGGTGGTCGTTTTTTCAGTCATCAGCGGTCCGGTGGCCGACTCGTTCAACCGCCGCTGGATCCTGTTCATCACCCAGAGCGGCCTGGCCCTGATTGCGCTGACGCTGGCAATCCTGACCTTTACCGGCCACATCGCCCTGTGGCATATCTACGCTCTGACCGCCGCTCAAGCCGCTGTGGCCTCGTTTGATACGCCCGCCCGGCAGGCGATGACGCCCAACCTTGTCCCGGCAAAAGACCTCGCGAACGCCTTCAGCATGCAATCGATCGCCTTCGATACCGGCGCCGTGGTAGGCCCGATGCTGGGCGGCCTGGTGATTGCGGCGCTCGGTCAGGCGTACACCTACCTGTTCAACGCCATTTCCTTCCTAGCCGTGATCGTGGCCCTGCTATTGATCGGCCGCGTCTCCCAGGACATGACCAAAGCCACCCAGGTCAGTCTTTCGGCCGTCAGGGAAGGCGTCCATTTCATTTTTTCCCGCCCGATCATCCTCTCCACCATGCTGCTCGACTTCGTGGCGACCTTCTTCGCCTCGGCCAACACGATGATGCCCATCGTGGCGCGCGACATCCTCAAGGTCGACGAAGTCGGATACGGCATTCTCTCTTCGGCCCAATCGATCGGATCGGTGCTCGCCGCGCTGATCATCTCGCAGCTCCCGGTGCTGCGCCGCCAGGGACCGGTCTTCCTGGGGGCGGTGATCGTCTTCGGGATGGCGACGATCGTCTTCGGCGTCGCGCACGTCTTCGTCCTGGCCATGCTGGCCCTGCTCCTGATGGGCGCGGGCGACGCGGTCAGCACCATCATCCGCAACACCATCCGCCAGCTGCAAACCCCGGACCATCTGCGCGGGCGGATGGTCAGCATCAATCAGGTTTTTTTTAACGGTGGACCGCAGCTGGGCGAGGTGGAGGCCGGGATCGTCGCCCAGTTCTTTGGAGTGCCTTTCTGCATCGTCAGCGGGGGGGTCGGCTGCATCCTGGGGGTGCTGCTGATCGTCCTCAAGTGGCCGCAGCTGCGCCTCTACAACGGCGAGGAGCCAGCGCTGGCCAGTTCGCCGGCGGATTGAGTCAAACCTACTCGAATCCGACTCTTGCCCTACAATCCTGAAAACTGGCGTGAGTCTGATTGACTTTGACGCGGATTCGCACTATACTGAAAGCAGGTGATCCGCTTATGCGAATCGTTGGACCAAATACTCAACCAGTTCATTGAAAGGCACGCCTCGTTACGCGTGCCTTTCGCTATCTTCCTAAAAGGAGATGTGTCATGGACTCTGGAATGATCGGAAAGATCGAAAAGGCCAAACGCTACGCCCAGGAACGCAATCGCTTTCGTTTCGAGACGTTTACGGTTAATATCGACGGTGAGAACAATACCCATCAGGTCAAGTACAAAGACAACCAGTGGGCTTGCGACTGCGACTTTTTCCGCACCCGCGGTGTCTGCACACACACGATGGCCTTGGAGGAAGTGCTCAAGGGCATGATCCCGACCCCGATCAAAGCTTGAACAAACCTAAGATGAGAATATGCAGACCTCCGGGGTTTTATCGGACCCCGGAGGTCCTTTTTTCAGGTACAATTCGGGCTGCCCTTTTCCTGCACGCTGCATCGAGCGGCATGACCGGGCAAACACTTGCGATCGTTCAATTTATTGAGCCGCATGAAAACACTCTCGCGCCGTGATTTTCTCAAGCTGGGCGGCCTGGCTCTGGGCAGCCTGGCTTTCACCTCCTTTTTACCCGGCATTACCGAGTTCGACGACATCGACGTGGTGCGCGTGACGACCAAGCAGGTCAGCGTCTACCGCGAGCCATCCGAAAAAAGCCCGATCGTCGCCACCTGGTACCGGGATGACCTGGTCCACGTTTACGACCAGGTGGACACGAAAACGCTCATCTCCCCCTACCTCAACCCGCTCTGGTACCGCGTCTGGGGCGGGTACATGAACCAGGCCCGCCTGCAAAGAGTCAAGGCCCTGTACAACGAGCCGCTGACCGCCGTCCCCGAGACGGGTCTGATCGGCGAGGTGACCGTCCCGTATGCCCAGGCGTACGTCAAGGATCGCTGGAACGGCTGGCAAACCACCTACCGCCTGTATTACGGCTCGGTCCACTGGTTCAACGCCGTCGAAGCTGGCCCGAACGGCGAGCCCTGGTACCGCATCCTGGACGAGGCCGACCGCAGCCTGTATTACATCCCGGCGGTGCAGATGCGCCCCATCCCGCCCGCCGAGATCACCCCCATCTCCCCGGACGTGCCTTTCGACAACCGGCGCATCGACGTGAATCTGACGGCCCAAAAGCTGGCGTGCTACGAATACGACCAGGTCGTGTTCGAGGCGGTGATCTCCTCCGGCTGGGCCGGCCTGGCAAGCAGCGAACCCACCACCACACCCACCGGGCACAAGAACGTCGAGGTCAAGATGCCCACCAAGCACATGGGGGAGGCGGACCTGGCGGCCAGCATCGACGATTACGTCCTCCCGGGCGTCCCCTGGGTGAGCTTCTTCACCAAGGAGGGCCATGCCTTCCATGGGACGTACTGGCATGACAACTTTGGCGCCACGATGAGCCACGGCTGCGTCAACATGCGCAGCGAAGATGCCAAGCGGCTTTTCCGCTGGTCGCTGCCGCCCGCCGGCTTCGACGACATCAACAAGCAGACCCACAGCAAGATCGGTTTCGGGACGCAGGTGGACATCCATTACTGATATGACGCAGCTCATCTGGCCTTCGAAATCCCTCCCGGACCCTGAGCCGGCCGACCTGGCCCTGGATGCGATCGTCCACCCTCAGGGACAGGGCTACCCGGACGCCCGCCCGGGAAATCATCTTTTTCTGGGGGACAACCTGCGGGTCATGACAGCCTTGCTGCCGGAGTACGAAGGCCGCGTCGACCTGATCTACGCCGATCCTCCTTTCTTCACCAACAAGCGCTATCCGGCCCGCATCGGCCGCGGCGAGGACTCGCGCCGTCCCCGGGACTGGCAGCTGGCCGACGGTTACGCCGACGCCTGGGACGACCTGGACGCCTACCTGGACTTCCTCTACCCGCGTCTGGCACTGATGCACCGCCTGCTCTCCCCGCGCGGCAGCCTCTACCTGCACCTGGATTGGCATGCCGACGCCTACGCCCGTCTCCTGCTCGACGAGCTGTTCGGCCGCGAGCGTCTGCTGAACGAGATCGTCTGGGTGTATCACGGGCCTTCGCCGATCCGGCGTGCTTTCAACCGCAAGCACGACATCCTCAT
>Ga0335070_10012148_pt1 | contig 10059 bp, 9 predicted proteins | sample Lox_Sample_13_FD_206722 | JGI IMG/M metagenome (GOLD analysis project Ga0335070, IMG submission 206722) | Soil microbial communities from Loxahatchee National Wildlife Refuge, Florida, United States - Lox_Sample_1.3 | ecosystem: Environmental > Terrestrial > Soil > Wetlands | place: USA: Florida... | reverse complement strand
ATCGGGTAGTAGATCTCGGCACCGACCCCCTGCTTGGCGAGGTGTTCCCGAAGCGCGTCGCGGCGCTCCGCCCGCACGACGAACTGGTGGTAGGTGTGGCCACGGCCAGGAATCTCCTCGGGAAGGTGAACCTTCCCATCCAACCCGGCCCGAGCGAAGAGGGCGCGGTAGTGCGCGGCGCCTGCCTGCCGTTTCGCGATCCACCCTGGGAGCCTCGGCAGCTTGACACGCAGGATGGCCGCCTGCATGGCGTCGAGCCTGAAGTTCCCGCCGACGAAGTGGTGCACGTACTTGGGCCTCATGCCGTGGAGGCGCATATCCACGAGCCTGTCCGCCAGTGCCTCGTCGTTCGTCGTGATGAGCCCACCGTCACCGAACGCACCCAGATTCTTGGTGGGGAAGAAGGAAAAGCAGCCGAGGGTGCCGATCCCTCCGACCGGCACGCCGTTGTACTCGGTCCCTATGGCCTGGCAGCAGTCCTCCACCAAGGGGATTGTGCCGACGACCGCCCGGATCCGATCCATGTCCGCGGCCTGCCCGTACAGGTGCACCGGAATGATCGCCCTCGTGCGGGGAGTGATCGCCCTGGCCAGCTTCGTCGGGTCCAGGTTGAAGTCGCGCGGATCGATGTCCACGAACACCGGGCGTGCCCCCAACCGGTGGATCACGCCCGCGGTTGCAAAAAAGGTGAACGGTGTCGTGATCACCTCGTGACCTGGCCCGACCTCCAGCGCCATCAGCGCGGCGAGCAGCGCATCCGTCCCCGACGAGACAGCCACCGCTCGCTTCACCTTGAGGTAGGCGGCGCACTCCTTCTCGAGAGCAGCCACCTCCGACCCAAGGATGAACTGCTGCGTCGCGAACACGCGCTCGAGGGCGGCGCGCACGTCGTCGGCTATTTCTGCCCACTGCCGGGTCAGGTCGAACAGGGGAACGTTCGGTTTCGTGTCTGCCATGGCTCACTCCAGAGAGACGTACGGTCGCCGATACGGACGCACCACCCCGGTGCCCCGTAGGAACACTGCTGCCAACGCCCCGGCGAGAAACCCACCGATGTGGGCGAAGAACGCCACTCCTCCAGCCGCCGCGCTCGCGGATGCGATGGCCAGCGTGCCAGAGAAGAACTGCACGATGAACCACAAAAGGAGGAAGATCGGCGCCGGTAGGTCCATTATCGTAAAGAAGATCACGAGGAACACCAGCGTCCTCACGCGGGCCCACGGAAACCAGACAAGGTAGGCACCGAGCACGCCGGCGATTGCGCCCGAAGCACCGATCATCGGCACCTTGGACAAGGGCGCGACCAATGCCTGCGCCAACGCCGCCACGGCACCGCACCCGAGAAAGAAGAGAAGGTAGGACAGGTGGCCCAGGGCGTCCTCGACGTTATCCCCGAAGACCCACAAGAACCACATGTTGCCGATCAGGTGCAGCCATCCTCCGTGCAGGAACATCGAGAGGAGGGCGCTCTGGACGTTGAACGCGAGCCCCACCTCGAACATCGCGGGGTGGAAGAAACGGAACGGGACGAAGGCCCTTTCGAGCAGGAACCTTTCCAGACCCGGTCCGAGGCTCAACTCGAAGAAGAACACCAAGGTGCACGCCGCGATCAGCAGCACGTTCACGACCGGTGGCCGCGAGGACGGGATGGAATCTCGCAAGGGAAACATGACGCGAGAGTATAGCCTGCGGTTGTCCTATTTATCACGCCGGTCGACCGTCACTCTGGCAGGCGCGGGGGCCAGCCGCGCGCCTAGAACCGAAGCAGTAGGCGCAGCTTCTTTGTCGGCACAGAACTCCCAGAAAAAAGGCCGCCTCGCGGCGGCCTGGAGGAAGGAGGGCTCAATGGCCCTTGGGAACACCTACCGAGCCTCAAGACGGTTCACTGCGTGCAAGGTGAATTCCGATCGCTCACGGCGATGATCTGCGGCGGCTGCCCACGCCCCGGATTGGGGTGCAAGACGAATCACTCGTCCCAGCCACCCGGGCCACCGGGCGAATCCTCGCCGGCATGCGGGCCTCCCCTGCCCCTTTCCATCCTCTTCTCGCGGGCGAACTCGCGCAGTTGCCGCCACTGGTCGGCCGTAAGCACCTCACGGGTCTTGAGCAGCATCTCGAAACGCTGCGTCTCCAGCTTGTTGCGTGCCTGGAGGAAGACGCCAAACGCGTCGCGCACACGCTTGGCGTCGAACGGAGCCGCATCGGACGCCGCGCGCAGGTTGATCTCCGCTTTCTCCACCGCCGCCTTGAGATCCACCATGCCGGTCGCCTCGCTCAGAGTGATTGCCTCGAGCTTTTGGGTCTGCTCAGGGGTCAGGCCAAGCTGCGAGACGACCTTGGGGTTCTCCCACCACCGCCCCATCGGGACCCTCATCGGTCCACCCATTCCGCCGCCCATCGGCGGGCCGCTCATCGGCCCACCCACCGGCTGCGCGGCAGCGGCGGCGGCAATGAGAAAGATGCCCACAACCAAGACCCACGTCGTTTTCAGCGCGTTCATGACACGCTCCTTTCGCCACTCTGATACGAAACCGGCACCACCGTGTCCACCACCTCTTCCGAGGCCAGGGCGGATAACGGGTCGCGTTCCAAAACCTGGTTCACCTCGAGTAGCACTGTCTCCGCGTTGAGCGCAGGAGGCTCCACCTTCCTGTGGAGTACCAGGGGCAGAAGGCTCACCACGATCATGGCCGCGGCTGCCGCCAGCCACCGCATCGGGTGCCGCTGGCGAGGCGCTCCCCAGGCCGCCAGCGCACCTTCGCGGACGCGCGCCCGTGTCGCCTCGTCGGGGTCCGCCCCACGGGCTTGCTCGGCCAGCGCGAGGAACGTATCGCGCCGCTTGCGGCAGATCAGGCACTCACCAAGGTGCGCCGCCGCCTCGGCCGGCAGGTCATCCCCAAGGACTGCCAGGTTCAACTCGTCATCGTTCAGGTGCAGGATGCTCATGGCCTCGCCTCCTCGACCGCCACGCGCACGCGGTGGACGGCGCGGTGGAGGTGCGTCTTGACCGTGCCGACGTCCACCCCGAGGGCGGTGGCGATGCCCTCGAGGTCCAAACCAACGAAGAACCGCAGTGCGAAGACCTCCTGCTGGCGGCGCGGCAGGCGAGAGACCTCCGCGCGCATTTGCCGAACCGCTTGGCGAGCCATCGCCACCCGCTCGGGGTTGGGGTCCGATGAGGGGACGGCACCCAGGGGGTCCGTTCCGTCCTCTTCCCGTACCTCCAGCGGCAGGAACGGCACCAGCCGCCGCCGCCGGAGCCGGTCCCGGCAGAGGTTCACGGCAATTGCCACAATCCAGGCGCCGAAGCTCCCCTCGCCGGTGAACCGGTTCAGGTTTTTGAGGGCCCGCAGGAACGTCTCCTGAACGGCGGCTTCGACGTCCTCGCCCGCGGGAAGCAGCCGCCGGCACGTGCGAAATACCAGCAGCTCGTGGAGCCCCAGCAGTGCCTCGGCAGCGTCCCTGTCGCCGCCGCGTGCCGCGTCCACCAGCGCTGCTTCGTCCCCTCGCCCCACCGGTGTCTCCCGCTGTGCGACGCTCGCCATACCCGGTAAGACGAGCGCGGCACGACCAGGTTGACAATAGCGCAAACGCACAGGCACTCTCACGGCCGTGCGGCAGTTACACCTGGATACCTCGTGGGGCGAGCTTCGCCTCGCAGGCGGCTCGCGGGCCGGGGAGGCGTCGCTCGTTCTCTTGCCCCAGCTCCGCCTTGCGCTCGACGCGGGACGGCCGGCGCGCGCCCTGGTACCGCTCCAGCACGTCGTTGTGTCCCACGGGCACATGGACCACGTGCTCGGCCTTCCGTCGTGGGCAAGCCAGCGCCAGCTCAACGGGATCCCTGGAGGCACGGTTTACGCACCGGCCTCGGTTGCCGGCCCGCTCGCCGAACTCCTCGCGGTGTGCGCGAGCCTGGAGAGCGGCAAGCCCTACGACGTCGCGGTGCGAAAGGTATCTCCGGGAGATGTTTTGCCGTTGCGGCGGGGTTTTGACCTCCGCTTCTTCGCGACATCCCACTGGGTGGAGACGCTGGGCTGCTGCGTGGAGTGGGTGCGGTCGCACTTGCGGCCCGAGTTCGTGGGGATGAACGCCGAGGAGCTGCGCCGCGAACGTGAGACTGGCAAGTCCATCACCGAGGACGTCCGCACGCCGCTCCTCGCGTACCTCGCCGACACCGGCCCGGAAGTCTTCGCCGAGCATCCGTTCCTCTCTACCGTCGAGGTGCTGGTCGTTGAATGCACGTTCCTGCGACCGACGGATCGCGAGCGGGCTCGCCGCTTCGGCCACATGCATCTCGACGACCTCGTCCAGCTCGCGCCTACGCTGGCCAACCGCCACCTGGTCCTGACCCACCTCTCGCGCAGGCACCGCCTCGGCCCGGGGTCCCGTACGATCAAGAACGCCCTCGCCGGCCATTTGCGGCCGGAGCTTCACCTGCTCAACGTGGAGTGGGATTAGTGACCCGTTTTCCGGTCAGGGGACGAGCGCCGGCCGCTCGATCCTGATACTTTTAGTCATTCCCGCGAAAGCGGAAACATTCCCGGCCGAAAATCCACGATGCCCGATTCCCCCGCGGTGCTATGCTGCCCTGCCATCTTCCTTGCGCACGCCGTTGTCGTCATCCCCGCGAAAGCGGGGATCCAGGGGGTGCGACCGCATGACGAAACGACCGGTTGTCTACATCCTGGCGAGCTGCCGCAACCGCACGCTATACGTCGGCGTGACGAGCAATCCTGTCACACTCATCTGGCAGCACAGGAACGACTCGATTGATGGCTTCACCCGCAAGTACCACGTCCATATCCTGGTCTACCACGAGGTACATCGCGAGATTTCACAGGCGATCACCCGCGAGAAGCAGTTAAAGAAGTGGAGACGAGCCTGGAAGCTCGCGCTTATCGAACGCCACAACCCGGAGTGGCGGGACCTGTGGGACGAGATCGCGTGATTCTGGATTCCCGCTTCCGCGGGAATGACTGCAGGGGGGGCCCCCATTACCAGACATTACCAGAGAGGAAGACTCGTCACCTCGAATTCGCGGCCATCGCCCGCGAGTTTCGTCCCAGCCTCCGTCAGCTCGCGGCGGACCACACCGAGCGCGACCGCACCGTTCTCCGGATGCCACGCCCAGCTCGTGAGCGAGCCGCGCGCCCTCTCCTCGCCCGCCGCCGTGAGGGGAACCGGAAGCACAGGCGCTGCGCTGATTCCACCCACCTGTCGGAGGCCTACGAGCGCTCGCGTGGGGTGGCCGTAGGTCTTCATGCGGGCAATCGTCTCCTGCCCCACGTAGCACCCTTTGGAGTACGAGATCGCTTCGTCCCCGATCCCAACCTCCGGGGGCAGCATGGTATCCGTCAGCTCCGCGCCCCAAGCAGGCCGCCCGACGCGGATGCGTGCCAGCTCGACGGCTTCCTCCGCAACTCGCCGCGTCCCAGTTGCCTCCAGCGCGCTAGGGAGGGCGGCAAATGCCTCGGGACTCTCGGCCGCCGCTACCGCTCCCTGGATCCCGAGCAGCGTCTCCCCGAACCAGAGGGCACCGGGTGTGATCAGCCAACCTTTCTCACGCGGCGCCGCGCCACCGGTGGCAGAAACGGCTTCACGCCACCTTGCCCCGACCACCGCGAGCATGCCTGCAGTGGGAGCAGGCTCGGCTGCGCAGCGCGAGAGCCGCAAGTAGGTGTTGAGGACTCGGTCCAGGTCGAGCGCGCGCCCCGGCGGCGCAAGCAGGTAGCTCTGCTCGCCGTCGGCGAACACGGCCATGATCGCCCGGAACTGCCCCTTGGGGGCGAGGAGCAGCGCGAGCGCGCCCTCCCCCGGTTGCAGGGAAAGGACGTCCTGGCTCACCACCCGCTGCAGCACCCCCAGGTGTCCCCTCCCGGTTATCCGAAGCAGGGTGTCGCCGCCCAGCGGCAGCCAGCCGGCTCCGTTCTCGAGCACTCGCAGGTCCTCGCCAAGGGCGCGCGTCTCGCTCACCACGACCCTCACAACCGCTGCGGCAAGTCGTTCGCTTCCCGTGCCGACGCCGCGACCGTCTGTTGACGCGGCCGGGACCGTGCCGCACACTGCCCCGGAAGTCGGCGGGAGGGCCGCGTGTCACCGAGTCGGTGGCAATTGGTGAGAACGTTCTTCAGGATCGGGGCGACCTCGTACGGGGGCCCGGCGATCGTCGCCCAGATCCGTGACGTGACAGTAATTCGGAAGCACTGGCTCACCGAGGACGAGTTCCGCGAGTCGCTGGCTTTTGCCCAGACGCTCCCCGGCCCGATCGCGGTCGCCACCGCCGCCCACATCGGGTGGCGGCTCCACGGTGTGTTCGGGACGTTCCTCGCCATGGTCGCGTACGTCTCGCCTGCGTTTCTGCTCATGCTCGGTCTGTCGGCGGGCTACTTCCACTTCGAGGGGATGCCTTCGCTGACGACCGCATTTCGCGGTCTGGGCGCTGCGGTGGTTGCCATCGTGGTCCAGTCGATCATGTCAATGGCCCAACCGGCGCTGCGCAACTGGCAGGGACTGGGGATTGCAGCCGGGGCCGCCGTCGGGTTCTTCGCCGGCGCCGACAGCCTGCTGGTCCTGCTCGCTGCGGCCATCGCCGGCGTGCTTGTGGGGCTGGCCTGGCCCGCTGCCCAGGAGCCCGCGGCCGAGCCGACCCTGCCAGCGAACGTTGGCGGCGCCTACCACCGGACCGTGCTCGCCACCACCGCGGTAGCCCTGGCCTTCGTCGTTGCTCTTTCGGCCTCGCGCCTGATCTCGCCCCGTTTCCCGACGCTCGGCGTCATGATGGCGAAGATCAACCTTGTGGCGTTCGGCGGCGGCTACACGGCGATTGCCCTGATGTTCCACGACGTCGTCCACAACCCCGCCACCGCCTGGCTCACGTCCAAGGAGTTCATCGACGGCCTCGCGCTGGGACAGATTACCCCGGGGCCCGTCAGCATCACCGCCACATTTATCGGTTACCGGGTCGGCGGGATCCTGGGCGCTGTCTTCGCCACGGTGTGCATCTTCCTCCCCTCCTCGTTGTTGCTCGTTCTGCTCGCTCCCCACTTCGCACGCCTGCGGCACATTGCGGTGGTACAGGACGCGGTGAGCGGGCTGCTCGCCGCGTTCATCGCGATGCTCCTGCACGTGCTGGCGGAGGTGGCCAAGAGCGCCTTCCTGGGGCCGTGGGACATTGCACTGGCGGTGGCGGCGATCGCCGCCCACAGGCTGCGCGTCAACGTGGTCTGGGTCGTCCTCGGCTCCGTCATGCTGTCGGTGCTGCTGTTTCGCTGACCGGAAAGTCCGTGAGACTTTGGACGCAGAGTAGAAATGTGAAGACAACGGACGCGCGGAGCGCGCGCGCCACAGAAACACGAGACCTTGCCCATCCCTTTGCCCAGCGCCCTGTACCCTGACCCCTGTCTCCTCAGTACTCCTCGAGGTACTGGTCGCGCTCCCAGGGGTGAACAGTGCAGATGTAGCGGTGCCACTCCTCGCGCTTGTTGCGCACGAAGTTCGACGCGATGTGCTCCCCAAGCGCCGCCATGACAACCTTGTCGCGCTCGAGGTTGTCGAGCGCCTCCGAGAGGTTGGCCGGCAGCTCCTTGATGCGCAGCCGCCGCTTCTCGCGCTCCGACATCTCGAAGATGTTGCGGTTGACCGGCTCGCCGCAGTCGAGGTGGCGCTCGATCCCGTCGAGTCCACTCGCGAGCATCACGGCAAGCGCGAGGTACGGGTTGCACGCCGGGTCCGGCATGCGCACCTCGCAGCGGGTCCCGGTTCCGCGCCGCGCCGGCACGCGCACCAGCGGCGAGCGGTTCTTCTCGGACCACGCCACGTTGACCGGCGCCTCATGCCCAGGGACGAGGCGCTTGTACGAGTTGACGAGCGGGTTGGTGACCGCCACGAACGCCCGCGCGTGGTCGAGGATTCCCCCGATGTAGCCGCGGGCCACCTTCGAGAGCTCGTACTTCCCTTTTGCTTCGTAGAATACGTTGTTCCCCTTGCGGTCGAAAAGGCTCTGGTGGGTGTGCATGCCGGAGCCGTTGACCCCATAGATGGGCTTGGGCATGAACGTCGCGTGCAGGCCATGGTCCTTGGCGACCTTCTTGACCACGAAGCGGAAGGTGAGGATGTTGTCGGCAGTGGTAACTGCGTTGGCGTACTTGAAGTCGATCTCGTGCTGCGCGGGCGCCACCTCGTGGTGCGCCGCCTCGACCTCGAACCCCATGGATTCCAGCACCTCAACGATATCGCGTCGCGCCTCCTCGCCGAGGTCCACGGGGGTGAGGTCGAAGTAACCGCCGACGTCATGAACCTGGTGGTTAGGCTTGCCATCAGGGTCGCGGTGAAACAGGAAGAACTCCGCCTCGGGCCCGGCCATCATCGTCCAGCCACGCTTGGCGGCCCGCTCCACGACCCGCTTGAGAGTCAGCCGCGGGCAGCCGGCGAACGGCGTGTCGTCGGGGTTGTAGATGTCGCAGACGAGCCGTGCAACCTTTCCGTGCGGTGTGGTCCAGGGATAGATCGCGAAAGTCGCCAGGTCGGGCTTGAGCAGCATGTCCGACTCCTCGATGCGGGTGAAACCCTCGATCGAGGATCCGTCGAACATGATCTGCCCATCAAGGGCCTTCTCGAACTGCGTCGTCGGCACCTCCACGTTCTTGATGATCCCGTCGATGTCGGTGAACGTGAGCCGAAGAAACCTTACCCCTTCAGCCTTGCACAGTTCGAGCACCTGCTTCCTCGTCATGTCGTCTCCCTGCGGCCCGGCCGAGCCGCGACTCGATCGGTGTAGCCTCTTCCGGCGTGCGAACCTTGGATGCGGAAATGCACAAAAACCGGGTTCATTTTGCATAATGACACACGTTGTTCGCGGCTGTCAAGGGGTGATTTGTGCAGGATGACGGTCTGGATGCGTCACCCAGCCCAAAGAGAGCCGTCACCTGGCTGCAGCGCTTGGCGCGACCCGAAGGAGAGTGGTGGCCTTACCTCAGCTTGGTTGTCGGGTCTCCGAACAGGATCCAGGAGCGGCGGACGTCCATGTCGGAGGTGGCGGCCTTGGCCGCCTTCGTGGCGTCCCCGAGGGTGGTGGTGCCGGAGAAGAGCAGGCGGATGAGGGCTTCGTCGATGGTGACCTGGGCTTTGGACTCGGTCAGCCCCGAGGAGGCCCACACCGCCACCGCTCCGCCCGGCCCTTCGAGCAGCCCCTCTCCCAGGCTCTCCTGGTGCGGGTCGTGGAAGAACCCGTTCAGGCAGGTCATGCTGACCACGAACGGGTAGTAGTAGTTGGAAAGCGTGCGCGCCTCCTCGGCGGTGAGCAGGTTGCCGTGCCACATGGCGATCGAGCCGTGCCCCAGGTAGTTGACCAGGGTCTGCCCGTGGATGAGCTGGCTCGCGAGCTCGCTCTTGGCCGCCGCGTCCCCGACCTGCCCGCGCAGCACCTCGCTCACGTACACCTTGCCCGGCAGCACGGCCTTGACCTGCGCGCTCAGCCCCTCGAAGTCGTTGTCCTCGTCGTTGGCGTCCGCCAGCAGCAGCACCCGCCCAAACTGCGGCCCGCCATCGTAGGTTACCAGCTTGCCCACCACGGTCGCTGCCTCCGCCGCACTCTGCACCGGAATACGCCCGACCGCGAGGTCGGCGATGCCGTCGGAGTCGAAGTCCGCAAACCAGTCGTCCGAGGCGGTCTCCATGTAGACGATGTCCACCAGCTTGGTCGGCACCAGATCGGCATACCCGTACAGGTAGTTGCGCGGGTCGTAGCTGGCATCCCCCGCCAGCAAGAGATAGCGCGGCGGCCGGGTCCAGGTGGCCTTGGCGTGTGCCAGCAAGTCCCTGATCGCCTGCGGACCCTTGACTCCGAAGGCAAACTCGTCAAACACGCTCTCCACGTCCACCACCGCCACCTTCAGCCCTTGACTCTCGCGCAGTGCACGGAGAGGCTCCAAAGCAGAGAGCAGCGAGCGGTGCGCCACGATGACGAGGTCCGCTCCGTTGCTGGCCAGGTGCCACGACGTCGGCCGGTTCGGCACCGCCCCCACCGGGTGCTGCACGCCCCCCACCCCCACCGCCAGCACC
>Ga0335070_10012147_pt1 | contig 10059 bp, 5 predicted proteins | sample Lox_Sample_13_FD_206722 | JGI IMG/M metagenome (GOLD analysis project Ga0335070, IMG submission 206722) | Soil microbial communities from Loxahatchee National Wildlife Refuge, Florida, United States - Lox_Sample_1.3 | ecosystem: Environmental > Terrestrial > Soil > Wetlands | place: USA: Florida... | reverse complement strand
CGGGTTAAAGAGCTCCTGACCCATGGCCGTCGCCTGGGCCGCGAGCTCCCCGTCCGTCGTCGCGTGGAAGGCGCGCAGGACCCCCGTGATGAAGAGGAGAGGCTCCCTGAGGTGCCCGTAGGCGGGATCCGTCTTCACGTCTCCGCGCGCCTCGGGGTCCATCAGCACGGCCCGGACGACCGCTTTCATGTCGCCCCTCACCCCTCCTCCGTTGTTGTCGAACGCGGCCGCGACGCGCGCGACGTACGCGGCGCTCGGGTTTGACGTGACGAGATGCTGGATGAGCTGCCTGCCGATGAACGGCCCGACATTCGGGTGTTCGAAGATGTTGTCGAGCGCCTGCGCGAGCTCGACGTTTCCGTCTTCGTTCGCGGGAATCGTGGCCCACACGTCTCCCGGATAGCTCAGGAGGGACTTCGTCCCCTTGTCGTGGTTCGTGTCGAGGCCCGCGCCGTTGCGGTAGAGGACCATCGGCGAGAGGAAGTTCGCGGGGTTGTGCCGGAGCGGCGCGAGGCCCGGGTAGGGAGCGTAGGTCCAGCCGGTGAAGACGTGCGCGAGGTCCTCGATCGTGTCCTGGACGTACGTGGGGACCGGGTTGCCGCTCCCGTCGAGGACGACCGTGCCGTCGGGGTTGAGCTGGTTCACGCCGATCGAGAAGAGCTGGAGGACTTCGCGCGCGTAGTTCTCGTTCGGCGACGTGGCGCTCGTCGGGACCGGCGCGTCATTGTTCACCATGTCGAGGTAGTGCCCCATCCCCGGGTTCAGCGTCAGGTCGGCGAGGAGCTGCCGGTAGTTTCCGAATGCATCCTCCGCGAGCATGTTCAGGTAGGGCGCCACCTCGCTCGGCTGCTGGATCTTCACGCCCGAGATCACGAGGATCTCGTGCAGCGCGAGCGCGACGCGCTGCCGGAGCTGGTCCTCGCCGCCGAGCGCGTTCCGAAAGAACTGGACCTGCAGCGGGAACATCGAGTAGTTGTCGCGGACGCAGGTTGCGGGGCTCCCCGTCGGGCAGCCGTCGGACGTCGACGCCGGCATCTGGAGCAGGCCCGGGTAGGTCGAGACGGGCGCCGCGAACTGCTCGTCGAGATACGCCTCGAGGCCGATCCTCTGGACGTGCGTCAGAAGGGCATCCGAAGGGCCGAACGTCGCCTGCTCGAGAAACCGGATCACGTCCGCCTGAGACGGGCCGAGGGGCCTGAGGTCGCCGGCCGGCAGGACGCCGACGGGCCGAGGACTCTGCGAGAGTGCAGGCAGGGCGGCCAGACAGACGGCGGCGAGCAGGAGGCGAGGCGCGGGTCGTTCCATCCGGTCTCCTTCTTTGACTAGATCTGTCGAATTGAGACGCCGTCTAACGCCGGCGGGGTTACTCCGGCGCCCTTCCCGTGCGCCAGGTCACGTTTCGGGGCCGGGCGGGCGCCCCCGGGGCGAATGACGCGCCACATAAGCCCGCTGCATCATGGCGGCCCCGGCCCGCCCCCCATACGGTAGATTTGACGCGCGATTCACATTCCGGTCGTCCTCGGTGTCTTTACCGGGCTGCTGTGCCTCAGCGGCCCGATCGTTTTCATTTTCGGCAAGGAGGAAGCCTCACATGACAAGCAAGGTCCTGACCGCGATTGCGTTCGCCCTGATTCTCCTGCTCGGCCTGGCGGCGGCGCCCGTCCTCGCGCAGGGCAACGTCACCGGCGCGATCGAGGGGACGGTAAAAGATTCCAGCGGGGCGCCGATCCCCGGCGTCACCGTCACGGCGTCCTCGGACGCCCTCGTGATGAGGAAACTGACGACGGTAACCGATGCCCGGGGCGTCTACCGGTTCCCGGCGCTCCCCTCCGGGCGGTACGCCATCGAGGCCACGCTTCAGGGCTTCCAGACGGCGCGCCGGAACGACGTGAAGGTCATCCTCTCACAGCCCCTTGCGGTCGACCTCGTGATGGGCCTGACGAAGGTCGCCACGGGCGTCACGGTGACAGCCGAGGCGCCGCTCGTGAGCGTCGTCTCGAACTCGGTTTCCACGAGCTTCGGCGAGGCGTTCCTCGAGAAGCAGCCGCTCCCGCGCAACTACTACGCCCTGATCGTGTCGGCTCCCGGCGTCAACGCGGATACGACGTCGTCGAGCGGCAGCGCGATCCTCGCGTACGGCGGCACGGAGGAGCGGCAGAACGCGTTCACGCTCGACGGCGTGAACGTCGCCGACACCGGCTCGGGCCAGCACTGGGTCCTCCCGAGCATCCAGTGGATGGAGGAGATCCAGGTCACCGGCCTCGGCGCGAACGCCGAGTTCGGCGGCTACACGGGTGGAATCATCAACGGCGTCACGAAGTCGGGCGGGAACGAGTTCCACGGCGGAGTCGAGGCCTACTACGAGCCGGACTCCTTCGTCTCGAACAACGACCCGACGGGCGTCCAGCAGACCTACAAGTTCGAGGACTACTCCCTGAGCGTCGGCGGGCCCGTCGTGAAGGACAAGCTCTGGTTCTTCGGGAGCGGCGAATGGTGGCACTCGGTCACGACGCCCGTCGGAGCCGAGGACACCTCGGACCGCAAGATCCCGCGCGTCCTCGGGAAGCTCACGTTCCAGCTCGACGAGAAGAACCGGATCTTCGCGATGGGCGAGTATGACGGGGTGACGAACGAGCGGCGGGGCATCGGTCTCCTGACGCTCGCGAGCGGCTCGCAGAAGCAGGACGGCCCGGGCGCGACCTTCGCGTTGAACTGGGAGTCGCTCCTCTCCTCGTCGAGCTTCCTCAACGCCAAGGTCACGGGATACGACGGGAACGACAACTACTACCCGTACAGCGGGACGAACGTCTCCGGCCACATCGACTATTACGGCGACACCGGGATCACCTGGTACAACGCGCCGTTCCAGAACCTCTCGCACCGGCACAACGTGACGGCGGATGCGTCCTGGAGCCTCTTCGCCGACGGCCTTTTCGGCAAGAACGACTCGCACTCGTTCAAGTTCGGAGGACTTTACGAAGACGCCTCCGCGACGGACTCCTGGCGGCGCAACGGCGGCTACACCTACTACGACGATTCGACTCAGTGCTCGTCCACGGCCGCGTATTTCGCGAACCCCGATTGCGGACGAACCGAGCGCTCGATGGGCTACGGCGAGTACGAGGAGCACGGCCAGTACAAGGGCTACACGTTCTACGCGCAGGACTCGATTCGTTTCTCCCGCGTCACGGTCAACGCGGGCCTGAGGTACACCGGATACCGGGGGGGCTGGCAGCCCGGTTACGGCGACTCGACCGTCTACAAGGTCGACTTCGTGGACCCGCGCATCGGCTTCGTCTGGGACGTGGCCGGCGACGCCCGCTGGGCGATCAAGGGACACTGGGGCCGCTACCACTCCTCGATGTACTTCTACCTGTACGACCGCGAGATCTCCGGCCACGCCGCGATCCCGGACGCCGACAGCGAGTGGGACCCCGACACGCAGACGTGGGGGCCGTGGATCACGCAGACCGCTCTCGCCGCTCCGATGGGTCCCGTGTCGCACCCGTACGTCGACGAGACCATCTTCACCCTCGAGCACCAGCTGAACAAGACGATGTCCCTCGGGGCCGACTTCATCGACCGGCGCTTCAAGAGCATCATGGGGCTCGTCAACACGAACAACGATTACTCGCCGGTCACCGGCATCCCGAACCCGATCACGGGAGGAAAACTCGAGGTCTGGGACCTCAACACGGACCCGACGTTCGTCCTGACGACCGACAACCCCGCGTCGAGGACGTACGACTCCGTCATGCTGCGCTTCGAGAAGCAGTACGCGGCCGGCTGGCAGCTCCGCTCGTCCCTCGTCTGGACCGATCTCAAGGGCAACGTCCTCAAGAACGATGGCTACGCGAGCGAGCTCGAAGACCGGAACGGCCTCGTGAACGCGGACGGGAAGATGGACCTCTCGTACAACGAGTGGGAGTTCAAGCTGTCCGGCTCCGTCGACCTTCCCCTCGGGCTCGTCGCGAGCGGCCAGTACACGTACCTCTCGGGACAGTACTGGACGCCGTACGGGGACGTCCGCTCGTACCTCGACGGCAACTACTCGACCGGCCGTGACATCTTCCTCGAAGAGCGGGGCTCCGAGAAGCTCCCGGCCCGCAACATCCTCAACCTGCGCCTCGCGTGGGGAACGAAGATCTCCGGAGCCCTCCACCTCGACCTCTCCCTCGAGTGCTTCAACGTCCTGAACACGAACAAGGCCCTGACGGTCGACACGTACTACGGCCGCTACCGCCACGACGTGTGGACCCCGAACCCCACGTACGGCCAGGCGACGAGCATCGAGCCGCCGCGCGAGGTTCGCCTCGGCGCCCGCCTCACGTTCTAGTCCCGGCCCCGGGCTATCTTTCGCGGGGGCGGCGTCCACGCCGCCCCCCTTTCTTTTGGAGGTCTTGATGTCGCTTCTCCCCCGTGCGGCCCTTCTCGCTTGCCTGTGTGCCTCGCTCGCCCGGGCTCAGGCTCCGGCCCCGGCCCCACCTCCAGCGCAGACCGGCCCCCTCGTCCTCATCGGCGGGGGCGAAAAGCCGGACGACGCGATGCGAAAGTTCGTCGAGCTCGCGGGCGGGCCGGACGCGCCGATCGTCGCGATCCCGACGGCATCGTCCGAGGCGGACGCGGCGGACTACTACGAAAAGCTGTTCCGGGAGACGTACAAGTGCACCCGGACGACGTCGCTCCGGATCAAGACGCGCGAGGACGCCGGGCGCGCCGACTTCGCCGAGCTCGCCCGCAAGGCGCGCGGCGTCTTCTTCGGAGGGGGCGACCAGGTCCTCATCACGAAGGCGCTCCTCGGCACGCCGGTCGGCGACGCGATCGCCGGGGCCTTCGCCCGCGGCGCCGTCGTCGGCGGGACGTCCGCGGGCACGGCGTGCCAGAGCAAGGTCATGATCACGGGCGAGGGCGACTTCACCGTCCTCCGGGCGAAGAGCGTCGAGACGCTCGAGGGGCTCGGCTTTTTCCCCGGCGTCGTCGTCGACCAGCATTTCGTGAAGCGCCAGCGCGAGAACCGGCTCTTATCCGTGATCCTCGAGCATCCCGACCTCGTCGGCGTCGGCGTGGACGAGGACACCGCCATATGGGTCCGCCCCGACCGCACGTTCCAGGTGATGGGCAAGGGCTCCGTCCTCGTCTTCGACCCGGCGGGCGCGGCCGTGAGCCGCCGTCCGGATGCCTCGGGCAAGGACCTGCTCGGCGTCCACGGGCTGAAGGTGCACGTCCTTCTGCCGGGCGAGGTCTTTGACCTGAGCTCCCGGACCGTGGTTGCGGGGCGGCCATGAGAGCCGCGCGTCTCGCCATCCTTCTCGCGGCGCTCCTTGCTGTGTCGGCGGCCGGACCGGCCCTCGCCCAGTCGCCCGAGGCCGCTCCATGGGACGACCGGGTCACCCGGCTCCTCCGCGAAGAGCCCGGCGACGTCATCGTGACGGCGGTCGGCGACGTGATCTTCAACGAGAAGATCAGCGACCTGCCCGAGCCCGACCACCGCAACCTCCTCCGGCTGCTCCGCGAGGCGGACGTCGCGTACGGCAACCTCGAGTTCTCGATCAACGAGCACCCCGAGCTGCAGAAGCCGTTCTACAACTTCCGCGTCGGCCGCGACTTCGCGTGGGAGGTCGCCGCGACGGGCCTCAACCTCGTGAGCCTCGCGAACAACCACGCCCTCGACTTCGGGACGCCGGGCCTCCTCGACTGCATGAAGGCTCTCGAGCAGTCGGGGATCACGTTCGCCGGCGCCGGCCGCACGCTCGCCGAGGCCCGCACGCCGGCACGGAGGAAGATCCAGGGCCAGAAGACGCGCCTCGCGCTCCTCTCGTACATGCGGTACTGGACGGACCGGTACCGCTGCGCCGACCCCGCGGGCCCGTGCCTCGCGACGATCAACCCGGCCGTGATCCTCGTCGCGAAGGCGGACGGAACGGTCGAGGCGGTCGAGGGTCCGATCGAGGATGACGTCGTGGCGATGGAGGACGACGTCGTCCTCGCGAAGCGGCACAACGACGTCGTCTTCGTCTCCCTGCACGTCCACGACGTGAGCCACTCGCGGGCCTTCGGCATACAGGACGCGACGCCGAAGAACGAGGAGATCACGTACCGGCGCGCCGTGGATGCCGGCGCCGACCTCGTCCTCGGCACCGGACCGCACGTCCTCCGGGGCATCGAGATCTACAAGGACAAGCCCATCTTCTACAGTCTCGGGGACTTCATCTACCAGTACCGCACCCCGAAGAAGATCCCCGTCGACCTCGTCCACCAGCGGGACTCCGAGATCGAGCGGCCGCCGAACGTCCCGGCCGCCGACCGCCGCGACCCGCGCCAGGTCATGGAGACCGTCCTCGTGAGGATGACGATGAACGGGACGGCGCTCCGGCGCATCGAGCTCGTCCCCGTGACGATCGACGACACGGGGCCGCTCTTCGGCGTTCCCCGCCTCGCGAGCGAGAAGCGCGGCCGGGAGATCCTCGAGCTCCTCCAGCGCCTCTCCGCTCCCTACGGGACGAAGATCGTCGTCAAGGGCTGGTACGGCGAGGTCGTCCTCGGCCCGTAGCCGGCCGGCCGGGGGTTCAGCGGTCCGCGAGGAGCCAGGCCGACGCGAGCGCGAGGCGCGCCGTTTTCTCGATCTCCTTCGGGTCGACGCCCGCTGGAATGTCGGACGGCTCGTGGTAGCCCTTGAAGAAGTTGCCGAAGAAGCGCAGGAACGGGACGCGCGCGCGGGCGAACGCCTTGTAGTCGCTGCCGCCGTGCGTTCCCGGCGTCCGGTCGAGGTGGAGGGCGAGGCCCTCGCCCGCCGCGGCCCGCGCGAGGACGGGCGCGAGGCCGGGCGCGAAGTCCGCGACGCCGGGCTCGGAGAAATCGACGGGCTTCAGCCCGTCGAGGAACGCGCCCCCGTCCTTGAGCCCCGAATCCGCGACGAGCGCCTTCATTTCGTCGAGCGTCCAGGCGTGACCGATCATGTCGAGGTTCAGGTAGGCCGCCGTCTTCGCGAGCGGCCAGAGCGGGTGCCGGACCCAGTGCGCGGAGCCGAACTTCCCCTCCTCCTCGCCCGTCCAGAACGCGAAGACGAGCGTGCGCTTCGGCCGCTCGCGCGACGAGGCGAACGAGCGCGCGATCTCGAGGAGCGCGGCGACACCCGAGGCGTTGTCGTCGGCGCCCGGGTGGATCGCGCCGTCCACGACGCCGAGGTGGTCGAGGTGCGCCCCGAGGACGATCGCCTCGCCCGCGAGCGCCGGGTCGGACCCCGCGAGGACGCCGACGACGTTGCGGCTCGTGAACGCGCGCTCTTTCCCGCTCGTCCGGAGCGTGACCGTCACGCCGGGCAGGGCGCGCGGGACCCCAAGGCCGGACGCGCCCAGCAGGGCCGCGCCAACCGCCGGCGAGACCGGCGCGAGGAGCACGCCGTCGTCGTCGAGACCGTCGTCCTCGAGCCGCCAGTACGTCTTCTCCCAGACCCTGTTCTCGGGCAGGATCCGCGTGGCCCAGTCGTCGCTCTCGACTGCGAGGACGGCGGCCGCGCCGAGGCTCCGCGCGAGCTCCTGCTTGGCGACGTAGCGCTCGTCGAGCTTCCCGGCGGCCCAGCGCTCCACGAGCGCCGGCGTCTTCCACGCGGCGCCGTCGGGCGTCCCGCCGAGGAGGACGACGACCTTGCCCTTCACGTCGAGGCCGCGATAGTCGTCGCGCGCGGGCGAGGTCTCGCGGATGCCGTAGCCCGCGAAGACGACGCCCGCAGTGATCGTTCGCGCGGGGATCTGCGGGATCAGACAGTCCGTCCCCGAGACGAACGTCCGGCGGTCCACGGCCTCCCCGCGGCGGCTCTCGACCTCGAGGGCGCCCGTCCCCGCGGAGATCTCGCGGAGCGGGACCTCCTGGAAGTACGTCTTCCCGGCGAGGGGCGGGATGCCGGCGAGCGCGAGATGGGCCGCGGCGTATTCGGCGGCCGCGTCGAGGCCGCGGAACGAGAGACCTCGCCCCTCGAGCGCGGGCGACGCGAGAAAGCCGACGTGCGCGGCCAGCGCCGGCGCGCGCACGGCCGCGACGGCGGCCGCGATCGCGGGCGGCAGCGGCTCGACCCTCGCAGCGCGGATGAAATCGGAAGAAGATTGCGGGGCCTGCGCGGCGGCCGGAACGGCGGAGCAGGCGAACAGCGCGGCGGCCGCAGCAGCAAACAAACCTCTCGACGCGCTCATCCCCCTCTTCACCTTCAGAGGATTTTCTCTTCTCTTTTCTTCTTTCAAAGAATCCTCTCTTCCGAAAGCGTGTGCCGCGCGAGCCTCTCCTCGACGACGCGCGCCCCGAAGCCCGGCCCCGCCGGTACGTCGATGAAGCCGTCCGCGTCGAGGACGACGGGGGGATCCACGAGGTCCTCGTGGAAATACCGGCTCGTCTCGGAGGTGTCGCCGGGCAGCGTGAAGCCGGGCAGCGTCTGCAGGTGGATGTTGACGGCGCGCCCGATCCCGGTCTCGTCCATCCCGCCCGACCACACGGGGACGCCGCGCGCGGCGGCGTGGTCGAGGATGCGCATCGACTCGAGGAGACCGCCGACGCGGCCCTGCTTGAGGTTGAGGATCCGGCAGCCGCCGAGCGCGATCGCGGCCGCGGCGTCGCCCAGGGAGTGGATCGACTCGTCGAGGCAGAGCGGCGTCTTGAGCGACTTCTGGAGAAGCGCGTGCTCGTAGAAGTCGAAGTACGAGAGCGGCTGTTCGATCATCATGAGGCCGAACGCGTCGAGCTTCGCGAGGTGCGCCGCGTCCTCGAGCCGGTAATCGCCGTTCGCGTCCACCATGAGCGGGAGCGCCGGGAACATCCCGCGCACCGCGCCCACGTACTCGAGGTCCTTCCCCTTCTGGATCTTCATCTTGACCCGGTGGTACTTCTTCGCGACCGCCTCCTCCACCGCCGCGAGGAGAGCGGCGGGCGATTCCTGGATCCCGATGCTGATGCCGGACGGGATCTTCTTCCGCGGCGCGCCGAGGAGCGCGTGGAGCGGCAGACCCTTCTTCTTCGCGATCAGGTCGATTACCGCGTTCTCGAGCGTGGCGCGCGCCATCTCGTGCCCGCGCACGTGGCGCATCCGCTTCTCGAGCTCGCCGAGAGCGATCCCGGGCGCGAGGAGCGGCAGGAGGAAGTCCTTCAGGACGTGCCGGGCCGTCCCGTTCGTCTCGTACGCGTAGTACGGATCGGGATCGGAAACGCACTCGCCCCAGCCCGCGATGCCCCCGGACTCGAGCCGGACGAGAAGGGCCTCCTTCGCGGTCCACACGGCCGTCGAGATCGCGAACGGGCTCACGAACGGCAGCCGCACGAGAACGAAGTCGACGCGGTCGACGGCGGGCACCTCTTCCGCAAGGAGCGTGGCGAGGGCGGCGGCGTTTCCGGTCACGGGGCCGCGTCCCTCTTCGCCACGACGCGCAGGACCGGCAGGAGGCCGTCCTTCCCGGCGAGCGCGCGGAAGCGCGGGTACTGGTAGAGGCCGTAGAGCTGGGCCGGCTCGAGGACGAGGGCGGCCCTCAGTGCGGCTTCGCCCGCGAGCGGCACGAAGAGGCTGCCGGCGGCGAGCTCCGTGACGCGAGACTCGCCGCGGCGGACGATCTGCCGGCCGCCGTACCGGCTGTAGACCTCGTCGAAGTCGGACTCGACGCGGACGAGCGTCGCCGTCTCGGCGGTCACCGTGCGCGGGGCCGCGAGCGTCTCGAAAGGGATCCCGTGCTTCTCGAGAAGCTGCCGGAACGTCTCCGCCGCCGCCGGGAGGATCGCGTAGCCGACCGGCGTCGGGACGGACGACTTGACGGCCATCTCCGTCATCATGTTCGGCGTCGCGATCTTCACGACGTTGCCGGTCGCGATCTCGACGACGGGGAACTCCGTGACGAAGGGTCCGGGGTTCACCCAGAGGTCGTGGGCGGGGAGGAACGCGGGGAGCGGCCGCGCGCGCGCTCGCGCGATCGCGGCGAGGTCCTCGGCGCGGCGCGTGCCGCCCGCGAGGAAGCGCCGGTAGAGGACGAGGTAGGCGTCGACGCGGTTCCCGAGGTCCCCGGGCGGCGCGGCGCCCTCGTACGCGGC
>Ga0335070_10012146_pt1 | contig 10059 bp, 11 predicted proteins | sample Lox_Sample_13_FD_206722 | JGI IMG/M metagenome (GOLD analysis project Ga0335070, IMG submission 206722) | Soil microbial communities from Loxahatchee National Wildlife Refuge, Florida, United States - Lox_Sample_1.3 | ecosystem: Environmental > Terrestrial > Soil > Wetlands | place: USA... | reverse complement strand
GGAGTCGAGTACTTGAACGTTCAAAGCTTCACCATCGCGCCCAAACGTTATGGCTACATCGACTTCTTTCTGCCCGGCATGATTGGAGTGACAGCCATGACGACCAGCATTTTCACTTCGGTTTCGATAAGCGCCCAGTTCAAGAAGAACGGTGTTTTTCACAAGTTGGCAACTACGCCGCTAAAGCGTTACGAATGGATACTCTCAAGAACCGTATACAACGTCCTCTTAACTTTCCTCGGCATGGCAGTCATGCTAATCTTAGGAGTGGCCGTGTTTGGCATGAAGATGACCGTGGATGCCGTTTCCTTATTCCTAGTAGCGATGGCCTCTCTGATGTTCACAGGCCTAGGGATGATCATCGCAAGGTTCGTGAAAGACCCGGATGGCGCAGACGCGGCGGCGAACGCAATAACCTTCCCCATGATGTTCCTCTCCGGCACCTTCTTCCCATTAAGCCAGATGCCACTATTCTTGCAAGCCATCGCACAAGTGCTCCCTCTCACCTACGTAAGCAACGGACTCAGAGCCTCCATGATTTTCGCCAATTCATACGTAGCAATCGTGAACACCGCCATAATCACCGTGTTGGGGATCGCATGCATCCTCGTAGGCTCCTGGATAACCAAATGGGAAGAAGACTAACAACACGAACAAGTCCCAACCGCGTTGAATACACAATTCTTAATTTGTCGACTGCCAGAATCTAGCAGACGGTGGCTCGAGCACGACGACCCGGGTGACTGAATTTGAAGTATTAACATGGAACCGAATGTACAACGTTCTCTTGAGTCTAGCGAGGAAGATTCTCAGAAGCGAGTTTGCGCCGGATGTGATAGTCGGCGTTTCGAGGGGAGGCTGGGTTCCCGCTCGCGTGCTATGCGACTTGTTGGGTGCTCCGGTGTTGGCGAGCATCGGAGTCGAATTCTACACTGGCGTAGGTGAGACTGGGCGCGGACCGAGACTGACGCAGTCGCTGACGGTCGCGGTGTCGGGAAAGAAGGTGCTTCTCGTCGACGAGGTCGCGGACACTGGAAAGAGCCTGAAGCTGGCCAGAGAGCAGGTCTTCAAAGAAGGAGCGAGGGAAGTGAGAACTGTGACCATGTATACGAAACCGTGGAGCATCACCGAACCCGATTACCATGAAAAGAGAACGTCCAGTTGGATAGTCTTTCCATGGGAAACAAAAGAGACCATTCAATCAATGTCCCGTGACTTAAAATGGAAAAAGAGAAAAGAATTGGAGGATCTTCAACACGCACGATTGTCGGCAAGGCAAGCTCAGAGATTCTTGAACAGGATTCTAGCAGAGAAGTGCAAAATTGCAGGATCTGAACCAGAATAAGTCAGTCCACGGTCCAGTCAAACAGACCTGGTGACTGCATGGGCGAAGTCACAAGTCTTTAATACAGAGAAACCAGAGAATGTGTGCTAAGGAGGAAAAACAGTTTGTTCAAGCGTTGGTTACTAGCGGATATCTTAATGTTCGCAATCACCTTAAGCTTTGCAGCTCAAATATGCGTGTTCAGCGTAACAACGAAACAGAGCACCATAGGAATTGTCTACGGTGCCGACTCTCCACTGGCCGGCGCCTACGTATCTGCCCAACCTGCCGATGATATCACCAACGGCTCAGGGTTCGCCATAACGGACAGCTCTGGGCACTACAGCATGACTACAGGACTGACCACTGGAACGTACAACGTGAGCGCCTTCGCCTACGGGTACATTGACGACGAGGTTGACTTCGTAAATGTGACACAAGGCCAAACCAGATCGGGCGTAATCATTGACCTACAGGCTTCCGGCGGAGTCTCAGGCAAAGTCACAGATGCAATTAATGGAAACCCAATAAACGGCAGTGACATCTATGCCTACCTTTCAAATGGAACTGGGACCTTTGGATTTTTCGGCACCACGGGATCTGACGGAAAGTATCTCATTGCCACAAACTTGCCAACGGGAATGTACAACGTCACACTATTACTTGCACCAGACGGATACATCACTCAGATGACGACGGCAAATGTTGTCGCAGGAGTTGAGACCAAGAACGTAGACCTTGCACTTGCAAGATCAGGCATCCTATCGGGAAAGGTGACAGCACCAAACGGCACTGGTCTGTTCGGCATTAGTGTCACAGCCGTCTCGAATGGGGGCACATTGCACTACGGATCAGCCACAACAGACGTGTCAGGCAACTACAGAATAGCCACGGGACTAGGAACAGACAACTACACCGTGTATGCCAGCGGAGACGGAAACTATACAGTGTACGGAGGCCTAATCCCCGTTCCGGTTGCAGTTACCGCCGGTCAGACAACGAGCGGCATAAACATGGAACTGACACCCTACACGACACCTCCAACACCGTCAGGCATCATAACTGGACGCATCACCGACCAAAACAACAACCCGATCAGGTTCGCATCGGTAGAAGCTACAGGAAGCAACGGCACCGGTTTCGGTGAAACCGACAGTAACGGCTACTACAACATCTCAAGCGGGCTGCTAACGGGAAATGATTACAACGTCAGTGCAACAGCCACAGGCTATTATGACGCATACTATCCAAATCTCGTCAGCGTCGTAGTAGGCCAGACAACATCTAACATCAACTTCCAAATGACAGCGAAGCCAGCCCAAACCTTCGGAACCATCACGGGCACAGTAACAGGAGCCCCAAACCCGATCACCACCGTTCCCGAGTTCCAATACCCACTGATAGCAATGCTTTCGCTGACACTAGCAACTGCAGTAGCAGGCAGACTGATGCTAAAAACAAAACGCTACAAAAACAAGGGCAGCGCCCCATAAACTCTCCTCTTTTTTTCTTTTTAAGCCCAGCCACCAGTCATTTATGCACCAGTTCGAGCATGATTCGCGCTTAATGGGACACTGGGACGCATGTGAAATTCTCCTAGCTTCCAACTCTTCAACTGCACAAACCGTTTATCTATTTCCAATCCAACAAAAGTGCGCGCGAAGTTTCCATTGAAAGAAGTCTATTCTTCAACAAAACGGGTTCTTCATGGGCGGCAATTCTTTCTTCACTCTTTTTCACCTTTAAGTGTCCTTATTAGCCATTCTTTCTCAGGGGCGCGCAACGGCCCAGAGCAGTGAAAGGGAGAAAGGAGAGACGAAAAACTCTTCAGCTCCTCTGGGCCTCTGCAAGTCCTTTTCTGAGAGGATAGAGTATTGCCGACTTTTTTTCAACCTCCAGAAACGTCATGGTTTGCGAGTTATTAAGGGGTTTTTCAGAATTGTGCCAGAATTAGATCCTATTCTATCCCTAATGCAATCTTCCATTTACGCCATGCTCGAGTACACGCTTTGAGCAGAATTGCGCGGGTTGATTGGTTTGAGGAATCCGATTAGAGACGATCTTATCAGAAAACATAACTTGCGGTGTCGCGTAGAGAGTTCGGAGATGTTGATGAGGAAGCGCTTGCAACCTCACATAATGTGCGGGGTTGGGGACGTTGCCAAGTATGTTTTGATTTCCGGAGATCCCAAGAGAGTTGAGAGGATTGCGGCCTTCTTTGACGAGAGCGTGAAGGTTGGGGACTACCGGGGTTTCGTGACATACACGGGCAGCGTTGAAGGCATAGGAGTTTCTGCTTGTTCAACGGGAATCGGATGTCCGTCGGCGGCGATTGTCGTCGAGGAGTTGGCGAAGATTGGTGCTGAGACCCTCATCCGAGTCGGAACGACGGGCAGTCTGCAAGCTGACGTAGAGGTCGGTGACATGGTTATCGCATCTGCCGCTGTACGTGGCGATGGAACGTCAAGAAGCTACGTGCCGACTCCGTACCCTGCCGCCGCAGATTTCAACGTGACCGCAGCACTGTTTCAGGCAGCACAAGAGTCGAAGCGGAAGGTTCATTTTGGTACTGTTTTGACCTCAGATGCCTTCTATGGCGACGTGGACAACCTGAAACGCTGGAGCAGGTTTAACGTCCTCTCAGTGGAGATGGAGTGTTCCGCGATATTTACACTTGCAAAACTGAGGAAATTGAGCGTTGGAGCTATCTTGGCGGTTGATAGCAAGCCATTAATGGGCCGTAAGAAGGGTGAATTTGAACCTGGTCAGAAAACTGGAGAGCTGGATGATTCAGTTCAAGAGGCAATTGAAGAAGAGATACGCATCGCCATTGAAGCAATGAAAATCTTAAAAACAAGAGGATAAAAGAAAGTCGAAAAAAGCAAGTGCGAAACTCGGGCGATAGCAACGCAGGAGTTTCCGCGGATCTTTGTCTTATGTTTACACGTCTCCGGATTCTTTCATCTTTTTGTCCTCGTATGGTGCTGCGACTCTTCTGTAGAATTCGAGCTTGACGCATTCTAAGACGCCTAGGGCTTTGTTGATGTGGAAGTATCGAAGGGGATAGATTTGTTTGAGTATCTTCGTCAAAACATAATTTAGCTCTCCATCCATTTCTTCTACGGGTAGAGACTTGAGAATGTCTATCAGTTCATCAAGAGCCTTCTCGTACTTTGCCCTGTTCTCAAGCTTAATGTATGGCAACAACCAAACCTCCCACCGCAACATGGTACGTGCAGAACCTTTATTAACATTTGTTGAAACCATGGAATCAATAAATCGGGCGCAAAAAAACGCAGTACATGGGCAATTCTCACACCAGAAGCACAATCAGAAGCCTGAGCGTTTACTTCTCAATCAAGCGCGTCTAGAGCGAGAACGGCAATCTGACCAACAAATCTGATGCTGAACGAAACTTTCGTCGTCCTCAAGCCAAGCTTTATTTTCTGACGACCCATTAGTGACCCTCTAGATGAGAGATATGTCTACAAACCCTCGAGACATCTACAAGGAATTTGACCCCAAAGTGGTTATATCCTTCAACCGGTTACAGGACCTTGTCTTTTGCGAAGGAGCTCTGGCTCAGAAATCCAAAGTATTGATAGCTATGGCCATCGACGTGGAGCATGGCGCACTTCAAGGCGCCACAGCGCTGGGAAAGAGAGCCCTCAAACTGGGGGCCACGAAGGAAGAAGTTATCGAAACCCTCAGAGTGTCATACTACGTCGGGGGCAACCGTGCCCTCTTCACCTTAGCACAGGTCCTGCAAAACCTCTTCAAACAAGACAAGAAACCCTAACCCGCCACAACTCCGCCTAAGACTATCTCTTGGAGACGAAAAACAAGAACAATGGGAAAAAAAGCCTTGAACAGAACAAACGATCTTCCAGAATTTCCCGATTTTCGAAAACTGACTTTTGAAGACAAAGCTCTTCTTGAAGCACTCTTCAAGGAGATGCAACCGCAGATTTCTGAGCTCACCTTCACAAACCTCTACGTCTGGAACGAGACAGAACCAGTGCAACTCTCACGACTTAACAAAACAGCGTTGCTACACCGTTGGAGAATACGCGACGGCAAGAACGTGCTCTTGCCCCCGCTGATAAATGAACCAATTCCCACAGTGCTAGAGGAAGGCAACAGTCGAGAATCGTTCCGAGATATTGCTTTACGGAATAGATTCGAAGCAAGCAGGGCAGCTCAGCGCGCGGTATCGAGTTGAGCCGGACAGGGATAACTGGGACTACGTCTACCTCTCGTCCGACATGGCCGATCTCCCGGGCGAGAAGTATCATTCCAAACGCAACTTCATAACCCGCTGCCTCGCTGACCACAAGTGCGAATACGCCAAGCTTGACGCCTCGGTTGTAGACGACTGCCTCCAACTTCAGACAGAATGGTGCAACCTCCATCAATGTGGCTCCGTGCCCAGCTTGGAAGCGGAAAATAAAGCGATCAAAACAATCTTCGACAAATACCCAAAGTTAAGCGTGTTCGGCGGCGCAGTCTACGTAGACGGAAAACTTGAAGCATTCACCCTCGCAGAGCCGCTCAACAACGACACAGCAGTCATACACTTCGAAAAGGCAAACCCCGAAATCACAGGTCTGTATCAACTCATCAACCAATGGTTCTGCCAAAACACACTGAGAACCTTCACATATGTCAACCGCGAACAAGATCTCGGAATAGCAGGCCTCAGAAAAGCAAAACTCAGCTACCATCCACACCACATGATAGAAAAATACATTTCAACGATAGCCTAGCGGCGCCAAACGTTCCGAGCTTCGGCCATAAACTCCTATTTTCTTCGGCCACTAGATCGCTCGCACGTGTTCTGCCTTGAAGAGTTTGGCGCGGACAGAGCAAAAAAACAGCGCGTCGCCTTCTTCATTCCCATCTCCGGCAACAACACCTGCAATGGCATCTTATGATAGTTCTCCAAATAGTGTATAGACTCTTATTTGCCCTATATAGAGCACACACGAAGCACAGTGCCAGAATTGACCGTCAGCAACGCGCCATTTTAAAAAAGGAGGATCATCGTCTCCTAGCCTCCGTTCGAATTGGCACATCCCTGTACAAGCTGAGCGCGACCCTTGAACTCCGGTCACATCTCTCCCACAGGCTGCAGTGAGAACGAACAGAGTGTGTTGCAGTTTCAGTATCCGAGAGTTTTATCCACGACGTTGATTAGGGGTTGCTTGTGGATGAATCGGTCTAGATTTTCGCAGAATATGCCCGTCAAACGTTCCATGTAGTACGGTGTTAGCCCCGCAACGTGGGGAGTGATTATCACGTTTCTGAAGCCCCAGAGTTCGCTGTCCTCGGACAATGGTTCGTTCTCAAACGTGTCCAGGCCTGCCCCCGCGATCCAACCTTGTTTCAGCGCCTCTACGAGCTTTTCTTCCTGAACGATTTTCCCTCTGCTTACGTTGACGAGGTAGGCGGTTCGTTTCATGCTCTTGAACTGTGCTTCCCCCATCATTCCCTCCGTCTCGTTCGTGAGCGGCAGCGATAGAACAACGAAGTCTGATTCCGCGAAAAGCTGGTTCAAATCAGCCGGATGAACGAGCCGATCAACGCTGGTTGAAGCCATTTGAGAGGGATCTCGTTTTGTCGCGATGACTCTCATGGCGAGGCACTTCGCTTTCTGCGCTATTTCTGTTCCGATTCTGCCCAGCCCCACTATTCCCACGGTTTTACCCGACAATTCTTCAACCTGATCTACGGATGCCCATGATTCGAACCTTTCCCATTTTCTCTCCGCCTGATTCCTAATGAAAAGGTGCAGTTTTCGGCATAGACACAACATCAATCCGATGACGTGCTCCGAAATCGGCGTAGGATGAACTCCTCCGGCATTCGTCACCGTAACCCTACTCTTCACCACTTCTGGAAAAAGGAGTCCGTCAACGCCGGCGCCCCACGCCTGGATCCATTTCAACCTCCTCGCTGCAAGGAACAGTTCTTTCGAGAAGAAACCTGCAAACAGGATGTCCGCATTCTCGATAAGACGCAGAGCTTCTTCCTTGTCTTCACTCTGCAAAACCTCAAGGTTCGGGGAAACACCCCTAATCTTCTCAACAAAGACTTCTGGCAAATCGAAAGAAATCAAAACCTTCATCTTTTCCATCCCTGGCACACCTTCCACCAGAGCCTATCAGCACACACGTTCTGTCAGAGATGGACTGCGCAACGCTATTTAAACGTTGCAAACCCAAAAAACTTCCACATCTTCCACCATTTTTTTCTGTGTTGCGAATTCGTGACCGTCACAAGATCAACAAAGGAAGATTATTATCGCGCTCGATAAGGTTTTGAGAGTTATGCGCTAGCCTGCGTAGTTTACTGTGAAGGATGAGCCGTTGGAAGAAAGCGGCGAAACACTCGCTAGCTCCGTGCTTTGATTGTTCATCGTGACTTGGATGGAGGGAAGACTGCTGATAGTTTCGACCTTGCCGCCGACGGTTGCTGCGCAACCCGTGAATGTTAGCTCGGAAAAGTCAGCCAGATTCCTCAGAACGTTGTTCACACTCGGTCGCTCTGCAATCCACTCAGCAGAGAACATTGAGGAAAAGTAAACGACACTGTTCTGAAACGATTGTTCACCTGTGAAGTCATGGATTTCTATCAACCAAGTGTTTGCGGATGGGTCTGAGAGTGATATGGAAGCGGTGATGCGGTCCCCCGGCGATACGCTCAGTGAATCTATCGTCACTTCAACGTGGGGCAACAGCTCGTACCACGCCGAGTATGTTTCGACTCCGTTTATCGAATCCTGTTCTGTTCCCGTCTGGATCAGCGTAGGATCCTTAAATTGGCCACCCACACCAATCCACGCCGCACTGAAAGAGTTTCTCATTGAAAGGTTGACCTTGGGAACTATCCAAGAAGCTTCGATTCTTGTGACTAGCGGTTGAGGGTTGTTCAAATTTGTAGCGACAACATAACCCGACCAGTCGGAACTGTTCGAGCGTCGATTCGCTGAGTCTGTGAGGAGCGGAAAGAAAAGAATCAGTGCGAGAACGAGCAAGGAGTCCAGTAAGATGATCAGGAGAATTTCGAAGATCTTTCCCTTCCTGATAGGAGGCTTTTCAGGGGATTCATTCAGCATGTTCATTCGCTTCTCTCGACCTGCTATTTTGGCACCTTGCTGCCCAAACCCTTGTGGCTATTTTGCGACTATGATGATACACTTAATTCTAGGGAGGTTGTATCAGACTTGCTGGTCGTCTGCATCAGGAGCGTATCATTGTCAGGATCATCTTGAACTTTTTCACTGCTCTGAGAGAGTGGGGTTTTTTGGCGGGAATCACAATCATTTCCCCCTCTTCTAGGCGTGTTGCTTTGCCTGAGATAACTATCTCTGCTTCTCCGTCAACGACATATATCAAGGCGTCATACGGCGCCGTGTGTTCGCTCAGACCCTGTCCTTCGTCAAAAGCGAAAAAGGTCACCGTTCCAGTTTTTCTGTCGATTATCGTTCGGCTCACCACGGAGTCTTCTTGATAGTCTGCAAAATCAACCAACTTTGCAACTTGTGCTCTTGCAACGTCCATCTGTTCTTTGTTTCCGGCCATTCCTATTCCAGCATTGGATGATTCAGCTCAACCTACATTCGTTTATATGTTTTCTGCTCCCAGCGTTCGCGGCACTGGTCTTGCATGTTCTGAAATTGTGGTGGTCACGTTGTCAAGCTTAAAATATCTACAGTGGCAATGGTCCGTACATGAAGATTCAACTTGTGGGCCTGGGCCACGTGGGACAAAGCCTTACCGAGCTCATCCACGAGAAGAAGGAACTGCTGAAGTCGCTTGGGCTAGGTCTGAGCATAGTTTCTGTTTCCGATTCAAGAGGAACGGCCGTGGATGAAGGAGGACTCAGCCCGACGGAAATTCTCAGGTATAAACCACTGGGATGGAAGGGGTTCGGCAAGTTCGTGGAGGGTTTCAGCGCGTTAGATGCTGTTAGAAAAATCGAATGCGATGTCGCCATAGAGTTGACGCCGTCGACGCTGAATGGCGAACCTGGACTTTCGAACATCAAGGCCGCGTTGGCTGCGAAGAAGAGTGTTGTCACGGCGAACAAGGGTCCTCTGGTCGTTGCTTACGACGAACTCGCAAGTCTAGCCAGGAAAAACGATGTCAGGCTCCTGTATGAGGCGACGGTCGGCGCGCATGTTCCAGTGTTCTGCATGGTTGAATCGTGCTTTAAAGTGGACGAGCTTCAGAGAGTTAAAGGCATACTCAACGCTACCACAAACTATGTGATAGGAGAGATGGAGAAGGGCAAGGGTTTTCAGGATGCTATAACCGAAGCGGTGAGGGCAGGATGGGCTGAAACAAACTATTCTGACGATGTTGACGGAACAGACTCAGCTAGAAAGCTGGTGATTATTGCTAACGCGCTCTTCAGGGAGAACGCGTCGCTCAAAGACGTGAAGATTGAGGGAATCAGACATATCGAAGCGCTGGTGAAGGCGGCCCGCAATCAGAACAGGAAGGTCAAGCTGATCTGCGAAATCGCAAGAAACAAAGACAAACTCGAGATGACCGTTTCGCCGAAAATGGTTGCCCCAGATGACCCATTGGCCACTGTGAACGAGGGAAACATGGCCATAAAGTACATTTTCAAAACCTCCAAAGAAATCTTCGTCTCAGCCCAATTCTTGGGGCCTAAACAAACCGCCTATGCGGTGCTGAACGACATTGTGAGAATAGGCACACAATCCA
>Ga0335070_10012145_pt1 | contig 10060 bp, 11 predicted proteins | sample Lox_Sample_13_FD_206722 | JGI IMG/M metagenome (GOLD analysis project Ga0335070, IMG submission 206722) | Soil microbial communities from Loxahatchee National Wildlife Refuge, Florida, United States - Lox_Sample_1.3 | ecosystem: Environmental > Terrestrial > Soil > Wetlands | place: USA... | reverse complement strand
TCGACTGTCTTTTTGTTAGCATCCAAAATCAGATGCGGAGAGATCTGATTTGCAGAAATCCTGTCAAGAACCGATTTGAAGGTTTCCCAGAGGTGCTCCAGGGGTAAAGGTATTAGAGGGAATGAGCCGACCGATTCTTCAACTATCTTCTCTGCTAATAATTCATCTATCCCCATAAAGTGTGAGGTCAAAACCTGTATCAGATTTTCCCAGGAATTTTCCAGGATTATCTTTTCGAACTCCTGCTCGGATATCGTATTCGGGTTATGTTTCTTCGGAGCAGGGGGCAGGAGATACTTAATACCGGGCAGAATCTGACGGAACCTGCTCTGGCTGTGCCGGACTTTTCTCAGGGCATCCAGAATCACACCAGATTCCTTGTGTACCAGTATGGCATTGGCGTTTCTTCCGGTAAGCTCGAAATATAGCTCAAATTCGACTTTTTCGAATTCCGTATCTTTCTGGCAAGTGAATTTTATGACCCGGTCGAAATCGACCTGCTCGATGCTGATGATAACCGTGTCCAGAACCTGCGAAAACAGGGGTGTTATACCCCACTTCTGAAAAGGTTTGGATTCCTCTTCTGTCAAGCTGACTATCCGGCAAAGCAGAGGGTCGGCTGAGAACAAAATTACTCTCGATTCCCTCTCTTTACGAGTCAAAATCAAAAGCTCTCTCTGGTCAGGTGAAAGATGGAACTCCTTGATTTTGAAAGAAATGAAGCTTTTTTTAAGCTCAGGAATTAAGGCACAGATTATGGAGGAATTTATTAACATAGCTATTAAGTAAATTTGTCGAAGGAATAATGTATCAAGTTTCTGCTAAGTGTCAAGATTAAAGAATATCGTAATCCGTTTTGAAAGTAAAATGCGTATATTGCAAGATGAAGAGATTCAAAAGAGGTTGACATTGTCACAAATGGAGTTATATTAATTTTCAAAGACTTAATGCGAAAAGGAGGCATTATGGCTGAGGAAAGAAGTTTGGCAGAGTTGAAAGACAGGGTGAAAAAATTAGGGGAGTATCTTTGACCTGGGAGAGAAAAACAAGAAGTTATCTGAACTGGAAAAAGTGACGCATGAGCCTGATTTCTGGAAGGATAATGAAAAAGCCCAGTCTATCTTGAGAGAAATTACCTCCATAAAAAAATGGAACGAAAGGTGGGGAAAGCTTTCTAAAGATTTAGAGGATGTCCAGGTTCTGGATGAGCTGTCCCTGGAGGACGATTCACTTAAGCTGGAGCGTGAAAAAGAGGTCCAAAAATTAGAAGAGGAGATTAAGGATTTCGAATTCTCCACCATCTTGTCCGGAGTGGATGATCCCAAGAATGCCTTACTGACGATTCATTCAGGAGCAGGCGGGACCGAATCGCAGGACTGGGCGCAGATGCTCCTTCGTATGTATCTACGCTGGGTCGAAAGAAAAGGTTTCAAAGGAGAGGTTATCGACCTGCAGTCAGGGGAGGAGGCAGGGATAAAGAGCGCCACAGTTGAGGTTAAGGGTGAATACGCTTTCGGATTTTTAAAAGCTGAAAGTGGGGTTCACCGGCTGGTTCGGATTTCTCCTTTTGACGCTAATAAGAGAAGACATACCTCGTTTGCTTCGGTTTTCATCTACCCTGAGATCGAGGACAATCTCACAGTCGAAATAAAAGAAGATGATCTGCGAATCGATACTTTCCGGGCATCCGGGCACGGCGGTCAGCACGTTAATAAGACCTCATCTGCAGTGAGGATTACTCACCTTCCAACCGGAATTGTTGTGCAGTGCCAGTCAGAGCGTTCCCAGTTCCAGAACAAAGAAAATGCAATGACGGTTCTGAAGTCACGACTGTATCAGTTATACAAGGAGAAAGAGGAAGAAAAAATGGCGGAGATGGAGAAAAGGAAAAAGAAAATCGAATGGGGAAGCCAGATCCGCTCCTATGTTTTTCATCCTTACGTGATGGTGAAAGACCACCGCACCGGATTGGAGACGGGTAACGGGCAAGCAGTGATGGATGGGGAGATAGATGATTTCATCCGGGCTTATCTGAGCCAGTCAAAGGAATCAGAAGGCAACGGGAAGAATAATTCGAAAGTTAAAAGCAAAAATGAGGTCGAGAGCTAATTCTATTGAACAAATGGTTAAGATTAGTTGTGTTTTTTTGTTTCTGTTCCTGAGCTTTGGAATAGGATTTTCGGAGCAAGATAAAGTCAAGATAGTTTTCTGCGATGATTATTTTTGCACTCAGATGCCTACTGGCGAAGAGTATAAGATAGTCAAACAAGTTGATTGGGCAGCTAATAAGGTGATGCTTTCTCCTGACGAGAAGTATGTAGCTTATACTGCAAGCAATTGGCTAGGTTTTGAGAATGAGGGCAGAGATGTTTTTTACTGTAAAGTGGATGGGAGTGACCGAATCTTCCTACATAAATTCGAGATATGTGTAGACACACTCTTATGGGAATCTTATGGTGGAAAGACATTCATCTTCGTCGTACCTAAGAACTGCTCAACGGGTCCTGTGAGAATTCAAATCCTCGACCTCCAATCGAAGGATCTGATTTTTACCTGCCTTGGGGATAGCCTTATAGAGGTCCCAGGAACGGACTGTTATGAGGCATATGACAGAGACGCTCCTCCTTGGGCGGAAAGGCAGAGGATTTGCTCACATGATTTAGCGGATATAAAAGAACCTGATAGTCTCAATATGAGATTTTTTATTGGCTGGGGAAATTGGGATATATATCTCTCGAGTCAAAGGGATCAGATTCTCAGATTTAACGAGCTTTCGAAATCAACAATTGAACAAGAGCAAAAACTAAGGGGTGTAATGTTTAGTGAACAGTTTGCTAATTCCAAAATCATCCCTAACCAGAAGAATAACCGCATTATTTTCTCAGGAGATGACATGACCTCTGGATTCTATGGAGTAATTGACACTGAGAGCAAACAGTTATTGTTGTTTGATAAAAGAGATAGTTCGAAATTTTCCAATGCCAGTTGGTCTCCAGATGGCAACCGTTTTGCAGTATTAAGAATGAATAACTGGCAGACATATATTGACTTCAATGAGATCGATGAAAAAGGAGAGGTAAACTTGTTCAAGACTTACGGGGTATCAACTGACCAGTCGATTTCGGATTTCAGGTGGTCAGAAGATTCAAAAAGGTTTTATTTTTCATACTTGGGTAACGATCAACAGAAAATTGAGGAGCAAGTAGACCTGACAAAATAGGTGTTTATAGCATGATTAAGATCGGCATGATATTTTTCTGCTTATCTACCGTGATCGCTTATTCAGGAGAAGATAATGTCAGGATAATCCTGGAGAATGGTTACTATTATACTCAGATAGAGAATGGTCAGAAATATCAAATAGTTGCACAACAAAATTGGCCGCCAAACGAGGTTTCTCTTTCTCCTCAGGGTAAGTATGCGGCATATACCACTGGCAACGGTCTTGGTTTCGATAATGCAGGAGTGGATCTTTATTACTGTAATGTTGATGGAAGCGAAAGGACCTTTTTACATAAGTTCGAAGATTACGCTCGAAGTCTGTCTTGGGTTTCTATGGACAACAGGGATTTCATTCTGGTGGCTTTGATGGATTGTCGTTATGTCTATGGAGGAATTCAGGTCTTGGATGTAAAATCTAAAAACGTAATTCTCACTACCCTGGGTGACAGTCTTTCGAAAATTGAAGGAAAAGATTGTTACCGGATTTACTGTTATGGTCAACCGGTCGAGAAAGGGAAACGAATGATTTGCCTGGATGAGCTACTGCATCTGCAAGCTCAGGATAGCTCGAACATCAGTTATTTCACGGATTTGACGTCAGGTGACATCTATTCCTCTACACAAAGTGAGCCGGTTTTGAAACTAAACAGTCTGTCCGAACTGTCAAAGGGGTTGGGTAAGGATTTCGGAAAATTTCTGGAAGGGAGGAATTTCTACATTTCTTATGTCATTCCCACCCATCAGAATAGAAGAATCCTTTTCATCGGGGAGGCCTCGACCCTGGGTCTTTTCGGAGTCTTTGACCTCAATGAAAAAAGGCTTCTGTCACTGGATTACTCAGATGAACAGAGATTTCTCAATGCCAGCTGGTCACCAGATGGGAGTCGTATTGCCGTAATAAGGTTGAGTAACTGGCAGAATTACATCGATTTTTATAAGATCGATGAAGAAGGAAAGGTAAATCTCATCAGGACAAAGAGTCTGCCAGGTGACGGGCAAGTCACTGATTTCAAGTGGTCGAGCGATTCGAACACTGTCTATTTTTTGTATGTTAGCTCTGGTTCGCAGAACGTTCGGTACATAATTGACGTAGAGGATAAATAAAACCAGTAAGGAGTTTTTATGCTCTGCTGGAGTTGTAAAAAAGAAATCGAGGTTCCGGAAAAGATAAGCCGCAAGGATGTCTGCCCTAATTGCGGGGTGGATCTGAAGTGTTGTTATAACTGCCAGCTTTATGACAAGGATGCTTATCACCAGTGCCACGAAACCGAAGCCGAATGGGTCAGATACAAGGAGAAGGGTAATTTCTGCGAGTTTTTCGAGCCTAGAACCAAGCAGGTAAAAACTGCCAAGAAAGAACCAGAAACCAAAGAGGACCTGAAGAAGAAGTGGGATTCACTTTTCAAAGACGAAGGATGATAATCTGATTAAGATTGCTAAAGCTTCTTTCGAATTCACTTTCAAAGAAACTTTTGACTTGCCGGACAGGTAAATTAATCCCGCGAACAAGTTGCCTGCTCACACCAAGAAACAATAAATCAGAAAGTACCAACAAAACAAACTCACAACAAACCTATAAACACTCAAACTTCCTAAAGGAGCTGTATGGATATCATACAAAAGATCAGAGATAAGGCTAAAACCAAACACAAAAGGGTGGTTCTGCCAGAAGGGACGGAAGAGCGGATGATCAAAGCTGCTAAGGAGATTGTCGCAGAGAAAATCGCAGAAGTCACACTTTTGGGTGAGAAAAAAAAGATAGAGGAATTGAGCAAATCGTTCGGTCTTGACCTGGGGCTGGTCAGGATAATCGATCCGGTGACTTCACCGAAATATGCTGAGTATGCTGCAGAATATCATCACCTGAGGGAGAAAAAAGGGATGACCAGCGAGGAAGCCAAAGAATGCATGCTTAATCCTCTGTTCTACGGTGCGATGCTGGTGAGAAAAAATGAGGTAGATGGTTTTGTGGCCGGCTCGGTCAATACCACTGGAGATGTCTTGAGAGCAGGATTACATATCATCGGACTAGCTCCAGGAATCAATGTGGTTTCCAGCTCATTTATAATGGTAGTTCCGGAGTTCTTGGGTGTAAAAGACAAAATATTTGTGTTCGGCGATTGCGCAGTGCTGCCGAATCCGGATCCAAAACAGTTAGCCTCGATAGCCTTATCCTGTGCCAGGACGATGCGGGAGCTGGTCGGAGAGGAGCCTAAAGTTGCAATGCTGTCTTTTTCCACCAAGGGGAGTGCCCAGCACGAGATGATCGATAAAGTCCTGGAGGCAACTAAAATCGCCAAATCTCAGGAGCCGAATCTCAAGATCGACGGGGAGCTACAGGTCGATGCAGCAATAATTCCTCAAGTTTTTAAGAAGAAATGTGCAGATAGTGTTCTGTGCGGAGAGGCCAATGTTCTGATCTTCCCGGACCTGAATGCTGGCAATATCGCCTATAAGTTAGTCCAGAGATTAGCTAAGGCTGAAGCCATCGGCCCAATCATTCAGGGGTTGGCTAAGCCGGCAAACGATTTATCCAGAGGGTGCAGCGTGGATGATATAGTAAACGTGGTGGCTATTGCGATGTGTCTGGCGTGAAAAAAAGCAGGTAGCAGGTAGCTTGTAGCTGTTAACAAAATATAATTTGGTAGACCCGCCTTGCCCTCAAGGCGGGTAAAGAAAATGTAGGGGCGACCCTTGTGGTCGCCCGTGAGGGTTTATGTATTGTCAGGTGTGAGGAGAAACCTCCTGACACTACTGTGAGGATCAAAAGACTGAGGCTCTATGCATTCGTGTAAAAAATTCTCAGGTTTTCTATTGCTCGCCATACTATTCTGGTTACCGAATAATGGATTAAGTCAAACCACAAATAATAAGTTCACCAAGTTCGAATGGGCAGGGGCGGAGTTTAATAAAATTTTTTATCCAAAAGCAGCCATTCTGGTTCCGATCAAGGTAACTGGTTCTACTAAAAAACTGTTTGCCCAGCTGGATACTGGCAGCAACGGGACTTTTTTCTATGGTAAGATGCTGGAAAAGCATGGGGTAAAATTCGATTCAGACAAACCGAGTTCTATTAATTTTTTCTGGATGGGTTTGAGCGGAACACCCGATTGGCTGAAAGATTCGGCTTTCGTCAGCTGGTCATCTTTCGAAGATGCATCAGTGGACACATCTTCAGAAAAACCTGAGGACAGAATAGTCGGCACCATTGGTCTGGATAAAATTGTGGGCAAAATCCTGATCCTGGATTTCCCGCAGAATGAATATGCAATTTTCCAGGATTCGTCAGAGCTGCCAGCATACCTCAAGGACAAGCTGGGATACGTTCCGGCAGTAATCGATAATGCCAGGTTTTATGTGAGTATTGTTATAGGGAAAGATACTTTGAAAAACATATTTTATGACACGGGTGCATCTATGTCAACTTTGACTCTGCCTTTGGAGGATTGGAGAAAAGCAACTGGTCTAAGAGGAAACGAATCTGAAGTAATCAGAGATTCTGTTTATTCTTGGGGGGAAAAGGTAGAAGTTCTAAAGGCTTCTGCCAAAGGAGACTTGCAGTTTGGAAACATTCGTATAAAATCACCAAGAGTAGAACACGTCGAATGGCCTGACACCTCATTCAATAGTTATCGTCTTATGGGTAATGCACCCTTTTATGATGAGTATACTGTAGTTGTGGACTGTAAGTATTCACGAATGGGTGTAGCCAAAGAAGCTCGTAGCAAGTAGCTTGTAGCTGGTAGCAAAACATAATTAGGTAGACCCACCTTACCTTCAAAGCGGGTCTACGGTATTAAAGAACCTCTCCCTATCCCTCTTCTTGGGAAGGAGAGGAAACTCGAGGTCATAATCGCTTAAACAATAATATGAAGTTTAAAACAATTTTCATCGCCGGAATTATCCAGGGGTCGAAAAAAGGGAAAGTTTTACATAATCAAGATTATAGGAAAAATTTAAAAAGAATCCTTAGCAAATATTTCTCTGAAGCCAGGATAATCGATCCGGTTGCAGTTCATCCTGAATCGGCCTACTATACTTTCGAGACCGGAAAGAAGGTTTTCCATACTTCGATCAAACAGGCACTCTCCTCAGATTTGGTTATTGCTTTTCTACCAGAAGCTAGTATGGGAACTGCCATAGAGATGTGGGAATGTCACCGGAAAAAAGTCCCAGTCTGGACCATTTCGCCTCTCAAAGAAAACTGGGTAGTGAAATTTCTTTCTGAAAAGGTATTCTCTTCTCTTAAGGAGTTAGAAAAATATCTGAAAGGTTGTTGCGAAGGGGCATAGCACTGGTGGTAGGGGCACAGTCCCGCCACGGCGGGATGCCCCTACGAATTCTTGCTACTTTTCCGCTTTCAATTGTCCGCAGGCGGCCTGAATATCTTCGCCTTTGCTTTTGCGCAGCATAACCGCGGGTGCTCGGGGGTATAATATATCCCTGAATGTCTCCATAGCTTCTTCACCCGGCTTTTCATATGGGCAGCCCTCTATAGGGTTATAAGGGATCAGATTTATCTTGCAGGGAATTCCCCGGATGAGCTTTGCCAGCTGCAAAGCCTGTTCTTTAGAGTCGTTTAAAAATATTTTAAAAAAAAATTCAAAATTTATGCGGGTATCATTTTTCCTGACATAATACTTTAGAGCCTCCAGGATTTCCGCTAACGGATATTTTTTAGTGATAGGCATCAGCTTTTTTCTCAGCTCGTCATCCGGGGCATTCAAAGATAAAGCCAGTTTTATCTTCAACCCTTCATCTGCCAACTGGCGAATCTCTGGAACGATTCCAGCAGTCGAAAGGGTGATTTTTTTAGCAGAGATAGATAAGCCAAGCTCTGATTGAATAATCCTGATTGCTTTTACCACATTTTCATAATTCAATAAAGGCTCTCCCATACCCATTATCACAATATTGGTTACCTTTTCTCCCTCTCTCAGATGTCCCTTGATGGCAATTATCTGATCGACTATTTCACCGGAGGAGAGATTTCTTTCAAAACCTGATTTCCCTGTGGCACAAAATAGGCAGTTCAAAGCACAGCCAACCTGGGTAGAAATACACACAGTAACGCGTTCTTTTTCTCTCATCCGGACAGTCTCAATTCTTTTCCCATCAGAAAGCTCAAAAAGAAATTTCTCTGTCCGGTCGATTTTGGATACCTGCTTTCTTATGAGTTTCAGCTTTCCAATATAAGCAACCTCGGATAGTTTCCGCCTGAGGTCCTTTGAGAGGTCAGTCATTTGCTCAAAGTCAGTTATCCCCTTGTAATAAATCCACTTGGCTAATTGCTTAGATTTATACTTTTTCTCCCCTAAATTCAACAGGAAGTTTTCTAACCCTTCTATCCAGAGACCTTTTAGATTAATTTTCTCCATAACCAATCAATCATAGATTGACCCAGGTTGGGGCAACGTGGGTCAACCATGGAATAGGGTACTTCAACTCGGTAGTCCCGTCTTGCCCGCAAGGCGGGTAGCACACAATCTTTTTAATAATAATCCGGACTGACTCAAAAACAAAGAAAAATCTCCATTTTGATTTATAATCTGCAGCTAGGCCCCTGAAAAAATGAAAAAATTCAAAAAAATTGTTGACAAAACCAAAATTCTGACGTATAATAATCAGAGAATACTGATTAATCTGAATAATCAACGAAATCTGATAATATTCAGACGAGGAGGTGAGAAGATTGGCGAAAAAAGAAAAAAACAAAACCTGCTGTGAGCCCGCAGATAAGATGGCATGCTGCCAGGTCGAATCGCTGATCAGCGTGGATGAGCGGGGGCAGATGGTGCTTCCCAAGGAGATCAGAGATAAGGCGAAGATCAAACCCGGGGACAAGTTCGCGGTTATAAGCTGGAAAAAAGACGGCGAGGTCTGCTGCATCTCGCTGGTCAGCGCCGGTGAGCTGGGTCAAATGGTGAAAGGTCTGCTGGGTCCTATGGCAAAAGAGATACTTCAAAAATAGAAAGGAGAAAAAAAGTGAAAGAGGAAAAAATCAAAAAAGCGGTAAGAGAGGGGTATGCAAAGATAGCTAAAAAGGAGGCTTCCTGTTGTTCTCCGTTAAAATCCTGCTGCGGCAGCACATCAGAAAGTATAGGCAAGTCGATCGGCTATAGTGACGAGGAGCTTAAAGGGGTTCCAGAAGGTGCAAACTTAGGCCTGGGATGCGGGAATCCGGTTGCTATGGCATCTCTGAAACAGGGGGAGACTGTGGTCGACCTGGGTTCTGGTCCGGGATTGGATTGTTTTCTGGCTGCAAACAAAGTCGGTAAAACCGGGAAAGTAATCGGCGTGGATATGACCCCGGAGATGATTGAGAAAGCGAGGGAAAATGCCAGGAAGGGAAAATACAATAACGTGGAGTTCAGGTTAGGAGAGATCGAGAATCTTCCAGTGGCGGATAACTTTGCCAATGCCATCATTTCCAACTGTGTTATCAACCTGGTTCCGGATAAGAAAAGAGTTTTCAAGGAGACTTTCAGGATTCTAAAACCCGGAGGCAGGCTGATGATTTCGGACCTGGTTCTGCTGAAGGAGCTTCCGGATTTCATCAAGAACTCGGTGGAGGCATACATTGGCTGTCTTTCCGGGGCGATAATGAAAGATGATTATCTGAATGCCATCAAGGAGGCAGGATTCAAGGAGGTCAAAATAGTCGATGAAACCCATTTTCCAATTGAGCTTATGGCAAGCGACTCGACTGCAAAAGTCTTGGTCGAGCAGATGAAAATCCCCATGGAAAAGCTAAGAGACCTGGCTAAATCAGTTGTCAGCATAAAGGTTCAGGGAATAAAGCCGGAATAAATAACTTATATCTGAACAGGCAGGGTTG
>Ga0335070_10012144_pt1 | contig 10061 bp, 5 predicted proteins | sample Lox_Sample_13_FD_206722 | JGI IMG/M metagenome (GOLD analysis project Ga0335070, IMG submission 206722) | Soil microbial communities from Loxahatchee National Wildlife Refuge, Florida, United States - Lox_Sample_1.3 | ecosystem: Environmental > Terrestrial > Soil > Wetlands | place: USA: Florida... | reverse complement strand
CACCACGTCCACCGGCTGGGAGGCCAGCAGCTGGAGCGCCTCCTTGGCCGAGCCCGCCGTGAGCACCTCGAACGGCTGTTCGCGCAGCGCGCGCTTGAGCGCCGCGGTCACGTTCGGCTCGTCGTCCACGAACAGCACTCTAGGCGGCATGGTCGAGGCTCCCTTCGGTCCGGCGGGCGTCTTCGGCGCTCCCGGGGTGCGGGACGAGGACGCGCAGCGGCTCCTGCACCCCCACGCCCCCGGCGAAGCCGTGCAGGCGCTGCAGCACCGGCACGGTCACTTCCTGGCCCCGGACCACCAGCAGGATGCCGGCGCGGGAACGCACGTCCTGGTCCAGCACCATGGCCAGCCCCAGCTCGCGCAGCTTCACCGTCCGGATCTCGAAGCCCGGATCGGCGGTCTCGAGGGTCTCCAGGGCGTCCATCAGCGCGGGGTCGAACTCGCCCGGGCGCGAGCGCATCTCCCGCAGCGCCTGGTCGCGGGTGCGGCCGCGGACCAAGTGCTCGTCCAGCGCTTGGGCCGCCCGCAGCATGCGCGCCCCGAGGGCCTCGGCGCCGGTCGGGTCCGCGGGGGCCGGCCCGCCGCCCTCCGGGCCCCCGTGCTGCCCCGCGATCATCCGCGCCACCGGCTCCAGGCGCGGGATCCGTCCCAGCAGCCGCGCGCCCACCGCCGGGTGCTCGGCGTAGGCGCGGGCCTCCTGCTCGGTCAGTTCCTCGCCGGCGTACACCTTCTCCAGGGTCTCCAGTGGCAACGCGATGCACCCGATCTGCGACAGCATGGCGGCCAACTCGAACTGCCAGCGGTCGGCGAGCCCCAGACGGCTGGCCATGTGACGCACGTAGCGCTGCAGACGCGAGGCCCGGCCGAAGGCCGCCGGGCTGGCCAGGCTCAACGTCTCGGTCAGGACCTTGACGCTGCCGCTCAGGGTCTTCTCCAGCAGCTCTTTCTCGGCGGTGACCAGCCGATACTGCTGAAGGCCCGCGTCCAGCGCCCGGGCGAGGGTCTCCGCGGGGCAAGGCTTGTTGAGAAAGCGGAAGATGTGGCCCTCGTTCACCGCCTCTATCGCGGTGTGCTGGTCACTGTTGCCGGTCAGCATCATGCGGACCGTCTCGGGGGCCGCCTCTCGGACCCGGGCCAGGAAGTGCACCCCGTCCATGCCGGGCATCCGCATGTCGGCCACGACCACGGCGTAGGGCCCGCGCTCCGCGAGCACCGCCAGCCCCTCGGCGCCCCCGGGCGCCACGTCCACCAGGAAGCGCTCCCGCAGCTGCCGCTGGAAGCCCGCCAGGATGTTGGCGTCGTCGTCCACGAACAGCATGCGCTCGGTCATGCCGCAACTCCCTCATGCCCGCTTGAGGCCGCCAGCTCGCGCCACGCCGGGAGCCGCTCGGCATAACCGGCAGCCTCGAGGCACTTTGAGTTGAGCCTCGGCGCGAACCCCGGGCTGCGCGGGTCGGAGGTCTCGTGCAGCAGGGCGTCTGCCGCATGGACCCACAGAGGGATCTTCGGCAGAGCCTTCGAGGACCCCAGCTGCGCCAGGTACTCGGACGGCCGGTGGTGGTAGGCCACGGCCTCCACGATCGGCTGGGGCAGACCCCATAGACCGAGGAGGTAGGCGCCGATCTCGGCGTGAGTCGCTCCGAGAACCTCCTGTTCCGCCTGCCACATCTGGATCCGGCGGCCCTCGGACACCTCCACTGCCTTGAGGAAGCGGTCCGAGAGCTGCGTGGCGAGCACCAGCTCTCCCACGTCGTGCATCATGCCGGCCACCAGCGCCTCGTCCCGGGTCCTGGAGTCGGCGTGCTCCGCCCGCGCGATCTCGCCGGCCAAGCGGCCGGTGGTGAGACTGTGCTCGAACAGCCAATCGAGGTGGACGCCTCCGAGGGCGTCCTCCCGGAGTTCGGCGAACACGTGGATCGAGAGCACCAGGGCCTTGATGGTCTCGACGCCCAGGTAGCACACCGCCTCGACCGGATTGGACAGCCGGCGCGGCAGGCCGAAGAAGGCTGAGTTCACCAGCTGCAGCACCTTGGCCGACATTCCCACGTCCCGCCGGACGATCTCGCCGATCTGCTGCAGCGAGGTCCAGTCCGACCTGAGTTCCTGGACCAGCTGGACGTACAGGACCGGCAGGCTGGGGAGGGTCCGAACCTGCGAGATCGCCTGGCGCAGCGGCTCGCTCGCGACCAGCTCGCGCAGCGCGAAGGCCCGGGCCACCACGCTCTGCAACACCTCGGCTTCGCATGGCTTGGACAGGAACTGGTGTGCCGGCCCCACCGAGCGCAGCACGAACTCCTGGTCCGACTGGCCGGAGAGGATGATGCGGACGATGTGCGGATGGCGCGCCATGACCTCGCTCAGGAGCTGCGCGCCGTCCATCCCCGGCATGCGCATGTCCGTGACCACCACGTCGAAGGGCTCACGGGCGAGCATCTCGAGCGCCTCCGGCCCGCCGGAGACGAATGCCATGTTCCACTGGCCCCGCATCCCGTGCAGCATCCGGCCCAGGCCGCGCAGCACGTTGGGATCGTCATCCACGAACAGGATCTTCCGCATCAGGCTGCCTCGCCTTCCGCGTGCGCCGCCTCCTCGATCGGCAGCCGCACGACGAACGTGGTGCCGCGGCCCACTTCGGACTCGAAGTCGATGCTCCCGCCGTGCTTCTTCACGATCACCTGGTGGGTGATCGCCAGGCCCTGACCGGTGCCCTTGCCCACCCCCTTGGTGGTGAAGAACGGGTCGAAGATCCGCCCCCGGATGGCCTCCGGGATGCCCGCGCCGGTGTCCTGCACCCGCACCTCGGCCCAGTCTCCGGCTCTCCGGGTGCTCACCGTGATGGTACCCTTGCCCCGGGTGGCGTCGCCGACCACTTCCCGGATGGCATGCGCCGCATTGGTCACCAGGTTCAGGATGACCTGGTTGACCTGGCCCGCGTGGCACGGGACCAGGGGTAGTTCGGGTTCAAGGTCGGTCACCATGTCGGCCCAGTACTTCCACTCGTTGCGCGCCACGGTCAGGGTGCTCTCGATGGTCTTGTTGAGGTCGGTGAGGCTCTTCTCGCTGGTGTCGGGGTGGGAGAAGTCCTTCATGGCCCGGACGATCTTGGTGACGCGCTCCACCCCCTCCAGGGTCTGGTTGATGGCGGCCGGGATCTCCTGGCCGAGGTACTCGAGATCGCTCTCGCCGATGGCCTTCTCGACCGCCTGGACCAGCTCCGAATTCACCGTGCCATTCCTCGCGGCTTCGAGCAGGATGGTGAAGCCAGAGAGCAGCCCGACCAGATCGCCGAAGGCCTTCTTGAGGAACCGGGTGTTGTCGCCCACGTACTGGGTGGGGGTGTTGATCTCGTGGGCGATGCCGGCCGCCAACTGCCCGATGGACTCCAGCTTCTGGGCCTGCACCAGCTGCATCTCCAGCCGCTTCCGCTCGGTCATGTCGGACATCACCCCGACGATCGCGGTCACCTCGCCCTCGGTGTCGAACAGGGGGGCGAAGGAGCACACCGTGTCCAGCTCCACCCCGTCCTTGCGCACCCGCCGGATCTCGACGTCGGTGAACGGCTGACCCCGAAGGACCTTGGACATGAGGGCCAGGTTCTCCGCCCGCCCGGCTGGGGGCAGCGTCGGGCAGGGCAGGCCCAGCACCTCGCTCGCGGTCCAGCCGAAGGTCCGCTCCGCGGCCGGGTTCCACTGCCGCACCAGGAGACTGCGGTCCAGGGTCACGATGGCCACCGGAGAGGCCTGGAACACCGCCTGGAGGTCGCGGTGGGCCTCCCGGAGGACGTTCTCGATTTTCTTCCGGTCGGTGATGTCGCGGATCACCCCCACGACGAAGAAGTGTCCCTCGCTGTCCACGAACCGGGTCTTGCGCGTGGCGATGGTGCTGACCCGGCCGTGCGCGTCGGTGATCTCCTCCTCGTTGGTGTCCTCGATCCCGGTCTCGAGCACGCGGCTGTCGATCTTGCAGAACAGGTCCGCCTCTGCCTGGGGGAAGAAGTCGTGGTCGGTCTTGCCCAGCAGCTCGTCGCGGGATCTGCCGACCATGGTGCACAGCGCATCGTTGACCAGCACGAACTGGTGGCCGCGGTCCTTGACGAAGAGCGGGTCCCCGATGCGGTTGATGAGTTCGTTCAGGTACCGCTGCGAGCTGCGCAGCCCCTCCTCGGTCCGCTTGAGTTCCGTGGTGTCCCTGACCGTGGCCTGGAGCATCTGCCGGCCCCGAACCTCAACGCGGGTGAGCAGCACGGTGGCGGGGAAGGGCGTGCCGTCCAGGCGCTGGTGGGTCCATTCGAAGAAGTGGCTGCCCTCGCGCATCGCCCGGCCGATCTCCTCCCGGGCCTTGTCGGGCGAGGGGGCGCCGTCCGGCTGGCGCTCCGGCGAGACGTTCCACGGGCCGCACCGGCAGAACTCGGCCTCGTCGCGCGCGCCGAACAGCCGGATGGCGGCCGGGTTGCAGGACTCGAACCGCCAGTCCGGGGGCGCCAGGGTCATGATCGCGTCCTGGGAGGACTCGAACAGGACCCGGTGCTTCTCCTCGCTCTCCAGCAGTTCCCGATCGGCGCGCTTGCGATCGGTGATGTCGCGGAAGTACCAGACCCGGCCGTAGTACCGGCCGTCCTCTCCGAGCATCGGCGCCGAGTAGCGCTCGAAGGCGCGGCCGTCCTTCAGCGCCAGCTCGTCGCGGCCGGTCTCGGTCCGGTTCTCATACAGCTGGCGGACCCGGCTCAGGAACTGCTCGGGATCGACCAGCTGGCCCACCACGGACTCCAGAGCCGCCTGGTCCGAGCCCGAGGCCATCACCTCGGCCGGGATCTGCCACATCTCCACGAACGTCCGGTTGAACGACAGGATCTCCCCGGATCGGCCCACCACCAGGATCCCGTCGAGGGCCGCCTCCTGTTGGGTCGTCAGCAACAGGTTCCGGAAGCGCAGTTCGTCCTCGGCCCGCCTGCGCTGGGTGACATCGGTCAGGGACCCGAACCAGGCGGGGCGGCCCTGGAAGTCGGCCTGATGCACGTTCAGCTCCGCCTCGATCCAGGTGCCGTCCTTCCTCCGGATGCGCGAGGCCATGGGCACGAGCTCCGGGCGGGCCGGGTCTCGCAGGGCCCTCAGGATGCCCGCGCCGTCCTCGGGCGAAAGGAGGTCCGTCGAGGTCATCGCCAGGAACTCCTCACGCGTGTAGCCCAGGCACTGGACCAGCGCGTCGTTGACGGCCAGGAAAGCCGCGGTCTGGGCGTCCACGACCGCCAGGGGCTGCGGATTGTGCATGAACAGGAGCCGGTACTGCTCCGCGGAGCGCCGCAGGGCGTCCTCGCCCTCTCGGCGGTCGGTGATGTCCTGGATCACCCCCACCACGAAGGCATTCCCGGCGCTGTCTCGAAACGGCGTCTGCCGGGTGAGTACAGAGCGGCGCGCACCCTCGGCATCGCGGATCTCCTCCTCGACGACGCTCTCCTGGCCGGTCGCGAGCATGGTGTCGTCCAGCCCCAGCCGGGCTTCCGCCACCTCATTGGGGAAGATGTCCGCAGCGGTCTTGCCCAACTGCTCGGCCCGCGACTTGCCGATGAAGCTGCAGGCCGCGTCGTTCACCAGCACCCGCCGATGCTGCTGGTCCTTGACGAAGATGGGGTCCCCGATGCAGTTGATCACCCGATCCAGGAACTCCCGGGACTGCCGAAGGTCCGCCTCCGCCCGCATCCGCTGGGAGACATCCACAAACGAGACGAACCAGGCCGCGCGGCCATGGAACGCCGTGCGGTGGGCGCTGACCTCCACGTCGAGCCACGTCTCGCTCCGGGTGCGGAGCCGGGAGCGCACCTGGACCATGCGGGGCCGGGAGGGGTCGCGCAGCGCCGCCCGCAGGCCCTCGGCGTCCTCGGCGGAGCGGATGTCGGCCGCGGTCATGGCGCCGAACTCCGCGCGGGAGTAGCCGAGGCTCTGGGTGGCCGCGCGGTTGACCGCCACGAACGCCAGCGTCTGGGCGTCCAGCACGGCCATGGGCCGGGGGTTGTCCTCGAACAGCAGCCGGTACTGTTCCTCGGACGCCCGCAGTGCGTCCTCCGCCTGCTTGCGGATCGTGATGTCGCTCTGGTTGCCCCAGCCGCCGACGAGCTTCCCGTCGGCCACGGTGCCGACGACGCTGTTGAGGGTCCAGACCTCGCGATCCACGCGGTAGGCGCTGCGGATCTCCACGTCCTGGATCCGGTACCCGCCCTGCACGAAGCGGGTCACGATCCCGATCCGGGCCTCCGGGTCGCCGTCCATGGCCTCGTCCAGCGTCCGTCCGACCAGAGCCTCGCAGTCGTCGAAGCCGTGCAGGCGGGCGCAGGCGTCGTTGCACTCCACGATCCGGGTGCGCCGCAGGATGGCCTCGGCCTGCTCCCGGGCGGGCAGGTGCGTGGGCACCGCCGGGTTCACCTCGAACCGCCACACTCCCTCGGTGCTGAGGGCCACGAACCCGCGGTACCGCTCCTCGCTGGACCGCAGCGCCAGCTCGGAATCCTTCTGCGCCGAGATGTCCACCACCGCGCCGACCAGGCGCCCGGGCCGGCCGGCAGCGTCGCGCAGCAGGGACGCGTGGACCTGCACGCCGGTGAACTCGCCGTCCGCCCTGCGGAACCGGCACTCCAGGGTGCACTCCCGCGCCCGGCCCTCGAGCAGGCCCAGGACCTCGCCCCGGACCCGGCCGCGGTCCTCGGGATGGACCCGCCGGAGCCACCAACGGGGACTGGCCCCAACTTCCTCCGGCGGGTAGCCGAAGCAGAACTCGATGCCTTCACCCCACCACACCTCGTCGGTCTGCAGGTCCCAGTCCCACAGCGCCGCCCGGGCGGCCTGCGCGACCCGCTCGAAGCGCTCCAGCGCCTGCCGCAGCTGCTGCTCGGCCCGGCGGCTCTCGGTGACGTCCAGGTGGGCCACCAGGGCGCCGCGCCCGCCCTCCACCTCCAGCGCCTCCACCAGGCAGCGCCACCAGCGCACTGGCTCCCCGGGGGGCAGGGCGTAGTCGGTTCCGAAGCTCGCGTCTTCTCCGTGCAGCACGCGGCGCAGTCCCGCCGAGATGCGCGCCGCGACCGGCGCGGTGGCCCCCAGGACCACGTCCAGGGAACTCAGGTAGTCGAATCCCGCGCCGGCGTGCGGGAGGGTGCGGTCCGCGTCGGCGCCGGGGCAGACCCAGGCCTGGTTGGCGAGCAGCACCGCACCGTGGGGGTCCAGCACCGCGATCTGGATCGGCAACGAGTCCAGGATGGCGGCCAGGAAACGGTTGCGGCCGTCGTCGCACCGGCCGCACGCGGCTCGGAGCGTCTCGATCAGCCGCGGCCAGGATTCGGGAGCGGCGGACGGCGCGGCGGCCTCAGGGTCCATGGCCCAGGGCAGCTCGCGCGCCAGCGGGGGGGGGATTCTCGGGTCAGCCATCATGGACTCCGTGCCGGGGCGAGCCAGAATTGGGCGGGGGCCCTGAGTCCTTATCGGCACTTGTGGTGGGGTCGTCTCGAGGAAGCGAGGGACTTTCCTAGGATGTTCATGAGAAGCAGGACTCATCTGCGGCAGCGGGGACCGGCTTGCGTGCCTCGAGGGCCCGGGCCGAGCGGGACTGCCGACTGCGCCTTCGAACGCGCTCCCCGGGGAGGGCCTGGATGGCCCCTACTCCGCAAGCTATAGTTGCCACGGCTTGAGTCCGGAGTGCATCCGAAGGGATTGAATCGAGAGGCGGCGGGCGCCCCGCGCCCGCCCGGCGTGGTTCCAACCAAAGGAGGCCGTTCCGTGTCGCTCAGCAAGGCCATGAACAAGGCGCTCAACACCCAGGTGGGGGATGAGCTGCAGGCGTCCAACCAGTACCTGGCCATCGCCGGGTACTTCGACGCCGAGGACCTGCCGCTCCTGGCGGGCTTCTACTTCAAGCAGTCGAACGAGGAGCGCGAGCACGGGCTGAAGATCGTGAAGTACATCCTGGAGGCCGGCGGCCGCCTGGAGGTGCCCGCGATCGAGGCGACGGTCAACACCTTCAAGGTGCCCGAGGACGCCTTCAAGCTGTCGGTGGAGTGGGAGAAGGGCGTGACCCGGAAGATCCACGCGCTGGTGGACCGCGCGATCAAGGAGAACGACCACGCCACGCGCGAGTTCCTGGGCTGGTTCGTGAAAGAGCAGGTGGAGGAGGAGGCCACCATGAACCGGCTGCTGAACCAGTCCAAGCGCTCCGGCGGCAACATCCTGCTGATGGAGGCCTACCTGGTCCACACCAAGTAGGGCAAGCGCAAGAAACGGGGCCGGGGCTGCGCCCGCCTGGCGCGTCCCCGGCCCCTCGTCGTCTGCCGACATCCTGTTCCGGCGGCCCCTGGCCCTCGATGCGATGCAGGATGTCCTGGCCGGGCCTCAGGCCTCCTTGACGGCGTTCACCAGCTTGGCCAGCGATTCGCGGGCGTCGCCGAACAGCATCATGGTCTTCTTCGCGTAGAACAGTTCGTTGTCCACCCCGGCGAAACCCGGCTTCATGGAGCGCTTCAGCACGATGCAGTGCTCGCACTTGTCCACGTCCAGGATGGGCATCCCGTAGATGGGGCTGGACTCGTCGTAGCGGGCCGCCGGGTTGACCACGTCGTTGGCGCCCACCACCAGGGCCACGTCGGTCCGCTCCAGCTCGGGGTTGATGGCGTCCATGTCGTACAGCGAGGTGTACGGCACGTTGGCCTCGGCCAGCAGCACGTTCATGTGCCCGGGCATCCGCCCGGCCACCGGGTGGATGGCGTACTTCACGGTCACCCCGCGCTTCTCCAGCATGTCCGCCAGCTCGCGCGCCACGTGCTGCGCCTGGGCCACCGCCAGCCCGTAGCCGGGCACGATCACCACCTGCCGGGCGTAGGCCATCATCACCGCGGCGTCCTCCACCGACACCTCGCGCACCACCTTGGGCGCCCCGCCCGCGGCGCCCTTGGCGCGCCCGCCGCCGGCCGCGCCGAACGCGCTGAACAGCACGTTGCCGATGGACCGGTTCATGGCCTTGCACATGAGCAGCGTGAGCAGCGTGCCCGAGGCGCCCACCAGCGTGCCCGAGATGATGAGCACGTTGTTCTCGAGCGCGAAGCCGGTCAGCGCGGTGGCCAGCCCGGTGAACGAGTTGAGCAGCGAGATCACCACCGGCATGTCCCCACCGCCGATGGGCGCCACGAACATCCAGCCGATCACCAGCGCCAGCGCCAGGAACAGCGTGAACAGCGCCGCCTGCCCCTGGAACGTCAACCACACCCCCAGCGCGACGGTGCCCAGGAGCAGCAGGAAGTTCACCGGCCGCTGCCCGGGGAAGGTGAGCGGCCGCTCGTTGATCACGCCCTGCAGCTTCCCCCACGCCAGCACGCTGCCGGTGAAGGAGATCCCCCCGATGAGCGCGCCCAGCACCGGGCTGAACGAGACCCCCGCGTCGAGCCCCGCGGCGCCCTCCGGCAGGCGCTGCACCATGCGCAGGTACTCGGCCCACGACACCAGCGCCGCGGCCAGCCCGCCCGAGCCGTTGAAGGCCGCCACCATCTGGGGCATGGCGGTCATGGCCACCTTGCGCGCCCACAGCGCGCCGATGAGGGCGCCCACCAGCATCCCGGCCAGGATGATCGCCAGGCCCACGAAGCTGCCCTCGGCCAGCCGGCCGAACACCGCCTGGTCGAACACCGTGGCCACCACCGCCACGCCCATGCCCCAGGCGGCGGTGAGGTTGCCCCGGCGCGCCGAGACCGGCGAGCTGAGCATCTTGAGGCCCAGGATGAACAGGATCGCCGCCGCCAGGTAGGCCAGCTCCACGAACAGCTTCAGGTCGGGCGGCCCGCTCATGACTTGCCCCCCGCCGCCGACGGCTTCCGCTTGAACATCTGGAGCATCCGGTCGGTGACCATGAAGCCGCCCACCACGTTGATCGTGCCGCACATCACGCCCAGGAAGCCCAGCGCCATTAAGAGGGGGCTGTCGGCCGCCCCGGCCACCAGCATCGCGCCCACCAGCACCACGCCGTGGATGGCGTTGGAGCCGGACATGAGCGGGGTGTGCAGCACCACCGGCACCTTGGAGATCACCTCGTAG
>Ga0335070_10012143_pt1 | contig 10061 bp, 11 predicted proteins | sample Lox_Sample_13_FD_206722 | JGI IMG/M metagenome (GOLD analysis project Ga0335070, IMG submission 206722) | Soil microbial communities from Loxahatchee National Wildlife Refuge, Florida, United States - Lox_Sample_1.3 | ecosystem: Environmental > Terrestrial > Soil > Wetlands | place: USA... | reverse complement strand
TCGCGCCAATAGGCGCCTGACTCCATGACGTTCGACTTCTCGGCCGAGGTCACCTTGTTGCGGCGCTTCTTCGCCAGCTCGAAGGCGACGCGCAGGATGCGCTCGATCTCGGCGGTCGTGTAGACCTGCGTGTCGAAGGCGCGCTTCGAGCCGTCGGGCAGCGTCTCGACGCCGCGCGGCGTGCCGAAATAGACGCCGGCGGTGAGCTCGCGCACGATCATCAGGTCGAGGCCCTTGATCACCTCGGGCTTGAGCGTGGAGGCGTCGACCAGCGCGTCGAACACGAGGGCGGGCCTGAGATTGGCGAAGAGATCAAGGTCCTTGCGCAGGCGCAGCAGGCCGGCCTCGGGCCGGTGCTGGCGCGCGACCTTGTCCCATTTCGGCCCGCCGACCGCGCCGAACAGCACCGCGTCGGCCTCGAGCGCCGCTTTCATGGTCTCGTCGCGGATCGCGACGCCGTGGGCGTCGTAGCAGGCGCCGCCGACCAGGTCCTCCTTGATGTCGAAGCCGACGGCGCGCCGCTTGTCGAGCCATTTGATGACGCGGCCGACCTGGGCCATCACCTCGGGGCCGATGCCGTCGCCCGGCAGCACCAGAAGCTTGCGGTTGGACGCCACCGGCTCAGCTCCAGAGCCAGGGCTGCTGCGCGCGCTGCTGCGCCTCGTAGCCGTCGATCTTGGGCGCCATCTTCAGGGTCAGCCCGATGTCGTCGAGGCCGTTGAGCAGGCATTCCTTGCGGAACGGATCGATGTCGAACTTGATGCAGCCGCCGTCGGGCCCGCGGATCTCCTGCTTCTCGAGATCGATCGAGATGATGGCGTTGGCGCCGCGCTCGGCGTCGTCCATCAGCTTGTCGACGTCGGCCTGCGGCAGCTTGATCGGCAGCACGCCGTTCTTGAAGCAGTTGTTGTAGAAGATGTCGGCGAAGGACGGCGCGATGACGCAGGTGATGCCGAAATCCAAGAGCGCCCAGGCGGCGTGCTCGCGCGACGAGCCGCAGCCGAAATTCGGGCCGGCGACCAGGATCTTGGCCTTGCGATAGGCCGGCTTGTTGAGCACGAAGTCGGGCACTTCCTTGCCGTCGAGGGTGTAGCGGATCTCCTCGAACAGCGCGGTGCCGAGGCCGGTGCGCGTGATCGTCTTCAGGTGGCGCTTGGGGATGATCATGTCGGTGTCGACGTTGATCATCGGCAGCGGCGCGGCGACGCCGGTCAGCGTGGTGAATTTCTGCATGGAACGACCTTTTCGAGGGGCGGCCCGCCGGGGCGCCAAATCCATGGGGGCCAACGTGTTAGCACGGCCCGGCCGGCAATGCCAGGGGCCGGTGGGAGGCGCCCGCCCGCCGGTCAGGCCGGCTTGATGACCAGCGTGCTGGCGATGATGTCGTGCAGCGCCTGCCTCTTGGCGGTGAACGCCGCCATGATGTAGCCGATCATCAGGATCACGCCCGAGATGATCTTGGCGAAGAAGCGGCCGGTCGCCCGCCCGAAGGAGATGCGATTGCCGTCGAGGTCGGTGACCTTGATGCCGAGCGCCATCTTGCCGAGCGTCGCCTGCTTGGGCGAGCTCTCGAGCAGCGCGAAGTAGAGCCAGCTCACGATCACGGCCGCGATCTGGAAGATCGCCTGCGCGCCTTCGGAGGCGTCGGCGGCGCGGCTGTACTGGCCGCTCGACGAGCCGACCGTGCCCGAGACCTCGACGTCGGCCAGGCCGAAGAAGCCGCCGATGACGAAGAACACGACCGAGAACAGGATCGCGTCGATGATGTAGGCGAAGAAGCGCCGCCAGAAGCCGGCATATTTCATGACATCCCCCCGCAAGTGTCGGCCGAACCGCCCCCCCCGGCGGCGCGCCGCGGCGGCCACTATAGCCCGGCGGCGGGGAGGCGGCGAGAGCGGCGCGGGCGTGGCCGTTGTCAGCGCCGGTGTTTCGCCCTCACCCCGGCCCTCTCCCGCAAGCGGGCGAGGGGGACGTGGTCGTTGCGCCGAACGTCGCCGGTTGCGGCGATACCGTGCGCAGGACCAGCGTGCCGGCGAGGATGTCGTGCAGGCCCTGGTTGCGTTCGGTCAGGCCGGCGATCAGGTAGGTCACGCCGGAGCTGGCGAGGTCGAGGCACTTGAAGAGCTGGCGCGCCGCGGCGCGGCCCGGGCCGAGGCGCCGGCCGGCGAGGTCGGTGACGCGCAGGCCGAGCGCGCGCTTGCCGGGGCTGCCCTGCAGCGCCGAGGCCTCGAACAGCGCGAAGTAGAGCAGCGCCAGCGCGACCCCGGCGAGCGCGGTCGCCAGCCGCCGGTGCCAGGCGACGGCGCTCATGCCGATGAGGCGCTCGGTCGAGGAGACGGCGGGCACGCCGTCGGCGCCGGTGATGCGCGCGTCGAGCACGGCGTAGACGCGCACGGTGCCGTCGGGATAGACGCGCGTCTCGCGGCGCGTCGTGAGCTCGCGCACGGCGCCGCCTTCTTCCTTGGCGACGGTGCGGCTCGCGGTCTCGCTGGTCACGGCGACCGGCCTGGGCGCGCGCCAGATCTCGACGAGGAGCGGCGCGCCCGCGATCGCATCGACGACGACGACGAGCGCGCCGAACAGGGCGGCGACGATCAGGCCGTCGAGGGCGAGCGCGGCGAGCCGCCGCGCGAACGGCGCGTAGAGGAGCGGCGGCGCGCTAGCTGCGCCCGCCACGGCCGAGCGCGACCAGGAAGGCGAGGTCGACGTCCTCGGACGCGCGCTCGGCCACGCCGCCGGTCATGACATGAGCGGCCGACAGGATGCGAAGCTGTCCCGTGCGCCGGTCGCGCACCGCGACCAGACGCGTTTCCTCCGTCGAGTCCACTTCCCCCCGCTTGATCGTCTTCAGCGGCATGGCTCTCAGGCTCCTTTTGCCAGCTCGCGCACGTCGGCGAGATGGCCCGTGACGGCCGCCGCGGCGGCCATCGCCGGGCTGACCAGATGGGTGCGGCCGCCGCGACCCTGGCGGCCTTCGAAATTGCGGTTCGAGGTCGAGGCGCAGCGCTCGCCCGGCTCGAGCCGGTCGGCGTTCATGGCCAGGCACATCGAGCAGCCGGGCTCGCGCCAGTCGAAGCCGGCCTCGCGGAACACGCGGTCGAGGCCCTCCTGCTCGGCCTGCTCCTTCACGAGACCGGAGCCGGGCACGACCATGGCCTGGACGCCGCTCGCGACCTTGCGGCCCTTGGCGACAGCGGCGGCGGCGCGCAGATCCTCGATGCGGCCGTTGGTGCACGAGCCGATGAACACCTTGTCGACTTTGACGTCGACCAGGCGCGTGCCGGGCTTGAGGCCCATGTACTTGAGCGCACGCTCGAGGCCCTCGCGCTTGTGCGGATCGGGCTCCTTCGACGGATCGGGGATGGCGCCGGTGATCGGCAGCACGTCCTGCGGGCTCGTGCCCCAGGTCACCTGCGGCACGATCTCGCGCGCGTCGAGCGTGACCTCGCGGTCGTATCTGGCGCCCGGATCGGACGGCAGCGTCTGCCAATAGGCGACCGCCTGCTCCCAGGCGCCGCCCTTGGGCGCCATCGGTCGGCCCTTGATGTACTCGAAGGTTTTCTCATCCGGAGCAATAAGTCCCGCGCGGGCGCCGCCCTCGATCGACATGTTGCAGACGGTCATGCGGCCTTCCATCGACAGGTCGCGGATCGCCTGGCCGGCATATTCGATGACATGGCCGGTGCCGCCGGCGGTGCCGATCTTGCCGATGATGGCGAGGATCAGGTCCTTCGCCGTGATGCCGAGCGGCGGCGTGCCCTCGACGGTGATGCGCATGTTCTTGGCGGGCTTCTGAATCAGCGTCTGGGTCGCCAGCACGTGCTCGACCTCGGAGGTGCCGATGCCGAAGGCGAGCGAGCCGAAGGCACCGTGCGTCGCGGTGTGCGAATCGCCGCACACGATGGTCATGCCCGGCAGGGTGAAGCCCTGCTCCGGCCCGATGATGTGGACGATGCCCTGGCGGACGTCGTCCATGTCGTAGAACTCGATGCCGAACTCGGCGCAGTTGGCGCGCAGCGTGTCGACGGACAGCTTCGACTCGGGATCCTTGATGCCGTCCTTGCGGTCCGAGGTCGGCACGTTGTGGTCGGCGACCGCGAGCGTCGCCTTCGGCCGATGCACCTTGCGGCCGGCCATGCGCAGGCCCTCGAAGGCCTGGGCCGAGGTCACCTCGTGGACGAGATGACGGTCGATGTACAGCAGATACGTCTCGGCGTCCTGCTGGCCCACCAGGTGGCTCTGCCAGATCTTGTCGAACAGCGTGCGGGGCTTGCTCATGGTGCGGACTCCCGGCGCCGTCGACCGCTCGAACCGCCGCGCGTCAAGCGCGGCGCGTGAGGGCGGCGCCTCTCGTCGAGGGGTGGCTCAGGACTTGGGTTTGCCCTGCTTGGCGCCCTTCTTGGCCCGTTCGGCCTTTCTGGCCTTGACCGTCTGCTTCGGCGCCGCGGGCGCCGCGGCCTCGCCGGTCGCGGGTTCGGGCGCCGCCACCTCGGCCGCGCCGCTGGCGAAAGCTTCCGACGCCGTCGACGCCTCGCTCTCGCCGCCGCCGAGCTCGAGCAGGCGCGCGCGCGTCTTCTCGGTGATGCGCGCCGCCTTGCCGGTCAGTCCGCGCAGGTAATAGAGCTTGGCCCGGCGAACGCGGCCGCGGCGCACCACGACGATGCTCTCGACGCGCGGCGAATAGAGCGGGAAGACGCGCTCGACGCCCTCGCCGTAGGACAGCTTGCGCACGGTGAACGACGAGTTGAGCCCGGCGTTCTTGCGCGCGATGCACACGCCCTCGAAGGCCTGGATGCGCTCGCGCGAGCCCTCGACCACCTTGACGTTGACGCGGAGCGTGTCGCCCGGCGCGAACTCGGGGACCTGCTTGCCGCCGGTCAGCTTGGCAATCTGCTCGCTCTCGAACTGCTGGATCAGGCTCATGGTCGTCATCCTTCTTCAAATTCTCACCCGCTCGCGGCGCGCCCACAGATCGGGCCGCCGCTCGCGGGTGATCTCCTCGGACCTGGCCAGACGCCAGGCCTTGATACGCTCGTGGTGCCCCGACAGCAGCACGTCGGGCACCGGCCATTCCCGCCCCCGCCCGTCGCGCCACAGCTGCGGCCGGGTGTAGTGCGGATATTCGAGCAGGCCCTGCTCGAAGCTTTCCTCGCCCAGCGACTCGGCGGCGCCGACGACGCCGGGCAAGAGGCGGACCGCCGCATCGATCACGGCGATCGCCGCCGGCTCGCCGCCGGACAGGACGAAATCGCCGAGACTCACCTCCATCAGGCCGCGCGCCTCGATGACGCGCTGATCGACGCCCTCGAAGCGGCCGCATAACAGGGTCAGACCCGGCCCGGAAGCGAAGCTGCGCACGAGCGCCTGGTCCAAAAGCCGCCCGCGCGGGCTCAGATATACTGCGGGACCCGGCCGATCGGCGACCGACCCGAGGGCCGTGTCGACCACGTCGGGCCGCATCACCATGCCCGGGCCGCCGCCGAACGGGGCGTCGTCCACGGAGCCGTGTTTATCGCTCGCGAAGGCCCGAATGTCCACTGTTTCGAGCGCCCAGCGGCCGGCCGACAGCGCCTTGCCGGCGAGCGAATGGCCGAGCGGTCCCGGGAACATTTCCGGAAACACCGTGAGAACCGTGGCGGTCCACGGCCGCTGCTGCCCTTCCGACATCGCCATGGTTAAGCTCCCAGCCGCGCCTCAACCCTGATCGCCTTCGGGCCTGCCCGGCGCCTCGAGCAGGCCGGGCGGCGCATCGACCACCAGACGTCCCGCGCCGAGATCGACGACCGGCACGACCGCGTCGGTGAACGGCACCAGCACCGGCCGGCCGTCGCCGAGCACGATCTCGATCAGCGGGCCCGCGCCGAAATCCTCGACCGCGCTCACCGTGCCGAGCGGCGCGCCTTCCGGCGTCTCGGCGCGCAGGCCGATGAGATCGACCTGATAGTATTCGCCCTCGCCGGCCGGCGGCAGCGCCCTGCGTGCGACATAGAGCCGGACGCCCTTCAGCGCCTCGGCCGCGTCGCGGCCGGCGACGCCCTCGATGCGCGCCACCAGCATGTCGCCCTTGCTCTCGAGCACCGTCAGGCGGAACTCGCGCCGGCCGCTCTCGTCGGTGAGCGGGCCGTAGCCGGCGAGCGCCGCGGGGTCGGCGGTGTAGCTCTTGACGCGCAGCTCGCCGCGCACGCCGCGCGGCGCGCCGATCACGCCGACGCAGAGGCGCTCGTCCGCCATGGCCGGCCCGGCACGGCGAGCGCGCCGGCCTTAGGCCCCGGCCTCGCCGCCGGCCGCCTCGGCCTTGGCCTTGGCCGCTTCCTCGGCCGCCTTCATGCGCTCGAGCGTCTTGGCGCGCGGCTTGTCCTTCTTGGTCTGCGCCGGGATCTTCGGCTTCGCCATCATGCCGACGTCGGCGAGGAAGCGCGCGACGCGGTCGGACGGCTGGGCGCCGACGCCGAGCCAGTGCTTGATGCGCTCCTGGTCGAGCTTGACGCGCTCGGGGCTGTCCTTGGCCAGCATCGGATTGTACGAGCCGACCTTCTCGATGAAGCGGCCGTCGCGCGGCATGCGCGAGTCCGCCACGACGATGCGGTAATAGGGCCGCTTCTTGGCGCCGCCCCGGGCCATTCTGATCTTAAGGGACATTCCGTTTTCGCTCCTTCGCTTCCTACATTCATTTCGTCATGCCCGCCCTTGTCGCGGGCATCCACGACTTCTTCCTTTCGCCACCGGGCTCAGCCTCGCCAAAGAAGTCGTGGATGGTCGGGCCAAGCCCGACCATGACGACCGAGAGAAATGCGGGACGTGAGCGGTCATCAGGTCTCATGCGCCTCACCCCCGCGGAAATCCGCCGCCGGGCGGGAAGCCGGGCGGGAGGGAGCGCATGAAGCCCTTCTCGCCGAGCTTGCCGACGCGCTTCATCATCTTCGACATCTCGAGATGCTGCTTGAGCAGCTTGTTGACGTCCTGCACCGTCGTGCCCGAGCCCTTGGCGATGCGCTGCTTGCGCGAGGCGTGGATGATCTTCGGGTTGCGGCGCTCGGCCGGCGTCATCGACGAGATGATCGCCTCCTGGCGCACCAGGATCTTCTCGTCGATATTGGCCTGGGCGAGCTGCTTCTTCATCTTGCCGACGCCCGGCAGCATGCCGAGCAGGCCTTGCAGGCCGCCCATCTTGCGCATCTGGCTCAACTGCTTGGCCATGTCCTCGAGGTCGAAGTCGCCCTTCTTGATCTTGCGCGCGAGCTTCTCGGCCTCTTCCTTCTCGATCGTTTGCGCCGCCTTCTCGACCAGGCCGACGACGTCGCCCATGCCGAGGATGCGCCCGGCGATGCGCTCGGCCTGAAACGTCTCGAGCGCGTCGAGCTTCTCGCCGACGCCGATCAGCTTGATCGGCCGGCCGGTGACCGCGCGCATCGAGAGCGCGGCGCCGCCGCGCGCGTCGCCGTCGACGCGGGTCAAGACGATGCCGGTGACGCCGACCTTGTTATCGAACTCGGTCGCGACGTTGACGGCGTCCTGGCCGGTCATGGCGTCGACGACGAGCAGCGTCTCGGCCGGCTTGGTCGCGTCGCGCACGGCGGCGACCTCGGCCATCAGCGCCTGGTCGATGGCCAGGCGGCCGGCGGTATCGAGGATGACCACGTCGAACGCCTCGAGCCGCGCCGACTGCAGCGCGCGCCGGGCGATCGCGATCGGCGGCTCGCCCGGCACGATCGGCAGCGTGCGGATCTCCGCCTGTCGGCCGAGCTGGGCGAGCTGCTCCTGCGCCGCCGGGCGCTGCACGTCGAGCGAGGCGAGCAGCACCTTCTTCTTGGCGCGGTTCTTGAGCCAGAGGCCGAGCTTGGCCGAGGTCGTGGTCTTGCCCGAGCCCTGCAGGCCGACCATCAGAATCGGCGTCGGCGGCTCGGTCTGCAGCATGATGTCGCTGCGGTCGGCGCCGAGCGTCTCGACCAGCACGTCGTGCACGACCTTGATGACCATCTGGCCCGGGGTGACGCTCTTCAGCACCTCCTGGCCGACGGCGCGGGCGCGCACCTTCTCGACGAAGTCCTTGACCACGGGCAGCGCGACGTCGGCCTCGAGCAGCGCGACGCGCACCTCGCGCAGCGCCTCGTCGACGTCGCCCTCGGACAGCGCGCCGCGCCGCGTCAGGCGGTCGAGCACGTCGCCAAGGCGTCCGGTCAGGCTTTCGAACATGGCTTCGTCACGCTGTCCTCAAGTCGCGGGCCCTGCCGTCGATCCGAACGCCGGGGCCCAAACGCAATCGCGCCCGTGAGCGCAACGCGCCGACGGACGGACCCCCTCGGGAGCGAAAACCGCAACGACCCGTGAAGTGCCGGGACCTTAGGCGCGGCGCCGGTCGCTGTCAAGAAATCGGGCGGCATTAACCCGGCCTTATCGAACGCCCGCCTATAGTCCCGGCCGCTGCCAGATTATTCAGCGATTTCAATATCCTGGCGCCGCCTGGCAAGGCTGGCGGGTCGGGCAAAGCCTAGGGGAGCCTGCCGTGACGTCCGGCACGACAGCAATCGACAAGCCGGCGATCTCTCGCCTCTCCTCGGAGTTCCTGGACCGCGCTCTCGAGGAACGGTTCGGCCAGTCCGTGATCCCCGAGTGGCGGCGGCGCGCCTTCGTCGCCGTCGTCGTCGGCGCCATGGCGTTCTTCTCCTTCGGCATCGTCGACGGCATCGAGTTCGGCTGGCGCGGCACCTTTTACGCGGTGATCGCGGTGCGGGCGGTGTCGTTCCTGATCGCCGCCGCGGTCGCCGCGGCGCTGCTCACCAACCGCAGCGCGAACCGGTTCTACTGGAGTCTCCTGCTGGCGCAGATGAGCTTCGTCGCGATCTTCTGCGGCATCGTCGTGCTCGTGCCGCAGCGGACCAACGTGCACGTCGTCGGCATGATCGCGATGATCCTGATCTTCTATCTGTTCGTGCCGAGCCGCCCGCTGCTGTGCACCGTGGCTGGGCTGGTCTCGAGCGGCGCCTTCGTCGTCGCCGCCGCGCTGTGGACGCCGCTCCTGGTGCAGCACGTGCTCGGCATCGCGATCATCCTCGGCACGGTCAACGCCGTCGGCACCGTCCACGTCATGCGCCTGCACCGGCTGTGGCGCCAGAGCTTCGCCGCCCACGAGGCCGAGAAGCTGACCAACGAGCGCCTCAAGAAGCGCAGCCGCCAGCTCGCCAAGGCGCGCGACGAGGCCAACCACGCCAACCGCGCCAAGTCCGAGTTCCTCGCGCATATGAGCCACGAGCTGCGCGCGCCGCTCAACGCCATCAACGGCTTCTCCGAGATCATCAAGGACCAGCTGTTCGGGCCGCTGCCGGATCGCTATCGCGAGTACGCCGCCGACATCCACCGTTCCGGCATGCACCTGACGGCCCTGATCAACGACGTGCTCGACCTGTCGAAGGTCGAGGCGGGCAAGCTCGAGGTGCGCGACCAGACGGTGTCGCCGGCCGACGCCGTCGATTCCTGCCTGCGCCTGGTGCGCGACCGCGCGTTCAAGGCCGGACTGCGGCTGAGCACCCTTCTGCCGGACGATACGCCGCCCCTGCGCGCGGACGACCGGCTGGTCAAGCAGATCCTGCTCAATCTCCTGACCAACGCCATCAAGTTCACGCCCGAGGGGGGCGAGGTGCGCGTCGTCGGCCGCGCCGAGCCGGGCGGCGGCTTCGTTCTCGCCGTCGAAGACACCGGCATCGGCATCGCGGCGGCGGACCTGCCGCGCGTGGTCGAGCCCTACGTCCAGGTCGCCGCCGCGCGCGATCGCAATCCCGACGGCACCGGCCTCGGCCTGCCGCTGGTCAAGCGCATGATCGAGCTGCACGGCGGCGCGTTCCGCCTGGCCAGCACGCCCGGCGCCGGCACCGTCGCGAGCGTCCTGTTCCCGCCGGAGCGCGTGCTGCCGGCGCCGTGCGCGGCACCCCTCGGCCTGGCCCGCGCCAGCTGAGGGACGCGGCCGCTTGCCCCACCACAAACGCATCGCCGCGGCGCCCGGCATTTACCATTCATTATTGGCGCGTTTCTTACACTATCTGAACATTATAGTCTTTTAGGCGTAG
>Ga0335070_10012142_pt1 | contig 10061 bp, 7 predicted proteins | sample Lox_Sample_13_FD_206722 | JGI IMG/M metagenome (GOLD analysis project Ga0335070, IMG submission 206722) | Soil microbial communities from Loxahatchee National Wildlife Refuge, Florida, United States - Lox_Sample_1.3 | ecosystem: Environmental > Terrestrial > Soil > Wetlands | place: USA: Florida... | reverse complement strand
GATCGCCGGACGCGCAGAAAAAGACGCCCTTCTCGTGCCCACGGAGGCGTTGCTAAAGACGTCCGAGGGCGGGAGTATGGTGATGGTCGCGGGCGATGACGGGCTTGCCCATCAAGTGGCGGTTGAAACTGGCATTCGCGAAGGCGACCGCGTGCAAATCGTCAAAGGCCTAAAGGGAAACGAAGACGTGATCGTCCGCGGCGGTTATGGCATTCCGGACAAGACTAAGATCACGGCAACGGCGAGTTCCACAGAGACGTCCGGCAAACCAGAGGCCGGGGAAGAACGCGACAGACAAGTAAACCCTGGCGATAAGGGCAAGAACTAATGGCAACGCCATGGGGATCTCTGCCTGGCGGGGTACGCAACAATGCTCCGGCAAGTGACTCTTATTGGTATACGCGGTATGCCAAGCCCGTAATTTTTCTTATTGTTGTTCTCGCGCTCGCGGGAATTTACGTCGCAACCACGATTCCAATATCCGTTTTTCCCACGACTGACTTTCCGCGCGTGGTAATCGGCGTTGAAAACGGCGTCATGCCCATTGACCAGATGATGGTTACCATCACGCGGCCGATCGAGGAGTCCGTCAACAGCGTTCCCGGGCTACAGAATGTACGGTCGATTACGAGCCGGGGATCCGCGGAAATCGACCTTTTCTTCGACTGGCACGTCGACATGGTGACCACATTGCAACTGGTCGACGCGGCCCTTTCGCACATCCGCACCGAACTGCCGGCGACGGCAACGATTCAGACGAACCGTCTCACGTTCGCCAGCTTCCCCATCATTGGCTACAGCCTGACCTCGGATAGCGTGCCGCAGACTGATTTGTGGACGATGGCAACCTACGACTTAAAGCCGCGCCTCAATCGGCTCGATGGCGTAGCAAGCGTGGTAATACAGGGTGGCCAGGAACCGGAGTTTCAAATTACTCCCGATCCGGCCAAATTGCTCAGGGCCGGTGTCACTGTGTCCGACATTCTCGATGCGGTGCGACGAACAAACCTGATTGATTCGCCGGGACTGCTCGAGCAAGATCATCAACTCTATCTCGGGCTGGTGAACGGGCAGGTTACCGACAGCAATCAGATCGGAAAGATCGTCGTGAAGAACACGGCGGCGGGGATTCCAATTCAGATCAGCGATGTGGCGAGCGTCGGGCCTGGGGTGAAACCTGTCTACACAGTGGTTACGGCTAATGGCCGCCGGGCTATCCTGCTGAATGTCAGCCGTCAGCCTTACAGCAACACGCTCGACGTGGCGAAAGAATTACACGGTGAGATTGACAGAATTCGCAAGACGCTTCCGCCCGGGATCAAACTCGAACCTTTCTACGATCAGTCGGAGATAGTCACCGAGTCGATCAAGAGTGTCCGCGACGCCATTCTGATCGGGGTGATTCTGGCGTCGCTCATCATGGTTGTTTTTCTGGGCGATTGGGGAACATCGATTGTAGCGGTGCTCGTCATTCCGGTCACCGTGGTCCTGACCTTCATTGTTCTGAAGATACTGAACCAGAGTTTCAACCTGATGACGCTGGGCGGACTGGCTGCAGCGGTGGGGCTCGTTATCGACGACGCGATCGTGGTTGTGGAAAACGTCGCGTTGCATCGCGATGCGGGGCAGGGGCGGGTGGAAGCCGTTCGCAGCGCACTTAGAGAAATCACAATTCCGCTCATCGGTTCGACGATCACACCGATTGTTGTCTTTGTGCCGCTCATTGCGACGACGGGAGTCACTGGCGTTTTCTTTCGCGCCCTGGCAATCACAGTCGGCGTTTCGCTGTTCACATCGCTGGCGCTTGCCCTCAGTTGGACGCCGACCCTCAGCCAGTTCTTTATCGGCGACCAAAATCACAGTGAGGCGAGAGATGTTGCTGAAAACGACCCCAGTGCCGATGCGGTGACCGAATCTGAACGTTTGTTGGCCGCGGAAGAAGCATCGATCAAGGGTCGTTTCCGAAAGACGGTGGATTTCTACGAGCGCTGCTTGCACTTTGCCCTTGATCGGCCGAGATGGATTGCCGTCCTCGGCGGCGTTCTGGTTGCCACATCATTCTTGTGCTATGGCACTTTGGGAACCGACCTCCTTCCTGAGATGGACGAAGGTGGATTCATTCTCGACTACATCATGCCGCCGGGGACTTCGCTGGCGGAGACCAATCGCGTGCTCGGTCACACAGAAGGCATGATTCGCAAAATTCCCGAGGTGGAAGGCTACTCGCGCCGCACCGGCCTTCAACTTGGGCTTGCGGCCGTGACGGAGGCAAATACCGGCGACATCGCGGTCAAGCTAAGAGCGAAACGGGACCGTAGCGTAGAGGAGGTCATCTCTGAATTGCGCGGACGCATCAAGAAGGAGGAGCCGGCACTCGATGTCGAGTTCGTACAGGTTCTGCAAGACATGATCAACGATCTTTCGAACGCGCCGGAGCCAATTCAGATCAAGTTGTTCTCTTCAGATGCCGAGGCGCTTGGCAAGTGGGCGCCGCAGGTGGCCGACGCAATCGAGAAGATTCCTGGCGTAGTTGACATACTTAATGGCATTGACAACACGATCAGCAATCCAGCTACGGTTTTTCAGGTCAATCCGGCGGTGGCGGCGAGGGCCGGATTCACCCCCGAAGAAGTAGCTACGGATGCTTCTGCGATTCTCGAAGGTGCGACCGCCGCGACTCCATTGATCACACACGACATCGCGTACACGATACGGGTGCGGTACCCGGAGCGGAATCGCATCTCACTTGCTGCAATGAGCAATACGCTGCTCAACAGCTCGAGCGCGCATACCGCAACACTGGGCACCCTCGCGACTGTGAGCGAAACAGCGGGGCAAACGGAGATTCGCCGTGAGAACCTCCAGCGAGATGTGATCGTCACCGCGCGCCTTGAAGGCCGCGACCTCGGCAGCGCGATCAAGGCGGTGCAGAAGACGGTGGACGATCTGCACCTGCCGCAATCGATTCGCGTGGAATACGGTGGGACTTATGCCGAGCAGCAGAAGTCGTTCCACGATCTTCTATTAGTCCTCGAGTTGGCAATTGTGCTCGTATTTGTCGTGCTCCTGTTCGAGTTTCGAACTCTGGTGGCACCAGTGTCGATTCTTGCCTCGGCAGTGCTCTCGACCGCCGGCGTTTTCCTTGCATTGCTGATCACGGGCAGCGCATTCAATATTGCGTCATTCATGGGGTTGATTATGGTGATTGGAATCGTAGCCAAGAATGGAATCCTCCTGCTGGATGCGGACCAGAAGTTCCGGGCCGCAGGCTTCAGCGCCTACGACGCTATGATCCAGGCGGGGCGGCGGCGTTTGCGGCCAATTCTGATGACTGCGCTAGCCGCAGTCGCGGGCATGTTGCCTCTGGCACTCGCTCTCGGGCCGGGTTCGCAGATGCTGCAACCCCTGGCAATCGCCGTGATTGGAGGGATCACGATTTCGATGGTGCTGTCGCTGATTATCACCCCCGCCGTACACTTCTACCTCAGCAGGGTGTAGCTTAGGAAACCCGCTTACGTCGCGTCTGTCTCGCTCGAAGCCGGGATCGCGCGGGCGGGCGCCGCGATAAGTGGAAGCTCGACACAGAACGTTGCTCCGCTTCCGGACGTGCTAACGACCCTGATCGTGCCAGCGTGTTGCTGCACGATCCAGCGGGCAATCGCAAGGCCCAGCCCCGCGCCTTGTGTCTCACGGACCCTGGCTTTATCGACACGGTAAAAGCGCTCGAAGATCTTCTCCTGCTCCTCCAGAGGAATTCCAATTCCACTATCACGGACGCTGACGACCGCTTTGCCATTGTTCTGTTGGAGCGTTAAATCGACGCCTCCCGGCCGGGACGTGTACTTGAATGCATTGTCGAGAAGAATGTTGACCGTCCGGCGCATTGCCGCTTCATCGGCAGTTACCCACACATCTTCGGATGAGATGCGGTAGCGGAACTCCAATCCGTACACCGCGGCCACCTGCCCCCACGATTCAGCCACTGCTCGCAACACTGAAGCGAGATTCAACGATTGCATTTTTAGCGAGGCATGGCCGGAATCGGCGCGGGCGAGCGCAAGCATTTCTTCTATCAGCCCGCTCGTACGCTCAGCCTCTCTTAGGATGTGCTCGAGTGACTCCCTGTAGTGGCCAACATCGCGCGAGCGACGCAGCGCCAGTTCGGCCTCGGTCCGGATAAGAGAGACTGGCGTGCGCAGTTCGTGAGAAGCGTCCGCCGTGAACTGTGTCACGCGTTTAAATGCACCTTCAATGCGGCTCAACATTTCGTTCAAGGTGTCAGAGAGTCGCTGTAATTCGTCGCCGGTATCCAATTTGTCTAGGCGGCTGTCAAGATTGGCGCCACTAATCGCATGTGCGCTGCGCACGATGGCGTCGACCGGAGCCAGAGCGCGGCGGCTGAGCCAGTATCCGCCGCCTGCCGCCGTCAACAGAATGAGAGGCGCGGACATCAAGAGGTAAAGACGGAATGCAGAGAGCGTATCGACAATATCGTCCGTGGGCACACCGGTTTGAGCGGCATAGGTGTGCCCGTTTAGAACAAAGCGCTGAGTCACAAAACGCACCGCCGTCCTATTCATCCGGCGATCTTCAAAAATCAGGCCGTGGATTCGCTCCGGGGCGACTTGCGCCAGTGGATGGGACTTCATGTACTCAGATTGGTATACCCAGCTTCCGTCCGCGGCGTACACCTGTAGGTAGTCCCCGGCATGGTCGACATAGGCCTCGGTCAAGGTGCGCTGGAGATCGGCAAAAGACACATTCGCCTTTTGCGAGTCAAAGAACTTCTGCAGATCCTCGACTTGGCTCTCAAGGCTGTCGTCGGCGAGATCGTATAGATAGTGACGCAGAAGCACCCACATGCCGATGCCGAAGACGATCTGGGCGAGGGCAAAGATGGCCAAGTACCAGAATGTGAGCCGAATGCCGATGGATAACTTCTTCACGGTTGGCCATCACCCCGGATGACATAGCCGACGCCGCGGACAGTCTGGATCAATTTCGATTTTCCCCGGGCATCAACCTTATTGCGCAAGGAATGCATGAAAGCGTCGAGGGTATTTTCTTCGACCTCGCGTTCGAAACCCCAGACGGACTCGATCAGGGAACGCCGGGAAACGACCTGCCCCGCGCGGTACAGCAACTTCTCCAGAAGCGCGTATTCGGTGCGGGTAAGCGAGAGCTTACGGCCGTCGCGGTTGACCTCGCGGCTGGCGGGATCGAGTTCAAGGTCACCCACTCGCAAGGTGATCAGCGGGTGGGACAAAGAGCGCCGCTGCACGGCTCGAAGACGCGCCAGCAGCTCCTCAAAGGAAAAGGGCTTGGTCATGTAATCATCGACGCCGGCATCCAACCCGCGCACAATGTCGGGAACGGAGTCCCTCGCGGTAAGCATCAATACCGGCGTGCGAATTTTTCCCGCACGCAGCCTTTTAGCCATCTCGTACCCGTTGAGCTTGGGCATCATGACGTCGAGGATGATGGCATCGAACTCATAGGTCCTGGCGATCTCGAGCCCCTCAGCCCCATCGTGGCTGCACACAGCGGTATGGCCTTCTTCGGCCAGACCTTTGCGTAACAGCTCAGCCATGCGGGTCTCATCTTCTACGATGAGCAGCTTCATAAGGCAAATGTAGTCGAACTGGAGTCGGCTGTTCTAGCCCATTTTTGCCGGAGCGCGTGGCTGGACAACCTCAACCCGTCCGAGACAGAACAAGTTCCACCTTTGCTAACACCGGAAGCGGGCAATCATGGTGCAACAAATTGGCACCATCACAGAGCGTTGTGACACGCGGAATCTTCGTGCGGGTTAATGGCTGCAAATCAATGCACATCCCACGGTCCGGCAAAGTCGCAAACCCAGAAAAATGTGCCTTTGGAGCCTGAAAGGGATGGCTCCGCATGCGATTCGGGCATACACTGTCAGACACGGCAGCAGGCCGCATTTCCCGGTTGTGCAGTCGGGGAGGCGCGATAATGCGCAGACAAAAAGGTTTCTCGCTGATTGAGTTGTTGATCGTCGTCGCAATCATCCTTATTATTGCGTCGATCGCCGTTCCTAATCTACTCCGCGCCCGGATGTCCGCGAATGAAGCTTCCGCCGTCGCTGCCGTCCGCACCATCAACACCGTCCAGATCACGTACACCTCGACTTATCCAACTGTCGGTTATGCCAGCACGCTCGCGGCCCTTGGCGGCACAAGCTGCGCCCCACCAAGCCCGACCAGCGCATGCCTGATCGATAGCCAGTTGGCCTCGGGAACCAAGAGTGGGTACAGCTTCGCGCTTTCGGGGATTGAGGGGACACCAGCGACTGCCTACCAGATCATTGCGTCGCCGATCAGCCCCAATCACTCCGGCATACGGTCGTTCTGCTCATTCGCCGATGCCGTGCCTCGAGTATCAGTGGGCGCTATCACCGCCTGCGACTTTAGTATTACACCGCTTGAATAAGGGACGGCCTCATTTTGAACACACCGGTGAGAGGGTAATCCCAGGCACGCCGGCCCAGGCAAAAAGCAGGTTCACTATTAGGAGACGGATTCCAGGACGGACCGCGGGACAGTGGTGTCTGGTCGCGGCGCTTTGAGGGAGTCTAAGAGCGTGGGATCAAGACGAGCGGCCAGTCAGAGAGAACTACATCAGTATGCATTCCTGCCTACGAGAGTAATCCACAGAGTCTGGAAGATGATGCGGATACACGAGCAATGGCAACTTAATCGGAAATACAGTTGGCCGCATGGGACAGTCCATTCAATACTGGTTTAATTACTGGATTTCGTCCCACAGCACACTGCAATTCAGCTTTCGGCAAAGCACGGTAAGTCGGAATTTCATACCCGGAGGTGGCGCATGGCAAGATTACAGCCTGCAGCACGAGGTGGAAACAAAATCGGGTATCTATCTCAAGTCCCGGCTTCAATGCGAGCATATCTCTTCCTACCCAATTCTGTTTCCCGGGCCGCAAAGTAATTTGGCGGCAGTGGTTGAGATGGGATTCATTCCGCGCCGCTCGCGATGATACGAATGCACGTAATAGACGTGTAGCCGTCCTTAGCCTACTCGACTAAACCCTCTTGCCAATTCGACATTGAATTGTCCACATATTACGTTCTTGCTTCTGTCCGAGGACATCTATCTAACTCGCAGAGAGTCTGCATTTTCAAATGCGTGAGGCCAGTTTCGCGACCTGCAACCAATTCGCAATGACTGGAATAATAATCATGAAACGCAGCTGCCCCTTAAGCACTTATCACTTGCCGCTTGCGGATGTGGATATCGCACGATCTTGCATGGGGCTGGGTTGGAATCATTTGAGGTATGGTGAAACGACTTCGTCTGGCCGACGGAATCTCGCTATTCCCCCAAACAACGTTACCGTGTCGCTGAGGTACGGCTTTTTAGTCCTGGCGCTTAGTCCAACGGTGATCGGCGGGCGGCCTCGTAACCGCGCCCTCGGATGCTGAGCTGACCAGCGCCGCGTACTTGGCGAAAACACCCGTCTTGTAACGTGGCGCGGGCGGTTTCCACCCCGCCATTCTGCGCGCGATCTCGGCATCTGAGATCTCCAACTCCAGCTTTCTCGTCTTCGTGTCGATGGTGATGCGGTCGCCCTCCCGGACCGCGGCGATGGGCCCAGCCAGTGCGGCCTCCGGAGCCACGTGACCGACCATTAAACCGCGAGTAGCGCCGCTGAATCGTCCGTCAGTAATGAGCGCCACGCTTTCGCCGAGACCTTCGCCTACGATTGCCGCAGTCACGCTCAACATCTCGCGCATACCGGGTCCGCCCTTTGGACCTTCATAACGGATTACGAGCACATCTCCGGGCTTGATATGTTTCCCGGTAACCGCCTGCATCGCGGACTCCTCGGAGTCGAAAACGCGCGCCGGTCCGGTTTGCGATTGCCGCTCGTGCCCGCTCATCTTCACGACTCCGCCATCTGGAGCGAGATTGCCTTTGAGGATGACCAACCCGCCGGTAGCTTTCAGCGGCCGGCTCAACGGTGCAATCACTTCCTGTGCCGGTGTTTCCTTCGCCAGCTTGGCTTCTTCAACGAGAGCTTTTCCAGTGACAGTCATCGCCGCTCCTTGGGCGAAGCCACCGTCGATGAGCCGCTTGGCGATCACCGGAATGCCTCCAGCCGCGTCCACATCGGCTGCGACGTACTTTCCCGCCGGTTTCAAGTCGGCTAATAAAGGAGTGCGCTCGCTGACTCTCTGGAAATCGTCGATGTGGAGCGGCACTCCCATTTCGCGCGCAATTGCCAGCAGGTGAAGTACAGCATTCGTAGATCCGCCTGTCACGGCAACTGATGCAATCGCATTTTCGAATGCCGCTAGAGTCAAGATATCGCTTGGATGGATTCCTTTCTTCAAGAGGTTCATCACCACCTCGCCGCATCGAAAAGCGACTTCGTCCTTGCGTGCGTCCATGGCGGGAATTCCGTTGAACCCCATCGGCGATAACCCGATGAGTTCCATGACCGTGCTCATTGTGTTCGCGGTGTATTGACCGCCACAGGCGCCGGCACCCGGACATGCCACATTCTCGATCGCAAGCAACTCCGCGTCAGTGATTTTGCCCGCAGCGTTCGCGCCGACCGCCTCGAACACGTCTTGAATCGTCACGTCCTTTCCGCGAAACCTGCCTGGGGAGATCGTTCCGCCATACAAAATGAGCCCGGGCAGGTTCATTCGCGCAAGTGCCATCGCTGCAGCAGGAATCGTTTTGTCGCACCCTACGAGACAGACCGCAGCGTCGAACAATTGCCCGCGGCAAACCAGTTCAATCGAGTCCGCGATGACCTCGCGACTTACGAGCGAGGCTCGCATGCCCTCGGTGCCCATCGTTTCGCCATCGGAGATGGCGATGGTGTTGAATTCCATGGGGGTGCCGCCCGCCGCACGGATCCCTTCCTTTACCCTTTCCGAAAGGCGCCGCAGATGGAAATTGCACGGCATGGTCTCGATCCAGGTATTGGCGACAGCAATCAAAGGTTTCGCCAGATCGGCATCGGTGAAGCCGATGGCCTTGTACATAGCGCGAGATGGGGCGCGGTCGCGTCCGTCCGTAATATTGCGGCTGCGATGTTTGAGGTCCATAGGGACAGTTCTCAGTTGTCAGGTCTCAGTTGTCAGGTCTTAGTAAGAACCTGTCGCCGACATTCTACGACCCTTGGCATGAGGGGATGATGCCAGCGAGACGAGAACAACGCGGACCCGCCGAGTTCTTCGCGTTGAAGCTTCGAGATAAGAGCTTCGCTACGCGGTCGCTCCGCGGGCCTCATCGATGACGCCTACGGATTGTGGAGGATGTGGCAGCAGAGGCACATGATCCCACAGCTCTTTGATGGGAACTCCAGGCCGCACGTCGATGACATCCACAATCGCCCGCCAGTCTCGACAAAGTTGTCCGACCTGCTTCGCATTGACGTCAATAAGCAGCGTCACTTTGTGCGCATGCTCGCAGGGCTCGGCTTGCACGTATGCCAGATCGATCGTCCGGCGCACCACCGCAGTCAGAATGCGCATCAATGTTCCTTGCGTATTGCGATAGCGAACGTGGAAAACATGCATGTCCCTACTCCTTTTCGGTAACCTCAAAGACCATTTCTGAAAGCGCGGCGCCCGCTGGCACCATGGGGTAAACATTGGCCTCAGGATGGCACTCAAAGACCAACAACTCCGGCTCGGACGACGCGAAGAAGCGATCCAGCCGCTCGCGGACATCATGCCCATGCTCGGGATCCATGAGTTCTTCTTCCGTCATTAACGAGGCGGAGATCTTGTATGCCCGGGCGATTTCGACAAAATCCGGATTGTCACTCAGGTCGGTCTCCGCATAATTCCGCTGATAGAAAAGCTCTTGCCACTGCCGGACCATTCCCAGGTATTTGTTGTCGATGATTACCATCTTGATCGGCAATCCGAGACGGTGTACGGTCGCCAGTTCCTGGATGTTCATCTGGAACCCGCCGTCTCCTGAAACCGATAGGACCGTAGTTCCGGGCTTTGCTAGCTGAACTCCAATCGCAGCCGGCAAAGCAAAACCCATCGTGC
>Ga0335070_10012141_pt1 | contig 10062 bp, 7 predicted proteins | sample Lox_Sample_13_FD_206722 | JGI IMG/M metagenome (GOLD analysis project Ga0335070, IMG submission 206722) | Soil microbial communities from Loxahatchee National Wildlife Refuge, Florida, United States - Lox_Sample_1.3 | ecosystem: Environmental > Terrestrial > Soil > Wetlands | place: USA: Florida... | reverse complement strand
TTGACGTGGTGTTAGAGGGCTAGTCGTGCTGGCCGGCGGCGAACTGCTGTTAGCCTTGAGCGGCGCGAGGTCGAGTGACACCGAGAGTCTTCCGTTCCTTTTGAGGCAAAGTTTCGCCCGGCAGAAAGCGTTCTTCTGGTAAATGGACGACGTAATCCACGGCGCCCCGTCGGCGACGCGGCCAATTCGCTACCTCGCTGGCCGCCATCAGCGACAACAGCGGTCTACTGGAGAGCATGTACCGCGGCTCGGCGTAGACAAATGCGTGAAACAGTAGTAGCGTTAGCCACGGCGTCCAAAGCGCCCAATGCGAAAGCACCTGGTTGCGAGGTCGAAATAAAAACACCAGTGCGCCAGCCAGGGGTAGAGAAGCGATCGCATTCAGCACGACATGAGCAGTGACGAAGAGGAGTTTTCGCTCGAACGGCATCGATCCGAACTGCTCGACGCGATCCGAGTTCATAATCGCGACATTCAACATGAAGATCCTGACCAAGGTCATTCGGAGCCGCAATAGCGGATGATGAAGGATGTCTTGAAACGCCCAGTTGAGCTCCAACGTAGCGAGCGACGCCTCGCCACTTTTCGATTCCTCGATGAGACGATCATGCTCCGCCGACCAACTCTCATAATCCACGCTTCCAGCCTTGGTCTTCTTGCCCCAGAATCTCCAATCCAGCAATTCCGTCCGGCATTGGAAGCTCCCAAAAAACATCACGTCGGAAAAATTCTTCTCCTGCTGGCTCGTTCCGAGCTTCTTTGGAAGCAGTTTCAGCGCCTCGGACACAGCCAGCAGGCTTGCGACGGCCGTAAAGGCACAAAGGAGAGCGAACTTGGCTTCTTGGCGCGACACCGCTGTCCGCTTGCGCCACAATAGCGCCGCAGCCGCCACCATCAGTGCCGAAACTAAAGCTATATTGGGCCGGGAGAGGACAAAGAGAACCAGGCCACCGAGAGCGACCCAAGCATAGTGGCTGGACTCAAGCGCCGTTCGTCGCTTGGCCCATCCATAAGCAAAAACGACACATCCTAAGTAGGTGGGCGTCTCCGCCGCCACGCCGCAACTGTAGTAGATGATGAAAGGAGCAGTCAGACTTAGGACTGCAGCCCACCGTCCAGCCGAAGGTCCGGCCAAGGCCTCTCCGGTCCTCCGTAGCAGCATCGTTGCAACGATCACCCAGAGAGCATTCCACAGCACCGCCGCTACCCAATACGTGTTCCCGCTCGACTTGGCGGGCACCAAAAGATACACAAGCGCGTAGTAAAGATCGGGCCCGGGCGCTCGGGTGATCACTACGTCCTTCCACGGCCCAGCTCCCTTCGCGAACCAAGCCAGCCACTGTGCCTCCTGATGAAAATATTCGTCTCCGAACTTCGGGGGGGCAAATGGCAGATTTGCTATGACCAGGAAGCCCAGCAGTATGGCCGCGGCCAGAACTACGTCGAATTTGTCGATTCTCAAGTGCTTTCTCATGAATTCGACTGGAGACCGCGGTGCGCGCGGGAACGCTGCGTGCTTATAACGCGGCGGCTGAATGCGTTGCAGGCGCGAACGCATCCAAGAGTTCTTTCAGGCCATCTTCGATGCTGACCTTCGGCGCCCACTTGAGCGCGGCTCTCGTGAGTGAAATATCGGCTAGGGTATCTTGAGCATCGCCGACCCTCCGGGGGCCGTACGTCTGGTTCGACGATATAAGATCGGCGAGCTCCTGGATTGAGGTGTTTGTGCCCGAGCCTACGTTGAAAACTGCGCGGCGCACGTTGCCCGTAAATGCCGCAATCGTCGCAGCCACTGCGTCGCGGACATGCACGAAGTCGCGCCGCTGATCTCCCCTCCCATGTATCGTTAACGGCTGACCCAACGCAAATTGACGCAAAAAGATACCCATGACGAGCGCGTACGCGCCCACTTCAGGCTGTCTCGGACCGTAGACGTTGAAATACCTGACGATGGCTGTCGGCAGATCGTACATTCTATCGAAGAGCAGGCAGTACTCCTCGCCCACATACTTTGACAACGAGTAGGGGTTCAGGAACTCCCCTCCCATCGTTTCTTTATGAGGCGGCGGCTGATTACCGTAGTAGGTTGAAGATCCGGCATACACAACCTTCGGGATACGTGCATCCCGTGCGGCCATGAGCACATTTTGCGTGCCGAGGACATTGTTCGTCGTGCACACATCAGCGTTGTCCAGCGAGGGCCCAACGCGGCTCATCGCAGCCAGATGAAAAAGTCCCGTCGCCCCCTCGCAGGCCTCTCGACAGGCCGCCAGGTCGCAGATGTCGCCTTCCATAAATTCGGCGTTCTCGGGAACCCACTCGCGCCGGCCTTGGGTTAAGTTATCAAGCACGCGGACGGCATAACCGAGGCGCAGCAATTCTTCACAAAGGTGGCTGCCGATAAATCCGGCGCCGCCCGTTACAACAACCAGCTTTCGCATATGGTTCCTTTGGGCGCAGATGAGCGCGGTATTCGAAGACGTTAGAAGAAGATCGCCATGGCATTCCGCAACGCGCGTTGCAAGCGCCAAGTCACCTTCGTGAAGCCGCGGAACGTCCGATAGGTGACCGGGATCTCAGCAATCTCAACATGATTCTGGATCAGAAGCTTTGCAAGCCCGAGACCGGAAATGGGAGTGCGCTTTAACAAGGCCTCCCGAAAGCCCTGATTCAGGCGGCTTCGCTTGTAGATTCGAAATCCGGTGAGTGTATCGGAGAAGACGATCCGGAAGCGCAAGGCAAACAGCGTAGTGAGTACGAAGGCTCCGAGCCAGCTCATCCAAAAAAGAACGGTGCCTTCTCCGTACGCCGAGCGAAGCGATCCCCCGAACTGGCGCCGGCTTTGGGTTCGAGAGCCGTGAACGGCTCCGAACGTGCCGCTGTTCAGGGTCGTAACTGCTACTAAGATGTCCCTCAGGCGATATTCGCCATCACCAGTGAGCGTCACGAGATATTCGCTGTTCTTGTTCACTAGCCAGTCGCGCAGGGCATCCAATTCGGTAAACGGGCCGTCGAGGTGGCTGCTCGTGAATTCGAGTTCTTTCGGAAGCGTGACTGTCCGTCGATTCGCGCGATTTACACAGAGCCGGGTTTTCCCGAAGCGCTTCTGCCAGGGCAATTCGACGAATTCCTGCAAAATAGAGTCCACGGCGATCGATCTTGAGAGCAGGTCGATGTAAATATCGAGTTCATCCTCATGATTCCCCCGCGCTCGATCCAGGAGTTCAAAGGTTTTGTGCACGATGGAATAGCCGCTGTGTACATTGGAGTTAACGGGGTTCTCAAAATCACTCTCGATGACGGCTGCCGGCGCTTGCTTAGCTTCCGACCCGCTGGAAGACAACAAAAACCCATTGGGCACATAGGGCGCATTGCGGTTGTAGAGAATGTGCGTGATGAACGTGCCCTCGTTTTTCGGGTCGCCGACGAACTCCAGAAGCTTATTGGCCACGTCCACAACTGTCAGACCTTGAATGTCATGATCGCTTTTCAAGTTGGCGACCATGAGCTTCAGAACCGCCTGGCTCTTGCGGACCGCTTCCGGCAGGCCGAACACCTTATAACTGGGCATCAGAGACGAAAACTGTGTCCCCGGCCCGTAGATGATCACGTGAGATGAGAGCAGGGCTTCGCGAGCTTCTTCTGAAATCTCGGTTTTCACCTCGAGTTCGTGCAATCGTGCCCTTTTCTGTTGGAACGACAGACCTTCAAGCGACTCCCGCTCTTCAGCAGTAAGGGGCTGGCGTAACAGAAAAATCGTGTCGATCCTATTGCTGCTTTGAGGGCCGACCACCTCTGACTCGCGATACAGAATTTGGCCGTCTTCCTTCAAGGCCACCAGCGTACAGTTGTCGCCCTTACTGACGTTGATTAACTGCGCTTGCGAGCAAAGCAGTTTCGAGAGATGCCGCGTCGCTGCGTTGAAATCTCGGTCATGGTGGAGGTAGGCTCCGGCAAAGAGCAGGTTTCCCAGCGAGCAATCTCCAAATCGAAACGTCTTGCCGCTGGACCGGTAGTACTTGAAAAACTCAGCCATGTAGAAGCAGAACCGAGTGCGAACTTCACGGTCCAACTCCAGGAAGATCGCGCCAAGTTCGGCGGTCAGCAAGTTGGAGCGTCGTGGATGACTGCAAAAATCCTCAAGGTGCTTGAGATCGGTCTTTGAGAAGTCGATCGGTAGCCGGTATTCGATTGCTTTTTGCAGGGCATACTGATGACTCGAGTAAAGGTCGAGCAAATGGGAAAGGCTTTTGCGGAAATCGGACGGGCCGAGCATTCCGGGAATGAATTCTCGCAGCTCGCCTGTGGAGAGGCCGTCGTCGTAGGCATTGACGAGCAGGCTGAGATTCACATTGGGCCAGCGGAGTAACTCGCGAGTTATGGCGCTGCTGCCGCGACCTCCGCAGAACAGACTTACATTGATGTGGCCGTCTAATACGTCGTTCACGACACCCTCTGGAGGATCTTATTTCTGAGCAAGAACTGCCGGAGCCCTATATAGGAGACAAACAAGGCGCGATGGAAGGCGCCTCGAATCATTCGCATACTGCTGGTACCGTGTTGCCGGGAGAGGTGTTCCACCTCGACCTCCGCCAGAACCACACCGCGCTCGAGGAGTTTGGAGGTTACCTCGGCTGAATAGTTTAAGCCGGCCGCCTCCAGGTGAAGACTACGCAGAAGGTCCCCGCGCACGAGCTTCAACGCGCAGTTAAAATCGCGATAATCGGTGCCGTGAAACCAATTGCACAGCCGTCCACTCGACCACGATCCGAAGCGGGCGAACAACGAATCATGCTTGGCGGTCCGCACGCCGATAACGGCAACGGCTCCACGAGCGATCTGCTCAGCAAAAGCGGGGAGAGCCTCAATAGGAAACTGACCATCCGAATCGATCAGAAAAACCCAATCGAACCGGGTCGCTTGAATTGCTGTGGTCAGCGCGGCGCCGGCCCCGCGATTGACAGCATGTTCCACAACCCGCAGCTCTGGAATGCGCGCGGACAAGTTTCTAAGAACTTCGCCGGTCTTGTCCTTGCTGCCGTCGTTGCAAATTACCAATTCGAATGCTTGAAGCGAATGGTGTTCGTGAAGCACTTCCCGCCAGCGGGAGACTATTTGAGCGATTCCTTCGGCCTCGTTGTAGGCCGGGGCCGCTACCGAGAGTGTTTGGAGCAAACTTCCAGATGCGGTGTTGGTTGCAGGCGACATGAGGATATTATTCGAGGTTGCTTCGTGTCGAGGCGTCGTGTTTCGTGGGAAGGCACAGCGCGTAGTAGCTGGTTTTTCCCAGCCGAGCCCATTCGTCCTTCGAAGCCAGGGGCGGTACGCCGGTGGCGATCAGAACTTTGACGCCGGTTCTCGCGAATGCGCGAATTGAGTTGTTACGCGCCCCTGCATCGGCGCCCCAAAATGCGGCACCCTCGCCAGTCGGTACTTCGGCGACAATCTTGAAGCCTCCCAGCCGCGCCCACCAGTAGTTCTGCCCTTCATCGAACTGGTCTGGACGGATCCAGGCGACCGGATCTCCCCTGCGCACCCCGAGATTCTGGAGCGAGCGAACGACTTCCAGGGGAACGCCAGCCGAACCTTCGGCCCGAAAAATGCCATGCCGGTTGGTGAAAAGCTGCCCGGCAGTTGACGCTAGAACCGTGGCTAGGAGAAACCAGGCCGTGGCAGTCGTGAAGCTTGCCACAACTTGCTCGGACCCGCCCGCGCGCGGCAGCGATACGGCCGCAAAGCAGCCAATCCAGAAGAGAACAACAAACGGAGCGATCATCCGCGGCTCTACATGCACCGCGGCGTACATGACAAACGGCGCCACGGCAACCGGCCACAATGGCCATCGCGCGGCGTCCCTCCAGGCCAGCAGCGGAGCACGGCCGACGAGGAGCAATGCTGCTAAACACACAATTAAGACGCTTTGAAGTTTCCAGAACAGCTCGAAATACAACCCCGCATGCGTCACAATCTGATTCCCTATCGATCGCAACGACAGGTGGGGTTTGATTCCTTCGTACCAGCGTACGGGATTTTCCCAGATCGGATAGGTGCCGTAGCCGTCAAAGCTGTATGCAACCGGAGTTTCCGAAATGCGGGTAGTCGGGTGCAGCGATGCTCCCATTCCTGCAAACTGACCGTTCCAGTGATAGCGAGGAATGTGGTTCACATACCAGACGTAATTCAGCGTCGCGCTATCTCCGAACGTCAGCCGATGCTCCGATCGCGCCAGCGCGGCAATGAAGGGGCCTGCAACTACGATGAACGTAATTACTGTCAGCACTACACCCGACAGAGGCCTTTTGACCTTCCATAAACCCAGAGCGCATGCGGCTAGAAACACGACCGCCAGGGGGAACATGGGTGCTTTTGCGAGATAACCAATGCCCAGAGCTAACCCTAGCAGCACATAGTGCGAGTTCTTTCGAGAACCAAGTTGGGTCCTGAGCAGCGCGCCCGCAGCGAAGTATGCACACCCGGCGACAGCCAGGTCGGGGCTAACAACCGCCAGAGTGATTAATCTCAACGAACTCCAAATGAAGAGCGCCCAACCAAGCACCAACCAAGAAGTTTCAGACAGCCTGGCTGTCCGGTCATTACGGAACTGCCAGTGTTGGTATTCAATAACGCCGGTGATGAAATAGTGGAAAGCCACGATCGTAGCCAGGTAGATTAAAAAGTTGACTAGATGGGTGACAGGGAACTGCCAGCGCGTTGATGGATGCAGTATTTTAAAGCTCATCCCCAACAAGGCCGGGTAGAGGGGACTCCAGTATCCGTTGATGAAGTGCGCCCAATCTCCTTTGGCAAACGCATCTGCCAAGTCAAGGTAGGAGACGCCGTCCGAATTCATTTCGTTCCGGCCGAGCCATGCCTCGAGGAAGCCCAACGTCGTTGCTAATGAACAGATCCACACGACGGTTCGCCGCCCGGACGACTTGATTGCATCCTGAGTTTTTTCAGTTAGCGTCAACCTCAAAACCTCAATCGCCGGTGGCTGCAACCGCAACACGGCTTGGCTCGGAAGCCCGCTTTTTCGGAGTGTATTCAGGTACGAGCTGGCACATGTGAGCAACCAGATTCTGCTCGTTCGGCTGTTCGAGGAGGACCCGCAGGTCACGAAGCCATTTTTCAATGACACTCAGCGTCGGATGCGGCCCTTGGAACACGCGAATCTTCGGATGATAAGTCTCGGCGTGATGCTCCTTATCGCCCATCACTTCTTCGTAAAGCTTCTCACCCGGCCGCAAACCAGTGAACCGAATCTCTATGTCCACGTCTGGCTCGTAGCCCGATAGCCGGATCATGTTCCGCGCAAGATCCACGATGGGCACGGGCTCGCCCATCTCCAGCGCGAATATTTCGGACCCTTTCCCCATGGTTGACGCTTGCAGGACGAGTTGGACCGCCTCTGGAATCGTCATGAAGTATCGCCGGATATCAGGATGCGTCACAGTGACGGGACCTCCGGCGGCGATCTGCTCCTTGAAGAGCGGCACGACGCTTCCGTTACTTCCCAACACGTTGCCGAACCGAACCGAGGTAAACTTCGTGGCTCCGGCACTGAGCGGCATAGACGCAACGATCAGTTCGGCAATCCGCTTGGTAATGCCCATAATGTTGGCGGGGTTAACAGCTTTGTCTGATGAGATCATCAGGAAATGCGACACGCGCTGCTTGTAGGCCGCAGACACAACGTTCCACGTGCCTAGTACGTTATTCTTAACCGCTTCATGAACGTGAGCCTCCATCATGGGCACATGTTTGTACGCCGCGGCATGAAAGACGGCGTCAATCTGATACGTACGCATCACTTCGGCTACCCTCTCGGCATCGCGGATATCGGCGATTACAGGCGTAATAGAAAGTGACGGACAGCTCTTGCGAAGCTCCAGGTCGATCCTATACAGATCGCTTTCGGCCTGATCGAGCACGATCAGCTTCACTGGCCCAAATCGCGCGATTTGACGGCACAGTTCAGATCCGATCGAGCCGCCGCCGCCGGTCACTAGCACCGATTTGGTGGCGATGTGGGTGCGGATCCGATCTTCCTCAAGCTGTACGGGCTCGCGTCCTAACAAGTCCTCCAACGAGAGTTCTCGAATTTGAGCGCTTAGCCCTTTGCCAGCGAGCAGGTCCCGGACGCCGGGAATAATCTTGCATCGCAGGCCCGCCGCTCTGACATTCGCCAATGCATCGCGGAGTTGGCGGCTTGTGGCCGAAGGAATAGCAACCACTACCTCCGAGATTTTCACATCCTTGCGCTTCAATCGATCCACAATGCGGACGACGTCTCGCCCGCAGCCCAACACAGGGACACCCAGCAGAATCAGCCGCCTTTTCTCGGGGTCATCGTCGATGAGGCCGACAACGCGCCCAAGGTTTCGGTTGGTGCGCAATTCGCGAATCAGCGTGAACGCCGCTTGACCAGCGCCGTAGATGAGCAGGTTGTTGTTCGACGGTTCGCCGAACTGACCAAGGACCAGTTCATTGTAGAGCCGGACGGCGAATCGAAGGCCGGCGGTCGTTAGAAAACACACGATGAAATCGATGATGTAGACCGATCTCGCGAAGGATCGACCGACCACGACGGCGGCGGTGGTCGCAAACAACGCCGACCCCGCCATGTTTGCGATCAAAACACGGGTAAGGTCATGGATCCCAACCAGCTTCCACCATCCGCGATCGAGCCGAGCGGCGAGGAAGATGAGCATCTTCAGCGGCACGGCGATTGCGAGGCCCATCACGAGCTGCCGCACTTCCGATGGAGGAATAGAAAAATCGAAGCGGAGGAGGAACGATGCCGCCAGGGAGAATGCGATCATCGCGACGTGAGTGGCGAGGATCCAGGAACGACGAAGAATAAGGAATAGATTGGACTTCATCATTTCACTTGCGTCTTGATCAGGGAAAAGAAGGTCTGTAAATGCTATCTGCTAAGCCCGGCAAACCATGAGGCGGAGGGCTTTCGGTCCTGAGGCCTTAGCGGCCAGTAGCAGCATCCAGCGAGAAAACCAAGGCCATAGGAAATGTGGAAAACCATGAAAGTTACCGGCAAGATCGGCAGCAAATGCCAGCCGCGCCTTTGGGCGGCATGGAGAGACGCGGCGCAGGCGGCCAGTAAGTAGGAAAGCAGGCCAACAAGCCATCCGGTCAAGAGCCACTTGGGCAGCTCGCTGCGTAAAGGCGTGAGTAAAACCAAAACCGCCGCCACATTCGCGATGACAAAAAAGCCAGGCACTAAATGCCGCCAGGATCCAGGCAATCGATGTTTCCGGATCACAGGAATCTTCCAGAATCCGTATTGAAAATACTGATGAAAGAGACTAGTGAGCGTTCCGCGCGGCCGATACCACGAGACTATAGAAGGGGACTGCCAGATCGTCATTCCGCGCCGCGTCATCCGAAGATTCAGCTCGTCATCCTGATTCCGGATCAGGTTTTCATCGAATAACCCGAGTTCCTCCAGCGTCTGCTTGCGCCAGCACCCGTAGGTGACCGTATCTACGTAGCCCTCGTAATTCTCATCGTGGAACCGGGCGCCACCTGTCGAGAACGGATGTGAGTAAGCAGCGGCAATCGCGCCGGCCGTCCAACCTTCGGTCCGGGTCCGCGCCGGACCGCCCACGTTTGCCGCGCTGGTTTCCTGCATTACTTCGAGGCAACGTTTCACGTAGTCCCGCGCGTACTCTGTGTGGCAATCCATTCTGACGATGATCTTGCCCCTGGCCGCGCGAATTGCCGCATTCAACCCCGTCGACACGATTTGCTGAGGGTTCGGCACTGTTCGAAAGTAGGGATAGCGCTCAGAATACTCTGAAAGTATGCTTTGCGTAGCATGGTCACTGTCGCCGTCTGCTACGATCGCTTCCCACTGGACGTCGCCCATTTCTTGCTTTAACAAGGAATCGAGTAAATTGCGGATGTGTCGCGATTCGTTGCGGCACGGCACGACAATTGTTACGTCGACTTCAGCCGGCATCTGATTGAATGTGGGATACGCGCACATAGTCGCGGTGCTTAGCGTTTGGAAGATCCGGCAGGCGAGGCACTAAACGGATGGTT
>Ga0335070_10012140_pt1 | contig 10062 bp, 5 predicted proteins | sample Lox_Sample_13_FD_206722 | JGI IMG/M metagenome (GOLD analysis project Ga0335070, IMG submission 206722) | Soil microbial communities from Loxahatchee National Wildlife Refuge, Florida, United States - Lox_Sample_1.3 | ecosystem: Environmental > Terrestrial > Soil > Wetlands | place: USA: Florida... | reverse complement strand
CCTCCTTCAACCGAAAGTCCTCAACGCCCAATGCGTGGACGCCGTCGACGCAAAAGATCACCCGCTCCTGCTCCGAGCGCGCTTGGTTGATCGTCGCGATCGCCGTCGCCATCTCATAAATTGGCAACTTAAGCCCGGTGCTCGAATGGACCCAGGTTACCGCGATAACCCGCGTTTGAGGACGGACCTGCCGCACCAAGGTATCAATCAGTTCGTTTCGGGACACAGTCTTCAAAGACTTGTACAGCGGAATCCGACGGATTGTCGCTCCGGTTCGTTCGGCGCGTAGGCGCAAGGACGTTTCCGTTGAATAGTGATCGTGAATCGTGGTCACTATTTCCTGATCTTTCCGGAGCCGGAGGCCTCCGTATAGAAGCCCCAGGCCCATCGTGGTGCTGTCAGTCAACGCGATTTCGGTGGGATCAACCGCAAGATACTCGGCGGCGGCACGCAAGACCGCCATTTCCTGTTTTTCTTCCTGTTCAAACCAATAGCCAATGGGATCGGCATCAAGACCACGGCGATGTCGCTCGATGGCCTCGCGCACGGATGCGGGATGCGAGGCGAGAAAAAACCCGGCCATGTGGACGAGATCGGGCGAAAGAGAAAACTGACCACGTATCGAGTCCCAGCTGTCGAGTTTCTCCGCTGGCGCCGCATCGGTCTTCAGAATGGGGAGTTCGGCGGTGAGCCATGCCGCACCCAACGCCAACCCGCTACGGGTTAAAAATTCCCTGCGATCGATTGTTCCCATGGGTAACCTCCTTGCCGAGCACGAAGATTCCAGCCACCTTGTTTCACTGTACTGTGGTTGCCGAGGGGCGGCAAGCGGCGGCTCTCCGGAGGATCGGGACCACAGAGGAATGAGATGCGTGGGATGCGTTCTATGTGGCGGAATATGCTTCCACCGGCGGGCAGGTGCAGACCAAGTTCCGATCCCCATAGGCATCGTCGATACGGCCTACGCTGGGCCAGAACTTACGGTCTCGGACCCAGGGTGCGGGAAAGGCTGCTTGCTCACGGCTGTACGGTCGATCCCATTCATTCGCCGCCACCGTGGAGACTGTATGAGGAGCATTCTTGAGGAGATTGTTCGTCCGCGGCTGACGACCGTCAATGATGTCTTGGATCTCGGCGCGAATCAGGATCATTGCTTCGCAGAATCGATCCAGTTCCGCCTTTGATTCGCTCTCCGTCGGCTCGATCATCAACGTCCCGGCGACCGGGAATGACACGGTCGGCGCATGGAAGCCGTAGTCCATCAGGCGCTTGGCGACGTCCATCGCTTCGACGCCCGCACTCTCCTTGAATTGTCGAAGATCGAGGATGAACTCATGAGCGACGAATCCCGACGTACCCGTGAAGAGGATTGGATAGTGCTTCTCGAGCCGCTTGGCCATATAGTTCGCGTTGAGGATCGCGACCTGGGTGGCCATGGTCAATCCATCTCGACCCATCAACGCCATGTACACCCATGAGATCGTCATGATACTGGGGCTCCCGTAGGGCGCGGCCGAAACAGGACCGATCGACTGTTCCCCACCGAGTCCAGTGACCGGATGGCCAGGAAGAAATGGTGAGAGATGTCGCGCCACGCCGATGGGACCCATACCAGGTCCGCCGCCGCCGTGGGGAATACAAAATGTCTTGTGCAAATTCAGGTGGCACACGTCCGCACCGATATCTCCAGGCCGGCAGAGCCCAACCTGGGCGTTCATATTGGCTCCGTCCATGTAGACTTGACCGCCATGCGTATGGACGATCTGACAGATACGCCGTACATTCGCTTCGAACACCCCGTGCGTAGAGGGATAGGTCAGCATCAGGGCTGCGAGACGGTTGCGGTGTTGGACCGCCTTCGCTTCGAGGTCTGCGAGATCGACGTTGCCGTGTCGATCGCAAGCGACCGGCACGACGGTCATGCCCGCCATCGCCGCACTGGCTGGATTGGTGCCGTGTGCAGAAACGGGAATGAGACAGACGTCGCGATGAAACTCGCCCTGACTGCGGTGATAGGCTCGGATCACGCTCAAACCGGCATACTCGCCCTGTGAGCCAGCGTTCGGTTGCAACGAGACCGCAGCAAATCCCGTAATCTCTGCCAGCCAGGTTTCGAGCTGGTGGAACAGCTCCTGATACCCTTTGCTCTGCTCGGGCGGCGCAAAGGGGTGGAGCTGCGAGAATTCCGGCCATGTTACCGGCAACATCTCCACCGTTGCGTTCAGCTTCATGGTGCAGGAGCCGAGCGGAATCATCGAATGGACCAGGGAGAGATCCTTGGCCTGCAGACGATGGAGATACCGGAGCATTTCGTGTTCGGCATGATAGCGATGAAACACCGGGTGAGTGAGATAGGGGCTCCTGCGCGCCAGGTTCGCCGAGAAATTCACTGTAGCCGCCCTGCTGACGTCTTCGATTCGAATGGGCAACCGCTCATGACCGACGAACAGTTCCAGAAGCTGTCGAACTTCGCCTTCGTTGCTCCATTCATCCAGGGAGATCCCGATCGAGTTGTCGTCGTACCGTCGCAGATTGAACCCTTGCTCGTCGGCCCTGATCAAAATCTGCTCAGACCGTTCCTTAGAGAGCCGAACCCGCAGCGTATCGAACATCTGCTCCGCCCCTGTGTCAAACCCGAGCTGACGAAGACCCGAAGCGAGAGTGACCGCTAAGCCATGTACCCGTTCAGCAGTCCGTCTCAACCCCTCCGGCCCATGATAGACCGCGTACATGCTTGCCATAATGGCCAGGAGCACTTGTGCCGTACAGATGTTGCTCGTCGCTTTTTCCCGCCGTATGTGTTGTTCGCGCGTTTGAAGCGCCAGCCGATAGGCGATCTTGCCTGTCGCATCTTTCGATACGCCGACGATGCGTCCCGGCATCTGCCGTCGATACTCCTCTTTGGACGCCAGGAATGCGGCGTGAGGCCCACCGAACCCTAGGGGGACTCCGAATCGTTGACTGGAACCCACAGCGATATCGGCGTCAAACTCTCCCGGTGAGCGCAGGAGCGTCAGGGCAAGGAGGTCCGTCGCCACCACGACCAACAAGCCAGCGGCATGGGCTTGTGCAACAAGGGCACTGTAGTCTCCGACATAGCCATCGGTCGTCGGATACTGCAGAAGGATGCCGGCCAGCTGCGCATCAGAGAAGTCGATGGCCTGCGTCCGTCCGACCTCGATCGTGATTCCAAGCGGTTCGGCACGGGTCTGCACCACTGCAATGGTCTGAGGATGGCAATCCTGTGAGACAAAGAAGGTCTTGCGCTCCTGGCCGGCCGCGCGGGAAGCGGCGAGACACATCGTCATGGCTTCCGCCGCAGCGGTGGCTTCATCCAATAACGAGGCATTGGCTAACGGGAGTCCGGTTAAATCAGCCACCATGGTTTGGAAATTGACCAGGGCTTCGAGTCGTCCCTGAGAAATCTCAGCTTGGTAGGGGGTGTAGTGGGTGTACCAGCCGGGATTTTCAAGAATATTGCGCTGGATCACAGCAGGAGTGATGCAGTCATAATAGCCCATACCGAGCAAGGACCGATGGACCCGATTCTCTCCGGCGATGGACCGGAGTTCCTGCAGCACTGCTTGTTCCCGTCGATGAAGGGGTAAATTCAGCTCCCGCCGCAGCCGGATATCCGACGGTACCACTGCATCGCTCAGGGACTCCAACGAGGGCACACCCGCGGTCGTCAACATCTCGCGGAGATCGGTCTCCGTTGGACCGAGATGGCGCCGAATAAACGTATCGGTGGGATTCAAGAAGTCCGGGGTGGTCATGTATGGTCTATTATAAGCTTGTAGATACAGCGCGGGCGACGCGACGTCAGGCGCTGGCCAACCAGCTCGCAATATGGCATATCCTCTAGCGGACCGAAGAGTACCACGTTAGCCCTCCCTTCTCCAAGCACAAGATCGGCTATCTCTCCTTGCCTTCTGCACAGAAAGTCGAGTATGAGTTTGGCGTCTATGCAAGCTGTTGGAGAGGGTTTCCTTGACGTCGGTTCCTGATCGCAAACCAGGCGACTCTTGTCTGTGAAGATGCACGACATCGTCATCGTGGGGGCCGGCCTTGCCGGGATGAGGGCTGCGCTCGCATCCCCGCCAGACCTTGACGTCGCCGTCATCTCAAAAGTCCATCCCGTCCGCAGTCACTCTGTGGCGGCCCAAGGGGGCATCAACGCCGCTCTGGGTGAAAACGATTCGTGGGAAGCCCACGCCTTCGATACTGCCAAGGGAGGGCTCTACCTCGGCGATCAAGACGCAATCGAGGCCATGTGCCGCGAAGCGCCCGACGACATTCTCGAATTAGAACGGCTGGGCGTGATTTTCAGTCGGGACGATCAGGGCCGTATTGCGCAACGTCCATTCGGCGGAGCTGGATTCCCGCGGACGTGTTATGCCGCAGATCGAACCGGCCATGCGATCCTCCACGCCATGTACGAACAGCTGATGAAACGGCGGATCCGTGTGTACGAAGAATGGTTCGTCACATCGTTGATCGAGGAGGACGGACTCTGTCGTGGAGTCATCGCCTGGGACCTTATTCAAGGCGGCCTCCATCCCATCGGCGCGAAGGCCGTGATCCTGGCCGCGGGAGGTAGCGGGCGGGTGTTTCTCACGAGTACGAACGCGGTCATCAACACCGGAGACGGCATGGCTCTCGCTTATCGAGCCGGCGCTCCGTTGGCCGATATGGAATTTGTCCAGTTTCATCCCACGACGCTTAAAGACACCGGCATTTTAATCACCGAAGGGGCACGCGGTGAAGGCGGGTATCTGCTCAACACACTCGGCGAGCGCTTTATGAAAACCTACGCTCCGCAACAGATGGAACTTGCCACCCGATCCACCGTCTCGTTGGCCATCGGGCGGGAGATCCTTGAGGGACGCGGCGTCGATGGCTGCGTGCTCTTGGATCTCCGTCATCTGGGTCGCGCACGCATTCTCGAACGATTACCGCAGATCCGAGAATTGGCCATCGAGTTCGCCGGTCTTGACCCGATTGAAACCCCCATTCCCGTTCGCCCTGGTGCCCATTATCAGATGGGCGGCGTCCGCACCAACCAATGGGGCGAGACTTCAATCCCGGGTCTGTACGCGGCCGGCGAATGTGCCTGTGTCAGCGTCCACGGAGCCAATCGACTCGGCGGAAACTCTCTCCTTGAAACCATTGTCTTCGGCAGGCGGGCGGGACAACGAGCTTCTGACTACGCCAGGAATATTGCACCGCGCGCACTGTCGGACACTACGCTCACACAGGAGGAGCGACGTCTTCAGCAACTGCTCTCGAACGAAGGGCCCTCGCGGGCCTGGCAGCTTCGCGACGAACTCGGGAGAACGATGAGCCTTAACCTCGGTCTCGTTCGTACCGAAGAATCGATCCGGTCCGCCAAGGCTTTTGTCGAATCGCTCAAGGTCCGCGCTGCTGCTGTGACCATCCAAGATAAGGGACGAGTGTTCAACACGGATCTCATCCAGGCCCTTGAATTGCAATCGTTGCTCGATATCGCGGAAACGATCGTTGCCGGAGCCCTCGTCAGAACCGAGAGCCGGGGTGCCCATTACCGCTCGGATTTTCCCGAACGCGACGATGTCCATTGGCTTCGGCACACGCTGACCCATCGGACACTCGGGGGACCAGCCCTCACGTATGAGCCGGTTACGATTACCCGATTCCCACCCACGAAGTGACCGACCTCACGGAGAATCGACACCTTGAATTTTGTTATAATGCTGGCTCAGCTCTATGCGTATCCTCGTCGTCGAAGACGAAACGAAAGTCGGCTGTTTCATCAAGCGCGCGCTTGAAGAGGAAAGCTATGCGGTCGATCTGTGCGAAGACGGGGCTAAAGGCCTTGAGATGGCACTGGCCACGAGCTACGACTTGATCATCGTCGACCTCATGTTGCCGTCGCTGCCCGGCCTGGACGTCCTCAAGGGAATTCGCGCGGCCCACATCCAGACCCCCGTCCTGATACTGACTGCGCAATCACAAGTCGACCAGCGGGTTAAGGGGCTCGACGCAGGAGCGGACGACTACCTCACCAAGCCGTTCGCCATCGATGAATTGCTCGCGCGGGTTCGAGCCCTGCTCCGCCGAGGAGCCACCGAGAGTCCCGGGGTCCTTCAGGTCGATGATCTCATCCTCAATCCTGCGACGCGTGAAGTCATTAGGGGAGGGCAGCGGATCGACCTGACCCTCAAGGAATATGCTTTGCTCGAGTACTTGATGCGACACGCCGGCCGCGTTCTCACCAGGCCCATGATCTCCGAACACGTGTGGAACCAAGACTTTGACACCTTCACGAACGTCATTGATGTATACGTGAACTATCTGCGCAACAAGATCGACCGCGGTCGCATCAAGAAGCTCATTCATACTGTTCGCGGGAGCGGGTACATGCTGAAGGCCGACTAGCAGGATGCACAATAACCCCTCCAGCTTCGTTCTCGCATCGCGCGGAGGCTCAACGTACCGAGCAGAGTGCGCCTCGCCTCCTTTCTCGCTGCGGCCTTGCTGGAAGGTCTTATTGAGCATCCTGATGTGGAAATCGTTCCTGGCTCTGCCACTCAAAACTGCACTCCGAAACGCCGCTCAGAAGCGCTGTTTAGGAGTTCGCTGATGCCGCTCCGGGTTCGGCTCACCCTTTGGTACGGCAGCGTCCTTGCGCTGGTCCTGATCGCCTTCTCAACCATCCTTTACGTCGTGACTGCCCGAAGCCTTCGCGACGCCGTCGATCAGTCGTTGGAAGAAACCGCATCGGCTGCCGTCCGCTCATTGGAAGAACGCGGGTTCCTTCCGCTGATTGACGAAGAAGAGTTGCTCTCGCAATTCCCTGAACTCGCGAGGATCGATAAATTCTTCCAGATCTTCAGCCCATCCGGCACCATCACGATTCGATCCCCGAATGTCAAGCAACACGAAGTGCCGCTAAGTCGTCAAGCGCTAGAGGTCGCGTTCTCTGGCCGGACGATTTTCGAATCCGCCAAATACCCGAAAGAGCCGCCGCTGCGTCTCATCTCGGTCCCGATCATCTATCGGGGCAACCTGCTCTACATTGTGCAGGTCGGCACTTCCATGGAATCGGTCGAGGGAACATTGAGCAGGCTTCTGCTCGTGCTGGTGGTCACGATGCCCTTGGCTCTGGCTGTGTCGCTGGCGGGCGGCTGGTTCCTCGCAGGCCGCGCTCTGCGACCGGTGGATGCGATGACCGTAGCCGCGCAGCGGATCGCCGGAGGCGACCTCACACAGCGGCTGACCGTGCCTCAATCGGCCGATGAAATCGGCCGATTGGCCGGAACGTTTAACAACATGATCGCACGGCTGGAAACATCGTTTCGCCAAATTCGGCAATTCACCAGTGATGCGTCGCATGAACTGAGGACGCCGCTGACCGTCATGAAAGGTGAAACCGAACTGGTCCTCCGTCGACCACGCCCTCTGGATGATTATCAATCGGTGCTCGAAAGCAATCTCGAGGAAATCGACCGCATGACGAACATCGTAGACGAGTTGCTGTTCCTCTCCCGGGCCGACATGGGTGAGGTGAAAATGGCGTCCTTGCCCGTGAAGCTCGAGTCCTTAGTCGAAGACATCCATCGCCAGGCCACACTCCTGGGACAAGACCGGAATATCGAGGTCGTGCTCGGGACAGTGACCCCCGCGGTCGTGCTGGGTGATGAACTCCGGCTTCGCGAACTGCTGTTGAATCTCGTCGAGAATGCCATCAAGTATTCTCATCCAGGCGGTAAAGTAGAAGTGTCGCTCCTGACGGAAGGTCACCACGCACGTCTGTCGGTCACGGATCAGGGCATTGGGATTTCGGACGAAGATCGGACGCGAATTTTCGACCGATTCTTCCGCACGGACGAGGCGCGGGCCCATACTAAGAAGGGCACGGGCCTCGGACTTGCCATCTGCGCTTGGATCGCCGAGTCCCATAAGGGGAAGATCGCCGTCGTCAGCGCGCCTGGACAGGGATCGACTTTTACGGTGATCCTGCCGCTCGTCCCTTCATCCGCTTAACAACTTCTAATACCCCCCTAATCCGCTTCTCATGGCCGGTTGTTAGGCTGCTCGTAGGTCTCAAGAGCATCTCTACTCGTCAATTGTCATCAACATCATCAAGGAGGAACCTATGAGACAGCGTATTTATCTGTCGATCGGCACCGTACTAGCGGCGCTGCCGCTCGGCATCCTATTGATTTGGGGTGGCCAATCACTGACGGCTTCGCATGCGTCGAGTTCAGCCGCCTCGATAGCCACGCCGGCCGCCATGACCATGACTGCTCCGGCGGAGAACGGATTTGCGGAGGTCGCCAAAGCGGTCACGCCGGCCGTGGTGAACATTACGACGGTCATAGCAGAAAAAACCTCGGATGGCCAATCGACGCCAGACGAGTTGCGTGATCGAATGGAAGAATTTTTTGGAGGGCCAAGATCGCCCTTCGGGCCTCGGGGATTTCGCGGGCCTCAAGGGCCGATGGAGCCACGTGGCCATCGAGGCACCGGTCAGGGATCCGGCGTCATCGTCTCGACCGACGGCTATGTGCTGACCAACAACCACGTCATTGACGGAGCGGGCGAGGTCACGGTCACGCTGCCGGACAAACGGGAATTCAAGGGCAAGATCGTGGGAGCTGATCCTAAAACCGATCTCGCCGTCGTCAAAATCGACGGAGAGAACCTTCCTATGGTTGCCTGGGGAGATTCCTCAAAGTTGCAGGTCGGTGAATATGTTCTGGCCGTTGGCAATCCCTTCGGCCTGAATTCCACTGTCACGCTTGGAATCGTCAGCGCGCTGGGCCGAGGTCGGATGGGCATTACGCAGTACGAAGACTTCATTCAAACCGATGCAGCGATTAACCCGGGCAATTCCGGCGGTGCACTCGTCAACACGAGGGGTGAGTTGGTGGGGATCAATACCGCGATCTTCTCACAGACCGGTGGCTATCAGGGTGTGGGATTTGCCGTCCCGACCAGTATGAGCAAGCCGATCTATCAAAGCCTCATCAAGCACGGGAAGGTCGTACGTGGATACCTCGGCATCGGCATTCAGGATCTCAATCAGGATCTTGCGAAGTCCTTCGGCACAAAAGAGGCCAAAGGGGCACTCGTCAGCGACGTGAAGGAAGATAGCCCAGCGGACCAGGCCGGTTTCAAGCAGGGAGATGTCATCGTGACCTATCAAGGCTCGCCCGTGGAAGACGCGGTGGCCTTGCAGCGGCTGGTCACGAGAACAGCGGTCGGCACGAAGGTGCCGGTCAGAGTGATTCGTGACGGTCACGAAAAGGATCTCACGGTCACGATTGGGGAACAACCTGAGACCAACAAAATCGCCAAAGCAGAGACTGGTGAGGCGGACTACGCGTTCGCCGGAGTGGCTGTTCAGGATCTCGACCGAGACACGGCCAAAGAGCTCGGGATCAAGGGTAAAACCAGAGGCGTGGTGGTGACGAGCGTCGCGCCAGACAGCGGCGCGGAAAAAGCCGGCCTGATGCCCGGAGACGTGATCCGAGAGATCAATCGCCAGCCGGTGGATTCCGTCAAGGACTTTGAGAAGCTATCGATTCGTGTCAAGAAAGGTGAGAACGTGTTGCTCCTGATCAACCGACGCGGCTCATCTCTATTCTTATCGGCAAAGGTGTAAACGAAGAGATGGAGCAGGGCCGGGCGAACCGAGCCCTGCTCCTTACTGATCTGCGCTGTTCAACACGCCCTGCTAGTCAAAGACGACTGTTTTCTTCCCATATATCAAAACCCGATGCTCGATGTGCCGGCGCACAGCCCTGGCCAGCACAATCTCCTCGAGATCTCGTCCCTTTCTCACGAGATCATCAACCGTATCCCGGTGACCGACACGGATGACATCCTGCTCGATAATGGGGCCTTCATCCAGGTCCTCCGTCGCGTAGTGGGCCGTCGCCCCGATAATCTTCACGCCTCTGTCATAGGCCTGTCGATAGGGGTTGGCGCCGATGAAGGCTGGCAAGAATGAGTGGTGAATGTTGATAACCGGACAGCCCAGCTGAGCGAGAAAGTTGGCGCTGAGGATCTGCATGT
>Ga0335070_10012139_pt1 | contig 10062 bp, 8 predicted proteins | sample Lox_Sample_13_FD_206722 | JGI IMG/M metagenome (GOLD analysis project Ga0335070, IMG submission 206722) | Soil microbial communities from Loxahatchee National Wildlife Refuge, Florida, United States - Lox_Sample_1.3 | ecosystem: Environmental > Terrestrial > Soil > Wetlands | place: USA: Florida... | reverse complement strand
AGCTACAACACCACCTCGAACCAGTACGTGACCACGGTGGCGGACTCCACCGCCACGGCGTTCTACGGCAACCGCTACGTGTTCGCGTACCTGCTGGAGAAGACGCTGTCGATGACCACGCGGCTCGACTGGACCTTCACCCCGGCCCTGACGCTGCAGCTCTACGTGCAGCCGCTGATCGCCAGCGGCGCCTACTCGCAGTTCAAGGAGTTCAACCGGCCGCGCGCGGTGGCCCGCAGCGTGTACGGCGTGGACCGCGGGACCATCAGCTACGCCGGCGGGAGCTACACGGTGGATCCGGATGGCGCCGGCCCGGCCGCGCCGTTCACCTTCGGCGACCCGAACTTCGACTTCCGGTCGCTCCGCGGCAGCGCCGTGCTGCGCTGGGAGTACCACCCCGGCTCCACGATCTACTTCGTGTGGACGCAGCAGCGGAGCGACAACGCCGCGACCGGCGTCGGCGACCTGGTGCTGGGCCGCGACATCCGCGGGCTCACCGCCGCGCCGCCGGAGAACATCTTCCTGGTGAAGTTCAGCTACTGGGTGGGGTTGTGACAGAAGGCAGCTGAGCGGGACGGAGTTCTCAGAACGGTTGCCGGACGGCAAGGAGGATGTGGTTACGACTCACCTTGCCGTCGGTCGACTTCCACCTGTTAGTTATGCCGCCATGAGCGCCGCGGCCCTGCCCCCGATCCGTCCGACGTTTCGCGCCCTGGCGACCGCCTTCGTCCCCGAGGCGGCGTCGCTCGACGAGCCGTCGTGGGCGGAAGGCGAGGCCATCGTCGAGCGGTTTCTCGCCGCCCGGCCGGCCGCGGTCCGGCGCCAGCTCCGCCTGCTCCTCGCGCTGCTCGACTTCCTGCCCCTGCTCCGCCACGGCCGGCGGTTCCGCGCCCTGGACGCGGCGCGCCGCGTCCGGTTCCTCGAGGCCATGCAGAACGCGCCCCTGCTGCTGCTGAGGCGCGGCGTCTGGGGCGTGCGCACCCTCGCCTTCATGGCGTACTACGCGCGGCCCGCGGCCGCGTCGGCGATCGGCTACCGGGCCGACGCGCGCGGCTGGCAGGCCCGCCCGTGATCCGGCGCGACTACGACGTCGTGATCGTCGGCTCGGGGGCGGGCGGCGGCACCGTCGCCCAGGAGCTGGCGCCCCTGGTGAAGTCCGGCGTGCGCGTGCTGGTCCTCGAGCAGGGCCCGCGCCTGGCGGACGACGAATTCACCGGCCGCGAGCTGGAGATGGCCGACGCGCTCTACGAGGACGGCGGCGCGTTCCTGACCGCGGACGGCGCGATGACCCTCGCGTTCGGGCGGGCGCTCGGCGGCTCGACCGTGGTGTACACCGGCACGTCGCTCGTGGCGCCCGAGCGCGTCATCCGCGCCTGGGCCGTGCCGGGCCTCGACCACGCCGACCTGGCGCGCCGCTCCGCGAGGTTCGCGGCGCAGAACAACGTCCACCTGCTCGAGCCGGCCCTCCTCAACGACAACAACCGGCTGTTCCTCGAGGGCTGCCGGGCCGCCGGCTACGCCGCCGAGCAGTTTCCGCTCAACCTGAAGGGCTGCCGGGGCTCGAGCCTGTGCAACCTCGGCTGCCCCAACGCGGCCAAGATGGGCACGCACCGGGTCCAGTTGCCGGTGGCACAGTCGCAAGGAGTCCAGATCGTCACCCGTGCCGAGGTCTTGAGTATCGGAGACCACGCGCTCTCGGTGGCGGTACGGGCCAGGAAGCAAGGGGAAAAGGGGGCGGCGTCCGAGTGGGAGCCGGGCGCGTACGACGTGCGGGCCAGGGTGGTCGTGGTCGCCGGCGGGGCGATCGGCTCGCCGGCGCTGCTGCTGCGCTCCGGTTTCGGCCGCGCGCTGCCCGCGCTCGGCGCCGGCTTCACCTGCCACCCCGCGCACATCCTGGTCGCCGAGCACCCGCGGCCGATCACCAACGACGTGGGGCACCCGAAGAGCTACTTCCTCGACCGCGCGGCCGCGGAGGGCTGGGTGCTCGAGACCTGCATGTACTTCCCGTTCACCACGGCGAAGAACCTGACCGGCTTCGGGCCGCCGCACAGCGCGCTGATGCGCGCCTTCCCCCGGCTCCAGATGATCCTGGTGCTCGCGTGCGACAAGGCCGTGCCGCACAACCGGGTGGCCGTGGACCGGTCGGGGAAGCCCGTGGTGCACTACCGGTTCACCGCGCGGACGGTGGAGGCGCTGGTGCGGGCCACCCGGGCCTCGGCGAAGATCTTCTTCGCGGCCGGGGCGCTGCGCATGCACGCGCCCACCGCCGATCCGCCGCTCATCGAGCGCGGCGACGCCGGCCGCGTGGACGAGCTGGTGGACGCGCGCCACTTCCGGACCGGCAAGGTCTCGATCTCGGCGGCGCACCTGATGGGCGGATGCGCGATGGGCGCGGCCGGCGACTCCGCCCGCTCCGTGACCGACGCGTGGGGCCGCGTGCACGGCGTGCCGTGGCTGCGGGTCGGCGACGCGAGCCTGTTCCCCGACTCGCTCGAGATCAACCCGTACCTCACGATCATGGCCCTGGCCGACCGCGTGGCCGAGGGCATCCGGACCGAGGCCCGCGACCTGCTCGGCGGCGGAGCCCCGGCGTGAAGCCGGCCGGCGGCCAGATCGTCGTGCGCGCGCTCGAGGACGAGGGCGTCGGCCTCGCCTTCGGCATCCCGGGCACCCACAACATCGAGCTGTACGACGCGCTGGGCGCCTCCACGAAGGTGCGTCCGGTGCTGGTCACCGACGAGCAGAGCGCGTCGTTCATGGCCGACGCGGTGTGGCGCGCCTCGGGGCGGCTCGCCTGCGCCAACGTGGTCCCCGGCGCGGGCCTCACGCACGCGATGAGCGGGATCGGCGAGGCGTATCTCGACAACGTCGGGATGCTGGTGCTGGGCTGCGGCATCCGCCGCGACACGGGCAAGGCCTACCAGCTGCACGACGTGGACCAGGCGGCGATGGTGCGGCCGGTGACCAAGGCCCAGTTCCGGCCCATGGACGGCCAGGAGCTGTACACGGTCATCCGCGAGGCGTGCCGCATCGCGCGCGAGGCGCCGGCGGGCCCGGTCTTCGTCGAGGTGCCGGCGAACCTGTACCTGACGACGCACGAGGTTGAGTTCGCGCCGCCCCCAGGCCCCAACCCCCGATCCCCAAACCCCGCCGAGATCGAGCGCGCCGCCGCGCTGCTCAACGCCGCCAGGCATCCGCTCCTGTACCTCGGCCTCGGTGCCGCCGGCGCCGGCCTCGTCGCCCTCGCGGAGCGGCTCGAGGCCCCGGTCGCGACGACGTTCCAGGGCAAGGGCGTCTTCCCGGAGTCGCACCCGCTCGCCCTGTGGCCGGGGTTCGGCGACGCGGCGCCGCCCTTCGCGCGACAGGTCGCCGACGGCTGCGACGCCACGCTCGCCGTCGGCTGCCGGTTCGGCGAGGTGGCCACCGGGAGCTACGGCCTGGCGGTGCCCCGCCCGCTGGTGCACGCCGACGCGGACCCGGGCGTGTTCGGCCGGAACTACCCGGCCGACGCCACGATCACCGGTGAGTCCGCGGCCGTCGTGGCGGCGCTGCTCGAGCGGCTGCCCGCCCGTCCGAAGGACGAGGCGCTGCGCGCGAGGCTGCGCGAGGGGCGGGCCGCCGTCGAGCGCGAGCGCGCGGACGCCTCCGACACCGGCCGCGTCTCGCCGTACCGCCTGCTGCGCGCGCTGCAGCAGCGCTTCGGCCCCCGCACCGTCTTCACCGCCGACAGCGGGAACGGGACGTTCCTCGCGGTCGAGACGCTGCGGCTGGACGAGCCCGGCAAGCTGCTCGCACCGGTCGACTACTCGTGCATGGGCTACGCGGTGCCCGCGGCCCTCGGCGCCGGCCTCGCCCGGCCGGACTGCCCGGTGGTCGCCCTGGCGGGCGACGGCGCGTTCCTGATGACCGGGCTGGAGCTCCTGACCGCCGCGCAGCTGGCCGTGCCGGTCGCGGTGTTCGTGCTGCGCGACGGCGAGCTGGCGCAGATCGCGCAGTTCCAGGAGGTCGCCCTCGGCCGCAAGACGGCGAGCGTCCTGCCCGATCTCGACCTCGAGGCGCTGGCGCGCGCGATCGGCGTGGAGTTCGCGAGGCTCGCGTCCGACGCCGGGATCCCGGCCGTGCTGGACCGCGTGGCCGCGACCGTGGCCGCCGGCCGCCCGATGCTGGTGGACACCGCCATCGACTACTCGGTCAAGACGTGGTTCACGCGGGGCGTCGTGAAGACGACCTTCCTGCGGTTGCCCTGGAAGGATCGGTTGAGGTTCGTGGCGAGAGCGGTGGGGAGGAAGCTGGGGGTGGGCGACTAGGCTGCTTGGCTCAGAACCACACCCGCATCCCGAACGTCGGCCCGTGGAACGGGCTCCCCACGCCGATCCTCGTCCACCGGTACCCCGCCTGCAGCTCGACGCGCCCCAGCAGCACGGAGCCGCTCCCCATGAAGTCCGCGAAGCCGGTGCCGAACAGGGGCCCGCCCTTCCACGTGAGGGCGGCCACGCGCGCGCTGCCGCCGAAGCCGAACGGCCGTCCGGGCAGGAGCTGGAACCCTACGTCGAGTCCCGGCCCTCCGGCGGTACGCGGCTGGTCGGTGAGGACGCCCTGGAGCGCGAGGCCGATCTTGAAGTAGCCGATGTCGCCGATCGGACCGATGCCCGACAGGGCGACGTGGCCGAGGTGGAGGTAGTCCGTCCCGCCGGCCAGGGGCTCCCGGTAGAACGAGTACTCCGCGGTGAACAGCGCCTGGTCGTGCGCCGCCTCGAAAGCGAACTGGGCGGAGCGGAGCGTGGATTCCTCGTCCCGGAACCACGCGGCCGAAAAGCTCGCGAACCCGCGCCCCGTCGCCACGTTGCGCATCACGAAGCTGGTCGGCGCCTGCCGCTCGGCGTACGGGTAGGCGAGATACCCCTGGCCCGGGGACTCGGGCGGCGGCGTGCTGTCGGGCGACGATGCGTGCCGTGACGAATGCACCAGGCCGCGGAGCAGGAAGAAGAAGAACCCGCCGCCGTCGGTGTCGTCGTCGTGGTCGTGGCCCTTGGTCGCGTTGTCGGCCGAGTGCTCGACGTCGGAGATCTTGCCCTTGTCCTGCGCCAGGGCGCCGGCGGGAACGGCGGCCAGGAGAGCTGCGGCCATGGCGAGTGAGGCGAGCACCGAGGTCTTCATGCCCGCCGGGAGAGCATCGGCCGTGCCAGCGGCACAAGCGTCCGGGCCGCGGGATCTTGACGTTTGCCTGACGGCACCGCTTCCTTGCCAGCCGTCCCCAAGGAGGGACACACCACCGTGCCGACCCGACACGCTCCGGCGCCGCTCGATCTGGGCGCGTCCCTGCTCTCGGCGCTCGCCACCAGCGAGCGCATCACCCAGTACCTGCTCGACGCGCTTCCCGCCGGGGTCTGGCGCGCCGAGACGCCGGGCGAGGGCCGCACGGTGGCGGCCGTCGTGGCGCACCTGCACAACGTGCGGCTGATGTGGCTCAAGGTCGCGGCGCAGGGGGCCAGGCTGCCGGCGCAGCTCGACAAGGCGAAGGTGACGCTCGCTCAGGCCCGGAAGGCGCTCGCGGCCAGCCACGCGGCGATCGCGAAGCTGGTGGCGGCGTCGCTGGCCGGCGACGGCAGGATCAGGAACTTCCCGCCCGACGTCGGCGCGTTCGTCGCCTATCTCGTCGCCCACGACGCCCACCATCGCGGCCAGCTGTGCATGCTGTGCCGCCAGCTCGGACACCGGCTGCCCAACGCGGTCACGTTCGGGATGTGGGAGTGGAACAAGCGGAGGCAGGAAGCCCCTACTGCAATCTCTCCAGGCGCTGCCTGATCCTCGGGTTGCCCGGGTTCTCCGCCGCGAGCTTCGCCAGCACCGCCCTCGCCGAGTCCTTCATGCCCGCCGCGACGTACGCGTCGGCGCGGGTGAAGGCCACCCGCAGCTTCGTGAACGGCTCCGAGTCCGGCACCACGATGCGATCCAGGGCCGCGAGCGCGGCGCGCGGATCGCGGCGATCGGTGACGAGCGACTGCGCAGCCACGAGCTGCACCTCGACGCTCCCGGGATCGCGCCGCGCCAGCTCGGTGATGAGCGAGTCCGCTTCCGCCGCGCGGTGCGCGCTCCGTGCCAGCATCGCCTGCTCGAACAGCCCCGCGGTGAGCAGGCGGTGCACGTCCGCGGTGTCGCCAGTCCGGAGGCCCGGGCCGCCCACGTAGGAGTAGACCAGGTCGCCGCCGCGGTCGGCGGCCCTGGTGACCGCCCCCACCGCCGCGAGGCACGCCACGCCGGAGGCGATCTCCGCCCAGCGGCGCCACGCCGCACGCCGGCTCAGCGCGAGGCCCACGAGCTCGAGGCCGCCCACCACCAGCAGGGCGTCGCGGGCCCACTCGCCCGCGCCCTCGTGCGCCTGCACGGCGGCGCGCACGCCGGGGATGCGCTCCGCGCGGTCGTGCGCCTGGCTGCCCGACTCGGCCGCAGCGACGGCGGCGCCGGCGGAGAGGATCAGGAGCGTCGCCGCGGCCGGCCGGGTGAAGGCCGGCCTGCCGGTGAGCGAGATCCAGCGGAGCAGCGCGCCCACGATGGCCAGGGCGACGACGAAATGGACGATCTGCGGATGGAAGGCCGCGATGTGAGGCATCGGTCGTTTCCGTTCGGGAACGGCGGAATGATCACGGGGCGGCCACCGCGGGGCAACCTTGACACCCGTGGTGCGGGCCGCCCAAGCTTGCCCCATGCCCATGAACGCCGAATGGCACCGGGAGCACCCCATGCCGACCCGCGCTTCGCTGGCGCAGCGGGTCGCGTGGCACCAGGCGCACGCGAAGCACTGCGGCTGCCGACCGATTCCCCCCGACATCCTGATCGAGCTCGATCGCCTGGAACGCTCCAGGGGGAAGAAGACCTACCGGCCCCGCTGAGCCTGGTGAAACCGGGGGAGGCCCTGCCCTCGTCGTGAATGGTGTGACCCCGGTCGACGAGCGCGTCCGCGAAGCCCTGGCGGGCCGGTACGCCATCCGGCGGATACTCGGCTCCGGCGGCGCCGCCACCGTGTACCTGGCCGACGACCTCAAGCACGGCCGCGAGGTGGCGCTCAAGGTGCTGCGCCCGGAGTTGGCCGCGTCGCTGGGCCGGGAGCGGTTCATCCAGGAGATCGGCGTCGCCGCGCGCCTCAGCCACCCCCACATCCTGCCGCTGCACGACTCCGGCGACGCCGACGGCCTGCTGTACTACGTGATGCCGTACGTGCCCGGCGAGTCGCTGCGCGACCGCATCGCGCGGGAGCGGCAGCTGGCGCCCGAGGCGGCGGTGGCGATCGCGTGCGACATCGCCGAAGCGCTCGACTACGCGCACCGGCGCGGCGTGGTCCATCGCGACGTCAAGCCCGAGAACATCCTGTTCCAGGAGGCGCACGCCGCCATCGGCGACTTCGGGGTGGCGCTCGGCGTCACGGCGTCGGCCCGCGAGCCGCGGACCGAGACCGGCCTGCTGATCGGGACGCCGGAGTACATGAGCCCCGAGGCGTGCGCCGGCGACGCGGAGCTCGACGGCCGGAGCGACCAGTACTCCCTGGGCTGCGTGCTGTACGAGATGCTGGCCGGCTGTCCGCCGTTCCGGGCGGCGACCCCGCAGGGCGTCGTCGCGCGCCATCTCGCCGACACGGTCCCGCCGCTCGGCACCGTGCGCCCGGACGTCGCGGCCCACGTCGTGCGCGCCGTGATGCGCGCCCTGGCCAAGGCGCCGGCGGACCGCTTCCCCACCCTCCAGGCGTTCGCCGAGGCGCTGCGGACCGCCGCCGCCGATCCCGACGTCGCGGCGGGGCGCTCGGTGGCGGTGCTGCCGTTCGGCAACTCGAGCGGCCTCGCGGAGGACGACGTCCTGAGCGACGGCATCACCGACGAGATCATCGGTGCGCTGTCGCGCCTCGAGGGCCTGCGGGTCGCGTCCCGCACGTCGGTGTTCGTGTTCAAGGACCGGCGCGAGGACGTGCGCACCATCGGGGCCCGTCTCCGCGTAGGCGCGGTGCTCGAGGGCGGCCTGCGGCGGTCCGGCAACCGGCTGCGGATCTCGGTCCAGCTGGTGAACGTCGCCGACGGCTACCTGCTCTGGTCGGAGCGCTACGACCGCGAGCTGGCCGACGTGTTCGCCATCCAGGACGAGATCGCCCAGAGCATCGCCGGCGTCCTGCAGGTCATCCTGAGCGACGACGAGCGCGCCGCGCTGGCGCGGGTCCCGACCCGCGACGCGCGCGCCTACGAGTACTACCTCAAGGGGCGGCAGTTCTTCCGCCAGTCGCGGCTCAAGACGCTGGAGTTCGCCCAGGAGATGTTCCGGCGCGCCATCGCCCACGATCCCGGCTACGCGCAGGCCTGGGCCGGCCTGGCCGAGAGCGCGGCGATGATCCAGATGTACTACCCGGGCGCGGGGCCGGAGCCGGACCTGGGCCTCGAGGCGAGCGCCAGGGCGCTCCAGATCGATCCGCGGCTCCCGGAGGCGCACGCCGCCCGCGGCTTCGCGTTGTGGCAGGCGCAGCGGGTGGACGAGGCCGTGGCCGAGCTCGAGCGGGCGCGCGGCCTCGACCCGCGGCAGTTCGAGGCCCGCTACGTCCTCGCCCGGCTGCGTTTCGGCCAGGGCGCGATCGAGGAAGCGGCCGGGCTGTTCGAGGAGGCGGCGCGGGTGCGCGAGGACTCGCAGGCGCGCTTCTTCGCCGCGCAGTGCTACACGGCGCTCGGCCGGTCCGCCGACGCCGAGGCCGCCTACCGGCGCGCCCTCCACGTGGTCCGCCAGCACCTGGAGCTGAACCCGGACGACTCGCGGGCCGCCACGCTGTGCGCCGTCGCGCTGTGCCGCCTCGGCGAGCGCGACGAGGGCCTGGAGTGGGCCCAGCGCGCCCGCCGCATCGACCCGGACGACTCGGGGATCCTGTACAACGTGGCCTGCCTGTTCGCCCTCGAGGGCAGGCGCGAGGAGGCCCTCGGCTGCCTCGAGGAGGCGTTCAGCGGCGGGTTCGGCAACCGGGAATGGATCGCCCACGATCCGGACCTGGACAGCCTGCGCGGCGATCCGCGGTTCAAGGCGCTGCTCGGGTCACGGTGAGCGGACGCGACCCGGCGAGCCCCGCGGCGCCCGAGCGCCCGCCGTTCGCGGCGCGCATCGTGCTCGGGCTGGCGGCCGCCGCCTTGCTGCTCCACCTGGTGACGAACCTCGTCACGCCCTACGGCATCCAGCGCGACGAGTTCCTCTACTTCGCGATGGGCGATCACCTGCGGCTGTTCCGCATGGACTTCCCGCCGGGCATCGCCGTCCTCTCGGCCGCCTCGCGCTTCCTGCTCGGTGACTCGCTGATCGCCCTGCGGCTCCCCTCCGCGCTCGCGGCGACGGCGATCCTTGTCCTGGCGGCGCTGATCGCCCGGGAGCTGGGCGGCGGACGCTGGGCGCAGGGCTTCGCCGCGCTCGCCGTCCTGGGCAGCGTGTTCTTCCAGCGGGCCGGCAACCTGTTCCAGCCCACGGTCCTGGACGCGCTGTGGTGGACCGCCGCCTGCTACGCCCTCGCCCGCCTGTGCCGCGCCGGGGAGCCGGCGGGCCCGTGGTGGATCGCGCTGGGCCTGGCCGGCGGCGCCGGACTGTTCACCAAGTTCAGCATCCTGTTCCTGGGCTTCGGCGTGCTGATGGCGCTGCTCGCCACGCCCTGGCGGCGCGCGCTCCTGACCCGCTGGCCGTGGCTGACGCTCGGCATCGCGCTGGCGCTCGGCAGCCCGAGCGTGATCGGCCAGATCACGCTCGGCTGGCCCCTGGTCGGCCAGATGCGCGAGCTGCAGCGCGGCCAGCTGGAGCACGTGTCGGTCGCCGGCTTCTTCCTGACGCAGCTGATGTTCGGACCCGCCATGCTGGCCGGCGCGGGGGGCGTGGTCGCGCTCCTGTTCGCGCCGGCGCTGCGGCCGTTCCGGCTGCTGGGGTGGACGTGCCTGTGGGTGTGGGCGCTGCTGGTCGCGCTGCACGGCAAGGCGTACTACGTCGGGGCCACCTACCCGACGCTGTTCGCCGCGGGAGGGGTCGCGCTCGACCGGCTCCGCGGCCGGCGGCTCGGGCCGC
>Ga0335070_10012138_pt1 | contig 10062 bp, 7 predicted proteins | sample Lox_Sample_13_FD_206722 | JGI IMG/M metagenome (GOLD analysis project Ga0335070, IMG submission 206722) | Soil microbial communities from Loxahatchee National Wildlife Refuge, Florida, United States - Lox_Sample_1.3 | ecosystem: Environmental > Terrestrial > Soil > Wetlands | place: USA: Florida... | reverse complement strand
CCCCGAGGCGATCAACTTGTCGATCTGCGCCAGCTCCTTGTCCCAGTCCCGCGACTTCTGGTCCGCCGTCACGATGTCCTCGACAGTCGGTAGCGCTCGATCTTCTTGTACAGGTTGGAGCGCGGCATGTCGAGCCGCCGCGCGGTCTCGCTCACGTTCCAGTCGTGCTCCTTCAGCTTGGCCCGCAGAAACGCGCGCTCGGCGTTCTGCTTGAACGCCTCGAAGCTCTCCGAATCGAGCAGCGCGTCGCCCAGGCCGGCCTCCTCCGCCGCGGCGCCGATCATCCGCGTCACGTCCGCCTCGTCCACCACGTCGCCGTTGGCGAGGATCATCAGCCGCTCCACCGTGTTCCGGAGCTCGCGCACGTTGCCCGGCCACTGGTGGCGGCGCAGCCGCTCCACCGCCGCCGGGGCGAAGGTGCGCGGCCCGAGGCCCTGCTGCCCGGCCAGCTGCGCCACGAAGTGCTCCACCAGCTGCGGGATGTCCTCCCGCCGGGCCCGCAGCGGCGGCACGTCGATCGGCACCACGTTCAGCCGGTACAGCAGGTCCTCCCGGAACCGGCCCGCGGCGATCTCGTCCTCGAGCTTCTTGTTGGTGGCCGCGATCACGCGCACGTCCACCTTCACCGTCCGCGCCGAGCCGATCGGGGTGATGACGCCCTCCTGCAGCACCCGCAGCACCTTCGACTGCGCGGCCGGGCTCATGTCGCCCACCTCGTCGAGGAACAGGGTGCCGCCGTCGGCCAGCTCGAACTTCCCGACCCGGTCGGCGAACGCGCCGGTGAACGAGCCCTTCACGTGGCCGAACAGCTCCGACTCGATCAGCTCGGAGGGAATGGCGGCGCAGTTCACCTCCACGAAGGCGTGGCTGGCCCGCGGCGACAGCCGGTGCACGGCCCGCGCCACCAGCTCCTTGCCGGTGCCGTTCTCCCCGGTGATCAGCAGCCGCGCGGGCGTGGGCGCCACCCTCTCGATGCGCTCGATCACCTGCCGGATCGCCGCGGACGATCCCACGATCTCGTGCCACTGCTCCACCGCGGCCTTGAGCGCCCGCACCTCGCGCGCCAGCACCACGTGCTGCAGCGCGTTCTTCAGCGTCAGCAGGACGCGGTGCGTGTCGAGCGGCTTCTCCAGGAAGTCGTGGGCCCCGAGCTGCGTGGCCTCCACCGCCGTGGCGATCGTGCCGTGGCCCGAGATCATCACCACCAGCGCGTGCGGGTCCAGCTCGCGCAGCCGGGCGAGCACCGCGAGCCCGTCCATCCCGGCCATCTTGACGTCGAGCATCACCAGGTGCGGCTTGAACTCCGCGTGCGCGTCGAGCGCCTCCGGGCCGGAGTTCGCCAGCATCACGGTGTAGCCCTCGTACTCCAGCAGCTGGCGCAGCGCCTCGCGGACGCCCTGCTCGTCGTCCACCACCAGGATCCGGTGGCTCATCGGCTCGCGGCCCGGTAGAGGCGGACGTGGGACCGGCTCACCCGCACGTCGCCGACGCGCGCCGACAGCGGGATCGGCACGGCGGCGCCCCGGGCGTCAGTGACGTTCATGGCGTTGAGAATGGCCGGTATGACCTGCCGGGGGAAGTCGAAGTCGCGGATCTTCAGCTCGTCGAGGGTCCAAACCACGCGCCCGTCGGGCCGCGCGGCCAGGGTCCCCCCCGCCACGACCGGCTCCCGGGGGCCCAGCCCCTGCGACAGCGGGCCGAGCACGCGGCGCGGCAGCACCGCCACGTCGAGCGAGCCCTTGACCTCGACCCGCCCCTCGCCCAGGGCCACGCCGACCGAATCGAGCACCCGCCGCGCGCCGCCCGCCAGCTCCCGCTGGATCAGGGCCGCCAGCTCGGAGGCGGTGAGGTCCACGTAGGCGCTGCCCCCCCGCACCGGGAGCGCCAGGCGGGCCAGCGACGACTCGGCGTGCGCCGCGGCCCCGGGCGCGGGAGCGGCGTACACCACGGGCGGCGGCTCGGGCGCGCCGCGCAGCCGCCGCCACTCGTGGGCGAGACGGTCGCGCAGCAGGTACCCCGCCGCGAGCGCCACCACCACGACCAGGCAGCCGAGGCCCGCCAGCGCCTTCCCCATGCAGCCCATCGGCTAGGCCGTCCCCGCCGCGCCGCCGAGCGCGGCGCGCGAGAGGACCGTGTAGCTGGCGCCGTGCGGGCCCAGCGTACTCTGCATCAGGTCCACGCTCTCCACCACCGTCGAGCCGGCGTAGTCCACCTCGCCGGCGAGACGCGCGAAGTCCGCGAACGCCCCACGCCGCGCGTTCCGCTCCACGCGTCCCAGCGTGACGTGGGGGCTGAACGGACGCAGCTCCGGCTCGAACGACAGGCCCATCAGCGCCAGCTCCACGTCGTTGGCCAGCAGCTCGAGCGCCGGATGGTGCTCCATGCCCAGCCACACGACCCGCGGCTTGCCCAGGCTCGGGAAGGCGCCCACGCCGCCGAGCGTCACGGTGAACGGGCGCGCGGTCCGTACCGCGCCGCCCAGGGCCTGCCCGATCGGGGCGACGCGCTCGTGCTCGACGTCGTCCAGGAACTTGAGCGTGAGGTGCAGCGCGTCCTCCGCGACCCAGCGCACCGGCAGGTGCGCACGCCGGAGCGGCGCCGCCGCCTCCCACGCCCTCCGCCGCTCGTCGGCGGGGAGATTCACGGCCACGAAGAGCCGCACGTCAGCGCTTGCCGCCCACGCGCTCAAACCTAATCGGCCGGCTGCTGATGGCGAGAGGACCGCCGCACCAATCCCGGCGACGGCACTCAGAGTCGCGGCGGGCGCCTGGCGACGGCCGTTCGCCGCGCCGGCCGGCCCCGCGCTGCGCGGGCACCCGACGCCCGGGTGGGTCAGCGGACGGGGCGGTCCAGGCTCCGGTACTGGATCACCTCGCTCACGTGCGCCGGCTCGATGCGCGCCGCCCCCGCCAGGTCGGCCACCGTGCGTGCCAGCTTCAGCACCCGGTGGTACGCACGCGCCGACAGCGCGAGCCGGGCGATGGCGGTCCGGAGCAGCGCGTCGGCGGCGGCGGTCAACGCGCAGTGGACCCGGATGTCGCGCGGCGCCATGTGCGCGTTGGCGAACACGCCGGGCCGGCCCGCGAACCGGTCCCGCTGCATCGCCCGGGCCCGGGCGCACCGCTCGCGGATCGCGGCGCTGGGCTCCCCGCCCCGCTCCGCCGACAGCTCCCGGTAGCGCACCGCCGGCACGTCGATGTGCAGGTCGATCCGGTCGAGCAGCGGCCCGGACAGGCGGCTGCGGTAGTGCTGCACCATCACCGGCGTGCAGACGCAGCCGCGCGCCGGGTCCCCGAGGTACCCGCACGGGCACGGATTCATCGCCGCCGCGAGCATGAAGCGCGCGGGGTAGCTCAGCGAGGTGGCCGCGCGGCTGATCGTGACCACGCCGTCCTCGAGCGGCTGGCGCAGCGCCTCGAGGACGTTGGTGCGGAACTCCGGCAGCTCGTCGAGGAACAGCACGCCGTTGTGCGCGATGCTCACCTCGCCGGGCCGCGGGTAGCTGCCGCCGCCGATGAGGCCCGCGTCCGAGATCGTGTGGTGCGGCGAGCGGAACGGCCGCACCGCGATCAGCGACTCGCCCGGCGGCAGCAGCCCCGCGACCGAGTGGATCTTGGTCGTCTCGAGCGCCTCGGCGAGCGACAGCTCGGGCAGGATCGTCGGCAGCCGGCGCGCCAGCATCGTCTTGCCCCCGCCCGGCGCGCCGATCATCAGGATGTTGTGGCCACCGGCCGCCGCGACCTCGAGCGCCCGCTTCACGTGCTCCTGCCCCTTCACCTCGGCGAAGTCCACGTCCGCCTCGGCGCGGGACGCGAACAGCGCGGCCACGTCCACTTCGGCCCGCGCCAGCGGCGCTCCGCCGTCGAGGTGCGCGAGCACCTGGCCCAAGGTCGTCGCGCCCCGCACGTCGAGATCCCCGACCACCGCCGCCTCGCGCACGTTCGCGGCCGGCAGGATGAGGCCGGCGCAGCCGGCGCGGCGGGCCGTCACCGCCATGGACAGCGCGCCGCGCACCGGCCGGATCCCGCCGTCGAGCCCCAGCTCCCCGAGGACCACGTAGCCCTCCAGCGAGCCGGGACGGATCTGCCCGGTGGCGGCCAGCACGCCGAGCGCGATAGGCAGGTCGAAGGCCGAGCCCTCTTTCCTTACATCTGCCGGGGCCAGGTTGACGGTGATGCGCTTGAGGGGGAATTCGAAGCCGGCGTTGTGGATGGCGGCGTTGACGCGCTCGCGGCCCTCCTTCACCGCGCCCTGCGGGAGACCGACGGTCACGAACGACGGCAGGCCGTTGGCGATGTCGGTCTCGACGCTCACGAGGTAGGCGTCGATCCCGAGGACGGCGGCGGACGTGATCCGCGCCAGCATGGGGGAAGGCTACGTACTGGCCGCGGGGGGGCGCACAGCGATCGGCCGCGTCACGGCGCCCCACGTTGCGGCCACCTTTGCCCGCCCGGTCACCCCGATCCGCGAACCCGGCCGGCGCACCGCGCCGGCGGGCGCGGCTCTACCGTCGCGGCCCGCGCCTCATCAGCCACATGACGCCGAACAGATCCACGATCCCGACCCACAGCCGGTTGAACAGCCCGTAGTGCGAGCGCCCGCGCAGCCGGGGCCGGTGGCCGACCTCGACCGACACCACGCGGCCGCCGGCGCGGATGAACAGCGCGGGCAGGAAGCGGTGCATGTGGTCGAAGTGCGGCACCGCGAGGAACGCCTCGCGCTCGAACAGCTTGAGTCCGCAGCCGGTGTCCGGCGTCGAGTCGCCCAGCAGGCGGCCGCGCACCCCGTTCGCCACCCGCGAGGAGACCCGTTTGAGCCACGAGTCGCGCCGCGCCTTCCGCCAGCCGGCCAGGAGGAGCGGCCCCGCCGCGCCCTCACCCAGGGCGGCGTCCCGGGCGGTCATCAGCTTCGGGATGTCGGCCGGGTCGTTCTGGCCGTCGCCGTCCAGCGTCGCCACCCACCGCCCCCGCGCCGCGCGCACGCCGGTCAGGGTCGCGAAGCTCTGGCCGGCCGGCGACGGGTGACGGACCACGACCAGCGCCGGCACCTGGGCGGCCGCCTCGCGCGCCCGGTCCGACGTGGCGTCGCTGCTGCCGTCATCCACGATCACCACCTCGTAGTCGATCCGGGCGGCTCCCCGCAGCGCGGCCGCGACCTCCCGCACCAGCGGGCCCACGTTCTCCGCCTCGTTGTGGGCGGGGATGACGACGGAGAGTTCCACGCCCCAGTCTACTCCTTCCCGGCGCTGCGCGCCCTCCAGAAGAGGAACACCGGCACGCCCAGCATGAGGAGCAGCGCCCCGATCGCCGCGTTCCGCGGATTCGACGCCACCGAGCTCGCCACCACGTAGAGGGCCGCCACCACGAACAGCCCCGGCGTCCACGGGTAGCCCCAGGCCCGGAAAGCGCCGCGCGGCCCGGCGGCACCACCCGCTGCGGCCGGCGCGGCCGCGGCAGGCTCCGCCGCGCGCTCCCGGCGCCGGTACACGAACAGCGTGCTCACCACCAGGCCGAAGAAGATCCAGTCGCCGAACACCACGTAGTCGAGCAGCTGGCCGTAGGTCCCGCTCAGCGTGAGCAGGACGGCCCAGACCCCCTGGAACACGATCGCCGCCGCCGGCGTGCGGTAGCGCGGGTGCAGCCGCGCGAGGCGCGGGAAGAACGCGCCGTCGGCCGCCATGGCCTGGTAGACCCGCGGCGAGACCAGGATGCCCAGGTTGAGGAACCCGAAGGTCGAGAACGCGATGCCCGCCGCGATCAACGTCTCGCCCGGGCGGCCCAGCACGGACCGCATCGCCTCCGCCGCGGGCGCCGTGCTGGCGACGAGGCCCGGAGCGCCGAGCACCCGAAGGTAGGTGACGTTCGCCAGCAGGTACACGACCACCACGACGGTGACGCCGATCACCAGGGCCCGCGGCAGGTTCCGCTCGACGTCGATCATCTCCTCGGCGATGAAGTTCGATTGCTGCCAGCCGCCGGTCGTGAACATCACCGGAACCAGGGCCGCGCCGATCGCCAGGACGACGCTGGGGGGAGGGGCCGCCGCCACGGCCGACGAAACGGCGGGGCCGGGCATCTTCAGTAGTAGGCCGGCGCCGATCAGCAGGGCGAGCGCGGCGAGCTTCAGGACGGTGAACACGTTCTGGGTCACCGCTCCCGGCTTAACACCCAGGTAGTTGATCGTCGAAAGGACGGCGATGGCCGCGACGGCGACGGGCACCGTGGCGGCCTCGGACAGGCCGGTCAGCCGGCCGAGGTAGCCAGCGAACGTGACCGCCACGGCGGCGATCGCGCCGGTGGCCATGACCAGGAGCAGCGCCCAGCCGTACAGGAACGCCGGCAGGGGGCCGTACGCATCGCGCAGATAGACGTAGCCGCCGCCCGCCCGGGGCTTGCGGGCACCCAGCTCGCCGAAGCAGAAGGCGCCCAGCAGCGCGATCAGGCCGCCCAGGGCCCAGGCCGCCAGGATGAGCGGCGGCGTCCGGACCCGTTCGGCCACGATGGGGGGGCTGCGGAAGATCCCGGCGCCGATGATCCCGCCGATGACCATCATGGTACCCGAGAACAGCCCGAGCCGTCGGGCGTACCCGGGAGACTTGCCGCCCTCTTCGGGGTACTTCATGATGCATCACCCAATGGAGAGACCATGATCCCTCGTTTGTCGAACCGGTCGCGTGCCGGCGCCCTCCTGGCGCTGGCCCTCGGAGGCCTCGCCTTCGTTCCCACGGTCGGCCGGGCCCAGTACTTCGGCCGCAACAAGGTGCAGTACGAGTCGTTCCATTTCCAGGTGCTGCGGACCGACCACTTCGACGTCTACTTCTATCCGGAAGAGCAGGAGGCCGCCGAGCAGGCCGCGCGGATCGCCGAGCGGTGGTACGCCCGGGAGGCCCAGCTGTTCGACCACGAGCTGAGCGGGCGCCAGCCGCTGATCCTCTACGCCAGTCCGGCGGCGTTCCAGCAGACCAACGCCATCCCGGGCGACCTCGGCGAGGGCACGGGCGGCGTCACCGAGGCCATCAAGCGGCGGATCGTGCTGCCGCTCGGCAGCTCGCTGGCGGAGTCGAACCACGTCATCGGCCACGAGCTGGTGCACGCCTTCCAGTACGACATCACCGGCACGGGGCGCGGGGGCCAGATGCCGGCGGCGACCCAGATGCCGCTGTGGTTCATCGAGGGGATGGCCGAGTACGTGTCGCTCGGCCCGCTCGACCCACACACGGCGATGTGGATGCGCGACGCGGCGCTGCGGGGCAAGCTGCCCAAGTGGCGCCAGCTCGACGACCCGTCCTTCTTCCCGTACCGCTACGGCCAGGCACTGTGGGCCTACATCGCTGGCCGGTGGGGCGACGAGGCGGTGGGGCGGCTGCTGCGCTCGGCGACCAAGTCCACCGACATCGACCAGGCGTTCCTTCGCGAGACGGGGCTGTCGGGCCCCCAGCTCGATTCGGCGTGGCAGGCCGATCTCCGCAAGGCGTACGAGCCGCTGGTGGCGCAGACGGACTCGCCGGCGCGGTACGGCGAGCGGCTGATCGCGGGGAAGGACCAGGCGAGCGGCCTCAACGTGGGGCCGGTCGTGAGCCCCGACGGCTCGCGCATCGTCTTCTATTCGGCGCGCGACCTGTTCTCCATCGAGATGTTCATGGCCGACGCCCGGACCGGCCAGGTGCTGCGGCGCGTGACCAAGACCGCGGTGGACCCGCACTTCCAGAGCCTCGAGTTCATCAATTCGGCCGGCTCGTTCGACGGCACGGGGGACCGCTTCGTGTTCTCGGCCCAGTCCCATGGCCGCCCGGTCCTGGACCTGCTCGACGTCGAGACCGGGCGGGTCGCGCGGGAGATCGCGATCCCCAGCCTCGGGGAGATCCTGCACCCGTCGTGGTCGCCCGACGGCCGGTACGTCGCGTTCGCGGCGCTCTCCGGCGGACTGAGCGACCTCTACCTCTACGACCTCGAGGCCGACAGCCTGCGGCAGCTCACCCGGGATGCCTACGCCGACCTCGAGCCGGCGTGGTCGCCGGACGGCCGCACGCTCGCCTTCGTGACCGACCGCTTCTCGACCGACCTCGGGACCCTGATGCCGGGCAACTACCGGCTCGCGCTGATGGATCCGTTCACCGACTCCATCACGCCGCTGCCGAGCTTCGCCGACGGCAAGAACATCGATCCCCAGTGGTCGCCGGACGGCCGCAGCATCTACTTCCTGTCGGACCGCACCGGGATCACCAACGTCTACAAGCTCGACGTGGCCTCCGGCCAGCAGAGCCAGGTCACCAATCTCCTGACCGGCGTCACCGGGATCACGTCGCTCAGCCCGGCGCTGTCGGTCGCGCATCAGAGCGGCCGGATGGTGTACAGCGTGTACGAGAAGGGGAACTACGCGGTGTACGCCGTGGACTCCGCCGCCGCGCTCGCGGGCACGCCGCTCGCGGCCGCGGTCTCGCCGGACCCGGCGATGCTGCCGCCGCAGTCCCGTCCGCACAGCGAGCTGTTGACCCTGCTCGCCGACTCGACCATCGGCGCGAAGTACGCGAGCACCACGACGGTGGGCAACTACCACCCGCGGCTCGGCCTCGACTACGTCGCGCAGCCCACCCTCGCCGTCGGCGCCGACCGGTTCGGCACCTACGTGGGCGGCGGGGTGACGCTGTACTGGAGCGACATGCTCGGCGACCGGAACCTCGCCACGATGCTCCAGGTCGAGGGCAACTTCAAGAACCTCGCCGGCCTGATCGCGTACCAGAACACGCAGCACCGCCTCAACTGGGCCGTCGCGGTGCAGCAGATCCCGTACATCCAGGGCGGCTACGCCTACGGCCTCTCCCAGGCCCAGGACACCGCCTACCAGCAGCTGGTGGTGTACCGGGAGATCAACCGCGAGGCGGACTTCCTGCTCGCCTATCCGTTCAGCGACGTGCAGCGGGTCGAGTTCTCGGCCGGGGTGCGCAACATCGCCTTCGACGCCCAGGCGGAGACGCAGGCCTTCTCGCCCTTCACCGGGCAGCTGTTCTACGACAACACCACCAACCTGCCCGCCCCGCCTTCCGTGACGATGGCCACCGCGGGCGCGGCCCTGGTGTACGACAACTCGTTCTTCGGCGCCACCAGCCCCATCCTCGGCCGGCGCTACCGGCTGGAGGTGGACCCGACCGTCGGCTCGCTGCAGTTCTACTCGCTGCTGGCGGACTACCGGAACTACTTCATGCCGGCCCGGCCGTTCACGCTCGCCGCCCGCGTGCTGCACTACGGGCGCTACGGCCGCGACGCCGAGGACAGCCTGCACATGTACCCCCTGTTCATGGGCTACCAGGGCCTGGTGCGCGGGTACGACTACAACTCGTTCGACGCCTCGGAGTGCGTCGCGACGGCGACCGATCCTTGCCCCGTGTACGACCAGCTGCTGGGCACCCGGATGCTGGTCGGCAACCTGGAGCTGCGCTTCCCGCTGCTGGGCGTGCTGGGCCTGGGCCACGGCTACTACGGCGCGTTCCCGATCGAGGCCGCCATCTTCGGCGACGGCGGCGTGGCCTGGCACCAGGGCCAGAGCCCGAGTTTCCTGGGCGGCTCACGCAAGCTCGTGACCAGCGCGGGCGCCGCCCTGCGCGTGAACGTGTTCGGGTTCGCCGTCTTCGAGGTGGACTACGTGCGGCCGTTCGACCGGCCCGGCAAGGGCTGGCTGTGGCAGTTCGGCATCACGCCGGGGTTCTGAACGGGATGTGATGAGGCGGGTGTAGGGCGTGAGGGTGTGGCGTGCGTCGGTGCGCCCACACCCTGCCCCCTACACCCTGCGCCCACTCGATGCAGCGCAACTCATTGGTACATAACGCGATAGCAAAGCTCGGCGCTCGGTGAGCCTCCGGCCCCGCGCGTAAGCGGCTTGCACGCCATCGGCCCGGACACCCAGCTTGGGGAGCGATGAGCCGCAATCCGCCGAAGCGAGAGGCGCGGCGCCGCGAGCCTCCGCGGCCGGACGCCGCACCGGCCCACGGGCCTTCGAGCCCCGATGCCGACGGGCGTGACGCGCCCGAGCAGCGCCTCCGGCAAGCCGAGAAGATGGAGGCCCTGA
>Ga0335070_10012137_pt1 | contig 10062 bp, 5 predicted proteins | sample Lox_Sample_13_FD_206722 | JGI IMG/M metagenome (GOLD analysis project Ga0335070, IMG submission 206722) | Soil microbial communities from Loxahatchee National Wildlife Refuge, Florida, United States - Lox_Sample_1.3 | ecosystem: Environmental > Terrestrial > Soil > Wetlands | place: USA: Florida... | reverse complement strand
CGGGTTTAGAATTGAAGCGGCACAGGCCCACACACCTTTCCCTGAGAGCGGGTTGCGTCATGGCCGGGCGCACCATTTCGCACTACGAGATCCTCGAGAAACTTGGCGAGGGTGGGATGGGTGCGGTCTATCGCGCTCGCGATACGCGACTCGGCCGCATGGTCGCGGTGAAGACGCTGCCGGCGGAGGCGCTGGCGAAGACCGACAGAAAACTGCGCTTTGTTCAGGAGGCACGCACGGCCTCCGCGCTCAACCATCCCAATATCGTCACCATTTACGACATCGATTCGAGCGAAGGTACGGATTTCATCGCCATGGAGTACGTACCGGGCAAGACGCTGGGCGCCTGGATCGGCCGGAAGGGTCTCAAAATCGGCGAGGTCCTGAAGCTCTCTGTGCAGATTGCCGACGCTGTTGCGGCGGCTCACGCCGCCGGCATCATTCATCGCGATCTCAAGCCCGGCAACATCATGGTGACGGAGAACGGTGTCGCCAAGGTGCTCGATTTCGGGCTAGCCAAACTCGGCGAACACGCATCCGTCGATGGCGACGCCGTCGAAACCCAATCCATGCAAGACCAGCCAAAAACCGAAGAGGGGATGATCGTCGGCACCGCGGCTTACATGTCGCCGGAGCAGGCTGCGGGGAGGAAAGTGGATGCGCGGTCAGACATTTTCTCTTTCGGCGCGGTGCTGTATGAGATGGTGAGCGGCAGGCGAGCCTTTCACGCAGACACGAAGATGTCGACGCTGGCTGCTATCCTCGACCGGGAACCGGCGCCTCTGCCGGACCAGATTCCCCGCGACCTCGATAGGCTGATCACTCGCTGCCTGCGCAAGGCTCCCGAGCGCCGTTTCCAGCACATGGATGACGTGAAGATCGCGCTCCAAGAGTTGAAAGAAGAATCAGACTCCGGCGGACTGGTGGTGGCCCAGCCGCGAGCCGGGCGCAGAGGGCTGTTTTGGCAACTGGCTGTTATGCTGGGCGCGCTTGCGGCGCTTGCCGCCGCTGGCCTTTGGCTGTGGCAGACCCGAGCAAGAGCGCCGGCGGCCGCTTTCGAACTGGTTCCTCTGACCACTTACCCTGGCAATCAATCCGAGCCTAGTTTTTCGCCCGACGGCAATCAGGTGGCTTTCGTCTGGGATGGACCGAAGCAGGATAACTTCGATATCTACGTAAGGCAGATCGGGACGGAGAGCCTGCTGCGCCTCACCAGCGACCCAACCGAGGAAGCGGGTCCTGCCTGGTCGCCAGACGGCCGCTACATTGCTTTTCTTCGCTTTTCTCCCGGAGCTAAGACCGGAGTTTTCCTCGTCCCGGCTATCGGCGGTCCTGAGCGTAAGCTGGCCGAAACCCGGCTGCCGTATTACGACCTCCACCTGGCTAACTGGGCTGACGATCTCCTCGTACACCGTCTCGGCTGGTCTCCGGACGGAAAATGGCTCGCGATAACGGACGCGAGTTCTGCCGATGAGCCCTTGAACGCTACATTCTCTACACGCAGAATGAACAGGCCGGCAGCGATCTGATGCTGGTTGAGAATTTCCGGTGAAAAGCGAGGCGACGCGGAACCTGTGCGCGGGTTCGGTTTCTAATCATTGAGAACGATGAGGAGGTTCATTGCTGCAGCAGCTCCTGGAAGGCTTGGGGCAAGATTTGCGCTACGCAGCGCGCGGTCTCCGGCGCACGCCGATGTTTACGCTCACCGCGATTGTTGCGGTAGGTCTCGGTATCGGCCCGAGCGCAGCGGTTTTCAGCGTGGTGGACCGCACACTGTTCCGGAGTCTTCCTTATCCCGAAGCCGAACGCCTGGTTTCGTTCGGCATGGTGGCGCCCATCGCTCCGCAGGAATTCATGCTGGGCTACGATTACCTGGATTGGCGCGAGGGGCAGGCACCGTTTGAATCGCTGGGCGCCTGGTCCGGGGAAGCCGATTGCGACCTGACGGAGACCAATCCTGTACGCCTTCGCTGCGCCTATGTGGATTCCCACCTGCTGCCGGCGTTGGGAATTCAACCCATGATCGGCCGCAATTTCACCTCGCAGGAAGACCGGCCAGGAGCACCCAAAGCCGCACTGATCTCGTACGGACTTTGGCGCAGCCGGTTTGCCGGAAACGCAGGCGTGGTGGGCAGGCCCATGCTGCTGGATGGCCAGTCTGTAGCCATACTGGGCGTGCTGCCGCCGCAATTCGAGCTGCCGACGCTCGCACGGGCGGACGTGCTGGTGCCGCTGGCACTCGACCGGGAGGAGCAGCGCACGCACCGGACGGCGATTCTGCTCTGGGCCATCGGCCGGCTGAAGCCGGGTGTGACGACAGCGCAGGCGAGCGCCGCCTTGCAGCCGCTATTCGAAAAATCGATGCAGTGGGTGTCTCCAGAGTTCTGGAAGGAAATCAAGCTGCGGATTCGGCCGCTCCGGGACCGCCAGATTCAGGAGGCGCGGCTGGCATCGTGGATTCTGCTGGCATCAGTGTTTGCCGTGCTTGCGATCGCGTGTGCGAATGTAGCCAATTTGTTGCTCGCGCGGGCCGCCACTCGCCGTCGTGAGTACGCCGTGCGCGCGGCCTTAGGCGCCAGCCGGGGACGGATGATACGGCAGACCTTGATTGAAAGCACGCTGCTCGGGTTAGCCGGGGGCGCCGCGGGATGCGTTCTCGCATTCCTACTGCTCCGTTTATTCGTGGCGATCGCACCCGGAGGTATTCCGCGATTGAACCAGGCCTCGGTAGATGCGCGCGTGCTGCTGTTTGCGGTGGCCGTGTCGGTGGCTTCCGGGGTTGTGTTCGGATTGGCTCCGGCGTTGCAGAATCCAAAAGCAGAAGAACTGGCTGGAGGGCGAACGCTGGGGGGCCGCACGCATTTGTTCCGGCTGGGGTTGGTTGCAGCGCAGATGACGGCGTCGATGATCCTGCTAACGGGAGCCGGGCTGCTGCTCCGCAGCCTGTGGAACCTGCAGCACCAGCCTCTCGGGATGCGGACTGACCGCGTGATTACGGCAACGGTTACGCTTGGCGCTAAGTCCTACCCGGACTCAGCGCGGCGCATGGCTTTTTTCGAGGAACTGGAGGCACGGTTACGGCGGATACCGGGAGTGACGGAACTGGCGCTCACTAACTCCGTGCCGCCGGCGGGTAACCTGATGGGACCGATGCTCTACGCCGCGATTGACGTGCAGGGCCGTCCGCGACTTTCAGAGGGCACGGGTGGGACAGTAACGTGGCGGTCCGTGACACCACGCTATTTCGCCACCCTTGGAATCCCGGTTTTGCGGGGCCGCGGATTTCAGGAAGAAGATCGCGATTCGAATCAAAACGTGGTGATCCTGAGCGACAGCATGGCCCGGCGCATGTTCCCGGGAGAGGATGCACTCGGAAAGCAAATTCGGCCCGGCCGGTCTGGCCCCTGGCTGACCGTGGTGGGGGTGGTGGGCAACGTGAAGAACAACGGGCTGGTGGAGAGAGACGACCCGGAATATTACGAGATTCGAAGGCATTCGAGCGCCGGCGGCGTGGAGCGTGGCGCGGCGGCGATCATTCGCACCGCCATGGATCCACGAACGATGTCCCGATGGGTGCGCGCGGAGGTGGCGGGGCTCGACCCCACGTTGCCGGTAGAGATCCAGACGATACAAGAACGCGTTGGTCAGCTCGCGCAGCGTCCGCGTTTCAATGCCGTGCTGCTGGGCATTTTTGCCGGGATCGGCGTGCTGCTGGCGGCGATCGGCCTCTACGGCGTGATTTCATATCTGGTGGCGCAGCGCACACAGGAGATCGGAGTGCGAATGGCGTTGGGCGCTACGCCTGGAACCATCGCGCGACTGGTGCTGGCACACGCAGCGCGCTGGACAGCGGCCGGTGTTGCGCTTGGTTTAGTGGGCGCGCTGGTTACCGCGCGGCTGCTCGGGGCGCTGTTGTATCAGGTATCGGCGAAAGACCCGCTGACGATCGTGGCAGTGTTGGCGTTGCTGGCGGGAGTCGCACTGCTCGCGGCTTGGGTACCTTCGCGCCGCGCGGCTCGCGTGGACCCCGCACAGGCGTTGCGGCAGGAGTGACCGCTAATCGCGCCGGCACCGGGCCACGATCAGGGTGATGTCGTCGTGTTGCTCCCGAGGGCTGAACTGGCGGACTTCGTCGACGATCGATGACAGCAAAGCCTGGGGAGACAGTTCAGGGTGCCGGCGCAAGGCAGCGATCAGGCGCGGCTCGCCGAATTCTTCTTCGGCGTCGTTGAATGATTCGGTGACGCCGTCGGTATAGAGGGCGAGAGTGTCGCCCGGCAAGAGGCGGCGTTCGCCGATCGGGCAGTCCCAGGTTTTGAAAAGGCCCAAGACAGTGGCCGTGGAATCGAGACGTTCCAGCGTGCCATCGCTGCGGAGGAGGAGAGCGGGAAGGTGGCCGCAATTGGCGTAGCGCAGGCGCGAGGCACGGTCGTCGTATTCGGCGAAGAAGAGCGTCGCGTACGCCTGGACGGCTGTGTTCTCGTAAAAGAGCTGGTTGACGGAGCAAAGGAAACGCTCCGGCTGATCGAGGGCGATAGCGCACTGGCTGCGCAGATTCGCCTGGAGATTGGCCATCAACAGGGCGGCAGCGATCCCTTTTCCCGCAATATCGCCGATCACTAAGCCGACGCGCTCGCGGCCGAGATCGAGGAAATCGTAGTAGTCGCCGCCCACCTGGCGGGCCTGGATGCAAACGCCGGCGTACTCGAGCGTGGCCATCGGCGGCAGCGTTTGCGGGAAGAGCCGGGCCTGCACATCTTTCGCGATTTCCAATTCCTGGGCGGCGCGGCGCTCCGCTTCCATCCTTTCGGCAGCGGCGCGGCGCTGCGCTTCGACGGCCCGGCTGACCACGTCGAAGCTGGCCAGCGTAAAGGAATTTCTGTCGGGATCTTCGAAGCGGGTGAACACGCCGCCCCATACTTCGGTCTGCTGCGGGATGGGTGGCACATCCGAACGACGAGGTTGTTCCAACGATTCATACTTCACGCGCCGCAAGCGAGGGGTGTGACGGAAGCGAACTCCGCGCTTGCTCCATTCGCGGAACTTGGCGGTGACGTCTTCGGTAACAAACACGACTTGCGTGGAGCGGCCGATGAGCTTGTACTCGAAGGAGCCGGGATCGGGGGCAATCAACGCGAGCACCGTGGTGCCGTCGGGAGGAGCGACGGCGATCCAGCGCTGGCCGGACTGAATGCGGGCGTCGAAGGCCAGCTCAAACCCAAGCTGATCCAGGTAGAAGCGCAGGCTGCGCTCCTGATCGCGCACGAAAATATTTACGGCGTGGATGCGGAGGTAGGGAGCGAGGCGCTCCACGCCATGACTGGATGCGTCCATCGCAGCAAGTGAAGGAGAACTGCCCATCGGCGTGATTATAAGTCGGAGGTTGGCTCGCGCGCTTCGTCGAGCGGCGGGGTTATGCTGGAACTTCATATGGCTGTAATCATCTCCTTGCTTCGCGGGGTCAACCTCGCGGGTCACAAACCGGTGAAGATGGACGCACTCCGCTCCCTTTATGACTCTCTCGGATTGCGCGACGCACAGACCTTCATTAACAGCGGCAATGTCCTGTTCAGAACTGGGGCGCGGGATCTCGACCCGATACGCAAGCGGGTGGAGAAAGGGATCGAGCGGAGTTTCGGATTTCACGCCGACGTCATGATGCGCACTTCTGCCGAGCTGAGAGAGGTGATTGCGAAAAATCCGTTCGCGGCGCGGAACGGCATCGATCCAAAGAGGCTTGTCGTCAGTTTTCTGGCCGGAGAGCCGGGCCCGGAGGCGCGGGAGAAGGCGCTCGGCATCAAGGCCGAGCCCGAAGAACTTCGAATCAGTGGCCGGGAACTCTACATTTATTTTCCACACGGACTGGCGCGGCCGACGCTGTCGACTGCGCTCCTCGAGAAGACGCTCAAGCTCTCGGGGACGAACAGAAACTGGAACACGGTGACGAAGCTGCTCCAACTGGCGGAGGGGATGGAGGACGGCCCGTGATCGGTTATCGTGGGCGGCGCGGGCGCTGTTTCGCGGAGACGGATCGAATGACAAGACAGCCTGGCGCGGCGGGATCGATCGGCTCGATAGCGCGATGCAACGCTACATTGATGAGCTGCTGTATGGCGGGCTGATCCAGATCCGACGCCGACCTGAGCACGATGTGCCGGGCGACGTTGCCGCCGCCGGTGAGCAGTTTGTGCGGATCGGGCAGTTTCGCCGCGGCTTGCAGGAAAAACAAGCTCACCCACCTGGGATATAGCGCGATGGAGAGGATCGCGCGTGAGGCTTTTTCCGACGGACCGAAGCCGATGGCGAGCGCGTTGTAGTTGTCATAGACGATCTGGGTGGCGCCGGGCAGCCGGGCGCGCAGCTTCGCCAGACACGCGCGCGCCAGCGCCGCGATTTCCGGCGTGTACTTATCGAGGAAATGGTCAAGCTGAGCTCGGGGAGAGCCGTCTTTTTTCTTTGCCTTCGTCGCCGGCATGCAACCAGTCTGCATGAAGTTGGCGATATTGCCAAGCCCTGAGCTCCGCTTAATCGACCGGCGGCCTGGCGCTGGTGTTGCCGGCGAACTTATCCGCCCACCGGATGCGCGCGGTCAGTTGCATCACCACGAAGAGAGTGATGATGCAGCCGATGGTGACGGTCAGCGCGCTGAAGCCCTTGATGAAAAACGCGTACGAGAACAGCACCAGATAAATCAATTGCGCCGAACCGGCCTCGACGACCCCGAACCGCGCCCCGACCACCAGGCGCAAGTAGCTTACCACCAGAAAGACGGACACCACGGAGCAGATGAGGAAAGCTACGTGGACTGAGATGTGGTCTACCAGATAGGCGAGCAGAAGGTGAAAAGCGAAGAAGGCAGCGGCCAGGAAGAAGTAGTTCATGGGATGGAGGTCGATGTTACGGATTGTGGTGATCATGAAGGTCAGGAAGAAGAAAAGCAACAGTGATACAGGAGCGAAATAACTGATCTGGCCAGCCAGAGGGCCGGGCTGGAGTTTTTGCGGCATGGTCATGCCGATCTGGAACCCGGAGATCAGATTCTTGTATCGCCACGCTAGTTCCCAGCCGGTGGCGTTTTCCCGTTTTTCGGTGGGAGACAGGGTGTCGGGCGGAAAGTCGATCTCTTTGAAGTTGGTTTTCATCAAGAGTTGGAAATCGCGGGACTGCGCGATATCGTCGCCGAGCCTATAGCGCCAGCTTTCCAGACCTTGCGAACGGTAGGCGGAGCGGAGACTCGCTGTTGCATTCGGCGCGATGGACGCCGTCACGAAAGCAGCGTGCTTATCGGCGGTGAGCGGCATGGGACGGCCATTCACCTCCATGACGACGCCGTCATAGATGGCCTGTTCAGCGGGAAATCTCAAGTGGAAAGTCACCAGTTGAGGTTCCGGTGTTGGGTTGCGGAAGGTGTAGACGCCGGCGAAGTCGACCACGTAGGTGCTATACCAGAGCAGTCCCTTCTGACGGTAATCGAGCGCCAGGTTGACCGTGACCCGGCTGCTTTCCAGCGGCAGGCAGACTGTCGAGCGCCGTGTTTCCGTGCGTACAGTTTTCTTGCCGCCCGTTTCGGTTTCGCTTTTTTCTTCTTCGACCTTGATGTAACTGGCGGAGGGTGGCCGCTGTTCCTGAGCCGAGCCCCAGACGGAGGCGACGCCGGGCTTCAGTCTGGCGTCCACCTCATAGGTGCGGGAATTGATGCTGCCGGCGAGAATGAACCACGCGAAGCTGGTGCAAACCAGGATGAACGTGATGGCAATGATGCGCTTGAGCACGGGAAAAGCCTCCGGTGAAAAGTTTCACTGTTTGGAAAAGCACTTTTCCATCCAAAGTTTTAGATTGATGAACCACTCAAGAACGGGTGGACAGCGTGTCAGTGCTGATACGGTTGTGTCCCGGCATAGACGCCGCGAGTCAGTCCGTCTGACTGCTTAGCGAACACCCTGACCAATAGCGACGCGGGGCTAGACCTCTCGCGCTAACGGCCCATGGCAGGCGCCTCCGGGCGTACTTCCCAGCCGCCCTCAGGCACGTAACCGTGTTCGGCGTACGAATGGCCAGTCACCAATCCGAGAACGAACCAGCCGAGAACGATCGCGCCCAGGGCGAAGATGGTGTCGCCGATCATCCGCATCCAGCGAAGATCGTTCATGTGCCCGCTCTGGAGAAATTCGGCTGAACGGGCGTACCAGGTTCCGTACTCGACCGAGGCCCACGTCTGCATCAGGCCGATGGGCAGGAGGCTGAGCAGTACCATGAGAGCCAGCCCGATGTTGATAGCCCAGAACGCGAACGAAAGTGGGGCGTCCTTCCACGCCTTGCCGGGGCGCAGAGCGCGCAGGCAGAACAGCATCAGGCCGAGGCCCAGCATGCCGTAGACACCGAACAGGGCCGTGTGGCCGTGGACTGGGGTCGTGTTCAAGCCCTGCATGTAGTAAAGCGCGATGGGCGGATTGATCAGGAAGCCGAACAGGCCCGCGCCGACGAAGTTCCAGAACGCCACGGCGACGAAGAAGTAGATGGGCCACTTGTAGGCGGCCACCCACACGTGCTGCTCACGGGAACGAGCGAGCCGGATGTTTTCCCACGCCTCAAAGCCGATGAGCACCAGCGGCACCACTTCGAGAGCGCTGAAAACGGCGCCGAGTCCAAGCACGATGTCGGGCGTTCCGGCGAAATACAGATGATGAAACGTTCCGATGATGCCGCCCGAGAGGAAGACCACTGTGGAGAATAAGACGGCACGGGTGGCCGTCGGCACGGAGAGCAGCTTCAGCCGCGTGAGCAGAAACGCAATAACCACGGTGGCGAAGACCTCAAAGAAACCTTCCACCCAAAGGTGCACCACCCACCAGCGCCAGTACTCGGCGGTGACCAGGTTACTACGCTCGCCATACATCAGCCCGGCGGCGTAGAACAGCGGGATGGCGATGCTCGACAGCAGAAACATGAGCAGCAGGGAATAGTTTTGGTCGCGCCGGACAAGTGCAGGCTTCAGAGCGCGCCACATCAGCCAAAGCCAGAAAACCAGGCCGATAAAGAGAAGAATCTGCCAGAAGCGGCCCAAGTCCACGTATTCGTAGCCCTGAGTGCCGAACCAGAACCACAGGTTGCCGAGCTTATGCTGAATACTCATCCACTCTCCGGCAAGAGAGCCGACGACTACCAGGATCAACGCACCGAATAACAGATTGACACCCAAGCGCTGGCCGGCCGGCTCGACGCCGCTGACAGCGCGGGCTACGTAGAGCCCGGTAGCGAGCCATGAAGTTGCAATCCAGAACAGGCCGAGTTGCAGGTGCCAGGTGCGCGCGACACTGTAGGGCAGCCAGCGATCCAGCGGGATGCCATAGAGACCGGACCCTTCTACGCCGTAGTGAGCCGTGATGGCGCCGAGCGCGACCTGCACTACCCAGAGCGCGGCAACCACGAAGAAATATTTCACGGTGGCACGCTGGGATGGGGTGGGCTTCAGGCCGAGCAGCGGGTCGCTTTGCGGCAGCAGCCCTTCCTCCACGGTCCGCGGTTGGGATGCGAAATACCACACCATACCGCCGACGCCGGCCAGCAACAGAATGAAGCTGGCGACGCTCCACACGATTGCGCCGCCCGTGGGCTCATTTCCGATCAAGGGTTCGTGCGGCCAGTTTTGCGTGTAGCTCACATTGGTTCCCGGGCGGTTGGTGGAAGCGGCCCAGGCAGTCCACCAGAAGAACGCGCTCATTTCCCGGAGCTTGGCGGGATCGCTCAGTGCTCCTGGTGGGATGGCGTACTCGCTGCGGCCGTTGCTGAAGACATCCGAGTAATAGCGGTAAAGGTCATCGAAGGCTTCGGCACGAACCGGATCGACGGTGATGCGGCTGGTCGCCGGATCATACGTATTGGTTCGCATGATCTGGCGGAGCCGCGCCTGCAGGCCGGCCTGTTGTTCCGGGCCCAGTGCCGCATAATTCGCCGCACCTGTTTTTGCCGCCCAGCGGTCGAGGATGAGAGTGCTTTCGCGGTGCAGCCAGTCGGCGGTCCAGTCGGGAGCGACATAGGAGCCGTGGCCCCAGATGGTGCCCA
>Ga0335070_10012136_pt1 | contig 10063 bp, 10 predicted proteins | sample Lox_Sample_13_FD_206722 | JGI IMG/M metagenome (GOLD analysis project Ga0335070, IMG submission 206722) | Soil microbial communities from Loxahatchee National Wildlife Refuge, Florida, United States - Lox_Sample_1.3 | ecosystem: Environmental > Terrestrial > Soil > Wetlands | place: USA... | reverse complement strand
AAAGCAAAACCGGCGAGAAGCAGGGTGAAACATTTTTTTGATAACACGGTAGTTCTCCTTTCTTATCTTATCTTGTTGGGTTCCTGAATGTCAGAGATTATTCATCTCCGGTGGGATGAGACTTTTCCTCACCTCCCCTCTGCTAGTTTCATAGGATAATCGCTGATCCCCGGAAGGCGTTCAAAGACCGGGCAGAAGTTGGAATTCCTCGCGGCCCCGAGGATTCCCCAAGAGGGACGACGGAAAAGATTGGAGGTTGAGCCGCAGGCATTTCTAATGATCCGCAGGGCTAGGGTTTTCGTCGGGGGAAGGATTCCAACTAAAGAAATTTTTGTCGCTCAAGTTTTCGACCGCCAAGAACATCGAGGATTTTTCCGCAGGACCCTCGATCGACTCGTCAGAATCTTTCCTCTATCCTATAAACAATTTTTCTGAAAAAGTCAATAAAAAAGTTAAAGACTTTCGTAATCTTATAACTAAGTGTATGAAATTTATGAAAAATTTAGTTGACTTTTTTTGTAATATGTGATCACATATATCATTGGAGGGTGCGCATGGCCATCGAAAAAATCTCCGTGAAGACTCTGCGTCAGGAAGTGTACGACCAGCTTCGGGATAAAATTATCTCCGCCGAGCTTCTACCAGGGGAGACGGTGAGTCTCCGCGGGCTGGCCGAAAAATTCGGGGTGAGCCTGATGCCCGTGCGGGAAGCTCTGTGGCAGCTCGAATCGGAAAGGGTCATCGTCATTGAGAGCAACAAAAGAATCCGGGTAAATACCCTGACCGCCAAAGAAATGGAAGAAGCCCTCCGCCTCCGCCTGCTGCTCGAATCAACGGCCGTGGAGAGGGCCTGCGATTTGCGGCCCGATGGCGCCATACCAAAGGTAAAAGGCCTGCTGGAGGCGATGGAGACCTCGTTGGATCGACCCAAAATCTACATGCGCAGAAACACCCATTTTCATTTTTCCATTTATTCTTACGCCGATTCTCCTCTGTTGCTGGAAATGCTCAATCGTTTATGGGCGCGCGTATTCCCTTACACCTTTCTGCACGCCATCCTGAACCAGGACAAGACGCAGGCCATGAAATCCCACTGGAGGATGTTCGAGGGTTTTGCCGAAAGAGATAAGAAGAAAATAAAGGACGCCCTTCGCGAAGACCTGGAAAGGGCGGCGGGCATCATTATCCCCGCGCTGGAAAAATCAGAATCCTCCCATTCCTCCGATTCGAAATAGAGGCCTTCTTTCCCTCCCGCTTTTATTAGAAACCCCCGACATTTCCCGACCCCTCTTTTTTGGCCTCCTCCCCCTTTCACTTTTATTCCCTTTTCTTCTACGGAAAACCTAGCTTGTGGCCCGGAAGCAAGGCCGTTATGCGCAAAAAGCATCGGCGGGAAAAGAATTCCAGCCGGAGGTCCAATCGTTTTTCCGCAGAATGAGGCGGGCCGGCCGGGTGCCCGGCCGGGCGCCCCTACAACGGAATCACCCTGTTCTTGCGCAAAGAACGGCTTGCTCGCCCGGTCCAAGAAATGATCCATGCCTTATGGTTTTTGCGCATAACGGCCTTGCTTCCGGGCCAGGCAATGCCTGAGATCCAACAGAGCTTATGCCCATTTGCCGAAAAGGAAAGGGGCAAGCCGTTTCTGGCGATTGACAAAAGAGTCCATATGGGTATAATCCAGTCGCATCGGAGGGAGCGAAAGGAATCTCCTTTTATGGCCAAACAAAAACTTACAGGGGACAAAGCCTGGTACCAGCCTCTTTTTCATCCTCGATCGGTTGCCCTCGTGGGGGCATCCAGAGACCCCAAGAAATGGGGATTCAATCTTTTGTTCAACATTGTGAAAGGGGACTATCCGGGCCGGATTTATCCGATCAACCCAAAAGAGCCTGAAATTCTGGGGTTTAAAGCCTATCCTTCGATCACTCAGGTTCCCGAGCCTGTGGACCAGGCCATCCTGGTTGTCCCCTCTTCGGACATGCCCAAGGTGATCCAGGAATGTGGGAGGAACGGCACCAAGGTGGGAGTGGTTATCACCGCGGGATTCGGAGAAGTTGATCGGAAGGGGAAAAAAGTCGAAGAGGAGATGGTCGCTCTGGCCCGCAGCCTGGGCGTGCGTTTGGTGGGCCCCAACTGCCAGGGGATCGTGAGCACCTGGGACGCTTCTTTCTACGCCCACATGCCACCTCAGTTTCCTCCCCCGGGGCCTCTGGGGGTGGTATCCCAGAGCGGAAACCTGGCCACCTCCCTGATTGAGGCAGGACGGCAGTTAGGCATCGGCTTCAGCCGCATTATCAGCAGCGGGAATGAAGCCGACCTCCAGACGCCGGATTTTCTGGAATCCTTGGCCGAAGACCCGAAGACCGAAGTCATCCTGTCATACCTCGAGGGGGTGAAGGACGGAAGAAAATTTTTCCAGGTTGCCCGGAAAGTTTCGCCCCAAAAACCTTTCCTGATGGTGAAGGCGGGACAGACCGGGGCAGGGGTCAAGGCCGCTTTTTCCCACACCGGGGCTCTCGCCGGGTCCCCCGGCCTTTTCAGCGGTCTTTGCCGGCAGATGGGGATCATTGAGGCTGAGACCATCGAAGAGATGGTGGACATGGCGGGGGCTTTCGCCACCCAGCCGCTTCCAAGGGGAAGGCGGGTGGGGGTCGTAACCCTGGGAGGGGGATGGGGAGTGCTGGCCGCCGATTTCTGCTCCCAAGCCGGCCTGATCGTTGAAACCTTGACCCCGCAGATGACCAAGGAGCTGGACAGAGTCCTGCCCCCCTGGTGGAACCGAATGAATCCCGTTGACATGGTCGCCGGATACCGGAAGGGAGACCTTTTGACCTCCATTGAATTGTTCTTGAATTCAAAGCGATTCGATGGAGTACTTTTACTCGGGTTGGGGTGGCGGGCTGTTCGGGGAGGATTCCTGAAATCTTCGGCGGTTTCCGATGACGACAGAATGGATGCGGCAGGGCAGGACTGGATTGATGAGGAGGAAAAGATTTTTGCGGACCTTCAGGAACTGGGCCGCAGGTATAAGAAACCGATTCTTTTGGCCTCGGACGTGATTCAATATACCCCGGGATTTGAGGAAGCCGTTCGCCGGCGGAGGGTGGCTGCTTATCCCTCCCTCCCGCGGGCAGGCAGGGCCTATTTGGGCTTGGTGGAGAGATATGAGTTCTTGAAGAGGATTCAGAGGAAAGGGTGATTTTCGAATTTTGCTCCTGCCAAACGCGGGGCCACAACCCGAAACCCGGAACCCGCGACTCTATCTAGAAAGTCTTTCGTCCTGAATGGCTATGCATTAAAATACTATTTTGTTGACAAACGCTCTCCTTTTTTATAAAAGATAAACCAAGCTTAGAATTCAAGACAAGGTGCTCCCCTCAAGCTGCAACTCAGAAAATGGCGGAGAATTCAAATTTCGGGGCCTCATTACCCAAACAATTTCATTGACGAAAAACTTCAATGAGGCGGGATGAAGCACCCTGCCTTTTCACTTCCAATCCCTTGACCAAAAAGGAGAAGACTATGGAAAAGGCGAAAGTCACCTGGTTGGGGCACGCTTCCGTGCTGGTTGAATTCGGCGGAAAGGCGATCTATTTTGATCCCTGGCTGGACGACAACCCCGCATGCTCCCTGAAAAGAAAGGACGTGAAGAAGGCGACCGTGGTATGCGCCACCCACGGCCACATCGATCACATCGGGGATTCATTCGAAATCGTCCGGAAGACGGGTGCAAAACTAATCTGCACACCCGAATTGGGCTTTTATGCAGATTCAAAGGGGTTGAAGGAGGGGAAAGAAGTCTATGGCCTTAACACGGGCGGAAGTTGGAAGAGCGACGGGTTCCGCATTACCATGGTTCCTGCCGCTCATACCTCGGAGATCATGGGCGAGGGCTGGGTTTCCGGCCCCATCCAGCCAGGCTCCGGGGCCGTTGGCTTCGTCCTGGACATCGAGGACGGGCCGACGATTTACTTTTCCGGCGACACCGGGGTTTGCGCCGACATGACCCTCATAAGGGACCTCTACCGTCCGAAGGTGGCCATCATGACCGCTGGGGGGAAGTACAACATGGGCTACCGCGAAGCTGCCTACGCCGCCTCGCTGATCTGGCCCGAGTACCTGATACCGACCCATTATGGGACTTTTGAGGATCAGAAGCTGGACCTTGACCAGCTGGAGAAGGAAATGAAAGTCCGGGCCCCGGGGGTCAAACTGGTTCGAATCAAGCCGGGAGAGAGTTTCACGTGCTGAAGGGTCTCCGGTGGAAATGAGACCCAAGGGGGGAAGAATTCGAAGGGGTTCCATTTGAGACTCGGCGCCCGGGGGAACTATCCATCCCAAGAAAGAAGGTGACAAAATGATCGAACTGCACATCTTCCTGGAGCCTTTTGCGGGAAAAGAAAAAGACCTGGAATCCATTTACTGGAAGGAGTACGTGCCGGGAATTAAAATCCAGAAGGGCTTTCAAAGAACGGCCCTCCTGAAAAAACGGGATGCCCTGCGGGAGTACCAGATTCATATCACCTTTGACAGCGAAGATTTGCGGCTCCAGTGGGTCGCCTCCAAGGAGCACACGGCAATCTGGCCCAAGGTGGCTGCCCTCTGCCAGCGGGTATCCTGGACCGGGTTCGACACTGTTCAAAAATAGCCGGACTCCGGATTGACCGGAAAGAGATCGAAGCGGAACGAGGGAGGGGTGTTCTCTTCCATCGGGGGAATGCCCATTTAAAAAATAAAAAAAAGAAAGGAGGAAATGAACATGAAACGTTTTCTGCGAATTGCATCCCTATGCAGCCTGGTCCTGGTATTTGCCTTTTCGGCCTACGGGGCCGGTGAACCCATCAAGGTCGGGTTCCCCGCAATTCTATCCGGCGGGGGAGCTCTTTTCGGTCAGCCTGCCTCCGTGGGAGCCGAAATGTTCGTGAGGGAGTTCAACGCCAAGGGAGGAGCCATGGGAAGGCCGATTGAACTCATCATCCGCGACTGCGGGAACACTCCCGAGGAAGCTACCCGGGTCGCCCGGGAGATCATCCTGAAAGAAAAGGTGGACTTCCTGGTGGGTGGCTTTACCGCCTCCCAGGGCGTAGCCCTCTCCGAAGTTGCCAAGACGGAAAAGGTCATTTACATCGCGCCCGTCTCCAAGACCACGGCCATGACCGATCCCGGCAAGCTGCACCCCTATGTCTTCCGGGCCGCGGCCAATACGAACACCGAAGGCCGAAGCGCCGCGGTGTTCATGGCCAAGCATCCCTGGACGAAGATCGCCACTCTCGGCCCGGATTATGAGTACGGGCAGATGGTCACCAAAGCCTTCGTGGAGTGGATGAAAAAGATCAAGCCCGAAGCCCAGATCGTCCATCAAGCTTGGCCGAAACTTGGGGAGACGGACTATACCCCTTTCATCGCCCCCCTTCTGGCCGCCAAACCGGATGCCGCTTTCCTCTCTCTCTGGGGCGGCCATTTTGTGACTTTTTCCAAACAGGCGAAGCCCTACGGTTTCTTTGAAAAGGTGAAGGTTGTCGCTGCCGGCGAGGGAGGCTCTCCGGAAACCGGCATGGCGCTCAAAGACGATCTTCCCCTGGGGATCACCACCAATGCCTACGACGTGTTCTATTATCCCGACACGCCGGAGCATAAATCCTATGTGGAGCGGCTGAAAGCCTATACCAAGCAGGAATATCCCCCCAGCTGGGCGATCACCGGTTATATCTCCGTCCAGTTCCTGGCCGAGGCGATCCAGAAGGCCAAGTCAACGGACAAGATGAAAGTGATCAAGGCCCTGGAAGGTTTGACCATCAACACGCCCATCGGCAAACAAACCATGCGGGCCAAGGATCACCAGGCCACCCGCGGTCAGGTCTGGGGAACGACGGCTAAGGTTCCAGAGTACCCCTTCCCCATCCTGCGCCCGGTGGAGTACATTCCCGCCGATGATCTGATGGATTAGCCTTCCCCGCAATGCGCAGGGGCAAAGCTTCGGGCTTTGCCCCTGCGCCTCATTTCTTCCCGGGAGAAATCGGGCCATGCCGGATCCTTCTTTTCTGCTGCTCCAATCGCTGAACGGCCTCACCTATGCGATGTTTCTCTTTTTGATCGCCTCCGGCCTCTCCCTCATCTTCGGCATCCTGGGGATTCTGAACTTCGCCCACGGCTCCCTCTATATGCTGGGGGCCTATTTCACCCATCAGTTCGTTTCCCTCTTCATCGACGCCCCGGGGCAGTTCTGGTGGGCGGTGCTGTTCGCTTCCCTGACCGTCGCCGCTCTCGGGGCGGTGATCGAGCGGTTCTTCCTGCGCCACCTCTACGCCCGGGAAGAACTCTACCAGCTTCTCTTTACCTATGCCCTGGTCCTGATCCTGGCCGAATTTGCCAAGATGGTCTGGGGCACCGGCCAGTTTTCCGTTACCCGGCCAGCCCTGCTCAAGGGAGCAGTCCCCATCCTGGACCAATATTTCCCCACTTATAACCTGGTCATCATCTTTCTGGGACCCTGCATCGCCTTTACCTTTTGGTTCACCCTGCTGCGCACCCGGTGGGGGAGGAAAATCCGGGCGGCCGCCCTGGACCGGGAGATGTTGAGCTCCCTGGGGGTCCACGTGAACCGGCTGTTCACCGTCGTTTTTTTCATCGGCGCCTGGATGGCTGGGCTGGGGGGCGGCCTGGTTTCTCCGGTCTCGGCCATCGTCCCGGGAATGGACGTGGAAGTCATCATCAACGCCTTCATCGTGGTGGTCATCGGGGGGCTGGGAAGCTTCTGGGGGACATTTCTCGGGTCCCTGATCGTTGGCCAGGTCTATGCCCTGGGAATTCTGGTTTTTCCCCGGCTCTCCCTGGCTTTCATCTACGTCCTGATGGCTTTGGTGTTGATTATCCGGCCCTGGGGGCTTTTGGGAAGACCTTTGCAGCGGTGATCGAATTATGTCCAAAGAAAACTGGATCCTGCTTCTTTTTATCCTTCTCCTGCTCGGCATCCCCCTGACCGAATCCCGGTTCTACGTTTTTATGGGGACGGACATCCTCATATTAGGGCTCTTTGCGGTGAGCCTCAATATCTTGCTGGGGTACACGGGGCTGGTTTCCTTCGGCCATGCGACTTACTTCGGGATCGGCGCCTACACCTGCGCCCTCCTGATGAAGAAGGCTTCGGTCCCCTTCCCTTTGGCCCTGGCCGCGGCAGCCGCCCTCGGAGCGGTTTCTGCCCTGGTCATCGGATTCTTCTGCGTGCGGCTGACCAAGGTGTACTTTGCCATGCTGACCCTGGCCTTCTCGCAGATCGTCTGGGCGATGGCCTTCAAGTGGAATTCCCTGACCGGGGGGGACAACGGTTTCGTCGGAGTCCCCTTTCCCGAGTTCCTGGATTCCAGGGAACGCTTCTACTATTTCACCCTGGGGGTGGTCGCCGTTTCCCTGTTTCTCCTCCACAAGGTGGTGAACTCCCCCTTCGGGCGGATTCTCACCACCATCCGCGAAAATCCCGAGCGCACCGAATTCATCGGGATCCACGTGAAGCTTTTCCAGCTGGTCGCTTTCATGATCTCCGGGGTCTTCGCAGCCATGGCGGGGGCCCTATTCGGGATTTTCAACCACAGCGTCTTTCCGGATATTCTTTTCTGGCCAGCCTCCGCGGAGGTGCTGATCATGACCCTCCTGGGGGGCATTTACAGCTTCTTCGGCCCCGTCGTGGGAGCTGCCGTTCTGCTCTTCGTCAGGATGCAGGTTACCTCCTACACCGAACACTGGCCGGTGATCCTGGGGTTTACCCTGGCTTTTCTCCTCTTCTTCTTCCCCGGGGGAATCATGGGGTTTCTCCAGGCTCGCTTTGCCCGCCCGGGAGGGAATCGGTGATTCTCGGGGTGGAAAAAGTCAGGAAATCCTTCGACGGATTTGTGGCTATCAACGGGGTGAGCTTCTCCCTCCAGAAGGGGGAAATCTGCTCAATCATTGGTCCCAACGGTGCGGGTAAGACTACCCTTTTTAACTTGATTACCGGCCACCTGCGGATCGATGAAGGAAAGTTAGTCTTCAAAGATCAGGACATTACCAACCGCCGTCCCTACCAAATCTGCCGTTTGGGCATCGGCCGCTCCTTTCAACGCACCAATATTTTCCCCCGGCTTACCGTTTACCAGAATATCCAGGCTGCCGTGCTCGTCCACCGGGGAAGGAGCTTCACCTTCTTCCAGCCCGTGGATTCGTTCTTTCAAAAGGAGACCGAGGAGATTCTGGGCCGAGTCGGCCTCAAAGAATACGGGGAGACGGTGAGCGGGTCACTCTCTTACGGGTTTCAAAAGCAGCTGGAACTGGGAATCGCCCTGGCGAGTGAGCCCGAGCTTCTCCTTCTGGATGAACCCACGGCGGGAATGTCCACCCAGGAGACGCACCAAACCATGGAATTGATCGGCAAGATCACCCGGGAGAAAGGGCTTACCCTTCTCTTCACGGAGCACGATATGGAAGTGGTCTTCTCCATCTCCCAGCGGATCATGGTCCTGCATCAGGGGCGGCTGATCGCCGAAGGGACTCCCGAAGAGGTCCGCAGGAACCCCGATGTCCAAAAGGTTTACCTGGGGGAAGGGCGATGATCCTTGAGGTCGACAACATATACACGGCGTACGGCTTGAGCCAGATCCTGTTCGGCGTTTCGCTGAAGGTCCAGGAGGGGGAAGTCATTTCCCTCCTGGGACGAAACGGAGTGGGGAAGACCACGACGCTCAGGTCTATCATGGGCCTGACACCCCCGATATCCGGTTCCATCCGATGGAGGGGCGAAGAAATTGCCGGGAAGCCGACCTACCAGATTTCCAGGTTGGGAATCGGGTTCGTCCCGGAGGACCGGAGGATCTTTTCGGACCTGACCGTCTGGGAAAACCTTGATGTGGCCATCCAGCCAGGCAGCAAGAAGGAAAACATCTGGACCCTGGACAGGGTCTTTGATCTATTCCCGGCCCTGAAGCCTATCCAGACCCGGAGGGGGGGGTATTTGAGCGGCGGGGAGCAGCAGATGCTCACCATCGCCCGGACGCTCATGGGCAACCCCGACCTTCTCTTGCTGGACGAGCCCTCCGAGGGCCTGGCTCCCCTCGTCGTTCAGCAGCTGGGCGAGCAGATTACTAAATTGCGCCGGGAGGGAATGACGATCCTTCTCTGCGAGCAAAACCAAAGGTTCTCCCTCGACCTGAGCGACCGTCTCTACATCCTGGAGAAAGGAACGATCAAGTATGAGGGGACGGTCCAGGACTTCAAGAAAGATGAGCAAATCGGCCGCGCCTATCTTGCCGTATGATTTCCGTACCCGCCTCAGCCGGCTGACCGGAAAAGATCGTTCCCTAAGGGATATCTTTGAATTTTGTCTCGGCCAAAAACTCACAAAGTCTTTTCGAAATATCCATGGTACCCCCTACCCCCTTTGATACCGGACCTCTCCGCCTACAATGGTCATGTCCACGGGGATGTCCTTGATTTCATCCGGGTCGACGCGCCGGGGATCTTCGCCCAAGACCACTAAATCTGCCACTTTGCCGGGGGTGATCGAACCCTTCAAGTCCTCCTCAAATGACGCATAGGCAGAACGCATGGTGTAGAGGTGTAAAGCCTCTTCCACGGTGATTCGTTGCCGCGGACCCAGGATCTCTCCGGCTGAACTCTTCCGAGTGACGCAACTCTGAATCGCCAGGAGGGGCTCATAGGGCCCGCAGGGATGGTCCGACGCTCCTGATACCCCAATGCCGGAATCGAGAAAGGAGCGGTGGGCAAACATCATTTCGACCCGTTTGGCCCCGTAAGAGGGGATCATCTTCTCCCCATGATGATGGATGTAAGACCCGAAGGGGGTTACCAGCAGCTTGAGCCTCCGGATCCGACCCAGGATAGCAGGGGTAACCACGGTGCAATGCTCCAATCGGTGGCGATGGTTCTTGCGGGGAAGTCCCTTCAGGGCCTTTTCAAACCCGCTCAAAGTCATCTCGATAACCCGGTCTCCATTGGCGTGTACGCACACCTGGAACCCTGCCTCATGGCCCTGCCGGATTTGGTCATGGAGCACCTCTTCCGATTCTACGGCCAG